>Ga0102851_10001252_pt1 | contig 14306 bp, 13 predicted proteins | sample Mud3Dept3metaG_FD_79558 | JGI IMG/M metagenome (GOLD analysis project Ga0102851, IMG submission 79558) | Freshwater wetland microbial communities from Ohio, USA, analyzing the effect of biotic and abiotic controls - Mud 3 Core 4 Depth 3... | ecosystem: Environmental > Aquatic > Freshwater >... | reverse complement strand
GCTTCGGCACTTCCTTCGGCGACCATGGCCGCCGCGCGTTGGGTTGCGGCCACGGGCTCGGCGATGTCCTCGATGCGGCAGGCGCCGAGATCGAGTTTCTCGGCCGCGGCGATAGCGGCGATCTGCGCCCGCGGCCCGACCAGTACGGGCGTGATCAGGCCTGCCGCGTGCGCCTGCAGCGCTCCGATCAGCGCATCGCGGCTGCAGGGATAGACCACCGCGGTCGGGATGGCGCCCATGGCGCGCGCGCGGGCGATCAGATGCTGGGAACGCAGGTATTGTCGGATCATGGTGCCTTGCGCTTCAGGTGCGGCTGGAATAATTGTTGAAAGTCTGCAGCACGATGGCGCCTACGCCCGCGAACAGAGCCGTGAGGATGAGCAGGTCACCGACATAGGGCAGGTGGCGCGCCAGCATCAATATCACCAGCGCCATGGCAAGCGCGCTTATGCGCCAGACGAAACCCGGGTCAGGCTGCCGCCGGCGTGCGACGCCCAGCAGCGCGTTGCCGACGAAAAACGCGACGGCCAGATAACCGATCAGCAGCCCCGTCGCGTAAAGCGCAAGCAACGCCATGGCAATCGGGATCCCGATAATGGTGATGACCAGCAGCAGGATGACCGGCGGCAGGCTGAAGAAAATCGCGGCGCCGAGGCCTACGCTTTTGAGCGGTGATGCGCTGATCGTTCGCGCCGTGGTTTGGGTGAAGCGCGGAAACACCGCATACAGCAGCGTTCCGGCAGCCAGCAGGCCGAGCAGCAGCAGCGGGCGAAAAGCCGTCCATGCCGGGAACGCCACGTGGGGGCGGTAAAACTCGAATGTCCCGGGTTTGCGCACCACTTTGCCGGCGATTCTTGCCTTGGGATCGATTTTGATTTCGTGATTGCTCGAATAAATGACATCGCCCAGAATGCGCGCCGAACCGAGGATTTCGATCTGCTCCGCATTGATTTCGACGCCGCCGGCCACCTCTCCCAGCAACAACACGTTCTTGCCGTAGACCTTGAGGCCGTTGCGCAGCCGCCCGCCGACGACAATGTCGTTGCCGGCTATCCAGGCCCGGCCGTTGATTTCGGAATAGGGGCCGAGCGACACGCTGCCCCCGGCGAGCAGGGCTTCGCCGCCGACGTGGCCGGAGACGCCGATCACGCCGCCCGCGGCACGCAGATCGTCGCCGATATTGCCGTAAACCTCGATCGAGCCGGCAGCGAACACCGAGTCGCCGCTGACCGCATGGTCGACCCTGATGCGGCCGGCCGCAGCGACCAGATCGCCGGGGATGGGACCCTCGGTGTGCACTTCGGCGCCGGCCAGGTAGACGTTGGCCGCCGCCACGCTGGCAGATTCATCGGCGGCCGCAACCGGCCACGACATCATTGCGCCTACGAAGGCGGCGAGGCCGGTGCGCGCCAGGCGCTGCCAGGGAGAATTTGACGATTTGATATTCATGTGGAATGCGGGTGTGAGTGTCATGTCCCGGATTTTGCCGGTTCCTGGCGCATTGCGCCAAATTTTGCGTGCCGCCGGGCCGTTTGCTTCCCCTGGTGCCGTTCCGGGGAGCGCGCCGATCGGCATTCACGATTCGTAACCGATTAAGGTATAATGACTTTTTCTGTTTTTAGGGGGCTGCAATGCCGATTTACGAGTATCGCTGTGCTTCCTGCGGGTATCAGAAAGAGTACCTGCTGCGCATGAGCGACGCACCGCTGACCGTTTGCCCGGAATGCAACAAAGGGACGTTCAGCAAGATGGTGACTGCTGCCGGCTTTCAGTTGAAAGGCAGCGGCTGGTATGTCACAGATTTCAAGAATGGATCCAAGCCGAACGCAGCACAGGCCAAGCCTGTCGCGAGCGCCAAAAAGGAAGACGCCAAGGAATCCAAAGTCGAGGCTGCCAGCAGTGCCACCACCAGCACCAGCTCCAGTGCCGCCGCGACGGGAAGCTGACGCCACACAGGGCCAGTTCGGCAGCGCGCGCACTTCGTCGGTCCGGCATCAATCAAACAACACGGCACGCTATCGTGCCTGTCGTTGAGAAAGCATAGATAAACTTTGTTCAAGCGCTACTTCATTACCGGTTTGCTGATCTGGGTACCGCTGGTCATCACGATGTGGGTGATGAACCTGCTGGTGAGCACGATGGATCAGACCCTGCTGCTGTTGCCGCTGGCGCTGCAAACAGAGAAATGGCTGGGCGTGCATATTCCCGGCCTGGGCGTGGTGCTGACCTTGCTCGTCGTGTTCCTGACCGGACTGCTTGCCGCCAATTTTATCGGCCAGCGGCTGGTGCTGTTCTGGGAACGGGTGCTGGCGCGCATCCCGGTGGTGAATTCCATCTACAACGGCGTCAAGCAGGTCAGCGATACGCTGTTCTCCCCTACGGGGCAGGCTTTCCGCAAGGCGCTTCTGATCCAGTATCCGCGCCAGGGATCGTGGACCATCGCGTTTCAGACCGGGGTGCCCGGCGGCGATGTCGCCAATCATCTCCGGGGCGATTTCGTCAGCGTCTATGTTCCGACCACGCCCAACCCGACTTCCGGATTCTTTCTGATGATGCCCAAAGCAGACGTGATCGAGCTCGAGATGAGCATCGACGAGGCGCTCAAGTACATCATCTCCATGGGGGTGGTGGCGCCCGGGAGCAGGGCGGCGGTTGCGCGCCCCGCCAACCCACCGCCGCAGGCGATAAGCGTTAATCAGCAGGATTGAGGCGTTTGCCCCGGTCCATGTTTTTCAATCCTCAATTTTAATTCCTTCATCTCAATTATGCGCAGCGATTACTGCGGCCAGATCAGCCGCAAACACCTTGGACAAACCGTTACCCTGTATGGCTGGGTGCACCGCCGCCGTGACCATGGCGGCGTGATTTTCGTCGATCTGCGCGACCGCGAGGGTCTGGTGCAGATCGTGTGCGACCCTGACAATCCGGCAACGTTCCAGAGCGCCGATAAACTGCGTCACGAGTATGTGATCAAGGCGACCGGCCTGGTGCGGGAACGGCCGGCGGGCACGGTGAATGCCAACCTGGTCAGCGGAGAAATCGAAGTTCTGGCGCAGACCATAGACATCCTCAATCCGTCGCTCACGCCGCCTTTCATGATGGATGACGAGCATCTGTCGGAGAACGTGCGCCTCGAGTATCGCTTCCTCGACCTGCGCCGGCCGCAGATGCAGAATAACCTGCGGCTGCGCTACAAGACGGCGCTGGCGGTGCGCAATTTCCTCGACCGCCACGGTTTCATCGACATCGAAACGCCTATGCTGACGCGCTCGACGCCGGAGGGCGCCCGCGATTACCTGGTGCCTTCGCGCGTTCACGATGGACAGTTTTTCGCGCTGCCGCAGTCGCCGCAGCTGTTCAAGCAGCTGCTGATGATTTCCGGTTTCGACCGCTATTATCAGATCGTGAAATGTTTCCGCGATGAAGACCTGCGTGCCGACCGCCAGCCGGAATTTACCCAGATCGACATCGAAACGTCCTTCCTTGGCCAGCACGAAATCATCGAGCTGATGGAGGAGTTGATTCGTGTCGTGTTCAAGGAAGTGCTGGACATCGATCTGCCGAATCCGTTCCCGCGCATGGCGTACGACGACGCCATGGCGCTCTACGGCTCCGATAAACCCGACCTGCGCGTGCCGCTGACGCTCACCGAACTGACCGACGCGATGAAAGACGTCGAGTTCAAGGTGTTTCGGGATGCCGCGCAGATGAAGGACGGCCGCGTGGCGGCCCTGCGGGTGCCGCGCGGCGGCGAGCTGTCCCGCAAGGAAATCGACGACTACACCGAGTTCGTCAAGATCTATGGCGCCAAGGGGCTCGCGTACATCAAGGTCAACGATCTGGGAAAAGGCGCGGAAGGACTGCAATCGCCGATACTCAAGTTCCTGCCGGAGTCCGCCGTCAACACGATACTCGAGCGCACCGGTGCGCAGAATGGCGATCTCGTGTTCTTCGGCGCCGACAAGGCGAAGATAGTCAACGAGGCGCTGGGGGCCCTGCGCGCCAAGGTCGGCCACGCGCGCGGGCTTGCCGAGACCGGATGGCGCCCGTTGTGGGTGCTCGATTTCCCCATGTTCGAGCGGGACGACGAGGAGAACCGCTGGGTGGCGATGCACCATCCGTTCACTTCGCCCGCGGCCGGCCACGAGGACCTGCTCGAGACCAATCCCGGCGCGGCACGCGCCATTGCGCACGACATGGTGCTCAACGGTTGGGAAATTGGCGGCGGCTCGGTCCGTATTCATCGCCAGGAAGTGCAGTCCAAGGTATTCACGGCGCTCAATATCGGCCCCGAGGAAGCCGAGGCCAAATTCGGCTTTCTGCTCAAAGCGCTGCAATACGGGGCGCCGCCGCATGGCGGCATCGCTTTCGGGCTTGACCGCATCGTGACCATGATGGCGGGGGCCGAGTCCATACGCGACGTGATTGCGTTCCCCAAGACGCAGCGTGCCCAGTGCCTGCTTACGCAGGCGCCCAATTCGGTCGACGAGAAGCAGTTGCGCGAACTGCACATCCGGCTGCGACAGCCTGAGCAGAAAAAAAACTAAAAGCGTAGACACAAAGGATTCTTCTCAATACCCGCACGACGGGTACACGAAGGACACGAAGAAAGAAATGCGGTCAATCCTGCGCTGGTGCGTTTCCTTCGTGATAGCGGCATTTTTCGCGGCGCCTTTCGCTTTGCCGTTGGCCCAGGCGCGCAGCGATGCCGGCCCTGCAGCGGCAACGCAGGGCATTCCGGAAGCTGCCGTCGCCGACCTGCCGCGCGAGGCGCGCGAGATGCTGCGGCTCATCAAGCAGGGCGGGCCGTTTGCTTACGAGCGCGATGGCATGGTGTTCGGCAATTTCGAGAAACTGCTGCCGCTGCGCGAGCGGGGCTATTATCGCGAGTTCACGGTTAAAACGCCCGGCATCAGCAGTCGTGGCGCGAGGCGGATAGTCGTGGGACGGGGTGGGGAGTCGTACTATACCGATGACCACTACGCCAGTTTCAGGCGCATTCGGAAATGACGGCCCATCCCGCGGATCTGCTGACGCCAAGCGGTTCCGGCGTTTACCTGGCGCCGCCGGATCTGGCGGCGCTGCGGCGGGCCGCAGATGAAGCCGGACTGGCGTGGTTCAGCGTCGGGCTGGCGCGCGTGACCGACAAGACAGGCCTGCTGGCGGCCTGTCGGCGGGAGCTTGAATTTCCCCAAACATTCGGCAACAACTGGGATGCGCTGGCAGACTGCCTGCAGGATTTTTCGTGGCGGGATGCTCCGGGGTATGTGATCAACCTGACGCAGGCCGCTGCTATGGCGCGTGCGGCGCCGCAGGATTTTCAGTTGCTGCTTGAAATCCTGTCCGACGCCGCCAGATACTGGAAAAAGCGGGGTGCGGTTTTCATGGCTCTGGTCGATGATCAAGCGGGCGAGTTACCCGGTTTGTGAGCACCTACAAGATCCCGGTGTCGGTGCTGGTGGTCGTGTACACGCCGGACCTGCAGGTGCTGTTGCTGGAACGCGCCGACCGGCCCGGCTTCTGGCAATCGGTGACGGGTAGCCAGAACCCGGGCGAAACGCTGCTGGAAACCGCCCTGCGCGAACTGCGCGAGGAAACCGGGCTTGATGCGGCGCGCCGCGGCCTGACCGACTGGGGCAAGCAAAACCGGTTTGAGATCTATCAAAGCTGGCGCCACCGCTACGCGCCGGGCGTAACGCACAATACCGAGCATGTGTTCGGCCTGATGTTGCCGCAACCGCAACCGGTAACTCTCGCGCCGAGGGAACATCTGCGCTACGAATGGCTGCCGTGGGGCGAAGCGGCGGACAAGGTGTTCTCGTGGAGCAACGCCGAAGTCATCCGTGAATTGCCGCAAAGGCGCTCCGCGGAAACGCGTTGAGCAGCCGGCCGCCGGTCCCCAAAGTCAGGGTGTGAGTCACATCACATTTCGTTGATCCAAGACAATAACCCTGCGCGGCAAAAGGGAATGGAGGTTTTTTCGGACCCTCCCGGGCTGGATTTTCTGCCGTATTATGGTAATGTTTCGCTCTTTCATTTCAGAATCTCAGTGGAAACGGGACGCAAGTGAGCACAATCGCCTTTGACCGATACAAGCCGCTGCAGGACGACGCCTGCCAGGATCGCATCCTCGCCGCCCGGGCCAGGCTGGGCCGGCGTGCCGTGATTCTCGGCCACCACTATCAGCGCGCGGACGTCTACCGCCATGCCGACCTGACCGGAGATTCGCTGAGACTGTCCAAGCTTGCAGTCCAGACCGATGCCCAGTACATCGTATTCTGCGGCGTGCATTTCATGGCTGAAGTCGCGGACATTCTCTCCAAGCCCGAACAGAAGGTCATCCTGCCCGACCTCAGCGCCGGCTGCTCGATGGCGGACATGGCCAGCCTGGCGAAAGTGGAGCGCGCCTGGCGCGAACTCAAACAAGTGCTCGACCCGGATCAGGCCGTCACACCCGTGACCTACATCAACAGCGCCGCCGACATCAAGGCGTTTTGCGGCGAGCACGGCGGTATCGTCTGCACCTCGAGCAACGCCCGCCAGATTCTGGACTGGTCCTTCGCGCGGCGCGAAAAAGTCCTGTTCTTCCCCGATCAGCACCTCGGGCGCTGGACCGGATATCTGATGGACATCCCGCTTTCGGAAATGCTGGTCTGGGATCCGGACCAGGAGATGGGCGGGCTGACGCCGCAGCAGATCAAGATGGCCAAGATCCTGCTGTGGAAGGGGCATTGCTCGGTGCACCAGATGTTCCAGGCGCAGCACATCCTGCGCTGGCGCCAGCAGAACCCGAGCGGCATGGTGATCAGCCATCCGGAATGCAATTTCGAGGTGTGCAAGTTATCCGATTACGTGGGCTCGACCGATTACATCATCAAGACCGTCGCCGCGAGCGCGCCCGGCAGCCGCTGGCTGGTCGGCACCGAACTCAACCTGGTGAACCGCATTGCCGAGGAATTCAAGCCCCAGGGCAAGGTCGTGCAGTTCATGGCGTCCACGGTGTGCATGTGTTCCACCATGCAGCGTATCGATCCGCAGCACCTGGCATGGGCGCTCGAGAACCTGGCCGAGGGCAAGATCATCAACCAGATCAAAGTGCCGCCGCACGAAGCCCAGCTGGCCCGCATCGCGCTCGATAGAATGCTCGCGGTATCCTGACCTGACCTGGACCAGGCGCGACTGCATCGCATCCCCCGCAGCAGTCAAGCGCCCTTCAACCGGGTGCGCGTTGCCGTTCGCCCGTGCTACCCTGTTGTTCCAGTTGAAAAGTGCTTGAGCTGACCCCGTGACCCAGACCCTGCGTGTTGCCACCTATAACATCCACAAGGGATTTTCTTCGTTTACTCACCGCATGGCGGTTCACGAACTGCGCGACAAACTGCGCGGGCTGGGCAGCGACCTGGTGTTCCTGCAGGAGGTGCACGGCACCCAAGAACGCCATGCCGCGCGCTACGCGGATTGGCCGAGCGCGCCGCAGTACGAGTTTCTCGCCGATGCCATGTGGCAGGATTTTGCTTACGGCCGCAACGCGGTCTACGATGCCGGGCACCACGGCAATGCGATCCTGTCGCGCTACCCCATTGTGCGCTGGGACAACGAGGATGTTTCGTCCCATCGATTTGAGCAGCGCGGCCTGCTGCATTGCGAGATCGAAATTCCCGGCTGGCCGCAGACCCTGCATTGCGTGTGCGTGCATCTGGCGCTCACCGCACGCGGACGCGGCATCCAGATTCAAAAACTCAGGCAGCGCATCGAGCGCTGGGTGCCGCAAGATGCGCCGCTGATCGTGGCCGGGGATTTCAACGACTGGCACTGGCGCCATAGGGCGACCCACGAGCTGGCACATCCGCTTAACATGCACGAGGTGTTTGAACTCCTGCACGGGGCTCCGGCACGCAGTTTTCCTGCGGCAATGCCGGTGTTGCGCCTTGACCGCATTTACGTGCGCGGTTTTCGCGTGAGCCACGCGTACGTGCACCATGGCCGGGCATGGTCGCGCATTTCCGATCACGCGGCATTGACCACGACGCTCGTTCGGCTATGACCGAGTTTGTCGAGGGCAACCGCATCAACCTGCTGATCAGCGGCAGCGAGTATTTCCCGGCGCTGGAGGCGGCATTCGACGCGGCGCAGCACGAAATCCACCTCGAGACTTATATTTTCGAGGATGACGTCGCGGGCCGGCGTATTGCGGCGGCGCTGCAGCGTGCCGCCCGGCGCGGCGTGGCGACGCATCTGCTGGTCGATGGCTATGGTTCGCAGCAACTGAATCCCGGCCTCGTCGCCGGGATGCAAAGCGCCGGCGTCAGATATCTCGTCTATCGGCCCGACATCGCGCCGTGGACTTTTCAGAGGCAGCGTCTGCGCCGAATGCATCGCAAGCTGGCAGTGATCGATGCGCAGGTTGCGTTCGTCGGCGGCATCAATATCATCGACGACATGCATACGCCGGGGCACACGCCGCCGCGCTTTGATTACGCGGTGCGCATCGAAGGGCCTCTGCTCAGAAACATCCATCCGGTGGCGAAGAAACTGTGGACGCTGGTGGAATTCACCCAGTTGGGGCAGGACTGGCGCCCGCGTACGCCGCTGGTGGCTGCGGATAATCCGCTGGGCCATCAGCGCGCCGCATTCCTGGTGCGCGACAATCTGCGTCACCGCAGCGATATCGAGGAGGCCTATCTGGCGGCGGTGGCCGGCGCCCGCAGCGAAATCCTGATCGCCAGTTCCTATTTCTTTCCGGGCCAGGTGTTCCGGCGCGCGCTGATGGATGCGGCGGCGCGCGGTGTCCGCGTGGTGCTGCTGCTCCAGGGCAGAGTGGAGTATGTGTTGCTGCATTATGCGGCGCACGCGCTCTACGGCGCGTTTCTCGACGCCGGGATCGAAATCCACGAATATCACAAGAGCTTCCTGCATGCCAAGGTGGCGGTGATCGACCGGCGGTGGGCGACGGTGGGTTCGTCCAACATCGATCCCCTGAGCCTGCTGCTCGCGCGCGAGGCCAATGTGGTGATCGATGACCGGGAATTTGCCGCCGGCCTGCAGCAAAGCCTGGCCACGGCGATGGCGGCGGGCGCGCACCAGGTGCTGCGCGAAAGCTGGAAAGACCAGCCGCTGCCGAAGCGGGTTGCGATGTGGTTGAGCTACGGGCTGGCGCGCATCCTGATCGGCATTTCGGGCTATGGCCGGACCGGTGAGATCAGCTAACGCGCAGGTGGCCTCCGCCCCTCACGCCGCACCGGGTCAATACCGATAATTATAGTTGCCGTTGTCGCCTGTCGCGGTCGCTGGCGCGACTCTGGCCGGCGCATTCCTGGCTCCGACTTCACGCACATTGCTGCCCATCGTGGCTGCGGCGGGCGCGGCACCGGCCGTGCTGTCAGCGCCCGCGTCGAGGGCGCTGATGCCGATCTTGACGGTTTTTCCCGGGTTGCGCGGCAGAACCGTGGTGATGTCCTGATCGTTGTAGCGGTAAACGACGGTGTAGCCCTTGACGACTTCGCGTGTGGTCTCGACGGTGCGGCAGCGCTGCACCGGTTGTGCTGCGGCCGTCTGGCGATTGTCGATGCGGTCGCCTATCATGCTGCCGGCAATCGCGCCGGCCGCCGTCGCTGCGGCATTGCCGCGGCCCTGGCCGACCTGGTTGCCGAGGAGGGCGCCGGCCAGTCCCCCGACTATGGTGCCGGTGTACGACCGGTTGCTGTCGGGGTTGGCCGCCCGGTCGCCGATCACGGTGCCGGCAACGGCACCCGCTGCGGTCGCGACGTCGCGGCCGCTGCCCCCGCCCACCTGGCGACCGATCACGGCACCGGTCACGCCACCCAGTATCGGCGCCGCCACGCTGCGTTCCTTGGGTTGCGGCGCAGGCGTCGTTTCCGTCGTGCATTCCTGGCGCGGCTCGGTGACGCGTTCGAGGATGGGCGTGGCCGAGATGACTTGCGCGGTATCGGTATAATCCGCAGCGCCGGCTCCGGCTGCCGTCAGCGTGAGCGCAACGCATACTGTCAGTTTTGATTTCATTGCGTGATTCCCTGAATTGATGATGCAGAACCGGCCCTTGCCCTGCTGCGGTCCGGCTTCGAGATGATTAGAACGTAAACCCCCCGCGATTGTTGCGGCTTTTACAGAAAGTTACATATGGACGCGGCCTCGATCGCGTCTGCGGCATGGCGGTTCGTCCCGGATGGAAATGGGCGAGGATCGAACGCCAATGAAACTCACTGGGCACCGTGAGGGCAGTATACGGAATATATAATAAAAACAACGGATTACATTAGTTTGTTGGCTTGCCCGGTGGCGCTGCCCATGTCTCCGCGCTTGCGTAATGCCGGGGTCAGCCCCATGTTAGCATTAGCGCCTTCCGCACTTCTCCGATGTGATGCCAATTAAACCGCTGAAAAACCGCCTTCCACGCTGCGCCCCGCCCGCTCACCCTCGTTCCGGATGCCGGCTATCATGATGGGCCATTCCCGATCTGCGTCGCCGCCGGCACACCTTGCTTTGCCCGGCCGCGGGGAATGGCGCGTGGTGCCGATGCTGCTGCCCTATTTGTGGGAATTCAAAGGCAGGGTGATCGTTGCCCTGTTGTTCCTGGCAGCCGCCAAGCTGGCCAACGTCGGCGTGCCGCTGGTGCTGAAGGAGGTCGTCGATGCGCTCGACCCCACCCAGGCGGCGCTGGCGCTGCCGCTGCTGCTGCTCATCGCATACGGCGCGCTGCGGCTGTCCACCACGCTGTTCGCCGAACTGCGCGATTGGGTGTTCGTGCGCGTCACCCAGCATGCGATCCGCCGTATCGCGCTGACGGTGTTCCGCCATCTGCACAGCCTGTCGCTGCGCTTTCACCTCGAGCGCCAGACTGGCGGCATGTCGCGCGACATCGAACGCGGCACGCGCGGCATATCCACGCTGCTTTCGCTCATGTTGTTTTCCATCATCCCGGTGCTGCTGGAATTTGGCCTGGTCGCGTTCGTGCTGCTCGCGAAGTTCGACTGGCGCTTCGTTGCCGTGACCTTCCTCGCCATCTCGCTTTATATCGTATTTACCGTCGCGATCACCGAGTGGCGCATGGAGTTCCGCCGTCGCGCCAATGAATTCGACTCCAGGGCCAATACCCGCGCCATCGACAGCCTGATCAATTACGAGACCGTCAAGTATTTCAACAACGAGGAATACGAGGCGAAGCGTTACGATGAAAGCCTGCTGAAATACGAGTCGGCGGCAGTCAAAACCGAGACTTCGCTGGGGCTGCTCAATATCGGCCAGAGCCTGATCATCGCGTTCGCAGTGACCCTGCTGATGATCCTCGCGGCGCAAGGCGTGGTCGACAAGACGCTGACGCTGGGCGATCTGGTGCTGATCAACGGCCTGCTGATCCAGCTCTATATTCCGCTCAACTTCCTGGGCAGTTCCTATCGCCAGATCAAGCAGTCGCTGATCGACATGGAGCATATGTTCCGCATTCTCGAGGAGAACCGCGAGATCGAGGACAGCCCGAATGCGGTAGACCTGCCCGCGGGCAACGCGGCGATCCGCTTCGAACATGTCGACTTCAGCTACGATCCCAAGCGCCAGATTCTCCGCGATGTCGGATTCGAGGTGCCGGCCGGCAGCAAGATTGCGGTGGTGGGGCACAGCGGCTCGGGAAAATCCACGCTGGCGCGGCTGCTCTACCGGTTTTATGACGTGAGCGCAGGCGCCATCCTGATCAACGGCGTAGACATCCGCGAACTGCGGCAGTCCGATCTGCGCGCCGCGATCGGCATCGTGCCGCAGGACACGGTCCTGTTCAACGACACCATACGCTACAACATCCATTATGGCCGCCCCGATGCCGCGCCGGAAGAGGTCATTGCGGCGGCCAGGGCGGCGCATATCCACGACTTTATCGCGAGTCTTCCCGACGGCTACGAGACGCAGGTGGGCGAGCGCGGGCTGAAGCTCTCGGGCGGAGAGAAGCAGCGGGTGGCGATCGCGCGCGCGATCCTGAAGGATCCGAAGATCCTGATTTTCGACGAGGCGACCTCCGCCCTCGACTCCAGGGCGGAAAAAGCGATCCAGGCCGAGCTCCACCGCATTGCGCACGGCCATACCACGCTCATGATCGCTCACCGGCTGTCCACCGTGATGGATGCCGATCAGATCCTGGTGATGGACCATGGGCGCATCATCGAGCGCGGCACGCATGCCGACCTGCTGTTGCGCGGGGGCGCTTATGCCCAGATGTGGTCGCTGCAGCAACAGGAGGACGAGGCGCGCAACAGCAAGGAAGCCACAGGGCCGCAGGTTGCGGTGGTGTAACGCTCAGCACCCACAGCCGGTGTCCGGCATAGCGTGAGGCGGATTATGCCGTTCGCGGGAAAGTGACCTTGATCACGGTGCCGCTGCCGCCGGCGCCCTGGCCGAGCGAGACCTCGGCGTTATGCCGTTGCGCGATTTCCCGCACGATCGCCAGGCCCAGCCCGCAACCGTCGACGCCGGTGCCCAGCACGCGGTAAAAGCGCTCGAATACGCGCTCGCGTTCGGACTCGGGGATGCCCGGACCATTATCCTCCACCCTCAGCGTGATGTTTTGGGTGTCGGCGGATACGCGCACTGTGACCTGGCCGCCGGATTGGGTATAGCGGATCGCATTGTCGAGCAGATTGTTGAGCATTTCCCGCAGCAGGAACGCGTCGCCCTCCATCATCGCGGGCGCTTGCATGCTGTCCAGGCCGAGATCGATATTTCGTTCCAGCGCGCGCGGCACCCATTCGGTGGCGGCATCACGCGCCAGTGCGTTGAGATCGAAGCGCTCGCCCGAAAAGGCGCGCTCGGTGGCGGGCTCGGCGCGGGCCAGGGAGAGCAGCTGATTGATCAGGCGTATGGTCTGCTCGGTTGCGGTGTTCAGCTGGCGCAGCGTGGCTTGGGTTTCGTCCGACGGCGCCTGGCGCAGCGCAAGCTCGGTTTGGGTCTTGATGCCGGCCACCGGCGTGCGCAGTTGGTGAGCGGCGTCGGCAATGAAGCGTTGTTGAGCCGCAAGGGTCTTGCTCAGGCGCTGCAGCAATTCGTTCATCGCCCGGATCAGCGGGCGCACCTCCTGCGGTGCCTGTTCTTCAGGCAGCGCGCTGAGGTCACGGTGCGACCGGCTCTCGATCTCGCTGCGCAGCGCCGACAACGGCGCCAGGCCGCGGCCTACCGCGTACCAGACCAGTAGCGCAGCCAGCGCGATCAGCAGTGCCTGCGGCAGCATCATGCGCAGCAGAATCAGCCGGGCGAATTCGGTGCGGGGGGCGCGGTCTTCCACGACCTGGACCGTCACGTGTCCCGAACCTTTTCCTGTTTCCACCGGAAACTGTAAAGTCACGACGCGTACCGGCCGGCCCAGATACTCGTCGTCGTAGTAATTGGTCCTGTCCGACACGGGGTCAGGCGTCCGGGGCAGGTCGGGCTCGCCCGTGATGTATTCGTTTTTTGGCCCCGTGACCAGATAAAAGACTTTTCCGGATTCGCGGCTTTGCAGCATCTTCACGGCAACCTCGGGCAGATCGACATAGATCCGGTTATTCAGCACTTTGACCTGCCGGCCGATGTCCAGCGCTGATTCGAGCAGTGCCCTGTCGTAGGCAAAATTCACGAAGCGGTTGGCGATATCGTAATCGACCATCGCGCTGATCGACCACAACACGATCAGCGGCCCCGCCAGCCACGTGAGGAGCTGGCGGCGCAGCGTTCTCGATTTAGCCATTCGGCTCTTTTTCCAGCAGATAACCGAGTCCGCGTATGGTGCGTATCGAGACGCCCGCGGGCTCGAGCTTGCGGCGCAGGCGATGCACATAGACCTCGATGGCATTGGCGCCGACCTCCTCGTCCCAGCCGTAGAGTTGTTCGGCGAGCTGTTCCTTGCCGACCACGCGGCCGCTGCGCATCATCAGCACTTCCAGCACGCCGAGCTCGCGCGCCGAGAGGTCGAGCGGATCACCGTTCAGGGTTGCGCGCCGGCCTGCGACGTCGAGGGTCAGCGCGCCATGCGTAAGCGCCGCACTGCCGCCCGACTGGCCGCGGCGCACCAGCGCGCGCACGCGTGCCTCGAGCTCGGGAAGATCGAAAGGTTTGGCCAGATAATCATCGGCGCCCAGGTCGAGCCCCTTGACACGGTCCTGCAGCGAATCGCGCGCGGTCAGCATCAGCACCTCGAGCACCCCCAGCTCGCGCGCCGAAAGCTCGAGCGGCTCGCCATTCAGCAGGGCCCGGCGGCCGGCGGTGTCGAGCGTCAGCGCGCCGTGCGTCAGGAGCGAGCTGCCGCCGGAGTGGCCGCGCCGTATCAGCGC
>Ga0102851_10001251_pt1 | contig 14307 bp, 10 predicted proteins | sample Mud3Dept3metaG_FD_79558 | JGI IMG/M metagenome (GOLD analysis project Ga0102851, IMG submission 79558) | Freshwater wetland microbial communities from Ohio, USA, analyzing the effect of biotic and abiotic controls - Mud 3 Core 4 Depth 3... | ecosystem: Environmental > Aquatic > Freshwater >... | reverse complement strand
TGAAGCCGGAGGATCGTGTCGCGCTCATTGACGGCACTGCGGACAAGCTGAACGACTCCGACTATCTGCATGCTGTTCAGGCGGTCCCCGCCGACCTCATCATCGTCGCCCTTTCCAGCGTGTGCTGGGCGGCCGATTACCAGGCCTTTCAGAAGGTACGCCGACTCAAACAGGGCATTCCGCTGTTCGTCATCGGGGACATATTCCTGGACGGATCCTACCGAAAGCTCATCCTGGAGCAGTGTGACGGGATCATATTCAATCCCTACCTGCTGGACCTCGATGCGATGAGACGGGTACGGACGGGGCCGGGGACCACCGTGCTTCCCGGTGTCGCCACCCGGTCTGACACCCCCGTATCCCCGGAGGGGAAGGGGCCGATCCTGGTCTCAGGCACCCGACCGCCCCGTCACGTGCTGTTCCTCAAGAACGGATATCGTTTTCCCTTTGCCCACCACTATCGATTCTCAACCGTGACCACGGTCTGGGGGTGTCCTTTCTCCTGCTCCTATTGTTCCGACGCGAATTTCCCCGCGGTCGTGCGGCAGGCCGAGGACGTGATGCGGGAGCTCGATATTCTTGCCGGTCTCGGCGTCCGGGAATTGTTCATTGCCGATAAGGTCTTCGGCTTCTCACGGCGGAATGCCGACCGGCTGCTGACCGCCATGGCGGAACGCCACCGGTTCGGCTGGAGCTGCTATTTCCATCCCCAGCTCTATGATCCCGTCCTGCTCGATCTCATGGGCCGCGCGGGATGCCATACGATCATCACGGGCATCGATTCCGCGGATGTCTCTTCTCTGGCGCAGTACGGACGGAGGGTCGAGTCGGGGCAGATCGACCGGCTGCTGGGCCATGCCTGCCGGATCGGCATCAGTGTCTGCGCGGATTTCATCCTGGGGCTGGAGCATGAGAGCGAGGATGATATCATCCGGACGATCCGGTTCGCGCTGGAGAAGCCCATTGACTTTGCGTCGTTCAATATTGCCGCGCCGTTGCCGGGCTCAGATATCCGGCAGCGGGCGGTCAGTGAAGGGAAACTGATCTTCGGCGCGGAGGGATTCGATACCTGCGGCAGGATGGGAGTCATAGGCAGCGGCCGGATCAGTGCGGAGCGCCTCCGGGAGCTCAGAAAAGGGGCTTTCCGGAGTTTCTATCTGCGGCCTTCCTATTGGCTCCGGCGGCTGCGCAGGACGCGGTCTGTCGAGCATTTCCTGATACAGGCTGGGGAGATGCTGTCAATGCTCAGGAAATATGCCTGACGAAAAGGCGGGAGTTGCCTGAAAACCTGCAGGAGCGGGAGCGCGTGAACCGGGATAACATGTGGCCGTCAGCGGTCATCTGTATCAATCCAGTACGTGCGCGTGTGTTCCGCTCTGGCTCGGTTCCTCCTTCGCCCGGTCTGTTTCCCGTTCCGCATTGACCGTGCAATCGTTGACAGCAGGCGGCGCTGACGCAACGAGGTCCTCACATGATCTTTGGAGCACAACGTGGCCCGATCAGTACCTATGTGAACTGTGCAGTCATCCTGCTCGTCGGGATCATTGCCTATGCGAATACCTTTCACGTGCCCTTCCAGCTGGATGAGGAGCTCTACCTGAAGCAGAATCCCTTTGTTCAGGACTGCCGGTACCCCCTCGATGAGCTGAGGGCGCCTCAAGCCTCGTTACGCGACCCCGGCCAGATGGTGTCGGGCAACGAATTATTCCACGCCGTTCGCATGCGATATGTCGCCTATCTGACGTTTGCGGCGAACTATCATCTCCACGGCGAGCAGGTGGAGGGGTACCATGCGGTCAACCTGTCCATCCATCTTTTAACTGCGCTGCTTCTGTACGCGCTGGTCCTGGCCCTTTTTGCAGGTCCCCGGATGCAGGACAGCGCTCTTGCGGGCCGCCGCCGGGAGATCGCTTTCTTCACCGCGCTCCTGTTTGTCTCTCACCCGGTCCAGACAGAAGCGGTGACCTATATCATGCAGCGGCTTGCTTCCCTCGCAGCGCTCTGGTATGTGGCCGCGGTCCTCTGTTATGTCAGGTTCAGCCTGGCCGGAACGAACGGCCGCCGTGCGGTATGGTACGTCTGCTCGCTGATCGCCGCCCTTCTTGCGATGAAGACCAAGGAGAACGCGTTTACGCTTCCCCTGATGATCGCGCTGTTCGATCTTGTCCTGTTCCCGGGTACCGTGGCGCAGCGGGTGCGTCGGCTGGCCCCCCTGCTCGCGACCCTCCTGATCATCCCGCTGTCCCTTCTGAGCGTGCATGCCGGGGTGACCCAAGCGGTTGCGCCTGCCACATTGAGGCCTTTGCCGTACTTTCTGACACAGCTTCGCGTGCTCGTCGACTATCTGCTCCTTCTCGCGTGGCCGGTCGGACAGAGCGTCATGCACGAGGTCCCCGTGAGTCGAAGCCTGGTCCAGCCGGAGGTGCTGATCAGCGGGTTCATCGTGCTCGCCTTCGCGTCGCTCGGGGTCTTCTTGACATTCCGGAAGGGCGGTGAGCCAGGCCTGCGCGCGGCAGGTCTGGGCATCCTGTGGTTCTTTATCGCATCGTCCGTAGAGTCGAGCTTCCTGCCGCTTCCGATCCTGATGTGCGAATATCGGGTCTACCTCCCCTCAGCGGGTATCTTTCTCGCCTCGGTCACGTCGGCATACGCCTGCGTCGGGGCCTTCGGAGGACGATCGAAGCGATACGTGGCCGGGGCGTTGGTCGTTCTCGTTATCGTGCTGAGCACGGCCACGGTATCGCGGAACCATGTCTGGGGGAGCATCGAAGGCCTCTGGGAAGACGCTGCGGCGAAAGCGCCTTCCGCTCCCGGGATCCACATGAAGCTGGGCGCGCGCTATGCGCAGCAGGGAAGGTTAGATCATGCCATCGCTGAATACGAGGCCGCAGCTAGGCTCGGCATGGACCATCCCCGGCTGCATTTCATCCTGGGGGAATCGTATCAGCGGGCAAATCGCCATGATGATGCGATCAGGGAGTTCCAGGCGGTCCTGCGGGTGTTGCCGGACTTCGTGCAGGTCCATTCCCAACTGGGAGATCTCTTCTTGCAGAAGGGGGACTATGCTTCTGCGGAGCAGGCATTCAAGGATGCGATCCGGCTGGAGCCTGACTCGTTCGAGTTGCATGGCAACCTCGGCGGCGTCTATGTTCAGCAGGGGCGCTATCGCGAGGCACGGGAGGAGATCCTCAAGGCGCTCACGCTCAACCCCGACTCGAAAGATGCCAGGTACAATCTTCAAATGGTCGAGGACCTTCTGCGCAAGGGAAGGAGTCGCAAGACCCGTTGAATGTCTCAGATGGATCGTCGCGCCAGTGTGCTCAGGTCGTTGCCCGCGGCTGACTCCTCAGGCACGTCTTCCCATTGCCGAGCGGTGATTCCGGGATGTTCGCATACGGACACGGCATGCGGCAGGGAACATCATCTGGAGGCCGCCTCAGAAGTTTTATCTTGTGTCCAACGTACCAAGTGCGATATAACTATTCCAAAGATCGAACGAAGGGGATGACCAGGTACAGAAGGCGTGAGGTCCGGATATTTTGACGAAGGACGGGAATGCACAGTGATAACGTCGGGTAGAGTTGTTACCGTTCTCGGTAAATGCGTGTGCCTCGGTCTTGTTCTGCTCCTAACAGGTCTTGCTGCCTGTAATGAAAAGAGGCCTTCGCCGGTTGTGCGCATCGGCGTCGACCCGGTCCTATCGGATATCGGTGCGAAGGAGTATCAAGAGGTCCTGCGTTCGTGGTATTCGCGCGGTTACCGCAACAGAACGGTCATCAACGTAAGCCCCTTTGACGGCATTGCCGTTATCCCGGAGGAAAGGCTCTCGAGAATAACGAAAGGTCTGCAGCGCGGCGATGCTGCAACCGGCCGTGAAGAGGAGAGGGTGACCGGCAGTGATTATCTGTTCGCGGCGGCGCGGATGGGGATCCTGAAAAGACTCTATTGGGTCATCCCCTTTGACCACCTCGACTACATCAATGCGGAGGTGCGGGTACAGGAGTTCCTGCGGAGAGCATCGTCGGGCTTCCCGGTTCGTGATGTCGAATCCATGAGATTCAGAAACGGCTGCGTGTCTGGAAGGCTCTCCGGCATTGAGATCAACATCTGCAGCATGGTCAGCCGGCCGGACATTGAGGAGCCGGTGCTGGTCGCACTCGACGGGCAATTTTTCCCCGTGTATGCCGCCACAAAGAGGACGAATGTCCTGGGGGTAATGAAATCCTTTTTCGATTCCCTGGAGGTCCGCCCGCTTCGGGCCGACTCCGTGCGTCTTCTTACTGCAGGCGGCATGGCACGGCAGGGGTATATCGCTGACGAATTGGCGGAGGTGTTCCGTAATCCCGATCTTATCCGACAACCGCAGCCGCCTGATCTCTGGAGCCTTCGGGATCAGGCGGATAATATGCTGACCGGCGGCGGCGCGCGCGAAGCCTTACAGCTGCTCAAGGAGCGCGGACATGAATACCCTGACGATCCCTATCTCATTCTCATGAAGGGGACCGCTGAGCTGCTGGTCGGCGTGCATGCCGAAGGGCTCAAACGGGTGGAGCAGGGATGCAGGGAGAATCAATATTTTTGCCGCGGTCTCGTCGATGCCGGTCTCGAGTTGAAACAGGGGGGAGAGCGCGCCAAAGCCGCCAGCGTTTTCGCAAAGGTACTGCAATTGAATCCGGGCTATGCGCCGGCCAGGAGCGAACAGGAAAAGATGAAAGAGTTGCCGGCCATTAAATGATCCTGGCTGTGCCGTTCGAGCAGGGCGCCGGCTCGTTCACTCAGCCGAAGTCCGCGCATTCTGTTGCCGCAGAAAACTTCCCGGCCCCAGGGCAAATAGCAGACATCGGTGCAACAGTGCTGAGTTTATTGATATGAGCGAGGTCTCTTTCATGATGAGGAGCGGCCGGATATGGATAGCCGGTTTTGTTCTCGCCCTTATCGCGTCCTTTGTTGAACCGGGCGCGTATGATCATTATCGATTTACCATGGATTATGATCTGAGGCAGCAGGAGGCGGAAGCGGTAAAGGATACGATCAAGATATTCAGCGGGACGCTTGCCGGATTCTATGCCACGGGGTACACTGCCGGACTGAGGCAGTTTCCTGCCGAAAATCCGATCAGGAGGAGGATATTTCAGGATATACGGAACTGGGAGCAGGCGAACATGTTGCTGGTCATGGATCGTGACAGATCGACGGTCAAGGAGGTTCGGTTCATCACGCCGGATCTCTCCATCGCTGTGGTTGATGAGAGCTGGTTCAGCGTATATCAGAACCTCCAGACGCGCCGACAGATATCGGAAAAGAAGGCGAACATTATTACCGTCCGGTATTATCTGAAAAAAGAATGGGGACGATGGATCGTTTTCGAATATGAGGTCTACGAGCGGGAGGACAAGATCCCTCCGATAGCTCCGGAACGGGTTCTCAAGTGGCGATGAGAAAGATATTCAAGGAACTCATGTCCGACGGGACAGGATATCCCCTGATCGGGATGTATCTTGCAACCTACGTTCTCCTGCAGTACTCGGGGCTTTTCGGGCCCCGGCCGGGAAGCGTCATGCGGGTGCTTCACCACGCGCCATCGCTGGCGGGCGTGGCAGCACTGATGGCGTATGGCATCGCATGGGGATACAGGAACCGCTCGGGTCCGGAGGCCCCGGGACGGCGCCGAGCGAGCAGCACGCTGGCGCGGCTCGCCTATGTGGGCATGATGCTGTGCGGGGCCGGGATCATGCTGAGCAGCCTGACCCGATTCGAGGGGAGCCTCGCTCTCACCGAGGGACAGGAAGTCTCGCTCGCTGCCGAGAGCTTCGATGTGGGAACGCTGTACCGGAGGAGATTCTCGAGGGTTCCGCAGGGCACCCTGGTGGCCGGTCAGATCAAGCAGGTTCTCTTCTCTTCGGGGAAGTACGAGGGGACCTCCGGGGCCGTAGTCCTGTACCGGAAAGCCGGAGGCGATCCACGGATACTGCGGATCAATTCACTGTTCCCCGTCGTTCACGATGGAAATACGCTGGCCGTGGACGCCGTCGGGTATGCACCACACGTCTTCCTTTTTGACCGTGGCGGAGCCACGATCGATAACTTCTATGCCGTCCTGCAGTTGCTGCCGGCCGGGACCGAAGATATGTTCAGATTTGAAGGGAGCATCCCGCATACATTCTATATGGGCTATTATCCCGATGTTTCGCTCGTTCCCGACGTTGCGCAACGGTCTCCCGTCAAGGCCGGGCCGCTCTATAAAGTGCGCATTGCCCGGAATCTTGATATCGTTGCCAACCAGTATGCTGCGCCGGGTGAAACGGTGTTCTTTGACAAGCTGATCTTTTCAGCGGGCGATATAAGGAAATGGGTCGAGGTTCGGATCGTCCGGGATCCCGGAATGTATCTGGTGTGGCCCGGGATCGCACTGCTGCTGTGCTATCCGATTGCCATCGTGGTCAGGAGATACACGCGGAAGGCAGATACATGACGCCACTGCAACCACGTCCTGCCTGACCATGTGCTCCGGAACAGGAATTGGCGCGAGCTGGTCGCAACGGCATGTCAAGGGCCTTCGTTCTTTCGTGGGGAACGGCGGAACAGACGTGCCGGTCATGTCTGCGGAACATTACGGTTGAGGTCTGAATACACCATGTATCAGGTACGCGAGATGCCACGGGGTCGTATGCTAGGAGCAGCTCTGCTCTTTGTGATCGTCGGGCTGGCCCTGTATTCCCGCGTCATTGCGGTCGGGCCGTTCATCTTTGATGATACCGATTATGTTCTTGAGAATCCGTTCATCCGTGAGATTTCCACGGCTTTCTTCCTGAACGACGCCAGACAGGTCGGCTATCTCAGCTTTGCACTGAATTATGCATTGGGCGGTGACAACCCTGTCGGCTATCATCTCTTCAATGTCCTGGTGCATGTTGCGAACAGCCTCCTTGCCGTCCTGCTGACCCTGAGCATTCTGCGCAGGCTGAACAACGATGAGACGCTCCCGGCCTGGTCGGCACATGCTGCGCTGTTGACCGGGCTGCTGTTTCTCGTTCATCCCCTGCAGACCCAGGCGGTTTCCTATATCACGCAGCGATTTACCTCGCTCAGCACGCTGCTGTACCTTCTGGCGGTCCTCTCGTATCTGTCCGCGCGCCGGCTCATGGAAAACCGACGGCCGGGCACTTCTGGCTCCGTGGCTCTTGCGCTCTCGCTGCTCTCTACCGTCGCGGCCATGAGAACGAAGGAGATCGCCATAACGATACCGTTCATGCTCATCACATTGGACCTGCTGTTGTACCGGACGAGCAGATTCGGCGCCAGACGGTACCTGCTGCTCCTGCCCTTTGTCCTTGCGCTTGCCATCATTCCGCTGACGATCTTCGGTCCGGAGCTCGGCATCTCGCGCGCAGTTGACGGAAGGACTGACGACATCCGGTACGACAAGATCCACGATCTGACCCGGCGGTCGCCGCTGCAGTATTTCTCCACCCAGATGCGGGTCATTCCTGAGTACCTGCGGCTGCTCTTCGCTCCGGTTGGACAGAGGGTCATCTATGATTTTCCGGTCGCGGAGCGATTACTGGAGCCGTGGGCCCTGATGGGGTTCCTTTTCCTGGCCGCCATCGGCGCGGGGGCGTTCTATTCCTGGAAACGATATCGGTCCTTCCCGCCGGGTGCGGCGGCGCGGCTGGTATACGGCCTTGCCGCTGTCGGAACCGTTTGGTTCTTCGTGACCATCTCGGTCGAGTCATCATTCCTGCCGATCAAGGATGTGATCTTCGAGCATCGCGTCTATCTTCCGTCAGTCGGATTCTTTGCCGTCCTATCGATCATGGTGGCGTATGGCACTTCCCGCCTGCAGGGTCCTCTGCCGCGCATCCTAAAGGTCCTTGTGCCCGTCATGCTCCTGTCCCTCGGCGTCACCACGTTCATGAGAAATGAGGTGTGGACCGATGAGCGCAGATTCTGGAACGATGTCGTAGAAAAAGCCCCCCAGAAGGCAATGGGCTATAATAATCGCGCAACAGTGTTCGCGAGGAGAGAGGAATATGACAAGGCCCTCGAAGATTTCAACCGGGTGATCTCGTTCTTTCCGAAGACCACGGAGCAGCTGTTCAAATGGGACAATGCCGACCAGTCTCCCTGGAACATGTCGAAGTCCTATACCGGGCGGGGCAACGTGTACCTGGTGCTCGGGCGGCCTGACCTGGCAGAGAAGGACTACCAGCGGGCGAAAGAGGTGTTCTCCATGCCGGTCGACGCGGACAATCTCCTGCTCGAGGCGGATGCGCTGTCCAAGGCCGGGCGCTATCCCGAAGCTGTCTGGATCTACGACCGGATCCTCGAATGGGACCCCCGGGATGTCCGCGCACTGAACGACCGGGCAAACGCCTATTCGTATATGGACCGGCTCCCCGAGGCGATCAACGATCTCACGAGGGTCATCGCACTGGAGCCTGCTTTTATCGTTGCCTATTATAACCGCGGGCTTGCGTACGCGTGGGCGGGGAAACGGGAAAAGGCGATTGAGGATTTCCGGCAGGCCTGCAGCAAGGGATTCGAACCGGCATGCAGGAACATCGATCCTGCCCGATGGCATGAGAGATCCCGTTAACCCGTGCGGCTGCAGAGGATCAGGCGGTGAATTTCAGCTTTCGCACCACCAGCGCGGGCATCCTGAGCAGGAGCGGTCAGTGTCGAAAGCGCTTGACCTGTGTTGTACCGTATGTCCTCCTCGCACATCTCGACTAATAGCGGACCGGGATCTCCCTGATCGACGACAGGGAACCTGCTCGGGACCTCATTTAGCGCGGTCTTGGACGGCCAATAAACCGCAGGCGGCCTCGCTGCCGAGGTCGCAGGCCTTCCGAAAGTCCTCTACCGCCTGCGCGCGCCGGCCCATGCCCTCCAGGAGCTCTCCCCGGTCCAGATACGCCCTGATGAACTCCGGATCGATCTCAATGGCCCGGTTGAGGTCCTGCAGTGCGCGCTCGGCACGGCCCAATCTGGCATAGGTGACACCCCGGTTGTCAAGGACTGATTGGGATTCGGGGAACAGCGCAAGGGCCGCATCAAAGTCGCTAAGCGCATCTCCATAGCGGCCCATCTCAAGAAAGAGAACGCCCCGGTTCTGGTACGACGACCACGCGCGGGGGCTCAGGGAGATCGCCGTTGTGAAGTCCATAAAGGCCTTTTCCCGGTCCCCCTGTTCGGCATAGACGATGCCGCGCTGATTGTACGCGATGGGGATCTGGTTCGGCTTCTTCTCGATGATATAGTTCCAGAAGGTCAGGCTGTTCTTCCATACGCCGATCTGCTGGATGGTCAGGAACGACAGGAACGCCACCACCGCAGCTCCCGATGCCAGCAGGAACACCCTCGGCAACGCACCCCGGTCCGCCCGTGCGCGTGACCATCTCCAGGCAAGCGTCGCTGACAATCCGACAAGCAGGGAAGGGCCGATCGCCGGGAGGTATGTGTACCGGTCCGCCATCGAGATATCGCCTGCCGGGAGCAGCGCGAGGGTCGGGGCGAGCGCGATCAGGAAGTAGCTCCACAAGGCCGCGGGAGCCCGGCTCCTCTTTACCTGCCACAGGCAGACCAGGGTGATCGCCGCCGCGGCCAGGAGCGGGATGCCGAACTCGACGGACAGCAGGGAAACATCCCTTGGGATCGGATAGAACGGGACGAGGCCTGCCGGATACAGGGTCTTCGAGAGATAGTACCCGATCGCCCTGACGGCGAGGAGGACGCGATCAGCGAGCGGGACCTCCAGCAATGACCGCATGGCGCCGATGGACCGCTGCTGCGCCAGCGTAGCGGCAGCGATGATGAGGCTCAGGACAAAGAAGGGCATTTTCTCGCGCACGGAACGCCTGATGCCGGCGGAGGTCGTGAGAAGGTTCAGCGGGTACCAGTCCAGGAGCAGAAGGACGAGGGGCAGCGATACGGCCATCGGCTTGCTTGCCAGCGCGAGCAGGAAGAACACCAGGGACCACGCGTACTGCGGTCTGCTGCCGTTCCGATAGGAGACGTACGCGCGTATGCTCAGGAGGAAGAAGAACGCGCAGAGAATGTCCTTCCGTTCGGCCGCCCAGGCGACCGCTTCAACCCGCAGGGGGTGCAGACCGAAGAACAGGCCGGCCGCAGCTCCGGCGATCAGGATCTCATGGTCATGCACGAGCGGTGCGCGCCCGCCGGGGATCGCGGCCCTCGACAATGCCTGCCGGACCAGCGTTGCGGCAAGAAGAACGACCAGCAGGGTGTTCAGCGCGTGCAGGAGGATGCTGCCGAGATGGGACCCCACCGGACTTGGTCCCCAGAGGGCGTAATCAATTGCATGGGACAGCCACGACACCGGCTGCCAATAGTCGATGCGGACATCGGTCAGCGCCCAACGGAGGAACCGGAGATCCAGCGACCTGACGTGAGGGTTCTCATAGATATAGAGGTTGTCGTCCCAGGAAACGTAGTCGTTGGCGAGCGAAGGGAGGAAGACCGCGAAGACGGCAGCCGCGACGACCCAGGCGACCCTGTGGCGAGAAGAGATCATACCGTTGCGCTCACCCGCTTCGCTGCCGGCAGCGTTCGACCGCGAATACTTCGAGATAACTGTCCAGTCTCGGGGAACGGACGGTGCCCCTGAGGCCCGCGAGGACGGCGCCCGGATGAGCGTTCGGGCTGCCTGCTGAACGACCTTGGCCCTGAGTCCTTGGCCAGTACGGCCGTTTTAACGAAGCCCTGCCCTGCCAGCAAGCGGAGCGGTCGGGCCACGCCGGGGTGAAGAACAGCTGCTCCGCCGTACCCTCCTTGGCGGGACGTGCGGAAATCCGGCATGTATCCCCGTCGTCCCTGAAGAAAAGGGCCGAATAAAGCCATGAGAACCATCGGGCGAACGTTCCACGCCGTACCAGCGACTCGCTGCTTGGACTCTTCTGCCTATCTTGTTGCCTATCTTGTGTCCGAGACGATGAACATATTAGCACAAATAAACGAAATAGACAGCAGAAAACACGGACATTTGGCAGCCGCGGTCACCCCTGCAGAAGGGATTCGTGGGGGAACGGGTCAAAAGCAACGTATCATGCGGTGCTGCATACTGACGGCAACAACATGAAGATTCCGGGCAATACGCATTTTGAAGAGAGGGTTGGACTGGAAGGGATCACCTGGATGTTCTCGCCCTGAACGACCGGGCAAATGCCTCCTATATGGACCGGTTACCCGAGGCGATCAATGACCTCACCACTGGCGACTGCGGGCCCGCCCACGATGGCCCCGTTCAGGGCCATCCGCCAGAGCACGGGGTGTGATTCCCGCTCGTATGTTGCTTGCAGGATCCTCGCTGACGCTGCCCGCACAGCGCACCGGGACCAAAACGGGATCAGAACGGTGGTGAAATTGCGGGTCCTCTGTGGTATAATTCGCCGGTTATCGTGTTTGCAGGCCGACGCATCGATTTCATTCATGGTAGCCGCACCGTGAGGAGGCGTTCCCCGCGTTCTGACGGTCCCGGGAGGGGATCCCTGCCATTGAATAACGCAACCAAGAAGACCGCACATTCGATGTTTCGCTCCCTGGGACAGGACATTCAGCGATCCTATAATTATTTCAGAAGGCCGCGGGTAACGATCGGTATCATCGCAGTGCTGCTGGCATTGTTCGTTTCCGGCCTGTTCATCCCCCAAAAGAGCCTGTTCCTCTCTTCTCAGCAGTTCGAACAGTGGAATTCTGAACACCCGGTCCTGGCGGCCGTGATCAATGGTCTCAAGCTGAACGAGATCTATGTCGCACCCATTACGATCCTCTTTCTGGCGCTTTTTTTCCTGAACCTGATCGCTGTCCTCCTCCAGCGCATCCCCCACACACTCAGGCGGGCATACCTCATCGACCGGCAGGCCGCGACCGCCGGCATGGAAAGAGTGAACGATGAGCCGGGTGCGATCGCGATCGTCTTCAAGGGGATGCCGCCCGACAGCAGCACGACGCTCGCGGGAAAGGCCGAGGCGTTCTTCCGAAAGCGTTCTTGGTCCGTCATGACCTCTGATGACGGCCGGTCGATCCTCGCGATCAGGAACCGGTACTCGCCGCTCGGCTTCCTGCTCTTTCATGCGAGCTTTCTCCTGTGCCTCGTGAGCGGCCTGCTCGTCGTGTATACGCGTTTTTCGGGGACCCTTCTGCTGACCCAGGGGGAGATCTTCTATTCCGACATCGAACGCTTCAAGGTCATTGATAATCCCAAGATATTCCCTTCGCTTCCTGACCTCGGAATCATTGTGGAAAGCGTCTCTCCGAGTTATGAAGGCGCTACTGGCACTGACCTGGACGTCGCGCTGAAGATCCGGTACTTGAAAGAGACATTTGACGCTGTTGCCAAGATCAACGAACCGGTCAGGCGCGGACCGATCTCGATCCTGCCGCATGCGATCGGCATCTCCCCACTGTTCGTTCTGAAAAAGGGGGGCGGGGCAGTGGTCTCAGGCGGTTACTTCGCGCTGAACGTCCTAAAAGGAAAAGAGGACTCCTTCCAGTTCCCGGACCTTCCCTACACGGTCGCCCTCAGGTTCTACCCCGATTTTATCGAGGAGGGCGGGGTCCCTTCATCGAGGACCCAGGAGATCAGGAACCCGGTCTTCCATGTCCGGGTGCAGGACGGGGGGAAGGTGCTGTATGAGGGGCTCCGGAGACCCGGCGAGAATGCCCGCTTTGACGGCCTTGAGCTCTCCTTTAGTGAGCTTCGCTACTGGGTGGATTTCCTCGTCGTCCGGGAGTATGGTACCACGCCGCTGGCCGCGGGTTTCGTACTCGGTGCGACCGGACTGGTCCTGCGGCTCTTGTTTCCCCGGAAGACCGTCCGGATCCGCGTTGGTAAGAGTGACGGCGGATGTATCCTGCATATGAACGGGAGCGGTGAATACTATCCGCAGGCGTTCCGGGAGGAACTGGCCCGGTCGGCTGCCGATCTGGCCAATGTTCTTGGAGGTGTTCTGGGGGAGGGACAAACGGCATGAGCTGGGTTGAATCCATTCTTGCATGGGGCATCATCTATCTGTACACGATCTGCTCGATCCTGCTGCTGACAGCGTTCATCTTTCAGAAGGACAGGCTCTTCCGATGGGTCCGGCTCCTCCTTGTGCCAGCCTTCGCCGCCCATGCAGCGGAGTTCATTGCGCGCTGGGTGCGGACCGGCTATTTCCCGGCGAACGGTGAGTTCGAGAACGCGCTCAGCGGAGGATTGTTCGCCATCCTGCTGACCCTCGGCGTGCTGTACCGGAGGCGGGAACTGGCCGGTATTGCTGTGGTCACGGTCCCGGTGACGCTGCTGTTCCTCGGCTATGGGATCATGAAGAATCCCGCGGCACTTCCGCATGCGGCATCGCTCAAGAGCTCGTGGCTGGTCATCCATGTGCTCTTTGCCCAGCTTGCCTTCGGTGCCTATCTTGTTGCGTCCGGCATGGGAGCGGTCTACCTGCTCAAGGACAACAAGGTACGGCAGGGGGCGGCATCGGCATTCTTCGACAAGCTGCCGCGGCTCCCAGTCCTCGAAGAGCTCATGTTCAAGTTCGTGATCTACGGCTTCATCGCTGATGCGATCATGATCGCGGCGGGCTCGATATGGGCAAAGGACCTCTGGGGCAGTTATTGGGCATGGGACCCGGTCGAGGTCTGGTCGCTGGCGTCGTGGCTCGTCTACGGGATCTCCATTCACCTTAAGGTGCAGCTGGGCTGGAAGGGCCGGCAATTGGCCTGGATCTATCTGTTCGCGATCATCGGCATCATCATCGCCTATTGGGGCGTCGACTTTTTCGTGAAGAACAGCCAGCATATTTTCGGGGTGCGTCCTCCGTCATGATGACGCAGCGGCGGATCGTCAATGACCCCGGCCTCTTTTCTTACTCTGCCCGGCAGCACCACGGCGATGACCGCGGGCCCTGCACTGTTGATCGGAACGATGCACGGCGTGAGGAAGGAGCACGATGCTGCGGCAACTGATGCATAAGCGGCGGTCTCTCATCGCCCTTGTCGTTCTCTTTACGGTGATCGGCATGGCCTTGTACGCGCAGGTCATCCTGCGCGGACCGTTCCTGTTCGACGATATGGAGTATGTCGTCGACAATCCGATCATCACGGACCTGCGCGCGGTCCTCGGCATGAGCGACCCGCGTCAGTTCGGCTACCTCACCTTCGCGCTCAACTACGCCCTGGGCGGGGAGGACCCGACCGGATATCACCTGTTCAATGTGCTCGTGCACATTGCCAACAGCCTGCTGGTCTTTGCGCTGGTCCGGTCGCTGTTCTTTGTCCTCGGCCGGTTCCAGGAGCCGT
>Ga0102851_10001250_pt1 | contig 14308 bp, 9 predicted proteins | sample Mud3Dept3metaG_FD_79558 | JGI IMG/M metagenome (GOLD analysis project Ga0102851, IMG submission 79558) | Freshwater wetland microbial communities from Ohio, USA, analyzing the effect of biotic and abiotic controls - Mud 3 Core 4 Depth 3... | ecosystem: Environmental > Aquatic > Freshwater >... | reverse complement strand
TCCCTGTATTGAGCGGACAGCTCAATAATGCCCTCCCTCTTATTGTCCCTGACCTTATATATACTGTCTTTCAGGTATCTGATCCCGTCCCATATCTGCTCATGAGCGTTTTTCCCCTTTGCCTCCTCACCAAAGAATACGGGGACAAGGTTATTCTTCATTATTACCCTCTCCATGAGAATATTACTTTGAAGCAGGCTGACCAGCTCTGAAACATTCGATGCCTGGTTTGCTGTTATACCAAACTGTAATGCTACGGCACTCATTCCGTTTTGCTCCTGCTGCTGGGCAACAGGCATGATAATGGCCTTTGCTTCATATATCTCGGGGGAAAAGAAAGATATGACAGCAGTGGCAGCAACAGCGATAACCACCGTAATAAGAATCAGTTTTTTATGTCGCGTGAGCACATGAATATAGTCCAGGAGATTTATATCATCGCTGCACTCTTCTGTTCCCTGCATGTTTTTCATGCAATGGTCTGGTGTTCCCATTATATATAAATGCCCTGCGGATACATGCTTCCATGAACCATGTGTGTTATTGTTGAAAACGGGTACGTTGAAATAAGTCTCATTATTCTAAATGGGGATGTCTTTTTATTCAAGGTGCAATATGCGGCCGGATGCCCTGTCGCCAGGAATGACTCTGGACTAGGGTGAAGGTTATCTGTTTTGGGACGTCTTCAGAACATATAACGGCTTTTTCTGGCCTTCATGATAAGAGCTGACGAGCATCTCACCAAGAAGTCCCATGCATATAAGCTGAATGCCTATTATTACCAGCAAAACGCCAAGAAGCAGCAGCGGCCGGTGTCCGATTGGCTGTCCTGTAAACCATAAAAAGGCGAGATAAATATTAATGATAAAACCAATTATTCCACAACTAAGCCCGATCGGTCCAAACGCCTGCATTGGCTTGGTAGAATAACTCTGCAGGAACTTAACCGTGATCAGATCGAGAATTACCATCAGAGTGCGTGATATCCCGTACTTCGACCGCCCGCGGAGTCGCGGATGATGAATGGTCTCAATTTCTTTTATTTTGACTCCATACCAGCTCGCTACCGCAGGTATGAACCTGTGCATTTCTCCGTACATATTCATATTCTTTACCACTTCGGCTTTATATGCCTTGAGGCCTGATCCATAATCACGGAGGTTGACGCCGGTGACCCGGCTTATAAGCCAATTGGCAATAATTGACGGAAATCTCCGGATAACGAAAGGGTCTTTTCTTTTCTTTCTCCAGCCATTGACAACGTCATATTCACCAATTAATGAAACGAGCTTGGGAATGTCCTTTGGATCATTCTGAAGGTCTCCGTCAATTGTAACAATGACATCGCCTTTTGCGTGGTCAAATCCAGCTGCCCATGCTGCTGCCTTGCCAAAGTTCCTCCGGAACCTGAGCAATCTTACCCGGGGGTCCCTTTGTTCAAAGGGCTCAAGAAGTCCCAGTGTCCTGTCCGTACTGCCGTCATCGACAAAAAGGAGTTCATAATCTCTCCCTTCACTGTCCATCACTGATTTAAGCGAATGGTACAGTTCCTCGATATTTTCTTCTTCATTGTGCAGGGGAATGACGACCGAAACTAACATACTATTCCTCTCTTTCGATTGTAATTGATGAATTCAGTGATAATTATAACTTACTGTCAAGACAATAAAGAACCCTGCAGTGCCTGCAGGGTTTTTAGTCTGGGCAATGGCATGTCCGGTAGAAATTTCACACCTTGGACACGAAGACAGAGTTATAAATGATCCTTATGCTTTCAGCCGCAGAAGGTTTGTACGGATATATCCTCGTATAGTATACATAGCTCTTCCAGAACTTCCTTATCGCGTTGTACACCGGGCGGAGAGGCAGTTTTATAAGGACGTTCTTTATTATCGGCATAAGCCAGGGAAACTCAACAGCGACTCCCAGGAGATGCATAAAATTTTCAAGCTGGGGCCTGTCCTTTATATTCATTACGATACCTTTATGGTAGGTATCCGATAATTTGATGTCCGGATTGTAAAAGCCGTTCGCAACCGCATAATCATATATCTCGGTTTTGGGGTAAGGGGTCAGCAGAAAGGCATCACAGAATGTAGGCTTGCACTTTACTGTAAGTTCCCATGTCTCCATGGCTGTCTCTAATGTCTCATGCGGGGCGCCAATGATGTTATACATCGAAAACATTACCTTCTTGTCCTTGAGTATCTTCAGGCCGCTTATGATCTGCTCCTTTGTCATTTTCCTGTTCAGGACATTGTTCCTGATAAAATCATTGCCTGATTCCACTCCTACCCCTACATAAAAAAGCCCGGCCTTGATCAGATCATCGACGACCTCTTCCTTGATGATCTCAGGCCTCATAAGACAGTAAAAAGGAATGCCGACTTCCTTGGGATATTTCTCCGAAAATTCCTTGACCCATTTAGGCCGCACACTCAGTATTTCGTCCCTGAATATCAGATATTCCACCTTGGGAAAATCCCTTTTCAGCTCTCGGAGTTCTTCAATAACAGCATCAACACTCCTCTGGCGGAAAATGGGATCACCCTTTACACGCATTTTATGTAATTGATTATTATGGCAATATGTACAGTTAAACGGACAGCCCTGGCTTGTCATTGCAGTTGCGGTCCGTGCCAACTGGTAGTCCTTGTATTTATTGTAAATCTTTCTATCAGGGGGCGGGAGGATATCAAGGTCCCTGATCAGAGGTCGCTGCTCGTTCTTATATATTTTGCCGTCTGACTTTACCCACCAGTTTTTGCAGTCCTTAACATCTTCTCCCTTTTCGAGTCTGCCGATAAATTCCGGTAATGCTTCAAATCCTTCACCCCGGCAGACAGCATCCACCCCATCTTCTTCAATCATCTCGGGGGCAAATGTCACATGCGGACCGCCAAACAGGGCATGGAACTTATATTTCTGCTTTAATCTCCTGTTCCAGTCAAGGTAGGTTTTGTGTCCTCCGCTAAACGTTGTGTAAGCCACAACGTCAGGTTTGAACTCCCTGAAAGTCCTCTCAACCTCATCATAGTCAATGCCGGCAATAGTCGTTTCGTGGCCGTCCTTTTTCAGCACAGCGGACAACCACATTGGCCCAAAGGTGACAAATCCACCGCTTAGTAACATTGTTCTATCTATATGTGCTATGAATAATATACGACTCATGGTGAGTATACCCCCTTAAGGCGGATTAATAAGATTATTAAGTTATATTATCTTTTTCGCTCTTCATTGTCAAGAATCTTTACGTAATAAAATTAATAAGTTAAGCAAAGTTATGTTTCGTGACATAAACCCATGTTAAGGTCTCTGCCGGACAGATTTTCAGGCCTTCCCTTATGGTATATTAAAACTTAAATATCGCATAGCAACGCGCATACTGCTTGCAAGATTATTCCTTCTGAATACTGGGAATCAGTCTGTACTGGTGTACAACAAATGACAAAGACCATTCAGCCACTGGACATTTATAAAAAACTTCCTCGCACCAATTGCGGCAGGTGCCAAGCGGGGAGCTGCATGGCATTAGCCGTTCAGTTTCTCAGAAGGATGGCCCCGCTTTCTGAATGCAGGGAGATAGATGAACGTTCAATGCGTGAAATTGAAGAAATGCTGTCCGATACAGGGGACTGGAAGGAGAGAAGGCTCAAGGAATTGTTCGATGAAATTTCCGTAGCAGGGTTTTCCGCCGTGGCCGGTGACAATGGGATTCTTATTGAAGGTGATCTTCTGAAAATAGTGTATATGGGCAGAGAAATAACATTGGGCCCGGCAGGTTTTAAAGATGAGCTTGAAATAATGGACAGACTACTGGTCCTGATGTACATCAAGAAAGCGGGCAGCGGGGCTCTGTCAGGTAAATGGACTGCGTTCAGAGACTTCAAGGACGGTCTGATGAGGTCCGAGAGTTTTCATGGCGCCTGTGAAATTCCGCTTGCCAAGATGTTTGAACGCAGGAGGGAAGGAGTAATATGCAGTTTGACAGCAGCAGGGGCTGAAAAGGTAAAAGGATTTTCTACGGAATACAGCTATATCATATACGCCCTCCCGAAACTTCCCATGCTTGTTCTTCTCTGGCCCGGAGATGAAGAATTCGGTCCAGACTGCAAAATTCTCCTGGACTCAACCGCTGATGTATTTCTTGATGTCGAGGCCCTGCTTTATCTTGGAATGGCGCTGGTGAGGCATTTAAACTGATCCCTGCTATGTGCCGAATTCAAGGAAATACTGATACTGCAGCAGGTCATGGGATTTTATCAGGCGGTAACCGGCCTTCTGCATTTCCTCTATGACTACCTCTTTAGCCATTTTATGGTCGCGCGGAGGGCCGAAATCTGTATCCTTGATAAAATCAACGACCACTACCCTGCCGCCTGCCTTTAAGCTCTGAGAGACCTTCCTGAAATAATCCACCCTGTTTTCAATATGGTGGTAAGTGTCACAGAGAAAAATCACATCGGTAGAATGAGACGCCAGCTCCGGATCATCAGTTTTTACAACGCGTGCCTCATAATTACTGAGTTGAAGCTTCTTGGCGTCTTCTTCCATGTATTTCACCATGCCGGGTTCGATGTCCAGGCCTATGGCTTTTCCTGACAGGCCGACTGCAACGGCTATATGTCTTGTAAAATATCCGGTCCCTGCCCCGATATCCGCAACCACGTCACCCGGTCTCAGGTTCATGGCCTTTACCACTTCCGCGGGCTTCTGCCATTTGTCCCGCTCCGGGTCTTCAAACCGTTTGACCCATGTCTCGATATCGTCAAATCTCTGCTGGGTAGGCGGTGAGTGGTGTTCTTTGCTGTGCTCCTGAGTATGAACACAAGCGGGCAGCAGACTTACAAGGAGGATGAAAACAAAGGCTGAAACAATATATTTATCCCTGAGCAATACGTTTCTCATAATTCGCCCCCTCTAAAAAATAATGGCCCTCCCAAGAGGAGTTGACCCCCCGACCTTCTGATCCATAGGCAATTCGACTTAATCGAACTTTTCATAAATTACCGTAACATCGCATTTCTTTAACTGGTTTTTGTGTCCAGTGTATGAAAAGTATCTAATTGTACCAGATTCATCCATAAAGATCACCCATATCGAATTTAACGTAGTGACTCATAATGCATGTTGCCTGCTCAAGGGGTTGCTGTTAAAATTATAACGGGCTTGAAAAGGAATTTGTCTTCCCCTCTTAATATTTCGTCATATTGAGCCGATAGGTAGAGATAAATATCTTCATAACACTATGTCCATGACCAGTACTACAAAAAAAAATGTAGCCCTTGGGCTGATAGTATTTATTATCGCGAGTTCTTCTGCAGTTGCCAGGGCAAAAGATATGGGTTTTATGTATCCGGCCAATAAAACCATTACAACTGCTTCAGAAATCGCGGTCATTGGGAAGGCGGGCAGCACGGGTCCTCTTTCACTTACCGTCGAGAACAATTCAGGCCGAAGCAGTCATGAGCTGTCAGAGCACGACGGTTATTTTTACCGAGAGATAAGGCTGGCTCCAGGCAGGAATACGCTCAGTCTGATAGCCGGCGCTGCTGTCTCTGATACCATTGATGTGATCCGTGATGACAATCAATCCGGTACATCATATCCTGATGATTTCCTGCCCTATTATCTGCACAGCCAGAAGATTCAGACAGGTATGTGCAGGCTCTGCCACTCTGACGGTAAGAAGGGTGGGCTTCAATATAAATACATAAATCAGCAGTTTTCATGCATAACAAATGACTGCCATCCCGGATTGGACCAGGCAAAATTTCTGCATGGTCCGTTAAATCAGAAAGGTTCCTGCATAAAGTGTCACAACCCTCATGGCAGTATTAACAAGAATTTTGTGAAATATTCAGGCGGTGCCCTCTGTTTTACCTGTCATGCTGACGCGGAGAGGATGGTCACTGAGGCAAAGTACATCCATTTCCCTGTGGGAAAAGGAGAATGCACGTCCTGTCATGACCCGCACGGCTCCAATCTTGAATTCCATCTGAAGAGGGGATCCATAGCGGACCTCTGCGCAGGGTGCCATGGAAAGGACAAGACCAGCCATGAGGTCCTTCATGCCCCGGTTAAGGCAGGCGACTGTATTGCCTGTCACACCCCCCATGTTTCGGAAAACAAGGGACTGCTGTCAGCGGACGGCACGGCATTATGTTTTAAATGCCACAAAGACAGGGAGGAGGAATTCAAAAGAAAATATATACATGAACCGGCGGCGAAAAACTGCACGATCTGCCATGACCCCCACGGCTCGGCAACAGTTAACCATCTCCGTAACAGAAAAGACAAAGACGGCAACTACATCCCCGTGGAACAGCCAGTCAAAGAATTATGCCTTGGCTGCCACAGTGGACAGGATTCTGACATTGCCTATCAGATCGAACACGCGAAGGTCGCGCATGATCCTGTTGCGAAAGGCCAGTGCACTATTTGCCACACTCCCCATTCAACAAATCATGGGAAGCAGCTGAAGGCGCCCTTAAACGAAATCTGCTTCACCTGTCATCAAAAGATAAAAGAACTGATAACCGGCAGCATATACAAGCATGGCCCGGTCCACACCAATGACTGTGCCCAGTGCCATCTGCCCCATGGGTCTGATAACAGAAAGCTGCTGCGGTCCAAGTTTTCAGACAAATATGCCGAAACATTTGACATGGACAATTATGTCTTGTGTTTTAACTGCCATAGTCAGGACATCGTAATTCAGGAAGAAACGGTGAGTACGGATTTCAGAAACGGCGGAAAGAACCTCCATTATCTCCATGTAAACCGCCAGGTGAAAGGCAGAAACTGCAAAACCTGCCATGAGATCCATGCCTCTAATCAGGAAAAACATATCCGGAGGACCATCCCCTTTGAACGGGGATTTACTATTACCCTTGAATTTACGAAAAGCGCGACAGGAGGCGGTTGTGTCGAAGGTTGTCACAAACCAAGGCAATATGACCGGATAATACCGGTCAAAAACTGAATGGACGGAAAGGCTATTTTGCCATGAGAAGAAAGAACATAAGCGTACCGACAATCAGCTTCAGGGTATTTCTTATTGCTGCAATTGCAGTCCTGACCTTGTTCGCAGGAGAACGTATCGCCATCTGCGCCGAAGAACTGGGCATCCTGCAAAATATCAGGCGGGGCGAAATGCTGCCGTCAATAGAACTGTCAACCATCAAAGACCCGGCGCCCCAGACGTTTACGCCTGGAAAAGGGAAACCTGCGGTGGTCATGTTTTTTTCAGTCAGACCGGATTTTAGAAAACAGCGGTCGCTTGCCCTGCTGTCAACCCTTTCAGATTTGGCAAATCAGTATAAATCGAGGCTCGATGTTGTCGCTGTTTTCAGTGACAGTGAAGAATTAGCGACTGTCAAAAAATACATGGAAAATTCCTCACTCCATGTGATGGTTTTCAATGACAGCCAGAAACGCATCTATAATGCCTATGGCGTTTTCATGATGCCGCTGGTTGTTTTGTCGGACAAAGAGGGCAAGCTTCATGAGGTGATCCCGTACACGTATAACGTGAGGGAAATCGTGGAGGCAAACATAAAATATCTCCTGGGTGAACTGGACAGGGACAAACTCGTAAGCGCGCTTGCCCCGAAAAAAAATATCGACATGAGTGCAGAGGAGAAAGAGTACATCCGACGGGTGAATTACGGCCGTGTCATGCATTCCAAGAAGATGTACGGCCAGGCGATCAGGGAGTTCTCAAATGCAGTAAAGCTCATGCCCGGGTCCGTCGAGGCGCATATCGGGCTGGGGTGGGCCTTGCTCAAGACACTAAAATACAATGAGGCTGAAGCCTCATTCAAAAAGGCACTAACAATAAACACCCAGTCAGATGAGGCCATCGGCGGCCTTGGACTGGTTTACTATGGCCGGCGCGAGATTGACGCAGCATTAATTGAACTGGAAAAGGCCATTATCGCCTCTGATCCGCACCTCGAGGTCATTATCACCCTCGCTGACATATATGAGCAGAAAGGACAATATGATAAGGCCAACAGACTTAACAAACTGGCAGTATCCATACTGATGAGCCTGTACGAGCAGAGGTGGAAATAAGCGTGCAGGACCATGCGGCTGATCCGTGTTGCAGAAGATCATTTTCCTAGTGTCTGTGATGAGAAAACTAACAGTGTTCATAATGTTGTGCCTTGTGCTGCTTCCTGTGAGCATACTGGTATTGTTAAATATTCCTGCCCCGGTTCAGGCTGAAGCTGAAGGAGTCAGAAAAGTCTGGTCTTTCGTGCCTCAGCTTACCTGGGTAGGCAAGACGCCTGCAACCCCGGATGGGCTGTCCATAACGGTCAACGGGGCGCCGGTTGAGCCGAAGGAACTTATCATCAATAATTATGAGGATACAGTCCATGTCAGGATTCCTCTGAAACATGTGACAGGCAGCCTCGTTATCGTTCGGGAGGGGAATAATACACTCTTCAGTGCAGATGTGTTTTATGCTGCCACATATGAAGCAAGGCTCGTTCCTGAAGAATATGAGGTGAGGCCATTCCATACAGCCCAAAATGAACAGACCTGCCGTGCTTGCCACAGGCTTTCACCTGGAATGAGCGATATAGTACCTTCCTCCCCTGCTGAAAGTATGTGCTATCCGTGCCACAAACAGGAGTTTTCCGGCCTCGAATTTCAGCATAGGGAGGCGGGCGTCAGCTGGGAATGTTTACGTTGCCATCAGGCTGAGCCTATAGAGAACGAATTCTCAATGTCCGGGCCGGTCAGGTTTGCCATCAAAGAAGGCAACAGAGTTGCACCGATGTGCTACCGTTGCCACATCAATAAAGCTAAAGAACATGCCGGATTCAAGTATCTTCACGGGCCGGTGGCAATGGCCGGATGCAATATGTGCCACAACCCCCACGGATCAAACACCAGGAGGCTCCTGCAGAAGGACATTTCAAAGCTGTGCATTGAGTGCCACCGGTTTCAGGACAGGCTCAAACAGCCTGTAGTGCACGAGCCATTGCTCAGGGAGGGATGCATTACCTGCCACGATCCCCATGGAAGCAATTCCCCTTTTTTTCTTGCTGCTGCTATCGATGAGGCATGCTTTAAATGTCATCCTTACATGCGGGAAAAGGGCGACAACCATCCTGTACTGGGCCATCCGGTCTCCGGCCCCGATGACCCTCTTGTAAAGGAAAGACCCTTCTCCTGTATCAGCTGTCATGATCCACATGCCGCTGAGTATGACAAACTTCTGCCAAAAGAAGAGATCATGATGCTCTGTTCCCTGTGCCATCAGAGGGAGATGTAACACATCATAAGATCACTCCCATGGCCAGGGTGATGGTCCAGTCAGTGTCCCATGACAGGGCGTACTAATTTATAAACCTAATAACGGCAGTTGATTTACCACAGAGGATAATTATTTCAATAAAGATGCGGCTCAGTGGGGGCCGGAAACACTGTCCTGTTTCGTCCCTGCTCCTTTGCCCGGTACAGGGCATTATCAGCCTCTTTCAGCACCGCATCAGGAGTGTTGCCGTGATCAGGGTAAACAGCGATACCAAGCGAAACGGTTACCTGCAGCACGTGCGCATTGTATTCAAGACGCAGTATCTCCACTTTCGTCCTTATGGCCTCAGCACGTTCGACTGCACTTTCAAAAGATGTATTCGGCAGGATCAGCAGGAATTCCTCGCCTCCATAACGACAGGCCACATCACCTTTGCGGATGCTGTTTGAAAGAAGGCGCGCTACCTCAACCAGAACTGCATCTCCGGCCTTGTGTCCATAGGTATCATTGAATTTCTTGAAAAAATCCACGTCCAGAATAATGATACCCACCGGATGCCTGCTCCGCTCAGCCTGGATAAACTCGCGTTCCAGTGTCTCCTCCATAAACCGTCTGTTATACAGTTCGGTAAGCCTGTCCCTTATGGAAAGTTCCTGAAGTTTATCTCGTAAACGCATATTGGACAGGGCTATGGCAAAATGGTCGGCAACTGACGCTATGACAGTCTGCCTGATTTCACGTTTCTTTGCTTTTTCCTTTGGCAGCAGGCCCTGATCAGCATTGACAAATATGAGACTGACCAGTCCAAGCGTTTCTTTCTGGCTATGGAGAGGAATACAGATTGACGTATAAGGGCCTGATGCCCGGATATGAGCACATGGCACAGGATCATCCCCTGTTGACTCAAAGATAAATACCTCCCCTGTATCAAAAGCCCTGCATTCGTGGACCTCATGTTCTGAATAAGAGAGCTTTGTCTCCCCCCATCTCAATATAGGAGTAAGGTGATTATTTACCTTGCCGGAGTCACACAGATACAGAAGACCGGAGGCTTCTTGAAAAAATCCTGCCATGGTCTCCATGATAACAGCGCACACTTCTTTCTCTGAGGAACAGTTCTGAAAATTCTGTGCCATCTGGTTCAGCCGTGTCACTCTCTGGTTGTGCTGCTCCAGCTTTTCAATTGTTTCTGTTAATTCATCATTTGACCTGTTAAGATCTCTGGTCCGTTCCATCACCTTATCATCCAGACCTCTTATCGTTTCACGCACCTGATCGATCATGGCATTAAAGGCCCTGGCAAGAAAGCCGATTTCATCTTTGCTATTGATATCACTCCGCGCAGTCAGATCCCCTGATTCAACGAGACTGACCGTATGGGAAAGGCGCCTGATGGGATTAAGCAGCCTGCTCATAAGCAGGGACACAATAATTGCTGAAAGCGCTACGACGGCAACTCCCAGTATGAAAATCCGGTTCCGGAGAAGTATAGATGATGTATTCAGCTCATCAGTGTACACCGAGGCCACGACGTACCAGTCAAAATCATCGACGTGAGTGATCCAGTCTATCTTCTCATATCTGTAATTTGACGGATCATCAGGCCGGTCCCACGTGTAGGCAACCATCTTTTTCTCACTATGGGCTGTAGCCATGAGGTCGTCCGCCAGCTTGTTGCCGGTGTAGTGATTTGTCCAGGATGACATGCTCATATTTTCAAGCGCGGCATCTGGGTGAATAATGATATTCTTCCACGCATCAAAAATGTACATATAACCGGTCCTGCCGATGATAATCGGTTTCAGAATCTGCCGCAGTTCTTCAATCATCTTTTCCTTGCGCAGTATAATTTCCTTTTCCAGGTCGTCGAGATAGACCCCGGTGCCGATCACCCATTCCCATTGGGGAAAGAGCTTTCCATAGGCGAGTTTCTCAGCAGGCAGATCGTTCCCCAGACGCTGCAACCAGAAAGAATGATACCCGTCCCCCTTTTCCCTGGCCTGTTGGATGAGCGGGGTGAGGACATAGTTGCCGAAGACGTCTCGCACCTGAGAAAAGTCTTTTCTGTTCATCGTGGGATCAGGGTGGGAGAGATACCTCCCCCTGTAATCAGCCACCCAGACATAGTCGTTACTGCCGTACCGGAAGGCCCGCAGTTCCTCAAGCGCTGACTGCTGGGCTTCCTCCTTTGAAATGATCCCTTTCTGGACCTGATCGTATTTATTCTTCAGGTACGTCTCCATGAAGAGGGTGATGTTCTTTAACTGCCGCTCATGGGCAGAAGTGACGGACTCCCGGTATGCCTCAATGGCGAGGGAATTTGCCTCGATGAGTTTATGGATGTTCTTCAGGTTTGTCTGGACAGACTTTTCTTCCAGCGAGTAGACCAGGTCCTTCAGATAGGGAACGGCAAAGAAATAGACCGCCCCTGTAAAAATCAGCATAGTTGCGATGATCGGGACCAGGAACCGTCTGAACATAGGCGATGATAGTATGCTGCCCTTCGTAACGTTGTCCAGGCTGGTTTTCTCAATGTCCTTTTTATTCATTATGGATAAGCACGTTGAGCTCATCAGTGAGTGAAACAGGTCTCTCAGGCTTTCATTTTGGGTCCGCCCGTTCCTTGCGCCCGCACGGTATGAGCACTATAAATGTCTTTCTCATATTGTTTCGAGTTTTTCGCGGTCAAACTTTAATAATGTATGTTCATGACTGCTGCCGGATAACTTCCTGATAATTAATCAAAAAGGCCCCCGGACACGGCCCTGCAAGAGGTTGGTTTATTGAGAAAAGGCAAGCTATTGGGGGTAAAATAAATTACAATGAAGCTCCAACGCTTACAAAATCTATGATATTCTGGAATTGAGAAGCTTTCGCTGCTAAATAAAAAATTGGCGCGCCCAGGAGGAGTTGAACCCCCAACCTTCTGATCCGTAGTCAGACACTCTATCCAATTGAGCTATGGGCGCGGTCTATATCTTCAGTTTAAGGCTTCATTTATGCCGGGCATTGCAGCCTCAGCAATTATGGAGAATTATTATACTTGATTCCATCTGTTATTTTCACTTGCGCCAGGTAATAAATATTGCCATATGTACTGCTCAGCGGTAGTGCAATCGTATAAATATCATATTGATCGGCAGTCATTTTGCTTGTACAAGGATAAACGCTGACAACGAACAAATCTCATTTATATAAAACAAGAATACGTTACAGTTAAACGCACCGCCGCTAATTCCCTAAAACATAATCCCCGATCACAACCAATCCATCGCTGACCGTCATAACTCCGTTAAATGTCGTCCTGCCAGATACCGCTGAATAGTTGCAGTTATACCCGCCTGCAAGAGTAATGGATACATTCCGGTATGCATTGAGGTCATCGGGTAAAACAACAAAACGCGTCTGGATGATATCTCCGTCCACAGCCGCATCATATGCGGACTGGAGAGTGGAATAATATACGGGGGTGGAGCCTGCAATCCTGACAGGCTGATAACATGGCTGGAAATTTGCCGTCACCGTATCATCACCATCCATTGTCTCGGTACAAACATTATTGGACGGCAGGTCACAGTTCGTCCAGTTATTCAGGAAATAGCCGCTGTTCCCCGACGCTGTCAGAACAACTAACGTTCCGCTGTCATAAAGACATCCTGATGAACAGTCCGGATCTATGCTTCCGCCTGCCGAAGGAGATACCAATGTTATCAGTTGATATTGATATGCATTAAAGACAGCTGTGCAAGTCATTCCCGAGTCTACGGTTACCATACCATCTGCACAATCGATATCTCCGGTCCAGCCTGTAAAGGTAGAGCCTGCCTCCGGGGAGGCGGTGAGGGTCACCACAGTACCGTATGGATAAGCCTGTGAACAATCCGCGCCGCAATCGATTCCCAGAGGTGAACTCGTTACCGTCCCTGTACCGGTGCCGGTTATGTTGATGTTTAGGGTGTTCATTTGAAGACTGAAAGCGGCCATACACGTCTTATGGCTGTCAATAGTCACAACACCATCTGAACAATCATCGTCTCCACTCCATCCCGTAAAAACGGAACCCGCATACGGGGTTGCCGTGAGACTTACAACCGTACCGTATGCATAATCCTGTGTGCAATCAACTCCGCAATTAATACCGGAAGGTAAACTCGTTACCGTCCCTGCACCGGACCCCGTTTTTGATACATCAAGTGAATAAATCAGCAAATGCCCTGTGAGCGTGAACTGCCCCTGTCCGGATATTTTTTTTATTACAAGCAGAGCATTTCCGGAAGCGGCAGGGGTGAAATTAATCAGTTCACTCACACCGCTGCCTGAGTTTGCGCTTGAAGCAAGGATTAGTGGCGTACCATATGAGTTTGGAGTAAAACTATAGAGATATAAATCAAAGTCCCCAGTGGCCGGAACTGTAAGTGATATGGTAATCGCTTGACCCGCTGTCAGGCTGATCTTCCTTGCCCAGACCCTGCGGGCCATATCACTGCCGCCCAGAATTCCATTCTCCGTATTCCCCAATAAATAATAAAGCGTTCCCCCTTCAATTGCCGCATCTACATTCAGCATTCCATAACCTTCATACCTGTCCTTGCCGGACGGATAACCATCAGGCCCGCCTGATGTGCGCTGCAGAGTGGGATTAAACCCCGTACCGGCCTCCCGGTTTTTATTTGTCTCTGTCGCAGTTGCGCACAAAAGCATCTTTACCCTGCGAACATCACTGCTGCTGTTGAAATTCCACGAAGCCCCGGTCAGACCGCCGGTCGCCTGAAGCGCGTCTATCAGAAGGGCCGCCGTACCAGCAGCAAATGGCGAAGCCATAGATGTCCCTTTGATGTTGTAATAATCGTTGCTCTGAACATCGGCAAACGCAGCGTTCTCGCCGTCTGCATCGTTTGAATCAACAGACATGATATTGGAATAATAATCCGAACCTCCAGGGGCCAGTATGTCAGGCTTATAATCCTCTTCCTGCCCTGCTGTTGAACCTGGATTCAGGAACCCGCTGCTTGTGTATTCCGTAAGTTCGTTAATATC
>Ga0102851_10001249_pt1 | contig 14322 bp, 12 predicted proteins | sample Mud3Dept3metaG_FD_79558 | JGI IMG/M metagenome (GOLD analysis project Ga0102851, IMG submission 79558) | Freshwater wetland microbial communities from Ohio, USA, analyzing the effect of biotic and abiotic controls - Mud 3 Core 4 Depth 3... | ecosystem: Environmental > Aquatic > Freshwater >... | reverse complement strand
CCATATATATTCTGCACGTCAGATGATTTCGTTGTCTGGCCACCCCTCCTTCAAAAGGAGGGGAAACTTGTGTCCCCAAAACTCCTTAGGTTGATGGCTATGGGGTTAGGGGTTCGTAACTCAGTGGAAAACATTTCATTTTCTGACTCTTACCGGATACGGAGGCCTTACAGGTTTTTCCGGTGGATTTTTCTCAAGTTCTTTTAAAGCCACCTCTATTGCTTTCTCAAGCTGAGGGTCCTTACCGTTTATAATATCAGCAGGCCACTGTTCAACTTCTATGTCAGGTTCTATCCCGACATTTTCGACAACAAATCCGTCATTCGTCCATATTGCGAGGTTTGGTGCTGTTACCGAACCTCCATCAATAAATTCAGGGAAACCCAGTGTACCTACCAGTCCTCCCCATGTCCGTTTCCCAACCAGTGTTCCGACGCCGAATTTTCTGAACATCCATGGAAGCATATCGCCCCCTGAGCCTGCATATTCATTTATTATCATCACTTTCGGGCCCTGTATCGAGCCGTTAGGGGATTTCAGATCCATTCCATAACGCATATTCCAGTAAGATTGTAACGGACGCTGAAGAATATCAATGTAATAATCGGCCAGAAGTCCCCCTCCATTAAATCTTTCATCAATGATTACAGCTTTCCTGTCTACCTGGGGAAAGAAATATCTTTTGAAATATTCATGCCCCGAGACAGATGTATTCGGAACATAAACATAAGCTACCTGACCATTTGTGGCTTCAGTTACTTTTCTTAGGTTCCCCTCGACCCAATCCCGGTTTCTGAGGGTATATTCATTTCCTAAAGGAACCACCTTAATAATTCTGGAGCCTGCATAATCGGGTTTTTCTCCGACAGTTAACTCAACGATCTTGCCTTCGGTGTTCTCAAAGAAGCTGTAAATATTCTGAGCGGCTGTAAGGTCATTACCATTCACTGCCAGAATATAATCCCCTGCTTTTACATTAAGTCCGGGTTCAGTGAGAGGAGATTTAAGATCAGGATTCCAGTTCAATCCACCGTAGATTTTCTTAAGCTGGTACCTGTTATTTGAGATCACGAAGTCGGCTCCAAGTAGTCCGCCTCCGACTCTTTGAGGATTATTGAGACGTTCACCTCCTCCGACTCTGTGGTGACCTACTGCAAGCTCGCTGCACATCCATTGAATCAACCTGTTCAGGTCGCTTCTGCAGGCAAGATCCGGAAGAAACTGTGTGTATTTTACCTTCATAGCATTCCAGTCAACCCCATGCATTCCGGGATCATAGAAATAATCCCGGTTAACCCTCCAGGCTTCATCAAAGATCTGAGACCACTCAGCAACAGGATCTATTTTAACTGTGAGGCTTGCGGTATTCAAAATACCCTTTCCGGGTTCCGGTTTTTTTCCTGTGTCCGTAATTCCGATAACTTCTCCTTTTGTATACAGCATTTTTTTGGTATCAGCTGATATCAGATAATTATCGGCTTCCATTATTTCGCTGTCCTTACGCTCCTTTAAGTCATACTTATGAAGAGTCGCTGAGGCAGAACGGTCAGGAGGTCTGATTATATAGAATATTTCACCTGTTCCGCCGACTCCAAGACTTGAATAATTACCTGCTGTTACAGGAATATTTACAATCCGTTCCCTTAATCCTTCAGTATCTATCTTTAAAACTTCAGGTTCTGAAGGAGCCTTTACAGCTTCTTTGGTTTCTTTCTTTTTCTTTTCAACTGGTTTTTCAGGTTCGGTTTTTTCTTCTTTAGCGGTTTCTTCATCACTTTCCTTTGCAAACGGAGATAAAACATCTTTGCGAAGGGTGGCAAGATAGATTGATTTTGTCATCCTCATGTCCTGGCTGGACAGGTCAAACCAGTTTATTACAGGACCGGCATCAGTAGAAGCAAAAAAATACAGATATTCTCCTTTGGGATCAAAAACAGGTTCTGAAGCGTCACTCAGCCCATCTGATACCGGAATCGACTTTTGCTGGTCAACGGAATAGAGATAAACCACTTTAAAATATGTTTCAGTCACTTTTGTATATAGTATCCATCTGGAGTCAGACGACCAGTCACTGAATAATTTTCTGAAAGGTCCCGGAGAATTAAGGGCATCAGTATCAATCTTCTTAATTGTACCGGCATTAACATCGACTATGTAAAGGCTTTTGCTGTTATCGACATAACATATCTTTTTACTGTCGGGAGACCATTCAGGAAATGCATAAAATCCTGTACCTGTGAGTTTTATGATTTTTATTGGTCCCTTTCCGTCCTGAGATCGAATATGCAGCTCATATTCTCCTGATGCATCGGAGAAATATGCTATGGATTTGCCGTCAGGAGACCATGAAGGATATTTTTCATGAGTGCCGGTTGATGATGTAAGATTCCGTGGATCTCCTTTTTCGCCGGGAAGAGTTATTATGTCGCCCCGGTAATCGAAAACAACCCTGGCACCGGTCGGTGAGATATCAAAACTGCGGATATATGTGTTACCCTGTACAAACCTTGGGCGGAGCTCAAGCAGATCTGCGGCAATGCCTAGCGTCAGCCTTTTTGTTGAGTTTGCTGTGGGATCGCAGATATGCAGGTAACCTCCCTGTTCAAAAATTATCCTGTTGTTACCCCTGGTTGCTTTGAGAACAGGAAAATCATTAAAAGAAGTGAGAGCCTTGATTTCATAGGTTGATGCATCACAGGAGAAAAGGTTAAACTCTCCGTTTCGGTCGCTGATAAAATAGATCTTCCCTTCAATCCACATTGGATCTGCATCATTACACCCTTCTTTCGGCTGCGGTACCTTAACCACTGAATGGTCGGTAAATGAATAGATCCAGATCTCTGATGTCCTGCCTCCCCGGTAATTCTTCCATTGCTGGTATGCCGGTGAAACGGGCGTATAAGCCATTGATTTACCATCCGGTGAATAGGATGCGGAATAGCCGCATGGGATATCGAGCTGAAGAGGAAATCCTCCCGATACAGGTACAAGAAAGAATTGCATAAACGCGCCGGTGAAAGCAAATCGCTGGGAAGCAAACAGAACATTAGCCCCGTCAGGTGAAAATCCTCTTACCAGGTCATTTCCCGGATGCCATGTCAGCCTCTTTGGTACCCCGCCTTCCACAGGAACAATGAAAACATCGGTGTTCCCGTCATATTGGGCGCTGAAAGCTATCATTTTACCATCAGGAGAGAATACCGGATCAGATTCAATACCATCATCTACCGTTAATCTCCTCGGGTATGATCCGTCAGGATCTGCTATCCAGAGATCCTCTGCATAGATAAATGCAATATTGTTTGCGCTCAGAGCCGGTTGGGAAAGCATCCTTGTGTCATTTGTATTTATTCCAAAAGAATTCCCGGTACTGACAACCAGCAAGACTGATAAACAAATTAAAGGAGCAATAAATCTTTTCATGGATTCCTGTATTTTAAGATTATCAATAATAAAAAATATCACATTTTAAAGATCTGTAAAACGTTAAATACTTAACACTTAACGCTGAACGTGAAACATATAATCTCAACCTTGTTTCCTGACAACCTGATTGACTGTGGCCTGCTGAGTCGGAGTGATGGATAGTTCGTTGATACAAACATGTGCCGGTAAGGTCGCACAGTAATAGATCACATTTGCCAGGTCCTCACCTGTCAGCGGCTCAATGCCTTTGTAAACCGCTTTAGCCTTCTCCTCATCACCCCTGAATCTTACAAGCGAAAATTCGGTCTCGGCCATTCCGGGAGCGATATTTGTTACTTTGATATTATGCTTCAAAAGGTCGATCCTCATTGATTTTGAAAGAGTGTCAACCGCCGATTTTGTGGCACAGTAGACATTGCCGTTTTCATAAATATCTTTACCGGCGATAGAGGATATATTGATTATATGTCCCCGCTTCCTTGCCACCATCAGCGGTGCTATGGCCCGTGTTATATAAAGCAGACCCTTGACATTAGTGTCCACCATCCTGTCCCAGTCATCCGTATCTCCGTCATCTATATGCGATAGTCCGGCGGCCAGACCTGCATTGTTTACCAGTATATCAATATTCTTCCACTCGTCAGGAAGGTTCATCACAGCTGATTCAACCTCATTTTTGTTTCTTACATCGAAATCAAGTGGTAATACCTTTATTTTATATGTTCGCAGCTCCTTTTCGAGTTCGGCAAGACGCTCTTTTCTCCTCCCGGTAATAATTACATTGTATCCGTTCCGTGCAAATTTTTTTGCCGTTGCGCGTCCGAATCCGGCTGTGGCGCCCGTAATCATAATGATGTTATCCATAGGATTTTTATTTAGAAAAATCCCTGTAAAAATAGAAATAATTTAAATCTTTGTTTGTTGTTTATTCAATGAGCAATAACAGGAATATAATCAGTAATGAAAAGAAATCCACTGTCGGATCAATGTTTGACTCGATAGCATGGCGTTACGATTTTCTTAACCACTTCCTTTCTTTCGGAATTGACCGTTGCTGGCGCAGAAGAGCCGTCAGGATCATTTCACTATCCCACAATAATCCGGAGAAGATACTCGATATTGCAACCGGAACCGGTGATCTTGCAATTGCCGCACTGAAGCTGAATCCCGGACACATAACCGGCATCGACATCTCACGGAAAATGCTGGAAGCAGGAAAAGAAAAGATTATCAGGAGAGGTTTTTCGGATAAGATCAGTCTCATTGAGGGAGACTCTGAAAAGATTAATTTCGGCGATAGCAGCTTTGATGTCGCAATGGTGGCTTTTGGCGTGAGAAATTTCTCGGATCCCCTGAAAGGACTCTCAGAGATGAACCGGGTTCTGCGTCCGGGAGGACTTGTGATGATCCTCGAATTTTCGAGACCTTCCGGAGCCTTCTTCAGGCAGATTTATATTTTTTATTTTCTCAGGATCCTTCCGTTTATTGGTAAAATGTTTTCGAAAAACAGGACCGCCTACAGGTATCTTCCCGAGTCAGTTATGCAATTCCCTGATAATGAACAATTTATTGACGTGGTGAGAAAAGCAGGATTCACCTCAGTCAATCAAAAGAAGCTTACAGGCGGTATTGCAAGCGTTTATACTGGCCTGAAATCTTAAATACAATAATTAGAAATTAAAGCAGTTTATTATCTTGTGACCTTTATTATTAAATCCTATTTGCGAAACAGGTTTTTCCATACATTGTTTGTTTTTGTCTTCTTAATGATCCATTTCGTTGTTTCAGGACAAAAACAGAGGCCCAAGAATGAATCCTGGTATGATGAGAAGCTCCTTCATTTCGGCTTCAGTGTCGGATTTAACACAATGGATTTTAATATCACCCCCTCCCAGGAAAATATGGAAATAGATAGTATCTATCCTGAAGTATCCAGGTTAAATCCCGGCATAAATATTCAGATCGTAACTGACCTGCGACCCGGGAAATATTGGGATATCAGGTTTCTTCCCGGTGTCTCTTTCGGGCAGAGAAACGTTAGATATTATAAAATCGACGAAAACAAAGAGGCAACATTGTTTAATGAACAACAGAGGCTTGAGTCTTCATTCCTTGAATTTCCTCTCCTGCTTAAATATAAAGGCGACAGGCTTAACAATGTAAGACCATATCTTATAGGAGGATTGAACTTCCGCTATGACCTGGCAGCTAAGAAAGAATTTGATCCCGACAAGCCGGTTTTTATTCGGCTGAAGAGACCTGACCTTTACTATGAAACAGGCGCGGGTCTTGATTTTTACCTGAAATTTTTCAAGTTTTCCGTAGAGCTTAAGATGTCAAATGGTATTCGTAATGTTCTTGTTGATGATGCCGCAGCAGGCCATCAGGAATTCAATAATGCCATTGAGAAAATAAAATCGCAGATCTGGGTTATCGCCTTTCATTTTGAATAGAATGCCAATACTGGTTCAGCTCAATCTGGATCCGGAAACAGCAGCCGACTATAATGCAATTCTTAAGATCTCAGGAAAGCTTGCAAAGCTCGATCCTTCAGATATTTCTTCGGTCAGGGTAATAAAACGTTCGGTTGACGCCAGACAGAAAAATATTCGCGTCAATCTGACAGTGGAGGTATTTTCAGCCGGCGAATCCGCGACTCCGATTTTAAATCCTTATGTACCGGTTAATGTCAGCAACCGGAAAGAAGTCATCATTGTCGGCGCCGGCCCGGCAGGATTATTTGCAGCATTGCGGCTGATAGAGCTTGGCATAAAGCCTGTTATTATTGAAAGAGGAAAGGATGTTTTATCGCGCAAAAAAGATATTGCGAGGATAAGCAGGGACCATATTGTAGATCCGGATAGTAACTACTGCTTCGGAGAAGGAGGTGCCGGAACATTTTCAGACGGTAAGCTCTACACCAGGTCAAAAAAAAGAGGTGATAACATCAGGGTCCTTGAGCTTTTGTGCCTGCACGGAGCGAATGAGAATATCATGTATGAAGCGCATCCGCACCTTGGCACTGATAAGCTGCCGCAGATAATTTCAAATGTCAGGAAAACGATTCTTGATGCCGGCGGCCATTTTATGCTTGAGAAAAAAGTAACCGATCTGGTCATTGAAGGCAACCAGATAAAAGGGATTCTCGCTGCCGGAAATGAAAAGTACCTTTCTTCAGAAGTAATCCTTGCCACCGGCCACTCTTCAAGGGATGTTTATGAAATCTGCATGCACCGCAGCATTAAGCTGGAAATGAAATCATTTGCAATGGGTGTCAGGGTTGAACATCCTCAGGAACTGATAGACAGGATACAGTATCACGGGAACCCGGGGGGCAGGTATCTGACAGCTGCTTCCTACAATATAGTCCGGCAGGTAGAAGACAGGGGAGTCTGGTCATTTTGTATGTGTCCCGGAGGATTCATAGTGCCATCGGCCACATCGCAGGATGAGGTTGTTGTAAATGGGATGTCCCCCTCTCGCCGTAATTCGCCTTTTGCCAACTCCGGGATAGTAGTTGAAATTAGGCCTCAGGATCTTCATGATTACAGCAGGTACGGGGAGATGGCCGGACTCCGTTACCAGCAGGAACTGGAAAGGGAAGCCTGGATCAAAGGAGGTCAGACGCAAATGGCTCCTTCACAGCGGCTCGCGGATTTTGTAGATGGTAAATATTCTTCGTCACTTCCTGAAAATTCCTATACACCTGGTGTTACATCATCTTCGTTGCATGAATGGCTGCCGTCATCAATCGGTAACAGGCTCAGGAGCGGCTTCAGACTTTTCGGGTCAGCCATGAAAGGATATCTGACCAATGAGGCTGTAGTTCTGGGAGTGGAATCGCGCACCTCATCTCCTTTAAGGATACCCCGTAATCCGGAGACCATGGTACATGTTCAGATCGCGGGGCTTTATCCCTGCGGCGAAGGCTCCGGTTATTCCGGAGGCATCGTATCGTCAGCAGTTGACGGGATGCGGGCAGCAGAAGCCCTTTCACAGCTGCCTTCCTTTGCTTCTGGTAAACTCCGAAAAAATCACTGAGGCAGCCATACTTACGTTCAATGAATCAATCCCTGAACCTGCCTGGTGAAGACGCGGGATCATAATCCGGTCTGTAATAAAAGGAATAAGCTCCTCTGAAATTCCCCTTGATTCATTACCGAGCAGAATGATCCCGCTCTCGCACAATTTGTAGGAATAAATTGATTCTCCCTCAAGCAAGGCTCCATAGATCCTGATTTCATTTCCCGCTGCTTCTTTAAATAATGACTGCAGATCTGTGTAAAAAACATTTACATGCAGGATGGCTCCCATGCTTGCCTGGATCACTTTAGAATTATAGACATCCACACAATTCTCCGAGCAGCAGATATTCTTTATCCCGAACCAGGCTGCAGCCCTGATTATTGTTCCAAGATTGCCCGGATCCTGGATACAATCAAGAGCAACTGACAGCCCTTTCAGGAGATGGTTCAGATCCAATTTAGTATCCGGCATCTGAACGATCGCCAGAGCATTATGCGGGGACTTAAGCGAACTTACCTTTTTTAGTTCTTCATAGCTGACCGGAATGATTTCTCCGACTCCCTTCTTGTGGACCAGGGGAAGCGCATTTAGAAATTCAGGCTTGGCCACCAGCGATTTCACAGTCATTTTCGCTGCAAGGAATTCCTTTACAAGCTTATCGCCCTCGATAACGTAAAGCTTCTCTTCTTCTCTTATCTTCTTCTTCTGAAGAGATATAATTAAATTGATCTTATTCTTGCTTAACACCATTAAATCTGTTAGTATATACTTTACGAATCCTTTGTATTGCCCTTTGTGTGCCTTTGCGGTTAAGTTTTTTGACAGCCTCAGCCTGATGTTTAAACATTATTATTGATATATTTGCGTAACTCTTTTTATACAAAATTTGAAAAAATATATATCAAATAAAAATATTTCCAAACAAAGGTTCTTTTTACTTTTTCTTCTATTAATTTTGATTATATCATCCTGTAGTCCAACAAAATATGTGCCCAGGGATGAATCTCTTCTCGACAAAAACCATATAATCATAAACAATGAGGGGATAAGTAAGGCTGATCTGGTGCCATTTATTAAGCAACAACCCAACAAACGCATTTTTGGCAGAAGATTCCATCTCGGATTATACAATCTTTCCAATATCAATAAAGTAAAATGGCCGCATTCGTGGCTGAGGAATATAGGTGAAGAACCTGTTATCTATGATCCATTTGCCACCGAAAAAACCCTTAAAGATCTGCAATCGTATATTGCCTCAAAAGGTTATTTTGACAGCAGTGTAAAGGACACGATTAAAACAGCTAAACGAAAAACGGAAGTATTTTATAATGTCGACCTGAAGACACCTTACACAATCCGTAACCTTAAGTTCGAATTTGCAGATACTGCCATTGGGCAATTCTTTTATGATTTCGACTCATTAAACTGCCTGATACAGAGGGGAAAACCTTATGATGATGATGTGCTTCAGTCCGAACGGACCCGCTTTGAGCGTCTGATCAGAGATCAGGGATACTATGGATTTTCAGGCGATGACATATCCTTCAGGGTTGACAGTACAGTGGGAAACCGGCAGGTTGACATTTTCTACGAAGTTAAGAAGTCACTTAAACTCGATGCTTTCAACAGGATAACTTCAGTCCCGCATTCCGTCTACTATATTCGAAATGTCTATATCTATCCCGATTTTGTCCCAAAAGATGCCCTGGAGGGAGGTGGAGTATATGCAAAAAGCATGGATACAACAATTTACGAGGATTACTATTTCATTTCCCCGCGGGGTAAGCCTGAGATAAAGTATGAAATGATCATTCAGTCCCTTTACTTCAAACCCGGATCAAGGTACACCGTTACAAGGACGGAACAGACCCAGGCACACCTGTCTTCTTTAAAGACATTCCGCCTGATAAATATTTTCTATAATGAAGTATCAGATCAGGATCTGAATAAAGGATCCGGCTATAAACTTGATTGTACTGTTCAGCTTACACTTCTGAGTCAGCAATCATACAAAATTGAGGTTGAAGGTACGCATACTGGCGGTGATCTTGGAGGCGCTCTGAACCTTGGCTATCAACATAAAAACCTCTTCCGTGGTGCAGAGCAGTTCAATCTTACTCTTAAGGGTGCTTATGAAAGACTTTCGCAGCAGACTTCCGGACTTCACAGTTCTCTGGAATATGGAGCTGAAACAAGCCTCCGGTTCCCGAAATTTCTTGTCCCTTTCCTTAAAACGGAAGGTTTCATAAGAAAATATCACCCAACTACAACTTTACTCGCTGCTTTAAACCGTCAGAAGATGCCGTTTTACACGCGGACCATGGCCAACGCCACATTCGGATATAACTGGAACGGGAACTCATACACTTCACATATTGTTAATCCGGTCCAGCTTAACTTTGTCAAACTGGATACGATAGACGCAGCTTTCTGGGAAAGAATAAAATCTACCTCACTTGCATACAGCTACAGTGATGTGATTATTCTTGGATCCAATTATTCCCTGATATTCAGTAACCAGAATATCGGGAGAACAAGGGATTCCTGGGGATACTGGTTCGTCAGATTTAACATTGAGACATCAGGAAATATGCTTGGCCTCATAAGCAAAGCCCTAAAAGCGGATACGACGAATGGAAGTTACCAGATTTTTAAGCAGCCATATGCACAATATGTGCGGGCGGATATTGATTTCAGATATCATTTGACTGTCAACGATGTAAGCTCAGTTGTTTTCAGAGGATTTGCGGGAGCAGGACTTCCATACGGTAATTCCAGGGCGATACCTTTTGAAAAGCAGTATTTTGGTGGCGGTGCCAATGGGATAAGAGCCTGGCAGGTTCGCACTCTGGGGCCCGGATCATTTGTTCCACGTGTTTCAAGTAATCCTGATACCATTACATTCCTGAACCAGACAGCAGATATTAAACTGGAAGCAAATGCCGAATACAGGTTCAGGTTGTTCTGGATCCTTGAAGGTGCAATTTTTCTTGATGCAGGAAATATCTGGTCAATTAACGACAATTCACAAAGAGGATCAGAATTCAGCTTTAAGAATTTTTACAAGGATATTGCTGTAGGTACAGGTTTTGGATTGAGATTTGACCTTGATTTCGTGCTATTGAGAGCTGATATTGGGATTAAACTAAGGGATCCAAGACTTGAAGCCGGTTCAAGATGGATTAGTGACTGGTCGAAATACACCGATCCGGAAGGTAATAATGGGAAAATCCATTCAATAGTTGTTGGGATTGGATACCCGTTCTGATCACCCGCAAAAAAAACATTCCTTTTCGAGAAATATTCCGGCAGGATTTCGTAAATTGCAGTTGTCTTACTGCATTTTATATGAAGCACATATCCTTTGAATCTCTTAAGGAATGGTTTGGCTATACACGGCGTGAAAGACGGTCATCTTTCATACTTCTTTTACTGATTGCAGCCGTAGCAGGGATCAGGTTTATCGTTCCCAACCATAATATGAAGGTTGAAATGCTGCCCGGGGTACCCGTGGAAATGGTCCTTGATACTATTCCGGGAAGAAAATTATCAGCAGGATATCAGACTAATCAGCGGGCGAAGACCCGGCAGACAGTAAAAGCTCTTGATCTCAATTCCTGCGATTCAGTGTCATTGGAGGCACTTCCCGGGATTGGTCCGGTATTGTCAGCGAGAATAATAAAATACAGGAAGCTTCTGGGTGGTTTTGCTTCGGTCAGCCAGCTCAGGGAGGTATATGGTTTGCCGGAGGAGACATTTAACAGGATCTCCGGGATGGTGATGGCGGATTCAGCGGATGTAATTAAAATTAACATTAATTATGCTGATTATCAGCAGCTTATAAAATTGCCTTATTTTGAAAGGTATGAAGTGACGGCAATTCTGAAATACAGGGAATTACAAGGCAGGTTGAATGGGATTGATGAACTGGTAGCAAATAAGTTGATTTCTGATGAAACAGCAAATAAGGTAAGACCTTACCTGGACTTTTAAGAAGAATTCTGTAAACGTAGCCTTGTTTTATGTGTATGCACATTGATATTTTACCTCATCCCGGCCTTCATATACGCATAGATTATTACTCCCTTCGCGACCTTCATTTACATATAGTGTATTACCCCCTTCCCGACCTTCCCCCAGGGGGGAAGGTGTGGGTACTGTAAGTAATAAATTTAGACTAAATTAGGAAATGGTTTATTCAAGACGGATCATAGAAAGTAAGCATAATCTCGGGGCAAGTTTTAATATTAAAACCAAATCCCGGGATTTAAGAAAAATAATGACTGAAGAAGAAAAGATTTTATGGAGCAGGCTCCGGAAGAGACAACAGTCCGGAATGTATTTCCGAAGGCAACATCCTTATAATATATATATCCTTGATTTTTATTGTTTTAAGGCAAATTTAGCAATAGAGGTTGATGGTGAGATTCACAAAAAGACAATTATATATGATGCGGAAAGATCCAGGTTTTTAGAGTCTTCTGGTTTAACAGTACTGAGGTTTACAAATAAAGACATTGAAACAAGAATAGAATGGGTTTTAGCGGCGATTAATAAATACTTAATGAAAAGTAACCCGCCATAATAATCTGTAATTTAATATTAACCAGAACACTCAGCCTTTCCCCCTTGGGGGAAACGGGAAAGGGGGTAAGATGGCAAAAAGGGGAAACGGGAAAGGGTGCAAAACCAGAGGTAGAATAGTGGGGGATATTCCTCCAATCCGACAACATTTAAGAAATATTTAACGTCTGCAATTTTGATTATCTGAGAATAATCCGTATCTTTAATAATTACTTGTCATGCAAAAAAATAACCATATTAAACCATTAAATATCAAAAAATTAAGTAATATGAATAATTTATCTCCTTAAATGTTTTGAAAAGAATTATGGAATTTCTAACTTTGCGCCTCGTTTAAAATGATTTTTTAATTATGATCATCGTACCATTAAAAGAAGGCGAAAACATAGAAAGAGCTTTGAAGAAATTCAAAAGGAAATTTGAAAAGACAGGAGTGATCCGTGAGTTGAGATCACGTCAGGCTTTTGTTAAGCCTTCAGTTCGCCGGAGGGAAGAAATAAAGAAGGCTAAGTACGTGCAGAAGATCCAGGAAAGCGAAGAATAATACGCTTTCTTTCTTCTCGTTATTTAAACCTTAACATACAAGTGGTTCCTTCATGAGTCATAAGGAATCGTTCTTACAATATCTTAATACCGAAAAGCGGTATTCCCCGCATACAATAAGGTCATACCGGAACGACCTTGATCAATTTCATATCTGGTTAGCCGCAAATCTTATACCCGATAATCCTGAAGAAATAACTTCACATCATATACGTGCATGGATTGTCCACCTTATGGACAGCGGCATCACTCCGGTAACCGTCCACAGGAAAATCTCATGTCTGAGAGTATTTTTCAAGTTTCTGCGGAAGGAGGGTATCATTAAAAGCGATCCGCTGGAAAAGGTAGTTCTCCCGAAACGTAAAAAAACATTACCGGTATTTGTAGAGGAGGGAGCTCTTGACACACTGCTAGACGAAAATAATTTCGGCAATGATTTTGCCGGACTGAGAAACCGGCTGATAATAGAGATGCTCTACATGACCGGAATGAGAAGAGCAGAACTGACTGGATTACGAAACAGGGATATCGACTTTTCAGGAGCCTCAATAAAAGTTACGGGCAAGAGGAACAAGCAAAGGATAATCCCGGTCTCCGGACCATTAGTAAGCAAAATAAAGGAGTATATGAGATCCAGAATTGAGGTTGCCGGCACAGATAAGGATGAGTGGCTTTTCATTACGGAAAAAGGGAACAAACTATATGATAAATATGTTTATAATGTAGTGAAAGGTTATCTGTCGATGGTAACAACAATAGAAAAGAAGAGCCCGCATGTTCTGAGACATACTTTTGCTACACACATGCTCAACCGGGGGGCGGATCTTAATGCGATCAAAGAGTTCCTCGGACATGCAAATCTTTCTGCCACTCAGGTATATACGCATAATACATTTGAGAAACTCAAGAAAATATATAAACAGGCTCATCCAAGAGCTTAACTCTTAATCAAAAAACAGGAGGTACTACTATGAACGTTCAGATTCACTCAGTTCGGTTTGATGCCGACAAAAAGCTAATCGACTTTGTTCATCAGAAACTGGGAAAACTGACCCAGATTGGTGAGGATATTGTTAACGCCGAAGTATACCTGAGGCTTGACAAAGATCAGGAGCGTGAGAATAAAATTAGCGAAATTAAGCTGGATCTTTCGGGTAAACCTTTATTCGCCAGGAAACAAAGCAAGACTTTTGAGGAAGCTACTGACGGTGCTGTTGATGCTCTTAAAAAGCAGATTGCCAAACATAAGCAGAAGAAGAGAGGGGTGTAAAAATCCCATTTCCCAAAATAATTTAATTTATTTTGATAAATAAAATTTAAATTCATACATTTGCACACCGTTTTTTAAGGGTAAATAATGCCCTTGCGGTGCGTTCTTTAAATTGCCGATGTAGCTCAGTTGGCCAGAGCAGCTGATTTGTAATCTGCAGGTCGGGGGTTCGAATCCCTTCATCGGCTCTTGAAAGAGTTGAAAGTGTGTGTCTTAAGAGATTTACTCTGTTTCAAGAGGGGAGATACCAAAGTGGCCAACTGGGGCAGACTGTAAATCTGCTGGCGAATGCCTTCGTAGGTTCGAATCCTGCTCTCCCCACTTCAGACAGGGAGATGCCGTATATCTGAGGAGATCAGGGGAAGTGTATACGGAGCTTATAATGGACGATATTAAGCGGGAGTAGCTCAGTTGGTAGAGCATTAGCCTTCCAAGCTAAGGGTCGCGGATTCGAGCTCCGTCTCCCGCTCACT
>Ga0102851_10001247_pt1 | contig 14323 bp, 11 predicted proteins | sample Mud3Dept3metaG_FD_79558 | JGI IMG/M metagenome (GOLD analysis project Ga0102851, IMG submission 79558) | Freshwater wetland microbial communities from Ohio, USA, analyzing the effect of biotic and abiotic controls - Mud 3 Core 4 Depth 3... | ecosystem: Environmental > Aquatic > Freshwater >... | reverse complement strand
TTCCGATATGCATATGAACGAGAATGAAACGTCCGTTGGGAGGTTTGTGAATAAGATGACGCCCCCCACACCCTCCTCCGTTGTGGGTTCATAGCAATCCACGTCAAAGAACGACGATCCAAAGCCAGAAACACCGCAAATAACCGTGGCTGGAGATTGAAATGGCGTAACAACACAATGGGCATAACTGGAGAATGCGGTGTCGAAGATGACGCGATATAAACCGGTTCCTCGGGGCGTATTGGGGCCTGTGGGTGCCCCAACGGTGAATCCGACTCCATCCTCGATCGTGCCGTTGTACAAGACAACTCCGTGTACCGCGTTAACAACTCCAGCCGGTCCCGCTGGGCCCATTGGGCCTGTATCTCCCTTAGGCCCCTGTTGTCCCTGAGGCCCTTGTGGCCCTGTCTGATTCCAGGAAATGGGGGTTTGGTTAGACTTACATTGGCCAGGGCCACTCACAATTAGTAGGTCGCCGCTATTCTTGACACATCCATAGATAACTTGGGCAAAGCATGGTGTCGCTATGGCGACGACCATAAGCAATAAGACGATACATCCGCATAGCAAAGATTTTGTTCTCATTTTTAGCCTCCTTTTCGGTCGATTGTTCATTCACGAGATTTTCAAAGGAATTACCCAAGGATCATCTCCAATACACCAAACCCGGGGCAATCATAAAAATCACCCCCTTCTGTGGGCCAGTGAGAACTATTTCAAATTGTCAATCTAAGTATCTCGCTATTCAGCATATTCTTTCGGTCCCTAACTGCCACGCCTTTATCTTTGTGCCGTCTCCGGTACCTTTCATGGTGGACACCATTGTCCCCAACGGCCTGTGGACCCATAAGAAAATGATAGGCGACTCGCGGCTGTTGCGGACACGCGAACCGCGCGTCCCGATCTCGGCCGACTATCTTTGGACTGACGTGGTTCTTTATAACCCAAGCCCTTGGCTTGGCGAATCGACTAGATAACCGTAAACCGTCACGAGCAAGCTAGCTTCGCCGCTCGACGAGTCGCGGGACATCCTGATGATGATCTCATCGGTAGACCCCAAGAACCAGTCTTGCCGCAGTTTGAACGGCTGGTTGACGACGTAGTAATCGGTTCCGAGAAACGGTACTGGGTCCCGGACCGGCAGGAACCCTATCACGTACTTATTAATCGCCGGGTTTACCTGAGAGTCGAGAGAAACGCGCACTTTCTGGCCAGACTGCACGTTTGCCTGAACGACCACGGTTTCAAGAATGAGGCGCTTTCCATCCGGAACATCGAATGCCACTTGAAACTGGACGTCTCCACCATCGAGATCGAAAACACTAGCCGTTTTGATGTAGGGCTCGTACAGAGCGTCATTCACGACCTCCACCGTGCCTGTGACCGGCACCGGTTCCGCCGGAGTGTTCGCCACGATAACGTCCTTGGTCGAGGCAGCCAGTACCGGACTTCCCGACAAAAGTGTGAGAGCCACAACCGCTGTAACCAATCCCATCCCAATCAAAGTCTTTTTTAGTTTCATAGCGCTCTCCTTTTCTTCAATTTTTCGTTTGCCACTGATAGATTTCATGCAGGCTTACCTTACGGATATATCTGTTTTCTGTTGAATTCCCTTTTCATACATTCATAATTCACCACCTCCTTCATCAGTTAACGACGTGGCAATGGGTTGAGTATGAAAGAGAGGAAACTGCATACCCCCTTCATCCCAAAATATTCTTGGGGAGGCCAAGAAACCAATGGGGTGAGTAATGCATTTTGAAATAAGAATTACTGTATTTCGTAAAACGAGGTAAGGGTTTTGAGGATCAAGAAAGTTGATGATTACGGTTTAGAACCGTGAATGTTTGGCCAAAGTACTGAGTTGTTGACTTCAGGAAGGACTCGTCGGAAACAAAAAAGGCAGGGCCATTTCTGAACCTGCCTTCCTTTGTAATGAGGATGAAAAGAGATACTTATAGGATAATAAGAAGTGGAGCCGGTGTCTATTGGACTTTGGTCTTATATGAGCGGCAAGTAGCAAGTGCCCAAGGGACAAAGTGTCTTTGTAATTAGCTAACTATTCGACAAAAGGGAGTAGGTAGTCAAGAAATAAAGAGCACCGATGATTACCGATTCAAATCGTGTATATTTTGACAAAATGCTGAGTCGTCGACTTCAGGAAGGAAGAGTTGAAAAAGGGGGTATTTGCTTCACAAGTCATTACTGGGGGCCATATTCAAGAATCGAAGATTGCCGATTAAAAGTGAGCACAACGAAGTAGCTAAGGACGCGGCGGCTCTTTGTCGTGAATCATCTCTATTCGTCTTCACCTTTTACCGGATTTCCTTTACCTTTGACTCTCCCTTCAATTTGCGACGACAAAAGGGACAGGCCCTTCCCTCCTGGACAAGCACTTCTTTCATCATCTCAATCATTTCGCTATCGTCTAAGATTTGCTTGACGATACTGGGATGGGCCTTCCGGTCATACTTGCGGTAAGGAAAACTACTCTTGTCACTCATCTCTCCACTCCTTTGCCGACCAGTATATAATTAGTTTGTTCGTTTGGCAAGAAAACAAAATGATTAGGTCCTTCAGTCGATCCACTATTTTTATCAATTTCATGGGGACCTTTCCCCGAGTTGATGGAGAGACCTAAAGATTTGTATGATAGGGTAGGAGGTGCCTATGGGGGAAAAGCATCGTTATTTTAGCCGTGAGTTCAAGCGAGATGCAGTGCAGCTGGTCACAGAGAAAGGGATGGCGGTAGGTAAGGTAGCCCGAGAGCTTGATATTCATCCCAGTCTGCTCATCTCTGGAGGTGAAGGTTCTTAACTCAAGGGGATAAAGCCTTCGTAGGGAAGAGCCCGTGACGCCAGAGGAAGCGGACATCAAAAGGCTCCGGAAGCAATTAGAGAAGGTGAAGGAAGAGAGGGGCATTTTAAAAAAAGCCTTGGCCGTATTCTCAAAACAAAGCAGTTGAAGATTATTTTGGCGCTATCTGGGACTGGACATCGTTGTTTTTAAATGCTGACGTGTCGCATCTCTTTAAGTTGCTCTTCAACAAGATGGCCATCGTATTTGAGGAAGCCGCTGGTGAGCTTCGCCAATCCTCTGTAGAAATCCAGGTCAGCCATTTCATACATCTTGTCCAAAAAAGAAGGTACCCATTTCAACAAGTGATCCTTGAGGAAGTCCATGCTTGCTCCAAGAAACTCCAGCGCCTTTTCAGGCTGGCTATTCAACCAGGCTTCTTCTTCGCTCTGGCACAGCAGACGCATGAAGTCTATCTCGATCCCGAGATAGTCGGGAGACTCAGTCCATTCTTCAGCCAGCGTGACGCCAAGCTTGGAATAAAATCTGTATACTTCAGCGCTGCCTTCTCCACGCAGCCGTTGTTCTCTGTAAAAGGACTCGTAAGGCGGGGGCGGGCTATGCTTTTCGCTTATACCACGGAATAATCGCGTCCTGTCAATCGCAATCCGCCTGAGGATTTCTTCTTGCGATTGATTCTTGAAGGAAGAGATGAAGTTGGAGATTAATCTCAGCCCTTCCTGCATCTCCCCGGTTTCAAAAACCGAGGCAACCGTGGACAGCCTCCTGTCGAAATCGGGGTCGAAGATGCTGTCAACCATCCTCTGATCGGGGAGGCCGAGATAATAAGCACTCAGCATCTCGTAGACGGACCGGCGGGCCTGTGCTACAGCAAGTGGTTTCTCTTTCTTGTCTGCACTTCTCATGCTTTCTGGAAGCTCTGGTAATCAGAGTCAATCACCTTGGTCTCATATTTTTCCGGTGGCGGAGCAACCCTCTGGCCCTGGACATTGAGTGGAATCCTGGTCCCCCCATAAACAACCACATGCCTCAGCATGTACCCGCCAATGAGACCGATGATTCCGCCCGGTAGAGCCAGCGCCAGCAAAAGTGCCGGACCGGGGGGGATGAAAGCCTTCAAGGCTTCAATGACAAAAGGCACGATTAGCGCAGCGAATACAACCCCGCCCCAGAAAGCCCTGGCGAGCTTCCCGCGTGTCAGCATCTTTACGGAGCCTGCTGCCCGGCTTCTCATCACACCCAGGTAACTGCCGAGCACAATCGCTTCCAGTATAATGACGAAGAAATTGAAGCGGGTCAGATAGGTGAGATGCTGCACCGGGCCATCCCCGCCGGAAAACTTATAGATTGAGAAAGCCAGGGATGTTGCCATGGCTCCTGTAGATAGGCCTGAAAGGAGGAAAAGCCACGGCAGAAATGAACTGCTCCAGAAGGGGATAGCCTTCACCGCCCCGAGCAGAAACCCGGTGTATACCAGAGTCAATACTGCAAGGATGGATGCTATGATTCCTATCATTAAATACACCGCCGGATGGGTCAGAAGAGTTGTTGTAGGCCATATGCCGGTGAAGAGGTGTATCAGGTTAAACACTAAGAAGAGGATCACAAAAAAGGCACCGCGAGACATCCACGACGAGCCTGGCCGTGAAATCATATGGTAGAACTTACTCTTCTGCCCCATGTCACACAACAACAAACACCCGCCAACGAGCACAAAGGGCGCCCCAAGAATCACCGCCAGCTTGGACAGCATCATAGACCCCGCTGGGTCAATCAGGCCGGACAGGAACCCGACCAGATATGACCCCGCCCCTGTAGCGATGAAGAACAGGGAGGCTGCCACCTTCCAGCCCATGACTTCCTGGGTCTTCGGAGCTCTTTCCATCAGTCTCGACCTCCTTGTTCAGTCGGTAAATAATAGACAGAGGGGTCGGTGTTCATCTCGGGATTCAAGACAAATCCCCCCCTGTCTTTTATCAACCGAGATACTTCACTGTTCGGGTCATCCAGATTGCCAAAATACCTTGCATGGCCTGTACAGGACACCACACAGGATGGCTCCTGCCCAGCCTGCACCCTCTCCGAGCAGAAATCACACTTTTCCACTGTCCCCAGCCTGTGCTTATCCTGCTTTATCTGCTCAAATGGCGTCAGTTGCCCGGAATAAAACGTCCTCACCTCATCGTAGAAGTAACGGCTGGCATAGACGCAAGCTAACATGCAATATCGACATCCCACGCACTTCTCGTTGTCGACCACGACGATTCCATCTTCCCTCTTGCTCGTAGCACCCGTAGGACACACTTTCTCACACTCAGGCTCCTTACAGTGCATACACAACACAGGCAAATAGTTTAACTTGGCGCTGGGATACTTCCCTGTCTCATACTTCAAGACCCTGTTCCACAGAATCCCCCGGGTCGTGGCATTCGCAGCCTTACATGCCATCGTGCATGTATCGCAACCCAGACATCTCTTGAGGTCTATCACCATTCCATATCTGGCCATTTTTCTCACCTGATCCAAATTATTTTGCCTTATATACCTTCACCTTGGGACTTACGGTTACTGATCCGCTGATCGGGTCCATTCCCACGTCCTCTTTACCCGTCAGGAGTATATTGTAGTAAGTACCTTTCTTTGAGTCCGGACTCATCATCATGGTGCTTGCCCCGTAGCACGCCGGGACACCAACGACCTCCGGATGAATGAGCTCGGTCAGTTTCAGTTTCCCCTTCGTCTTGCCCCAGCGCGATTCAATCCAAACCACCTCCTCGTCAAGAAGCTTTTTCTTCCCGGCCGTCTCGGCATTCATCCAGACGAACATCTCGTACGGGTCGGCTTCGCGCAGCTCTGCCAGCCAGGCATTCTGCTGTGTATCAGCGGTCCCATGCGGCATGAAGGGAGTTTTCCAGTTGCATATCCATAGGTCATATTCCGGGGGTGCCCCTTCGACCTCGGGACCTGCGATCCAGTGCGGGATCGGCTCAAAGAACTTGAAGTATTCCTCCTGGTCTTCCCAATTCGGGAGTTTTATATTGTTTTTCTCGAGGTTGCCCCTCATTTTTTCACCGGATTTTTTCAGCCTGTCGAAGTAGATGGGATGGCGGGTCTTATTGTCGGGCCAGTAATAGTAGTTGTATCCGAGCTTACCTGGAGTATCGAACCGGTACAGAACGCCGTGCTTCAAGAGGTACTCAAAGCTGTACGCATCCCCGAATACCTGCCTGACCCTGCGATCGATCATCTCATGGATGGTGTATCTCGTGTCTAAATCGAGCTTGTGCTCTCCCTTTAGCTGGAAAGCCAAATTGACCAGGTCGTTTATCCCTCCCGGTCCTTTCAGGAAACCAACCCGGTCGGCGATCTCTATCAGGACGTCGTCCATGAGCCTGGTGTCGAATAATGGTTTGACGGCATTTCTACCCAGCGCCATGGCAAGGCCGCGAACACTGTCATCAAGATTCTGATGGGTGACCAGATAGAATCTGGCGTACGTGCGTTCCATGAAATGGTGCTCAGGAAATACGATATCAGACATCATGGTCGTTTCATCATAGTTCAGCGCGAATGTTACGATGAACGGCACTTTCTTAAAGCCTTCAATCATGATTCCCCTGTCCATTTGGGAACGTATGGAGTTCGCTCCGCAGTTCAACATGGCTTCAAGCTCATAGGGAAGGTAGTACTTTTCCGGATTGAGCAGGGCTCTCGCCATGACCTGCGGTGTGGCGTGGCTGTGGGCATAGAACTCGTTCATGGCCACGTGGTCGGGGGGGAACTTGAAAGGGCCGCCGATGGATTCCATGATGGGCGTGACCACGCCGTCTTCGTTAGGCTGCAATGTCCCTGCACAGGGCCCAGGGCAGCGATTCCCGGTCGCGCCACCCGGCACCTCCACTGCACCCACGAGCTCATTGATGATCTTTCCGGCCAGGTCGAATAAGGTGCCAGCCCTTTGCGATACCGCACCCCGCCCCGACCCGGCAAACTGTACCGGACGCAGAGGGAATGTGAAGCCGTCAATTTCGATGGTGCTCCCGATCTGGGCATGTTCCACAAATTCTTTCGTCACCTCACGAATGGTCGCGGCGGGTAAGGATGTAATCTCCGCCGCCCACTCAGGCGTGTACTCCCTCATGCGGTCTTTAATCAGTTGAAGAGCGGGATGGACTTTAACGCCGTCCATCGTGTGCTCACCCCATAGGGCGTAGTCCTTCACCGTGCGATCATCAAAAGTCTTAGCCTTGTCTTCTGCCGCATCCCATACCAGTGGTTTCTTTGTTGCGGAATCTCTGAAATAGTGACCGTCAGGCCCGATGAGATAGGGACCGTTGGTCCGGTTTTTTACAAACCATTCGTCAAATTTCTTAAGTTCAAAGAAAATGGTATGTATCATGGCGAGCGCGAAGGCAAGCTCTGTACCCGGCCTCACGGGCAGCCACTTATAGCCCTTGTTGCCTTCAGGCGATAACCGTGGGTCGAGGGTCACAACTTTCATGCCGCGCTCTATGGCATCAAGAAAGCGCTTGGTGGCGTGTGTCGACGCCACGTTTGGACCGGAAGTCCTTCCCGGCGCGATCAGATATTTGCAGTGTTCAAGGTCGGAAATGTATTCAGGCATATGACCATGCGTTAAATTGGTCGCATAGTGGATGGCGCAAAGGTTCCGGCCAAACAACTCGTTGGGAGTCCCAAAAGCTTTGGGCCAGATGAGAAATCCATACTGATAGTCCACGCTCTTGTCAATTTCCTTGCATGTAATGAGAAATGTTTCCGGCGCTCCCCATCCTTCCCACACTGCCAGCTTCCGCGGGTCTTCCTGTCTGATCTTCTTGAATCGTTCGGAGACAGTGCTGATCGCCTCTTCCCAGGTTATCTCCACCCACCCCGGGTCTATGTCCGGTCCCTTTTCGGGGTTCGTCCGCATGAGGGGTACTTTGACGCGGTAGGGATTATAGAGGCCCATGATGCCGGCGATCGCCCGGGGGCAAACCTTACCCTGGTTCGTAGGACAGTCCGGATTGCCCTCAACATTGACTAATGTGCCGTCTTTGAGAAAGTTCTTGGTACTGCAGTCAGCCTGCATGCACCCCATACAGTACCCATAAACCCACGTCTCACCATTCTTGGTTTCCGACGGCATCGGGATGCCCCAGTGAACACCCTTTCTTTTAGTAAAATCGAGTCTCTTACTGAGGGCAGCTAATTCCTGGACTTTGAGGGAGGTGTCTTTGACAGCTGTTGCAGCGTTCTTTGTTTGTTCCATGCTTCTCACCTTCTCTTTATATATCTTTATCCTGCAGAAATTATTTTTGCCTCTCATGCCCTTTAAGTCTCAGAACCCCAGGCTACTACAGGATTCATGATTCGTGTCGAGATTGTCAAGCGGAGTTGAATTATTTTGGTGCTATCCGGGGCTGGAAGTCTTTGTTCTTAAATGTGAGGGAGCCGACGGGGCAGACCTTAACACATTCGGCGCATTCGCTGCAGGTTGTTTCTCCAAAAGGTTTGTCCTGGAAGGTGGAAACGATTCGCTTAAAACCCCTTCGGGTAAAGCCAATGGCTCCGATGCCGAGTTTCTCCTGGCAGACCCACACACATTTACCGCAGAGGACACATTTGTTCGGATTGTAGGTAAAGAGGGAACTGCTTTCATCGATGGGGAGGTTTCTTTCGAGCTTTCGGAATCGTTTTGTGATGAGCTTTATGCCGAGATGGTTGGCAATTTTCTGGAGTTCACAGGATCGGTTTTTTTGACAGTGACCGCAATCCACAGGGTGACTTGCCAGGATCAGCTCAGCGGAGGTGCGTGCAAGCCTTAAAGCGTTCTTACCTCGCGTGTGAACGACCATACCTTCTTTAACTGGTTCGGTGCAGGCAACGACGGGTTCCTTCTCACCTTCCACCTCGACAAAGCAGAGGCGACATGAAGCAGCAGGGTGTGTTTTTCCCAGAATGGCACAAAGGTTGGGAATGTAGATGCCATTCTCCAGTGCCGCCCAGAGGAGCGTCTTTCCGTCGCTGCATGAAATCTTTTTATCATCGATCGTTAGAGATATGTTCTTCATACCATTATTCAGAAGTTACTAAGGAGTCTATAACTGAGAAGACACCTTATTGCGAAAATCTCCCCTGACCCCTCTTTGCCAAAGAGGGGAAATCCCTCCCTTTTGTAAAGGAGGGAGGGAGGATTTGGTCTCCGGTGTCTACATCATGATGGACTGACTGATAACAAACCCACTCTCTCCTAACCCTTTCCCCTGTCTTCGTCCCGCAAGGCGGGGCTTCGCGCAGGCAGGCGCCAGGGGAGAGGGAGTTTAAGAGCGAATTGCTCTACAGATTCCCTCCCCCTTGATGGGGGAGGGTGAGGGTGGGGGTGGAGCCCCCCTTTGGAACCTGATCAGGAGGCGACAGCCTGATGACCGCGTCGTATTGCGGAGGGCATGCGACCAGGCAGGTATTACACTTGACGCATTTTTCCTGGTCAATCACCTTGATTCTCCTCTTCTTGTCGGTAGAGATCGCTTCAACCGTACAGGTGCCAACGCAAGCATCGCACCCGCGGGCACATTTTTCAGGAAGAATGTAATAAGCGATCAGGGTCTGGCACATTTTTGCCGGGCAGCGCCCCTCTTTAATGTGGGCCTCGTATTCATCCCGGAAATACCGGAGGGTTGTGAGCACAGGATTGGGTGCCGTTCTCCCCAGGCCGCAGAGTGATCCCTGTTTGATATCCTCTGCCAAATCTTCGAGCGTTTGAAGGTCCTCCATTTTCCCTTTGCCCTTCGTGATATCTTCGAGGATGTCCAACATTTGCTTTGTTCCCAGACGGCACAGGGTGCACTTTCCACAGGACTCCTTCTGAGTGAAGTCGAGAAAATACCGGGCGACTTCAACCATGCAGTCATCCTCGTCGAGGACAACCATCCCTCCGGAGCCCATCATGGCTCCGCTCTCCTGAAGCGAATCGAAATCAATGGGAAGATCGAGCGCTGATTCCGGAAGGCATCCACCCGACGGGCCGCCAATTTGGACTGCCTTGAAACGTTTACCTTTGGTGATGCCGCCCCCTACTTGAAAGATGAGCTGGCGAAGCGTGGTCCCCATAGGCACTTCTACCAAGCCTGTATTAACGACTTTCCCTGCGAGAGCAAAGACGGCCGTTCCCTTGCTTCTCTCAGTGCCCATTTGTAAAAACCAATCCGCTCCGTTTTTGATGATATGAGGAACATAGGCAAGGGTTTTCACGTTATTGAGGATCGTCGGTTTTCCAAAAAGACCCCGCACTGCGACACGCGGAGGGCGATGTCGGGGGATTCCGGGCTTTCCCTCGATGGAGGCGATCAGGGCGGTGGCCTCGCCGCAGACGAAAGCCCCTGAGCCTTGAAAGAGCTTGATGTCAAAGCTGAAGCCGCTTTCCAGAATATTTTCTCCCAGAAACTTAAACTCCTCCGCTTGGTGAAGCGCATCCTGAACCCTTTTCACAGCCAGTGGGTATTCGGCGCGAACATAGATATAGCCGTGGCGGGCGCCGACGGCATAGCCTGCAATGACCATTCCCTCTATGACGGAATGAGGATCACTTTCTAAAATCGCCCTGTCCATGAAAGCGCCCGGGTCGCCTTCATCGCCATTGCAGATCAGAACCTTTGGTTCTCCCTCTGAGCGGCGGCAAACATCCCACTTCTCTCCGGCGGGGAAACCTGCACCTCCCAGGCCTCGCAACTTGGACCGCCTGACCTCCGAAACAATCTCTTCTGGTTTCATCTGGAGAGCTTTTGACAGGCTTTCATATCCGCCATTCGCAATATAGTGCTCGATCTCTTCCGGGTTAATATGACCGCAATTTTTTAGGAGGATTCGCTTTTCGTATTTTGATCGTGGAAAATCAGAAAAACTGGGGATGAGTTCATTTTCTTCGAGCGCTCCCAGAACGAACTCAAGGGAGGGATCATCGTTTAAGATGAAGTTATTGATCAAACTCTCGGCTAACACCGGATTGACCCGGCCGTAGCAGATGGGAGGGAATCCCGGTTTCCCGATAGTGATCAAGGGTTCAGCGTAACAGTGTCCCATGCATCCCACTTCGTAGATGAGGCAATTGAGATTCTGTTTTTTCACCGTGTCCTTTATTGCCTGAAGGACTTCGACGGCGCCGGCCGCTCTCCCGCAAGTGGCAGTCCCGACCAGGATCACGGGCACCTGGCCATCCCAAATTCCGTGCCAGCGGGCTTGGGCCTCTTTTTTTATTTCCTGAAATTTCAATTTGTTTCCTTTTCCTCTTGTCCTTTCTGGAGCTGATAGGAAAGGAGGATTCCATCTACCCTTGTGGGATCGGCTTTGGCCTCCACTTTTTTATCGACAACGGACACAGGCGCCATGGCACAGCAGCCCACACAGGCTACCGTATCGAGGTCAAATTCGCGGTCGGGCGTGGTTTCTCCTGGTTCAATTTTCAGTCTTCTTTGCCAAGCTTCCAGAGTGATGTGCCCGCCCTTCACATGGCAGGCGGTTCCCATGCAAACCCTGATCGAGTGCTTCCCGGGAGGGGTAAGACGGAATTGGTTATAGAAGGTCACGACGCTGTAAACGTCAATCTCTGGGATATTGAGAAATCGGGCCGCCTCGACCATGGCATGAGAAGGAAGATATCCGAAGGCTTCCTGAATCTGCTGGAGAATGGGTATCAGGTTTTCTCTCTTGCTCCCCAGGCGGCTGAATATTTCTCTCGTTTTTTCCTCAATCTCCTTCTCCTCGCTCATCCCGATGTCCCCTGATCGATGCATACTTAGAACATTAATTTATAATGCATTCTTGGCAGCGTGTAAAGTTGTGGTAAGAAATGAATGCTCATTACGATTCCGGCGAAATTGCAGTTGCCAGAAAGATCACATGCTGCGTATAATGCTTTCATAAGGCGCCTTCTGGGCCGGCCAGATGGTTTTTCCCCGGTTCCTGCAGTTTGGAAATACTCTAGTGTTGTGCTTAAAGGCGCCTTGCAGGGAGGAGCCCATGTTAGCAAAGCAGCTGGAAAAGGTAGTGGAAATGGGGGATGACGGGATCATTGTTTTCGACGAAGCCTACCGGATCGAATTTGCGAATACCGTCGCCTCCGAATTAACCGGCTATCCGAAAGAAAGTCTCATCGGCATGGATTTCCGAAGGCTGCTGGATGAACGAGACCGGGGCTATCTTGACCGGATGCATCTTGAGGTGGAGGTCGATGAGAGCGAGCGGGTGTGCACGGAGATGAAGATATTAACCCACAACAACCTGGAAATCGAGACAGAGGTCTGCATCTCGACCGAAAGAATGGACAGAGGGGGAAGAAAGACCTACGCCTATATTCGGGACATTACAGAAAAGAAGCGGATGGAGCGGGACATCCGGGAGGCGACCAAACGGTTCGAGAAGATTGCGGAGATGGGCGAGGATGGGATCTTGGTCTTTGCTGAGGATTCACGGATCGAGTTTGCCAACCAGAGGGCCTCTGAATTAATAGGGATTCCAAAAGACCAAATCCTGGGACGGGAGTTTTTCTCCTTGATCGGCAGGAGGGATGAAGAGTTTTTAGAGGAGATGGTGGTGCGGGGGGAAGGCGCAGGCCAAAAGGTCTGCACAGAGATGTCGATTCATAGACCCCAAGGGATTTTGGAGACGGAGGTTTGCATCGCTCCGGAAAGATCCGAGGACGGCAGGATCAAGACGTATGCTTACCTCCGGGACGTCACGGAGAGAAAAAAGTATGAGAGGGACCTGAAAGAATCAGAGGAGAAATTTCGGAACCTCTTTGAGAGTGTGCAACAGGGGATCTTTATCAGCACCAAAGAGGGCGGCTTCGTTGACTGTAATTGTGCCCTCCTGGAGATGCTCGGATATTCGAATAAGGAAGAATTCCTGAAAATCGAGATCGCCGAAGATCTCTATGTCAATCCGGAGGATCGCCAGAGCTTTCAGAAGTTGGTGGAAAAGCAAGGGTTTGTAAAGGACCTGGAAGTGGAGTTCAAGAAAAAGGACGGGGAGAAGATTACCGTCCTTCTCACCGCCCGTGCAAAGCAAGACGGGGAAGGAAAGGTGATCGGATATGAAGGGCTCAACATCGACATCTCCGACAGGAAAAGGATGGAGAGGGAATTGAAAGAGGCGAACGAGTTTTTTATGAACCTCATTGAGAGCTCCGTCGACGGGATCATCGTGACGAAAATGGATGGAGAAATTATCATTTTCAACAAAGGCGCGGAGAATATCCTCGGATATCAAGCGGACGAAGTCGTGGGGAAGATGAAAATCCGAATGATCTATCCCCCTGGTGTGGCCAAAGAGGTCATGCAGAAGCTGAGAAGCCCGGATTACGGAGGGGTTGGGAAGTTAACGTCCTTCCCCATTACTCACCGGAGAAAGGATGGTGAGCTGGTGGAAGGGGATCTTTCTGCGTCGGTTATCTATGACGAAGGGGGAAAGGAAATCGCGACTGTTGGTATCTTCAAGGATCTCCGTGAGAGGTTGAGGATGGAGCGAGACCTTCATGCGGCACGGGAAGCGCTCCTTCAGTCCGAGAAATTGGCTGCCATGGGGAGGCTCACTTCCCAGATCGCTCATGAATTGAACAACCCTATTTACGGGATCATGAACACCCTGGAACTCCTAAAGACGGAAATTCCCCCGGAGAGCAAGAGGAGGAGGATTCTGGAGCTTTCGCTCTCGGAAACCGAGAGGCTTTCGGAGATGCTCCGAAATATGCTTAGCTTCTCTAAACCCGAGGAAGAAGCCAGGAAAAAGATCAATGTGAATGAGCTCCTCGATGGCATCCTCCTGATGATGGAGAAACAGATGAGGGAGGCCAATGTCAAAGTCGTCACGCGGTTCAAGTCCGAAATCCCCGAGGTCATGGCATCGACCAATCAGATGAGGCAGGTGATTTTGAACCTGTTTAAGAACGCCAAGGAGGCGATGCCGAGAGGTGGAACGCTGACGGTAAGAACGGAGAAGGTAGACACGAAGGTTTTGATCCGCATCCAAGATACAGGGGCAGGGATCCCAGAGGAGATACGGAACAAGATCTTTGAGGCTTTCTTTACGACCAAGCAAAAAGTGAAAGGAGTGGGCTTGGGATTGTCCGTCTGCTACGGGATTATAAAGGATCACGGTGGAGAAATAAGAGTAGATAGCAAGGAAGGAAAAGGAACAACTTTCACGATCAGCCTGCCAATCTGACCCGTTCGCCGCCGCTCAGAGTGAAGCATCGTGGACGGGTAGCGGAACGAACCCAATGGTATAGTCAAATCGATCCTTTAAAAAGTCACCCCAAATCATCCAATAATTCCAGATAAAATTTCATTAAGGTCGCATCTGAAAACCCCGTCGTGCCTGTCCCGTCTTGACGGGATGGACGGGGATGAAAGGGGCGTCTGCTGAAAGCAGAAAAAATAAATCAGATGCTGAAACAAGTTCAGCATGACGTGGCCGTTCGGTTTTGGTCTTTTTGTCATCCCGAACTTATTTC
>Ga0102851_10001246_pt1 | contig 14327 bp, 9 predicted proteins | sample Mud3Dept3metaG_FD_79558 | JGI IMG/M metagenome (GOLD analysis project Ga0102851, IMG submission 79558) | Freshwater wetland microbial communities from Ohio, USA, analyzing the effect of biotic and abiotic controls - Mud 3 Core 4 Depth 3... | ecosystem: Environmental > Aquatic > Freshwater >... | reverse complement strand
TTAGCCGTGACACCATCGCCGGGCTGGCCTGCCTGGCGTTGTCTCTGTTCCTGCTGTACCTGACGCGCGGACTGCAGCAGTCTGCGCTGGTGCCCATCGGCCCGGATTTCTATCAGCGGATAGTGCTCGGAATCACTGCTGTTCTGAGCGCGCTCCTGGTCGGGATTGATATGCTGTCGGCACGGCGGGAGCGCGATGCCCAACCCGCGGAACCGCCAACCGCTCCACAGGCGGCCGCACCCAAGAACTACAGGCTGGTCGCCCTGACCTTCATCATCTTCGGGCTTTACGTTGCGCTGCTGCCCTGGGCCGGCTACCGCATCTCGACTTTTCTTTTCGTCGCCATGCTGCAACCGCTGCTCGAGCGGCCGCAGTCGCTGCGCGGCTGGATCATCGTGCTCGTCACCGCGGCAGCCACTGCGCTCGTCTCCTACGTCGTATTCGAGCAATATCTGCAGGTGCTGCTGCCGCGCGGCACGCTGACGGGAATCTGAGCCATGTACGAGCAACTCGGCACGGCCATCGTCAACATCCTGCACTTCAAGTATCTCATTCCGCTGCTCGCCGGCACTTTCGCGGGACTCATCGGGGGCGCGCTGCCCGGCGTCACCATCACCATGACGATCATCATGGTGCTGCCTTTCACCTTCGGCCTCGATCCGCTGCAGGGCCTGGCGGCGATGACCGGCGTCTACGTCGGCGGATCGGCGGGCGGCGCGATCACCGCGGCGCTGATCGGCATTCCCGGCACGCCGTCGGCGATCACCACCACGTTCGACGGCTTCCCCATGGCGCGCAAGGAGCCCGGACGCGCGGTATGGCTGGGACTGTGGTCTTCTTTTTTCGGGGGACTCCTGGGCGGGGTGTTCCTGATCGGCGCAACCGGCCAGCTCGCCGCGATCGCGCTCGAGTTTGGCCCATGGGAGTATTTCTCCCTCTTCATATTCGCGCTGTCGATGGTGGCGGGACTCACCGAAGGCTCGCTGGTCAAGGGATTGTTATCTGGCGCGCTCGGACTGATGGTGACGATCGTGGGCTCCGATCCCGTAATGAGCACGCCGCGCTTCACGCTGGGCTGGGATTTCCTGCGCAACGGCTTCCAGTTTCTGCCGGTGCTGATCGGGATATTCGCCTTCGCCCAGATCATGACCGACATAGAGAAATTCGGGCGGGGCGCCGGCACGATAGCGCCGGTCAAGACGCCGCCGCTCACCGTATCTCATCTCAAAGTGATCTGGGAAATTCTGAGCCGCCCGGTATTGGTCGTCTGGACCACGCTGGTCGGAATCGTGATCGGCGTGCTCCCGGCAATCGGCGGCAGCGCCGCCACGGTGATGGCCTATGACCAGGCCAAGAAAATCTCCAAGCATCCCGAACGTTTCGGCAAAGGCAACCCCGAAGGCATCATCGCCTCGGAGGTCTCGTGCAACGCCAACGTCGGCGGCTCGCTGGTGACCATCCTCGCCTTCGGCATCCCGGGCGACGCGGTGACGGCGGTGATGCTGGGTGCGATGACGATACACGGCATACAGTCGGGGCCGCTGTTCATTACGCAGGAACCCCGGCTTGCCTACGGCATTTTTGCCGCTTACCTGATCGCACACCCGCTGATGATCCTGCTCATGCTGCTCACGGCGCGGTTCTTCCTGCGCATCGTGACGGTGCCGAAGTCGATGCTGATCCCGATCGTGCTGGTGCTGTGCATGGTGGGCGCGTTTGCGCTCAACAACATCGTGTCCGATGTCTGGGTGCTGCTGATCTTCGGCGTGATCGGTTACGGGCTGGTGAAATTCCGCTTTCCGCTCGCACCGCTGATCCTCGGCCTCATCCTCGGCGACCAGATCGAGGTCAACCTGATACGGGCAATCATGACCGACAGCAATCTCTGGCTGTTCTTCACCCGCCCGATCTCGGGTCTGATGCTCGGGTTGTCGCTGGCGTCCGTGGTGTTCGCCTTATGGCAACACCAGCGGCATAAGAAGCGTCCCATAACCGACGACGACGTCGATTTCTGATCACATGAACAGCGTGAGCACGCCGGTATAGCCATAGAGCCGGTTGTGGGAAATTTCGCCGTTGCAGAAAAAACCCACCAGCGGAAATTCGCCGAGGGCCTCGCTGATCATCCCGAGCTCTTCCGAATCGGGCCCGAACAGCCCTGCGCCGCGCCCCAGGCACGAGTAATACACGCCGCCGCGCGGCTGCGAGTACAACCCCTGCCTGATGCTTTCCAGCATGCGCGCCATGTCCGCGCGCGCCGTGTCCCTGTCGCGCCGGCAAAACAGTACGGAGGCGCCAGGCTCGACCAGTTCCCCGATCGCGATCAGATTGTTGGCCGGGTCGATTCCAACCAGGTTGCGCACCAGATAATCGCCGGTATCGCTGCCCGCAATCGGCAACCCGGCGAAAATGTAACCGCCGACGCGGTTCAGGTCGCGAGCCAGCACTTCCCCGATATCTTCCCTGAACACATCGAGCGCGGGCCGTCCGTCGAGACTGATGATGACATTGCGTTGACACGCGGTAATCACGTGCCTGGGCCCGATCGGCGAGCATCCCTGCGTCAGGCGGGTGGCAATGGTGATGCCGTCCGAGAAGGACACGCCTGAGAGCCCGCCCTCGACGATCTCATCTGCGATCTGGATGTTGCGGCCCCTTGAACTGGTCAGGCCGCCGACGAGAAACCCGCTTTCCACGTGTTGCGCCAGAACGCTGACGAGTGTGCTCACGTGCGGGTTACGGGGATCGGCGTGAACGATCGCAAAATTGGCGGGAGTGTTGCCGCACTGGAGAAGCGCGGCATCGATATCGCCTTCGTCCCCGATGCCGGAAAAGACGTTAAACGAGCCGGCCTCGAAATCGCCGGCCATCGCCACGATCGCCGGCTGATCGAGGTATTCCTGCCCGGTGGCGCAGATGCCGATGCCTGTGGCGCCGACCCAGTGCTGTATGCCCGTCCCCTGCCTGAACAGGGCCAGAATGTCGCCCATGTGATCTGCCAGCAGATCGCTGACGTACAGGAATCCGAGATTCGCCGGACCCTGCCCGAGCTGCACCAGGCACGATTGCACTGCATCACGCCACGGGTCCGCCGCGGCGTGGCCATAACGAAAGCCGGCCATTCAGGACACCTACCCGGGAAGAAGACCGGCTATAGAAAGTTTCATATGCTCTTTTTCCTGTCGCCCCATTCCGGTCATCCTAGCATGCCGCATTTGACGCATTGACCACTGGCCGCAGTCCGGCGGCTGGGCAACGGCAAACACCAGCCCACGCCGGAACCGTAACGGATGCGCGCGCGGCACGCTCCGGTCACTCTATGGGTATAAAACCTCGGTTTAAACTCATTTTAAATGAACATTTCCATTATATTGAATGAGATACGCATGATCTCCTGCCAATCTGAATGATGATTAAAATCTAACATAATGATAGATTTGCATTTTTTTATCATGCAGGTATGATTTCCTGCAGTTTGTCCAGCTACAACCTCAACCGCAAATAAGACATTGAAGGAAGACTCAGCGCTTCCGATAACAATGGATGCGGGACCTTCGTTTCGGACCGGCGTCATTCGCGGAACGGGGCATCAGGCGTGCCGGACATCGATCGCACACTGGCTGGCAACAGTACCGTGCTGCGCGGTTAATGCAAAACCAGAAACGGCAGTTTGGGGGGATACAAAAAAGTGACAGGTCCGGCGACAAGTGCCATCAAGGTCCTTGTTATCGATGACAGCAACACCATCCGGCGCAGCGCGGAGATATTCCTGCGCCAGGCCGGATATGAAGTCATTCTTGCCGAAGACGGCTTCGATGCGCTATCTAAAATCAGCGACCATAAGCCGCAAATCATATTCGTGGACATCATGATGCCGCGGCTCGACGGCTATCAGACCTGCGCGCTGATCAAGCAAAACCCGGTTTTCAGATCAACGCCGGTCATCATGCTTTCCAGCAAAGACGGCGTATTCGACCGGGCCCGCGGCCGGCTGGCCGGCTCCGACTGTTATCTGACCAAGCCCTTCACCAAGGAAGGACTGATCCAGGCAGTCCAGGATTACACCACGCCGGCTGCCGCCGCCTAATCATTCCCAGGAGACTACACAACCATGGCCATACAGAACATTCTCGTCGTCGATGATTCCCCCACCGAGCGCCAGTATTTGACCGACATGCTGCTCAAGAACGGTTACAAAGTGACCACCGCAGACAGCGCGGAAGACGCCTTGGCCAAGGCCAGGCAACTGAACCCCGACCTGGTGCTGATGGACGTCGTGATGCCCGGACAAAACGGCTTTCAGGCCACGCGGGCGCTGACCCGGGATGACGCCACAAAACATATTCCGGTCATCATCTGCACTTCGAAAGGCCAGGAAACCGACAAAGTCTGGGGGCTGCGCCAGGGCGCCAAAGACTATATCGTCAAGCCGATTATTCAGGCAGACCTGCTGGCCAAGATATCGGCTCTCGGATAAATGGCCGACAAACCTTCACTGCGCGAATACCAGCGCGATCTGTCCGCGCGCCTGGTCAGCCTCGACGCCGGTCAGTCGGCTTCGAGGCTGGGTTTGCAGATTGGCGCCGAAAAATGGCTGATCGACCTGGCAGATGCCGGAGAAGTGATTCCGGTGCCGCCCATTGCAGCGGTGCCGCTGACACGCGCCTGGTTCCTGGGCGTGGCCAATATTCGCGGCAAACTTTACAGCATCATCGATTTTCCCGCGTTCCTGGGCAACGCGCCGCTTGTCGCCACGGATCAGACGCGGCTGCTGTTGCTCGCCGAAAAATACCGCATGAGCAGCGGTCTTCTGATCAACGGCGTGCTCGGCCTCTACCGCGAGGAGCAACTGCGGGCCGAAAACAGCACGGCCCGGGCACAATGGTCGGCCGCGGAATATCTCGACACACAGGGCAACAGGTGGAAACAGCTTGACGTACGCGGGCTGGTTGCTCACCCCGATTTCCTCCAGGTCGGTGTATAGCACCCCAGTTCAATTCAACAGCGCAGCAGCGAGGCAAACATGCAGATCACCGTTCCAGACATAAAAGCCTTTCTTGGGAAAAAGCTAGGCAAGGTCAAGACAGACAGCGCGTCTGCCTCAGGCAGCGCCGCAGTCGCCGCGCCCGCATCGCAGCCGGCGCCGCAACGGATCGGCGGGGGGCTGCCCATCATCGGCCGATGGCCGGTGGCGCGCCAGTTCCAGGTGCTGCTCGCAGCGCTTGGCGTGTTTCTCCTCCTGGCCGCAATCGCCGTGTTGATCACCTACCGTGAAGCGTCGAAGAATACGGTCTATATTTCAACAGCAACCGAGATGCAGATGCTTTCGCAGCGTATCGCAAACAGTGCGCAGCAAGCGGCACAGGGCAGCGCGCTGGCCTTCGATCAGCTTCAGAAAGGCCGTGACCAGTTCATCGCAAACCTTGGCCTGCTGACCAAAGGCGGCGACAAATTTGGCGTCAGCGTCCCCCCCTCGACGCATGAAGCGCAAGCGGTCCTTCAGGAACTGGACAAACTGTGGAAGCCGGTGCACGCGAACATCAACCTGATCCTGGGGCAAAAGCAGACCCTGATTGACCTGAAGCAGCTGGAAAGCACCATAGACAAATCCGCCCCGCGGCTGTACCTGCTGACCAAGGAACTGGCGGTTGCCGTCGTAGATTCAGGAGAACCCTACAGAACGATCACCTATGCCAGGCAAATGCACGCGGACGTGGCCAACTTCGACTTCATCAATGCCATACGCCTGCTTTCCACCGACAATCCCAATCCCCAAATCGCCTCTCAGCTCGGCGCCAATACGCGCCAGTTTCAGAGCATGCTGAACACGCTCCTGGACGAGGCCAAGACGCCCGGAGCGGCCCCCGCAATCACCAGCGCGGCTGCAAAGCGCAAGATCGGCGAACTCAACAAGCTCTTTGCGCCGTTTGCCTCGAGCGTGCAGACCATACTGGCCAACATGCAGGCGCTGTCCGGGGCCAAGCAAGGCAGTCGCGAGATTTTTGCCGCCAGTGAAAACCTGCTCAAGCTGCCGGTTCAGCTGACGGAGACGTATCAACAGCAAGCCGCAAGCCAGGGCTACCTGATCTTCGCGGCCGTGCTGTCTGCCCTGTTCGCCCTCGCCAGCCTGATCCTGCTGGGCAAGGTCTTTCTCGACGACGCGCGACGCCGTGCGCTGGAAAGCGAACAGGAAATCAAACGCAACCAGGAGGCGATTCTGCGCCTGCTTGACGAGATGGGCCGGGTGGCGGATGGCGACCTTACGGTGCAGGCCAGAGTGACCGAGGACATCACGGGCGCCATTGCCGATTCGATCAACTACACCATCGAGGAACTGCGCCGCCTGGTATTGGGCATCACCAAGGCGGCAACCCAGGTGACCTCGGCGACCGGCGAGGCGCAGAAAATCACGACCCAGCTGCTGGCGGCGAACCAGAAACAGTCGAGCGAGATCGAGGCCACCGGCCAGTCCGTAATGCAGATCGTGAAATCGATCAACGACGTATCGAACACCGCCACCCAGTCGGCCAAGGTTGCGGAAGGCTCGCTGAGCGCAGCGGAAAAAGGGGCGCAGGCGGTTCAGAACGCGATCCGCGGCATGAACGATATCCGCGAGCAGATCCAGGAGACTTCCAAGCGCATCAAGCGCCTGGGTGAAAGTTCTCAGGAAATCGGGGAGATCGTTCAGCTGATTACCGACATCACCGAACAGACCAACGTGCTGGCGCTGAATGCGGCCATCCAGGCTGCGTCGGCAGGCGAAGCCGGACGGGGCTTCACCGTGGTCGCGGAGGAAGTGCAGCGCCTGGCCGAACGCTCCGCCGAAGCGACCAAGCATATCAGCGCCATCGTCAAAAGCATTCAGCGCGATACCCAGGACGCGGTGGAGGCGATGGAGCGCAGCACGCAGGGCGTCGTGGACGGAACCAAAACCGCCGACGAAGCCGGCCAGACACTGCATGAGATCGAGCAGGTATCGACCCGCCTTGCGGAATTGATCGGCTCCATTTCGAACGCCACCCAGGAGCAGGCAAAGTCTGCCTCCAAGGTCGCAGTCAGCATGAAAGGCATCCTTAACATTACGCAGCTGGCTACCGAGGGCACCAAGAAGACCGCGGCATCGGCGACACAGCTGACCGCGCTCGCCAACGACCTCAAGAAGTCGGTATCCGGGTTCAAACTCAGTTAAAGCTCAGCGCCGTCATGACCACTATCGTAGCCACCACCTTGTTGTCCTGGGTCAAGACCGAGGTCGACTACGCCCTTAAAACGGTCCGCGACAACATCGCCAAGTTCACGGCTGCGCCTGATGACCTTGGGGTGCTGAGCGGCTGCCCCGACCAGCTCCATCAGATCAAGGGGACGCTCTACATCCTGGGATTAAACGGGGCCACCCGCTTCTGCGAAACCATAGAAAGCGCGTTCGCGGGCGCCAGCAAAGGCCAGCGCCTGAGCAAATCGACGCTGGCCGTCATCGACCGGGCGGTGCTCGCGCTCAAGGAATTCATGGACGGCCTGGCCAAAGGCGAAACCAACGTTCCCATCAAACTGTTCCCGCTATACCAGGAGCTCTCGACACTTCAGGGAAAACCCGAAGTGTCGGAAAAGGACCTGTTCTACCCCAACCTCAAGCCTGCCGCACCGCACCACCCCGACAGCCGCACCGTCCCCGACGGCGAACTGACCGCTTTTCTGCAAACCCAGCGCTCGCGTTTCCAACGCGGCCTGCTGAGCTGGCTGCGCAATCCGTCGGATGCGGCCGGGTTGCAGGACATGCGCCAGGCGCTCGATGCGATGGATCAGATTGCTGCGCAGTTGCCCGAACCGCGCGCGCTGTGGTGGGCGGCCTTGGGTCTCATCGACGGCCTGTCCCAAACACCCGCACCGGAGTGGGTGGCTGGAGCAAAGTCCATCTGCGGCAAGATCGACCTGCAGATGCGCGACCTCGCCAAAGGCTCCAAGGCAGCCAACGAATCGCTGTTGCGCGAAATACTGTACGCGCTGGCAACATGCAAGGCCGACACCCAGCGCATCAAGGACGTCAAACAGCTATATCAGCTCGACAGCCTGTTTCCGGAACCCGACATCCTGGGGTTGATGGAATTCGACATGGACTGGCTGGAACCGACGCTGCATGATATCCGGCAGCGGCTTGAGGCCATCAAGAACACCTGGGTCCAGTACATATCCGGTGACCCCGGCACCCTGTTGAAGTTTCGCGAGTTCGTCACAGCACTCAAGGCCAAGATCGATGAAATCGGCAATCACCAGCTGGTCCGGTTGCTTGACGTCATATTGATGGTTGCGACCCGCCTGCCCGACCCGTATCCCCGGCAGCATCAGCTGATGATCACGGAAATGGCCTCCGCCTTTCTGCTGATCGAAAACATCGTAGACAATTTCACCAGTGCGCCGCCCGACCTTGAGCAGCAGGTCGGCATCATGGCCGGCTGGCTGCTCGATGCCGCCAAAGGCAAGTCGACCGGCCAGCCTCCGGCCGGACTGCGAGCCGAACTCAGCCAGCAGATCAGCAAAATGCAGCTGCAGGCCCAGGTCGCCAGGGAAATTCGCAGCAACCTGCAGCATGTGGAGCAAGTCCTGGACGCGTTTGCGCGGGATGCCGCCAAACGCGAGGGTTTGCTGACGCTGCGCCCCCATCTCAAGCAGATAAAAGGGGCGCTGACCATGCTGCGTTTTACGCGCGCCGCTGAACTGCTGGCGGTTTGCGAGGAAATGATCGCCGCGTGCGCCCAGCCCGGCCATGCGGCGACGGCGCAGGACATGGACTGGATTGCGGAAGGCCTGAGCAGCCTGGGATTCTTCCTTGATCCCTGCCTGCGTGGCCGGCCGCCCACCGCCCCGGCGCTTGAACTTTTTTTCGAGCGCTTTGACAAACGCGCCGCAATTTCCGCCCAGCCCGTGCCGGAAAGCGCCCTCGCCAGCCCCGTCCCCGTCGAAGTACCGACCGCGGTTGGCGCCACAAACGTAAACATCGCCGCTGTGCCGGCAGCGGCGCACCGCGCTCCATCTCCCGAATCCAAGCTTGCGGGCGCCACTCTGATCAACGAGGAATTGCTGGGCATTTTTCTCGAGGAAGCAGAGGAAGTGCTGGCCAATATCAATACGGCGCTTCCGGTGAGCCGGAGTCAACCCGACAACCACGAAGCGTTGACCACGATACGCCGCGGCTTTCATACGCTCAAGGGCAGCGGACGCATGGTCGGACTCACCGACCTTGGCGAGATTGCGTGGGAAACCGAACAGGTCATGAACCGCTGGCTGGAGCAACATTACCCCGCCACCCCGGACCTGCTGGAGTTCATCGCCTCGGCAAGCGCCTCGTTCTCGACCTGGGTGGGCCAGCTCAAATCGCGTAAAGAACCGGAAATTGACGCGCAGCACCTCATCGCGACCGCGCAGCGCCTGAAAAGCGCGGGGGCCCCGGGCATGGCGGCTGTTGCCGGCGCTGGCGCCAAAGTCGCCACGGCCGCAGCGGCTAGTCCCGTGGACACCCCCCCCGCCGCTCCGGAACCGGAAATAGTCATCGGCGCGGTGCGCCTCGCCCGTCCGTTTTATGACATTTACCTCAAGGAAGCGCATCAACACCTGGCGATGCTGGAGGCGGAATTCAAGGCGTGGCACGACCACCCGGGCACGGAAGCGACAGATCAATTCCTGCGCGCCGCCCACACCCTCGCCAGCATTTCCCGCACCGCGGGCTTCGGCTCGCTGGCCGATCTCGCAGCGGCCCTGGAGCAGTGCCTGCCGCATGCGCGCGACATCGTCGCCGACGCCGATATCCAGATCATGGCAACCGCATTTACCGGCCTGCGGCAGATGCTGTCGAGTATTTCACGGTTGCAGCCCGCGGCCGATTCGGGCGCTGAAGCGGCAACGCTGCGGATGCTGATTGCGCGCCTGCAGGCGCCACCGCCAGCCGAGCAGCCCGCTCCACCCGCGGCAGCGGCGCCGCCGTTGGCCGAAAGTCCGGCCCCGCCGCCTTATCGCCCCGTTTCCAGCGATGACAAGATTATCGCCATGGCGGCGGTAGCTGCTCCCCGGCAAACCGAGAAACGCGCGATACGTGACGATCTCGATCCCCAGTTGCTGCCGATTTTCCTGGAGGAAGCCCAGGAATTGATGCCGCTCATCGGCAACGATCTGCGCGACTGGAAGGCCAAACCCGACGACGCGCAGATTCAACAGTCCCTGCAGCGCACCCTGCATACGCTTAAAGGCAGCGCGCGCATGGCCGGCGCCATGCGCCTGGGCGAACTCGCGCATCTGATGGAAAGCAGAATGGAGGGTGCGCTTGAATCCGGGGCCTCGCCCGTTGCCAGGCTGATCGAAGAGCTTGAATCTCAAATGGACCGTCTGAGCGAGGGCATAGAGAGCCTGCATGGCGGCGGCAAGGCGGAAATACAGCCGCAGGCCCAGCCCGAGGCCGGGCCCGGGGCCAAACCGGCGATAACCGTTCCCGGCCTCGCCCCACCCGGGATCGAGCCGCCATTGGCGGGCCCTGCGGCAATGTTGCGGATCAACGCCGATACGCTGGACCGGCTGGTCAACGAAGCGGGCGAAGTCGGCATTGCCCGCTCCAGGATCGAAGGCGAATTGCGCACCCTGAAACAATCGCTGTTTGACCTCAACGACAGCATCGCGCGGTTGCGCGGCCAGCTGCGCGAGATGGAACTTCAGGCCGACACCCAGATGCAGTCACGCCTGTCGGTCCTGGATGCAGACAAGCACGATTTCGATCCTCTGGAGTTCGACCGTTACACGCGCCTGCAGGAACTCACGAGGATGATGGCGGAAAGCCTGCATGACGTGACCACGATCCAGCAGACGCTGCTCAAGAATCTGGGCGAAGTCGACGCCGCGGTGCTGCAGCAGGCGCGCATCAACCGCGACCTGCAACAGGAACTCATGCGCACGCGCACGGTGCCTTTTTCCAATCTGAACGAACGCCTGTACCGCATTGTGCGGCAGACCGCCCGCGAGCTCGACAAGAAAGCCAACCTGGAAATACGCGACAGCCACGTCGAACTGGACCGCAGCGTGCTGGAAAAAATAGGCGCGCCGCTTGAGCACATGCTGCGCAATGCCATCGCGCACGGGCTCGAATCTCCGGATGCGCGCCGCGCCGCGAAAAAAAGCGAGATCGGCGAGATCAGCCTCACGCTGCGCCAGGAAAGCAATGAGATCGTGATCATCGTGAGCGACGATGGCGCGGGCCTTGATCTCGAAAAACTGCGCCGCAAGGGGCTGGAAAAAGGCCTCCTTGAAGCGGGACGGGACCCATCCGAGGCGGAACTCATACAATTGATCTTCACTCCGGGTTTTTCAACCGCGGAAGAAATCACCGAGCTGTCCGGCCGCGGCGTCGGGATGGACGTCGTGCGCAGTGAAATCACGGGCATCGGCGGACGCATCGAGTCGGCAACCATTCACGGCAAAGGCACGACATTCACCATCTATCTGCCGCTCACCCTGGCCGTGACCCAGGCCGTGCTGGTACGCGGCGGAGAAAGCACATTCGCGATTTCCTCGGCCATGGTGGAACAGGTGCTGCGGATCAAACCGGACACGCTGTCGGGGTTCTACGAGCGGGGCGCGATAGAATCCCAGGGCCACACCTATCCGCTCCATTACCTGCAGCACCTGCTGGGCTCGGACCATACCGCCGCCCAGCTCCAGAGTTACAATTCCGTCCTGTTGCTGCGCAGCGGCATTCAGCGCGCGGCATTGCATATCGATGAGATGATCGGGAACCAGGAGATCATCGTCAAGACCATCAATCCGCAACTGGCGCGGGTGCCCGGGATTGCCGGCGCGACCGTCCTGGGTGACGGCAAGATCGTGCTCATTCTTAATCCCGTGCAACTCGCCCAGCACCCGCGCGCAGCGGCCAGTCCCGCCGTGTCCCAGCCGGTCTTGAGCAAGCCGCTGGCCCGCGTGGTCATGGTTGTGGACGATTCCCTGACGGTGCGAAAAATCACCAGCCGGCTGCTCGAACGCGAGGGTTATCACGTGCTCACCGCGAAAGACGGCGTCGATGCGCTGGAGCAGCTCAAGGAGACGCTCCCCGACGTCATGCTGGTGGACATCGAGATGCCCCGGATGGACGGATTCGATCTCACCCGCAACATACGTCACGACCCCAGAACGGCCGCCATCCCGATCATCATTATCTCTTCGCGTACCGCCGAAAAACACCGCAGTCACGCCGAACAACTGGGCGTCAATGCCTTTCTTGGCAAGCCCTACCACGAGGCGGAGTTGCTGCAGCTCATCGCGCAATATCTGAGCGGGACCCAGCAGCACGCCACCCTGCACTGACCGCCCGCTCCGGGCGGCGCCGCTTGTCAGCAAGGTATAATGCTGCCGCAATCCACCCGGCGTTCGTACCCCTGGAATAAAACATGAATCTAGACAGAGTTGATTCCGGTCGCAATCTTCCCGACGACTTCAATGTCATCATCGAAATCCCGATGAATGCGGATCCGATCAAATACGAGGTCGACAAGGAAACCGGCGCGTTGTTCGTCGACCGCTTCATGTCCACCGCCATGCACTACCCGTGCAATTACGGCTATATCCCGCACACGCTGTCGCGCGACGGCGATCCGGTCGACGTCCTCCTGCTCAGCCCGGTGCCTCTCATCAGCGGCGTGGTGGTACGTTGCCGGCCGATCGGCATGCTCAGGCTCAAGGATGAAAAAGGCGAAGATGAAAAAGTGCTCGCCGTGCCAATCGACAAACTTTGCAGCCTCTACCGGAAAATCAAAACGCAACAGGATTTGCCCGAGCTGGTGCTGTCCCAGATCGCGCATTTTTTCGAACACTACAAGGATCTCGAGCCCGGAAAATGGGTCAGGGTCGGCAAATGGGTCGGCCCGCTGGGCGCCAAAAAGGCAATACTGGACGGCGTAAAACGCTATAAGCGCGCCGCGAAGAAACCGATGTTTTAAAATACGTGAGCGGTGAACAGAGAAACCAGAACCGGACCTCTTACCGCTTACCGCTTACTGCTTATTGTTCACAACCTTGAAAATCTGCATCGTCTCCGACAGCCATGACCATAGCGGACTGCTGGCTGCAGCGGTGAAAGCCGCCGCGGCGCAGGGCGCGCAGGCGGTCATTCACTGCGGTGATGTGATCGGCGCCAATACCCTGCGCGCACTGCAATGCATCGGCTTGCCGGTGCACGTCGTGCACGGAAACAATGTCGGGGACGTCATGGCCATGATGCGCCTTGCCGCGGAGCCCGGCAGCGTGGTGCGCTACCATGGCAACGACGCACAACTGGAAATCGCCGGCCGGCGGATTTTTGCCATCCACTATCCGCATATCGCGCAAGGCATGGCCGCCACCGGCGAATGGGACCTCGTGTGCTGCGGCCACAGCCACCAGGCGCTGATTGCGCGCATCAGAAACGTCAAGGGCGGCGAAACCCTGCTGGTCAATCCCGGCACCGTCGCCGGCTTGAGCGCGCCCCCGACCTACGCGCTGGGCGACCTGGCCACGCTCGAATTTTCCATCGAGCAGGTGCCGCGGGACTGAACGCCCTCAGCGCCCGTTATTCGGCCGCGGCGTAAAGCAGAACCAGCGTGGCCCCTATTCCGGCCGGCACGCCGAAGCGCTCGAGTTTCGAGATCGAATCGCCCGCTATCACCTCGACAGGCACCGACGCCAGATCGAGCACCTTGTTGGTGACCGAATCCTCGATCATGCGCGTGAGTGAATTTTTGCGCGCCGTGCCCATCACGATCTGGCTCGCACGCAGGCGCTGCGCCACGCGATTAATCGTCTGCGCCTTGTCGCCAAGCTCGATATGGGCGGCATAAGGCACGCCGAATTTTTCGAGCATATCGCGGGCAGGCTTCAGCGCCTTCTCGGCTTCACTGCGATGGTAAGCAACACGGTCGCGATTGCTGATGAAACGTGCCACATGCTGCGAGAGCGGTGTCCTGACGTGCAGCAGGTGAACCTCCATCGCATGATTTCCCATGAACTGATTGACTGCATGCTGCACCGCCTTGAGCGAGTTGGCGGAACCATTGACCGGGACCAATATCCTGAGCATGTCTGTTTCTCCTTTAGTGATACCCGTCTTGGCAGCTGCCGCGACAGGCGTGATTGCAAAATCGACCAGATGCTTCACCACACGCGCCCTGGCCTTGCCGTGATTGACCAGCAGCCCGCCGGCAAGCACCCCGCCAATGACGGCGGTATAGGCCGTCCACACCAACACCGGATACTGCGCCAGCACCTCTTTCACCAGGGGCTCGCTGGTCATCATCTTGACCGAGGTCCACGCCAACACG
>Ga0102851_10001245_pt1 | contig 14327 bp, 11 predicted proteins | sample Mud3Dept3metaG_FD_79558 | JGI IMG/M metagenome (GOLD analysis project Ga0102851, IMG submission 79558) | Freshwater wetland microbial communities from Ohio, USA, analyzing the effect of biotic and abiotic controls - Mud 3 Core 4 Depth 3... | ecosystem: Environmental > Aquatic > Freshwater >... | reverse complement strand
CGTGCGTGGCCGTGATCGATGGCGATGGGCCGGTCGTGATCGCGAATGCCGAGGGCTCGCGGACGACACCCTCGATCATCGGCTTCGCGCAGTCGGGCGAGCGGCTCGTCGGGCAGGCAGCGCGCCGGCAGGCGATGACCAACGCCGAGAACACCATCTACGCGGTCAAGCGACTGATGGGCCGCAAGTACGAGGACGAGGAGGTCCAGCGCCACCTGCTGACCTGCCCGTACGAGGTCGTCGCCGCCGACAACGGGGATGCTCACGTCCGCGTCCGCGGCCGCGACTACTCGCCGCCGGAGGTCAGTGCACTCGTCCTGCAGAAGATGCGGCAGACCGCCGAGGACTGGCTCGGAGATACGGTCACCGAAGCGGTGATCACCGTCCCCGCATACTTCGACGACGCACAGCGCCAGGCGACCAAGGACGCCGGCCGGATCGCGGGTCTCAATGTCCTGCGGATCGTCAACGAGCCGACCGCGGCCGCGCTTGCCTATGGCGTCGAGACCGAAGGGGCGCAACGCGTCGCCGTCTACGACCTCGGTGGTGGCACGTTCGATATCTCGATCCTCGAGCTCGACTCCGGCGTGTTCCGCGTCCGCTCGACCGCGGGCGACACGTTCCTTGGCGGCGAGGACTTCGACAACGCGATCGTCGAGCACCTCCTCGCGACATTCGCGGAGATGAACAACGGCATGGATCTGCGCGGCGACCGGATGGCGCTGCAGCGGCTCAAGGAGACGGCGGAGCGGGCGAAGATCGAGCTGTCGAGCGCGTTCCAGACCGAGATCAACCTGCCGTTCATCGCGGCGGCGAGCGATGGTCCGCGCCACCTGCAAACGATCTTCGAGCGCCACCAGCTCGAAGATCTCGTCGAGCCGCTCGTGCAGGCGTCGCTCGAGCCGTGCCGGCGCGCGCTCGCCGATGCGGGGCTGACCGCGGCCGACATCGACGTGGTGATCCTCGTCGGCGGCCAGACCCGCATGCCGCGGATCCAGGCGCTGGTCGCCGAGATGTTCGGCAAGGAGGCGAGCCGCAGCGTCAACCCTGACGAGGTCGTCGCCGTCGGGGCCGCGATCCAGGGCGGCGTGCTCACCGGCGAGGTGCAGGAGGTCCTGCTGCTCGACGTCACGCCGCTGTCGCTCGGCGTCGAGACCGCGGGCGGCGTGTTCACGCGCCTGATCCCTCGCAACACGGCACTTCCGGCGCGCGCGACCGAGGTGTTCTCGACGACGATCGACAACCAGCCGTTCGTCAACGTCCACGTCCTCCAGGGCGAGCGCGAGATGTCGGCCGACAACAAGTCGCTCGCGAACTTCGAGCTCACCGGCATCCCGCCGGCGCCGCGCGGCGTGCCGAAGATCGAGGTCGCGTTCGACATCGATGCCGATGGCGTGCTCAGCGTGTCGGCGCGTGATCACGGGACGGGCCGCAAGCAGCGCATCACGGTGACGCCGTCGACCGGCCTGTCGGAGCACGACATCGATCGCCTCGTCGCCGAGAGCACGCAGATGTCGGAGGACGACCAGATCCGTCGTCTGCTCGCCGAGGCTCGCAACAAGGCCGAGGGCCTGCTGTACTCCTCGGAGAAGGCGATGGCCGAGTTCGGGGCGCTGCTCCCCGAGGACGAGCGCGACTTCCTGATCCAGGAGCTCGCCGAGTGTCGCGCCGGGATCGAGGGCGACGACCTCGTGTACGTACAGGAGACGGTCGACCGCCTCGAGGTCTCGGCGCAGCGCATCGGCGAGGCGATCTATGCCGCCGCCGACACGGGCTCCAGCTCCGACTCGGGCGGAACTTGATGGCGCGCCGCAAGCGCGACTACTACCTGGTGCTCGGCGTCGCGCGCGATGCGACGGAGACCGAGATCAAGCGGGCGTTCCGCGAGCTCGCGCGCAAGTACCATCCCGACGTCAACTCCGCCGACGAGGGCGAGAAGTTCCGCGAGATCAACGAGGCGTACGCCGTGCTCTCGGAGCGCGAGACCCGCACTCGCTATGATCGCTGGGGCCACGCCGATGACAGCTCGAGCGGGCTCGGCGCCGTCGTCGATGCGGCGCAGGAGATCATCAACGACGTGTTTCGGCGCCGCCGCGGCAAGCAGAAGGGCAAGGACATCCGCTACACGCTCGAGGTCACCTTCGAGGAGGCGGCGTTCGGCGTCAGCAAGACGATCACCCTGCCCTCCGAAGCAGGTCCGGCGCGCGAGCTGACGATGGTGATCCCCGCCGGCATGCAGGCGGGGACGGTAAAGACCCTGCGCGGCGAGGGCGAGCCCGGCAAGGGCGGCGCCGCGCATGGCGATCTCCACGTCCAGGTCCGGATCGCTGACCACGCCACGTTTCGCCGCGACGGCCTCGACGTTCGCAGCGAGCACACCATCACGTTCTCGCAGGCGGCGCTCGGCGCGGTCATCGACGTGACCACGCTCGACGGCGCCGTAAAGATGCGGATCCCCGAGGGCACGCAGTCCGGCGGCGTGTTCCGGATCCGCGGCCGCGGCATCCCGCAGGCGTCGGGCAAGTCGGCCCCGCGTGGCGATCACCTCGTCGAGGTCCACGTCGCGGTCCCGACCGAGCTCACCGGGCGCCAGCGCGAGCTGATCGAGGAGCTCGCGCGCAGCGAAGGGCAAGCGCAGCTCCCGGCGCCGCGGCCCAAGGGGCTGCTCGATCGCGTGCGCTCGTTGCTGGACGAATGACGCGCGCGCTCGCGCTGGTCTCGATCGTCACGCTCTGCGCGTGCGGCGCCCGCGCGCCCCGGGGCGAGTGGGTCGAGCGCGAGGGCGGGCTCGGGGTCGGTCAGTCGCACGCGACCGGCGAGGGCGGGGCGGGGGAGAGCTCCGGTGCGGTGCTCGATGTCGCGACACTCGACGCGGCGGCGATCGACTTGCTCGACGAGGCGACTGTCCTGACGGCGCTCGAGCGGATCGGTGATGCGGCGCCGGCGGCGCGACTCGCACTCCGCGCGGCTCGACTCGCGCACCACCGCGGTGACGCGGCCGACGCGCGGGCCCTGATCGCGCGTGCGAGCAGCGCAGCGGACGAGCCGGCCAACCACGCGGAGCTCGCCGCGCTCGCGATCTCGCTCGCCGCGCCACCCGTCGATCCGGACGTGATCGCGGTGCTGCTGCCGCTGACCGGGCGGTTCGCGTCGATCGGCAGCGAGCTGCGGACGGCGATCCAGCTCGCCCCGGCGAGCGGCACCACGTGGCTGTTCCTCGACACTCGCGGCGAGCCGGACGGGGCGGCGGCGGCGGTCGAGGCTGCGGTCGCCAAGGGCGCCGTCGGGATCCTCGGTCCCGTCGGCCAGCGCGAGGCGATCGTCGCGGCGCGCGCCGCGTCGCTGCACCAGATCCCGATCGCGCTGCTCGCCCCAGCGGACGGTGCGGATCCGGCGGCCGGCGTGTTCCGGCTCGTCGATTCGCCCGCGGATGAAGGGCGCGAGGTCGCGCGCCTCGCCGCCGCCGAGAGCTTCCCGACCGTCGCCGTGTTCGCGCCGCGCGATGATCTCGGCCAGGAGGCCGCGGAGGCGTTCGTCGCGGAGGCGACCCGGCTCGGGCTCTCGGTCACCGCGCAGGGCGCCTACGATCCGACGAGCGGCGATCTCGAGGCGGACGTGAAGGCCTTCCTCAACCTGGTCCCCGCGCAGAATCCGCGGCTCGCCGCGCACCTGGCGAAGCAGGGCAAGAAGGGCTGGGCGACGTTCTCGCCCGAGATCCCGTACTCGCTCCTGTTCCTCCCCGATCGCTACGATCGCGCCGCCATCGTCGCCGCGTTCCTGCCGTACTTCGGCGTCGAGCTGCGGACCACGGAGTTCCCCGACCCCGCGCGCCTCCAACGCAAGCATGGGGGGCACCTCCCGCAGGTGGTGCAGCTCGTCGGCGGTAGCGGCTGGAACCATCCGTCGCTGCCGATCCGCGGCGGCGGTGCGGTGCAGGGCGCGATGATTGTCGACGCCTTCATCGGCGACCTCGGCGGGGACACCGGGGCGCAGTTCGCCGAGGCGTTCCAGCAGCGGACGAGTCGCTCGCCGAGCTCCGCGGCCGCACAGGCCCACGATGCGGCGATGCTCGTCGGCAAGGCGCGCAACGCCGCCGGCGCGGCGAAGGAGCCCCGGGTCGCGCTGCGGTCGGCGATCGCGCGCGGCAAGCTCGACGATGGCGCGTGCGGGCCGGCAGCGATCGATCCCGACGGCGAGCTCGCGCGCGAGCCGAACGTACTCGAGGTCCAGGGCGACCAGCTGATCGTGGCGCCCTGAGCCGGGATGATTCCCCACGCCGTCGGCTGCGACCGTCGCGGCGCGGGCGCCTCGCGGCGTACGTCCGGTGCTCACTCGTCGCGGGCGGCAAGCCCGCTCCTCGCTGCGCTCCGGGCGTGCGCCGCGATCCGCCTCCCGCCGCTCGGTCTCGCTCGACGGCGTGGGGAATCATCCCGGCTGGGGTAAGCTGTTCGCTCGTGTCATCGATCTGGGTCCACCTCGGCCTGTTCGTCGCGTCATGCGCGACGACGTGGTGGTACGGCGGACCGTACTTCGCCGGGACGCTGATGGGGATCCTCGTGTGTCACGAGGCCGGGCACTACTTCGTCGGGCGCTGGCGCGGCGTCGATGCGTCGCCGCCGTACTTCATCCCGCTGCCGCCGCAGATCTCGTTCGGGACGATGGGCGCAGTGATCCGGATGCGCAGCCCGATCACGGATCGGAACGCGCTGTTCGATGTCGGCGCGGCAGGCCCGATCGCGGGCCTGATCGTGGCGATCCCGCTGCTCGTGGTCGGCCTCCACCTCTCGGAGATCGGGCCGGTGCCGCCGAACAACGTGATCGAGGGCAACTCGATCCTCTACGCGCTCATCAAGTACGCCGTGTTCGGTCGGTGGTTGCCAGGCGACGGCGTCGACGTGAACCTCCACCCCATGGCGTTCGCGGCATGGGTCGGTCTCCTCGTCACCGCGATCAACCTGATGCCGATCGGCCAGCTCGACGGTGGGCACGTCGCGCGCGCGGCCCTTGGCGATCGCCACGAGCGGCTGTCGAAGCGGCTCAACCTCGGGCTGCCCCTCGTCGGCGCCGCGGTCGGGGCGATCATGCTGGTCAGCGCGCTCGGCGCGGGCAAGGGGCTGTGGGATGCGCTGAGCTACGCGTCGTACGGTGCGATACCGTGGTGCATGTGGGCCGTGCTGCTCGGCGGGATGCGGCGCCAAGCGGGCGAGTACCACCCGCCGGTCGGGGACACCCTGCTCGATCCGAAGCGGCGGCTGCAGGCGTTCGCGATGCTCGTGATCTTCGTGCTGATCGTCACCCCAGTGCCGATGCGTCCGGTGTTGTAGGATCGAGGGGTGCCGGCGACCGCGACGACCTCGTGCCCCAAGTGCGGTGCCGCGCGCGGTGATGCGCCGGCGTGCCCCCGGTGTGGCCTCCTGGCGGACCGGATGGCGACGTTCGCGAGCCAGCTCGATGCGGCGGTGCCCGACGTGGCTCGCGCCGCGTGGGAGCACGCACGCGCGCACTGGCAGGAGTCCGCGGCGCACGACGAGCTCCTGCGCCTGACCACGCTGCACGGCTGTTATGCGTGGGTCGCGGCGCGCTATCGCGAGGCGTCCGGCGAGGCGGGAGATCCGATCGCGGAGCAGCAGCTCGATCGCACACGGCGGGCGGCCGAGGCGGCACTGCTGACGTCGGCGGGGCCGCGTCGCGACAAGGGCGGCAAGCCGTTCCAGTCGTCGATGCTCGTCCTCGTGTTCATCTTCCTCTTGCTCGTCGTCGGGATCCTGTTCGCGAAGCACCGGGCCAGCGGGGACGCCCCTCCGGCGCCGCGGGCGCCTGCCGGCAGGGTGCGGTAGGGTCCCACCGTGGCTCAGGTCGACTTCACCGAGCGACAGCTGACGCTCAAGCTCATCTATTACGGGCCGCCGCTGTCCGGCAAGACGAGCAACCTGCGCGCGCTGCACGGCAAGGTCGACGCGCTCAACCGCGGCCGGTTGATGACCCTCGACACGCGCGATGACCGCACGCTGTTCTTCGACCTGCTGCCGATCTTCTTCCGCGCGTCGGGGTTCTCGTTCCGGATCAAGGTCTACACGGTGCCCGGGCAGCCGGTGCACGAGGCGACGCGCAAGGTGGTGCTCGCTGGCGCCGACGGCGTCGTGTTCGTCGCCGACTCGCGGGCCGACCAGGTCGAAGCGAACCGATCGTCGTGGCAGAACCTGAAGGCGAACCTCGTGTCGCTCGGGCTCGGCGCGCTGCCGGTCGTCGTCCAGTACAACAAGCGTGACCTGCCGGACGCGGTTGCGCTCGCCGCGGTCGATCGGTTCGGAGAGCCGGACAGCCTCGTGACCGAGGCCTGCGCGAGGACCGGCGAGGGCGTGGTCGAGACGTTCTTCGAGCTGGTCGGGCGGACCTGGGAGTCGCTCGACAAGGACCTCAAGCTCGCCGAGAAGCTCGGCATCGACAGCTCCGCATTCCGCCGAGCGCTCGCCGAGCATGTAGGCGTAACCAATGATAGAATAGGCGAGTGAACCGAGGCCGGACGCTCGACGACCCGATCGAGCTGGCGCGCTTGGTCCCGGCCAGCGAGCTCGACGAGTTGATCGCCTCGATCCGCAAGGCGGTAGGCGGCTCGCTCGCGATCCACGATCCCTCGGGGCGCCGGATCGCGGGGGATGCCAGCGCCGGTCCCCCCCGGCGCACGATCGATCACGCGGGCGAGCCGATCGGGCAGCTCGCGGCCGCGGGTGACAACGCCGAGGTCGCGCTGGCCCTCGCCGCGGAGACGCTCGACCTGCTCGTCCACCACGCCCACGCCCGGGAGCTCGCCGCTGCGACCCACGAGGAGGCGATGCGCGTGACGTTCGGCGAGCTGACCGAGCACAACCAGCGACTCCAGCGCGCGGTGTCGCGGCTCGAGGAGCTCGATCGCCTGAAGTCGAACTTTCTCGCGACGATGTCCCACGAGCTGCGCACGCCGCTGACCTCGGTGATCGGCTACGCCGAGATGATGGCCGAGGGGCTCGCGGGGCCGGTGTCGACCGAGCAGCGCGACTACCTGACGACGATCCTCGGCAAGGCCGATCAGCTGCTCGGCCTGATCACCGCGGTGCTCGACGTGTCATCGCTCGAGAGCGGGCAGCTCGCGCTCGATCGGTCGGCGCTGTCGCTCGCGGATGTCGTCGCGAGCGAGGTCGCGACATTTCAGCCGCAGGCGGGGCGCCGCGGGATCGAGATCCAGCTCGAGTCGCGGGGCGAAGCCGTCGTCGTCGGGGACCGCAAGAAGATCCGCCAGATCGTTTCGAGCCTGCTCTCGAACGCGGTCAAGTTCACCCCGGATCACGGCAAGGTCGGCGTCGAAGTCCGAACCGGACCGCTCGGACCGGGCGCCGCCGCGGAGTCCCCGCTCGGCGTGCAGCTCGTGGTCTCCGACTCGGGCATCGGAATCTCGCGCGATCAGGTCGCGAAGATCTTCGAGCCGTTCTTCCAGGTCGACTCGTCGTCGACGCGCGCGTTCGGAGGCACCGGCCTCGGCCTGACGCTCGCGAAGGCGTACGTCGAGGCGCACGGCGGCCGGATCTGGGTCGACACGACGCCAGGGCAGGGCTCGACGTTCGTCGCGACCTTCCCGGTGCAGGACGAGGCGGCGTCATGAACGTCGTCGACTTCTCGATCGCGATCCCGCTCGCGGTGATCTGCGTGATCGGCTCGGCGTTCTGCTCGGGAACCGAGGTCGCGCTGTTCTCGCTCCGGCGGGTCGACCGCGAGCAGCTCGCCCGCTCCGAGCGCGCCGTCGATCGCCGGATCATCTCGCTGCTCGAGCGGCCGCGGCGCCTGATCGCGACGGTGCTGATCGGCAACGAGGCGTTCAATGGCCTCCTCGCGGTGATCGCCCTGACCCAGGTGCTGCGGTTGTGCACGGGCTCGTCGCTGTGGGCGATCGGCGGGATCACGCTCGCGGTCACGCTGCCGCTGATCGTCCTGATCGCCGAGGTCACGTCGAAGACGCTCGCGGCCAAGGCGCCGCTGACCTGGGCGCGGGTCTGCGTGATGCCGCTGTCGCTGTTCATGCTGCTCGTGACGCCGATCCGGATCGTCGTGCAAGCGGTGACCTCGGTGCTGCTCGCGCCCCTCGGCGAGGCCGCGCGCACGCGACCGGTCCGCGATCTGTCCGAGGAGGAGTTCCGCTCGCTGCTCGATGCAGGCTCGGCGCAGGGGCAGGTCGATGCACGCGAGCGCCGGCTGATCCACCGCGTGTTCGAGTTCTCCGACAAGAACGTCGGTCAGGTGATGACGCCGCGCGAGCAGATCTTCGCACTGTCCTACGACCTGCCGATGCAACGCCTGGTCAAGGAGCTCGCCTCGCGCGGGTTCTCGCGCGTGCCGATCTACCAGAAGTCGCTCGACAACGTGCGTGGCATCCTCAACGCGAAGGACCTCGTCCGCGTCGCGGCGGGACAGCCGATGGGGCGCCCGCTCGGGGAGCTCCTCCACGAGCCGCTGTTCGTGCCGCGGACGACACCGGTCAAGCGCCTGTTCCTCACCTTCAAGCAGAAGAAGGTCCACATGGCGATCGTCGTCAGCGAGTACGGCAAGGTGCTCGGCCTCGTGACGATGGACGATCTGCTCGCGCAGATCTTCGGGCAGTTCCGCGATGAGCGTGCCGAGCTGCAGAGCTCGATCCCCGGCCGCCAGCGCTCGCGCACGCCGATGCCGGGCGTCTCCACGGGGCGCGCGAACAGCGAGGTCACCGGCAACGTGCCGCGCATGGACGTCGGCGATCTCAGTGAGCCGGTCAGCAAGATCGATGGCAGTGATCTCAGCGGTCCTGTCGAGCTCGCGCCCGAGGCCGGGCCGGTCACCGGTGAGCTCGATGGGGCGAGGCCGCTGCGGCCGATCTACGTCGTCGATGAGGTCACGCCTCCGGCGGTCGACGTCAGCGAGCTGCGCGGGGGGACCAAGCCGTCATGATGGCGACGTCGACCCTGATCTTCCTGCTCATCGCATGCGTGATGATCCAGGCGTTCTTCGTCTGCGCCGAGGTCGCGCTGTCGGCCGCGGATCGCAACCGGTTGCGTGCACGTGCCGCAAGCGGCAAGGTCGCCGCGGTCCGCGCGGAGCGCATGCTCGGTGTCCCGCAGGTCACGCTCGCGACGACCCTCGTCGGTGCCAACCTCGCCCTGCTCGTCGCCGTGATCGGCGTCGCGATCGAGCTCGTCGATCGTGGGCACCCGCCACTCCTCGCGCCGCTGCTCGCCGTCCCGCCGCTGCTCGTCCTGGGTCACCTCGTGCCCAAGCAGATCGTGCAGATCCAGGCCGACAAGGTCGTCGATGGCCTCGCGACCTGGCTCCGGCTGTGGTCGTTCGCGCTGCGGCCGATCGTGATCGTCGTCGGTGGGTACGCCGCGCTGCTGACGCGGTTGACCCGCACCGATCGCAAGAAGGCGTTCGTCACCCGCGACGAGCTCGCGATGCTGATCGAGAGCGAGCCGGAGACCGACAAGCCGGAGATCAGCGCGGACGAGCGCGAGATGATCGCGAACGTGTTCGAGCTCTCCGAGTACCAGGTCGGCGAGCTCATGGTCCCGCTATCGGAGGTCACCGCACTCCCCGGGGATGCGTCGATCGTGGAGGCCGCACACGAGGTCGCCGACAAGCAGCACTCGCGCATGCCGATCTACAAGTCGCGCGTCGATGACGTGATCGGCATCGTCCACGTCTTCGATCTGTTGCAGGCGGCGGGCAAGAGCGACGGTCGCGAGGTGTCGGCGCTCGCGCACCCACCGACCTATGTGCCCGAGACGATGAAGGCGAGCGACCTGCTCGTGCAGTTGCAGAGCGAGCAGCAGCACCTCGCGATCGTCGTCGACGAGTACGGCGGCGCCGTCGGCATCGTCACGATCGAGGATCTCCTCGAGATCATCGTCGGCGACATCGACGACGAGTACGATACCGAGCCATCCGCGATCCGCGCCGAGAAGCCCGGCGTGTGGAAGATCGAGGCGCGGACCAGCGTCGCGCGCGTCAACGCCGAGCTCGAGCTCAAGCTGCCCGAGAGCGACGACTACGAGACGATCGCGGGGCTCCTGATCGAGCGACTGCGGCGGATCCCGGCGCCCGGTGAGGTCATCACCGTCGGCGGGCAGCAGATCGAGATCGTGCAGGCCACCGACCGCGCGATCGAGGCCGTCCGGATCACGAAGAAGAAGAAGTAGCCTGAGGCGGCGATGCCGTCGGCCGTGACGTACTTCGACCCGCAGCCCGCAGCGGCCGAGATCCCGACGGTGTTCGCGAGTCCGTTCGAGCACGCGGCACCACATCCGCTCGCCCGCCGCGCGGCCGACGAGCTCGCGGTGATGCTGCGCGCCGGCGCCTTCGGGATCGATCCGGTGGCCCTCGACGCAGCCGGGGGCGGCAAGATGTTCGGGGTCCTCGTCGTCGCGGATCGGAACGGTCGGATCGGCTATCTGCGCGCTTTCTCGGGGATGCTCGCCGGCGCGTGGGAGCTCGCCGGGTTCGCATCGCCGCTGTTCGATGCCGTGGCGCGTGATGCGATGTGGCCGGCGGGGCAGGCCGAGCTTCGCGCGCACGAGCTCGCGCTGCGCGCCCTCGATGGCTCCCCGGTGCAGGCCGCCGCCCGTGCCGCGCTCGCGGCGCACGATACCCGGGCCGCGGACGACCTCGCGGGGCTCGACGCGCGCCATCGCATCAACCGCGCGCGCCGTCGCAGGGAGCGCGAGCGGCTCGAGGCCGAGCGTACGGCCGACGCACGCGACGCGGACGCCGGGTCGGTACGTGCCTCGCATCCGACCGAGACGCGCCCCGACGACCAGACCGCCACGGTCGCCGCGCGACTGCACGCCCTCGACCAGGAGAGCCGCGCGGACGCCGCGGAGCGCAGGCGGTTCGATGCCGCGAACGCCGAGCTGCGGGGCCCGCTCGCCGAGACCGTCGCCGCGTTCGAGCGCGAGCGCACGCGGCTCGAGCGCCTGCGCGCCGACGAGTCGCGCGAGCTGATGAAGCAGGTGCACGACACCTACGTGATCGCGAATGCGCGCGGCGAGCAAAGGCCGCTGCGCGACTTGTTCGCTCCAGGCGAGCCGCCGGCGGGCGCGGGAGATTGCGCGGGACCCAAGCTGCTCGGCGAGGCGTACCGGTGCGCGCTGACCCCGCTCGCGCTCGCCGAGATCTGGTGGGGGGCGCCGCCCGCGACCGGCGGCCGGCATGCGGGCACGTTCTATCCATCGTGTCGTGGCAAGTGCGGTCCGATCCTGCCGCACATGCTCGACGGCCTCCTGGTCGCGTCGCCGCCGGTGTTCGGCGGGGGACCGTTCGCGCCCACCGAACCTCAGGTCGTGTTCGAGGACGCGTGGCTGGTTGTCGTCGACAAGCCGGTCGGGTTGCTCTCGGTGCCCGGTCGCAGCGGCGCGCTCCGTGACTCGGTGCAGACCCGCCTCCGCGCGCGCTATCCTGAGGCGAGTGGACCGCTCGTCGTGCACCGGCTCGATCTCGACACGTCGGGGCTGTTGCTCGCGGCCAAGGATGAGGTGACCCACGCCGCGCTGCAGGCGCAGTTCGCGCGCCGCGAGGTCGACAAGCGCTACATCGCGCTGCTCGACGGCGTGATCGCCGCGGACCGCGGCGTGGTCGACCTGCCGATCCGCGTCGACCTCGACGATCGTCCGCGTCAGATCCACGACGCGATCCACGGCAAGGCGGCGATCACCGAGTGGCTCGTGATCGAGCGCCGCGCGCAGACGACCCGGGTCGCTCTGATCCCGAAGACCGGTCGCACGCACCAGCTCCGCGTCCACGCGGCGCACCCTCTCGGCATCGGCGCGCCGATCGCCGGCGATCGGCTCTACGGTCGCGTCCACGACCAGCCACGCCTGATGCTCCACGCGGAGCGCCTCGCGTTCGTGCACCCACACACCGGTGAACGGATCGAGCTCGTGCGCCCGGCTCCGTTCTGACCGACTGTCAGGGTCGTGTAAGGGACGCGAGAGCGTGCAACCAGGCCGGGCGTGCGCGTGTCACGACGTTGGCAAGCGTATGGAGGCATCATGAGGGCGACGATTGCGACGGTGTGTTCGATGGTGATCGGCTGCGGCGGGTCGCAGCCCGCAGAGCGGCCGATCGAGCCGACGCCGCATCCGAAAGGCAGCTCCGTGACCGGGGCCCCCCAGGGCGAGATCGTGACGGCCGAGATCGAGAAGATGAACGGCGACGAGTTCGGCAAGCCGCCGACCGAGTTCCGCGCCGGGCACCCGACGCCGCGCACGTCCCCGAAGGCGACCACGACCGCCACGGGCTTCCACGTTCAGTTCGAGAGTCACGCGACGATCACGACCCCGACCGTCTACGAGCGCGCCGTGATCGTCTCGGGCGGGTTCAAGTCCAAGGAGCTCTACGCGTTCGATCGAACCTCGGGCGCGCCGCTCTGGGCGCTCGACCTGCACGATGACGGTCCGTCGAGCGCGGCCTGCGAGCGCGGCGTGTGCGTCGTCAACACCGAGTCGTGCACGATCTTCGCGATCGAGGCCGAGACCGGCAAGCACCTGTGGAGCTACTGGCTCGGCGATCCGCTGACCAGCGCGCCGTCGATCGCCGGCAGTCGCGTGTTCGCCTCGTATCCCGCGGCGGGCACCTCGAACGGAAAGCCGCGCCCGCCGGGTGCGACGCACGTGCTCGCAGCGTTCGAGCTCGCGACCGGCAAGATTCTGTGGCAGCGCTGGCTCGACGGCGACGTGATGTCCGCGCCCGTCGCGGTAGGCGAGTTCGTCTACGCGACCACGTTCAACGGCACCCTGATCAAGTTCGAACAGGCGACGGGCAAGATCCGCTACGCGATGCGCGCGAAGGCGACCTCCGCCCCGGTCGTGCAGTTCGATGCGAGTGGCGTCGAGCAGATGTACTACACGCGCCGCGGCGAGGCCGCCGAGGAGGTCGACGGAGCACAGGAGATGCTGATCCGCGCCGATCACAACGAGCCTCAGACCAAGTACAAGGCGGCACAGAAGAAGGCCGACTACATCGACAAGACGGTCCAGAAGCGCTCGACGCACGCCGCCGAGTCCGGGGAGCAGGACGCCGCGAACGGGTTCTCGGGGGGCGCGCCGGCCTCGGCGGCTGCGCACTACGCGTTCGACTCGGTCGGGATCTCGAGCGTGTCCTCGATGCAGAACTTCCAGGGCTCGCGCGTCGTCAAGCTCGCCGATCGCAGCGTCAACACGATGGGCGACGAGGTGATCGCGACCGATGCGGACACCGGGGCGAAGCTCTGGTCGTACAAGCTCGAGGGCGACCTGCGGAAGCAGGGCGGCTTCCTCGGCACCGCGCCGCTCGCCGCGGGCGGCACCATCCTGTTCGGGACGCTCCAGGGCAAGATCGTGCGCCTCGACCAGACGTCGGGCAAGGAGGTCGCATCCTACGCGGTCGGCGGCAAGGTGCGGTCGCAGCCGGTCGTCGCCGGTGGCTGGATCTACGTCGGCACCGAGGATGGCCGCCTCGTCGCGATCAACACCAGGGACCCCAAGGTCACGGGCTGGCCGACCTGGGGTGGTAACGCGCAGCGCACCGGCATCGCGGCGCCGTAGGCCTCAGCGGCGCGGGTACGTGGACTGCGGATAGCGATCGGCGTTGCGCGCGCGCGCCTTCGCGGCCTCGAGCTCGCGGTTCTTCGGCGGCGCGTCGGTCTCGAGCGAGTCGACGAGCTTGCGCGTCGCCCGGGCGATAGCCTCGACCGCCTTCTCGAAGGCGTCCTCGTTGTCCTTGCTCGGCTTGCGCGTCCCGCTGACCTTGCGGACGTACTGCAGGGCCGCGTCATGGATCTCCGCATCCGTCGCGGGCGGCTCGAAGTTGAACAGGGGGCGGATGTTCCGGCACATCACTCGAGGATAGCCGCCGAGACACCGCAGTGCACACACACGCGCGTGTCGCGAAGCGACCCGGATCTCTCCGCTGCTTCGTGGCCTTCGTGCCTTCGTGTCGCCCCCGCCGGCACACGAGCGCGCGTCGCGCAGCGACCAGCTCTCTCTGCTCTGCTTGGCGGCCTTGGCGACCTTGGCGGCTCACCCTCCGCGGCACACACGCGCGCGGAGCGCAGAGCGGGCGCCCAGCTGTGAGCTGGCAGGCGCGCCGGGCACCGAGGGGCAGGCGTGGTAAGCACGGGCCGTGAACCGCACGCAGCTCCTCAAGGTGCTCGCCCAGGTGCGCGCGGGTGCGATCAGCCCGGGCGACGCCGCCCAGCAGATCGGCGAGCTGCCGTACGCCGAGGTCGCGCACGCCGTCGGTTCGACGATGATCGATCACCATCGCGAGCTGCGCACCGGCGTGCCCGAGATCGT
>Ga0102851_10001244_pt1 | contig 14329 bp, 11 predicted proteins | sample Mud3Dept3metaG_FD_79558 | JGI IMG/M metagenome (GOLD analysis project Ga0102851, IMG submission 79558) | Freshwater wetland microbial communities from Ohio, USA, analyzing the effect of biotic and abiotic controls - Mud 3 Core 4 Depth 3... | ecosystem: Environmental > Aquatic > Freshwater >... | reverse complement strand
GTGACGAACGAGGGCACGTGGTACACCATCGACGGCAGCACACACGCGGGTGTGGTGAGCGGCGCAACGCTCCGTCTGGAAGTCTGGAAAGCCGCAACGAATCAGTGGGCGTATCGGTGCTATGTCGGGAGTGCTCTTGTCGCGACGAGTGACACGTATGCTCGCACGTGGTACAGCGGCGGCCAGCCGGGCATTTGCGCTCTGTGGGATACGGTCGGATACAAGACTCCTGTCATCGGCATTGACTGGATGGGCGGGCCTCTGCTGCTGGACGTGCCCACAGTCTCCGTCAGCGAAGTGCCCGCGACGCTGCTCCCCTCGATCTACGACGAGACGACCGCAGCGGAGGACGTGGCGGTCAGCCTGACCACGCTCGTCCCGTCGATCACGGACTCCTGCACCGCGGCAGACGTTCCCTTCCCGTACCGCAGCATCAGCATCGCAGATGCGGTGGCTGCGTGGGATGGCTTCGATCGCGCCTCGATCGGGGCCGCGTGGACGCAGGTTCGCGAAGCGGTGATAACATTCAGCCGATCGCCGAATGGCGAGAGGTACGGGTTCCGCTCCTCCGCATCCACGGAGACGTGCTGGTACAACACGAGCGCAGGGACGAGCGACGCGCAGTTCGCAGAGGTGGTTCTCGACTACGTGGATGTGGGCGGGACGTTCATCGGTGGCAATTACGCCGGTGCCGCGTGTCACGCGCTCGCAGGGACAGGCTACTTCAACTTCTACGGTGATCCGAAGACCGACTACTGGCATCTCGCGTGGGTGTCAAGCAGCGGTGTGTGGAATCTCATCGCCGAAAGCGACACGACGCCGATTGACAACGGCGACAAGCTGCGGCTGGAAGTCTGGAAGACGGCGACGACGAGCCAATGGGCGATTCGGGCCTATGTCAACACGACGCTCGTCTATTCGTCGGACACGTATTCGCGCACGTGGTACTCGGGTTCGCCGGGGCTCTGCTGCTACGCGAGCAGCGCAGTCGGGCAACGCCACAGCAACATCGGCACCGAATGGCAGGGCGGGCCGTTGCTGCTCGATGTGCCGACGGTGGAAGTCAGTGCCGTCGGTGAAGCTCCAGCACCGAACATCTCGGACTCGAGCACGCCGGCCGAAGATCTCGCTGTCAGCGTCAATCCGCTCGTGCCGAGCGTGGAAGACAGCAGCACGGCGGCTGATGTGCCGACGGTGGAGACGATCGGCGCCGCGCTCATCACGATACCCGACGCTTACGACTCGATCACAGCCACGGAAGACGTGACTGTCTCCGTGGGCGTCGCCGCCTCCGTTTCAGACTCCACGACGGCGGCCGAGGATGTGACGGTCCTGCTGCCGGTGCTCGTGGCGAGCGTGGTGGAATTCTCGCCGAGCTGCGCGTTCGACTTCTTCGATCGCGCCGACGGTGTGCTGAGCGATGACGTCGCGTGGGCGACGCCGTATTGGGCGGATGAGGGGCTGGTCATCTCGAACGGCGTCGTGCGCAAGACAAATCCATCGACGGCGGAATGGGATGCGGGCACGTACGGGTTCTGCCCGCTCAGCTCTGGTCACGGCCAGTGGGCGGAGTTCCGGTATCTGAGCGGCGCGTATGTCGGGATCATCCTGCGATTCAAAGGCATTGAGGGAACATTCCTCGTGAGCTGGCACGACGCCGCGTTCCATCTCTCGAAGTACATCTCGGGCGCATGGTCGCACGACATCGACGACGCGGTGGCGGGCACGCTCACACCGGGTGATCGCTTCCGCGCTGAAATCTACCACACGTCAAACCCGCGCCTGTTCATCGTGCGGGTGAACGGCGGCGAGGTCGCGCGGTTCGAGTACAGCGGTACGCCGTGGGTGTGGACGGACGAGCAGAACGGCATCGCGCTGTACTCCGGCGATGATCCGTCGGTGGACGAGTTCACGACGGGCTGCGTCAACATTCCCGAAGATTACCCGATCGATCTGATTCAGGAGTGGGAGACGGGCAGCGGCGTCACGAGCGGCGTGGTGCTCTCCGGCGTGTCGATCGTCTCTGACGAATCTGTTGCGGAGGAGACTGTCACCGTCCACCTGCACCGCCTGTTCGTGGAGGTGAGCGACGAGTGCGCGGCGACGGAATGGGCGCAGCCAAACTTCGGCGCCCCGGTCGTGCAGGTGAGCGACTCGACGACCGCAGCCGAGAGCCTGAGCCTCGGTCCGCACAGGCTGTTCGTTGATCTCAGCGATCAGTCGTCAGCGGCGGAGGATCTGTCCGTCTCGGTGCACCGACTCTTCATCGATCTGGCCGAGAGCAGCACGCCGGCCGAGGACGTACAGGCAGGACAGCGATCAGATCTCTGGCCGATGGTGAGCGACCAGACCGAGGCGACCGAGGCCGCGGCTGCCCTGCCTCATTGTCTGTTCATCGGTGCCTCGGATTCTTCGGACATTGACGAGCTGGTGCTGGTGGGCTTCGGCGCTCCGGTCCTGAGCCTCGAGGACATACAGACCTCGCAGGAGCAGGTCACGGTGAGCCTCCACAGGCTCTTCGTGAGCCTCTCCGACGAGTCACTGGCATCTGAGATCATCTCTGCCTCGCTGCGGCCTCTCAGGCCATCTGTGAGCGATTCCAGTGCCGTCGCGGAGGATCTCCAGTGTGCGACGATCGTGGCGCTCTCGCCGGATGTGTCGGATTCCAGCACCGTCTCCGAGGCAGCGACACCGCTCCTGCCGCAGCTGAGGCCGGGCATCTACGACGCCAGCTCCGCCGAGGAGAGCATCTCAGCCAGCCTGCACCGTCTCTTCATCCTCGCCTCCGATGATGAATCGGTCGCGGAGTGGATCTCGACTGTCGTGAGGCTGTCGTGCAGCGTGTCCGATTCGACGACCGGCGCGGACGCGGCCAGCATCCTCGTGTCTGCGCTGAAGGCCAGCACATTCGACACGCAGGCGACCGAGGAGGATCTCGAGGCGATCCTCACGGCGATCAAGTTCGGTGTGTACGAGGAGTGCACGCCGCTCGATGTCGTGATGACGCAGGGCAGTGTGAATTTCTGCTCGGTCTATGATAGCGTGACGGTGGCCGAGTTCCTGCGAATGCACTGGCGTGTTCCATCGATGTCCGCGGCGCGCAGGAAGTCTGGCATCGACACACACCGGGAGAGGACTGTGGACGTGAGGCGAAGGATTGACGTGATCGCAGAGCGAGAGATGGAGGTGGACAGTGAGTAACACGATACTGGTTCTTCCGATTTTCTACAAGCACTCGGCGGCGAGGATCGACATCGACTTCAAGATCATCTCCTCCGACAGCGACACCGTCGCGAGTGTCGGCACCGTCGAGATCAGCCCGGTCGGGCTCACCGAGGACGGCGTGACGATCTCGGGCGCGACGGCAAAGGTGTGGCTGACAGGAGGCACCGACGAGCAGGACTACGTCGTGCGAGTGCCGATCACAACGACCGCGGGCAGGCTCGAGCAGCCGCAGGTCACAGTGAAGGTGAGGGACTGATGGCAACGAAACTGATCCGCAGCACGTTCACGTACACCGCCGCGACACGCATCATCGCATCGGCGACGGACATGACGACCGCCTTCGCCGACACGGACGTGGGGCACGCCTTCGTGTTCCGGCTGAGCGATGCAACCTATTGGGGCCGGATCGCTCGCTGCGTCTCGGGCTCCAGTGTGGAGCTGCACGTCGCATCGACGCTGCCGGGCGCTGACGGGACGGCCGCGACTTATTCGGGCTTCGCGCTGGATCAGGCGGAGGCGCACGGCTATGGTGACTACCTGACGAGAGTCGCGACTCTGGTGCAGGATGACGTCTCGAGGCTCACCTCGGATGAGGCAGCGATCCTTCTGGCTGCGGCCGTGACGGACTACGGAGGCGACCGGCAGCTGACGGCGAAATTCAAGACGACCGGGACCGGGGCGCAGACGTACAGTGCCGCAACGATATGGGGCGCGTACTGGAAGCACGGGCGGACGATCGTCAAGTCGGTCGAATACCCGTCCGGCAACATCCCGGCGACGATGCTCTCCGACGGGGAGTTCGGGCTGTACGACGACGGCACGGCACAGGACGGATCGAACATCGTCCTGCGCTTCGATGACTACACGCCGCTCGCGACGGAATCGTTCATCGCAGAGATCAGCTATGATCCGGTGCTGACGCTGGTGGGCGGGCAGAATTTTCCCGACACGGACGAGAACTTCAACAACATCACGCTCCTGTGTGCGGCGTATTACTGCTTCGCGCTGGCTTCCAGTTACGCGCTCTCGACGGACTCGACGATCACGGCAGATGCGGTGAACTACTCCGACAAGATGCAGAAGTACCTCGCGCTCGGGCGCGAGTTCCTCGGCCGTTACAACACGAACGTGTTCGGCAGCAAAGAGCCGACATCAGCGGCAGCTGCCGCGACGACAACACTGGAACTGGAGAGCAGGGCAAGTGATCGCGGTGCGTTTCTGTTTCACTGAGGACGACGATGGCGGGAGCGACGGGCGGAGGAGTGAAGCTGACGGGCGCGGGCATCGAGGGCGTGAGCCCGGCGCTGCTCGAGGCAATCGCCGAGGTGATGAAGGCGAGCGCGAACGAGATCAAAGGGCGGATCCAGCTCAACATCTCGGAGATGAAGATCGCGGCAACGAAAGGCGGAGGACTCTTCACCAGCTGGCACGTCACACAGGTCGTCGGGCCGAGCCTGCCGAGGCAGTGGACGTGGATCGGCAGCTCGAAGCCGTACGCAGCCTATGTCGAGCACGGCACAGCCGGGGCGAAGATCAAGCCGCGGAGGTGGCCGCCTCTCGAGCCGTTCATCCAGTGGGTTGCGACGAAGCTGCGATTCGAGGAGGTGGGCGGCAAGCGGAAGGCGCGCTGGCCGGCGGGCAAGATGGCGAAGCGCAGCGAGGCGCAGGAGACGTCGATCTTGAAGATGGCGCGCAGGATCCGCGCGAAGGTGTACTGGTACGGCACGAAGCCTCGGCATTACATCAAGCGCGCGCTCGACTCGCTCGGAATGAAGTACATGTCAGGACCAGACGCAGACGGGACCACGATGGAGTACAAAATCGACGCGGTCGATTGGATGTCGAAGGTCGCGCCGAGAGTCTGGAGCGAATACAAGAAGGCGCTTGATCGCCGGAGGGCGGGACTATGAGATTCGAGGAGACGCGGGACGCGCTGGTCGCCGTGCTGAAATCTGTCGATGGCATGGGCGTCGTGTTCTCTCACCTCAAGCTGGTGACGGACCTCGAGGCGTTCCTGCGTATGTACACGGTGCCGAGCCCGTACGTGCCGGAGAAGAAGCTGCCGCTCGTGGCGTGGCTGACGAGGACGTCGATGGATGAGCGGCCTGAATTTGACGAGGCCGGGATCCCGGCAGCTGCCGTGTACGCAACGGACACGTGGACGATCACACTTCTGCACGGATTCTACGATGACGATGATGAGGAGGCGGCGAGCGACACGCATTTCCAGCGGCTGCTCGACCGGATCGCAGATCGGATGCGCTACTGGACAGACGCCGACGTGCTCGACCTTCCCGGCGGGGCGATTCACGTGCATCCTGTCAGCGTTGCCTCGGCGGGACTGTTCTCGACCGAGGCCGGAGGATTTCTGTGTCACAAAGCGGAGATTTTGATCCGCTTCGATTTTCAATTCACATCATAGCGAAGGAGTAAGGCAATGGCACTCGGCAAGGATCGCGGCGCGATCAATGTCAAAGGCGGAGGCTTCTTCAAGATCAGGGAGCTGAAGCCGACGGCCACGGATGCGTGGTCCGATGTGGGATACCTGCAATCGACAGAGTTCAATGATGAGCACACGATGGTCGAGGCGATCGACGAACGCGGCCTTCAGGTGGACTATGTTGACGGCGGGCAGTCGATGAAGCTCACGACACAGCTGATGCAGTCGGATTACGACGTGCTCAACTTGTTGAAGGGCGCAGCCGGAAAGGTGTACGAGGGCTACTACAAATGCTACACGGCGGAGGGGAACTATCAGGAGTGGAACTTCCCGCTCTGCCGCCTGAACCCCGGCATCAAGATGACAATGCAGGCATCGACGCTCAGGGCGATCCCGCTCGAGATCAGGTGCCTCTCGGTGAAGGCGAACATGACGCGCACGCCGGTGGAGTACAACGTCACCGAGGGTCAGCAGTACGTGATGACGGAGAACGCCGCCGAGAAGGGCGCGCCGTCTGACACGGCATCCACCGTCGCCAGCACACTCTACTGAGGAGGATGAAACATGGCACTCGGGAAATCAAGAGAGCGGATCTTCGCTCGCGGGCTCGGCACGCTCGCATTGATGGAGACGAGCCCGACACCGGGCTCGGACTTCGAGGATGTCGGCTATCTCCAGAGCACGGAGATTGCCGACAACACGGAGATGGAAGACATCATCGCCGAGACGGGGCAGCTCGTCAACTACCTCGAGAAGCAGCGCGTCGTCGTGTTCACCTCACAGATGATGCAGACCTCGGCCGATGAGTTCAACCTGCCGAAGAATGCCGGCTCGAAAGTCTTCGCTGCCCGGTACTACGGAGAGTCGATCAGCGGTGGATCGTTCCAGTACTTCATCCTGCCGTCGGTTCGACTCGGAACGGGGCTCCAGTTCACGATGCAGTCGGGGCTTCGGACATTCCCGCTCGTGGTGAGGGCGGTGGTGGATCTGTCGCTGTCGTATCAACCGCCGGAGTACGTGCTCGTTGACAGCCTGTACAAACTCCAGATTCCGGGGCTGCAACTGTTCATCGATCCGGCAGCAAAGCAGATCGAGGAGACAGTCACGGTGCTCGACCTGTCGGGCTTCGCGCGCAACGGGACTCTCTACCCGGCGATCGACGTGGCCTCTCACTGGCAGGACGGCACGACGCCGGTGAAGTTCCTGCGGTTCGACGGATCGGACGACAACCTCCAGTTCGGCGACGTATGCGACGACGACGGCACGAGTGACTTCGCCTTCGACCTGTGGTTCAGGCCGATGAACTCGGACGGGCAGATCATCGAGATACTGTCGAAGCGCAGCGACGTCTCGAACTCGGCGGGCTTCCACCTGCTGCGCACGGCGGCGAACAAGCTGGAGTTCGAGCTGGGCGATGGTGACAGCGCGACAACGATCACGAGCACGACGAGCTGCCTCACGAACGTGTGGCGGCACGTGATGGTGTTCGTTGACCGCAACGGGAACGCGAGCCTGTACCTCGACGGTGCCGCAGACGCGACGCCGGTGAGTTTCGCGGCGACGACCTCGGGTACGAACGCGATCACGTTCTACGTGGGGCGGCTCGGCGGCGACTACGGGCAGGTGGACATCGGGAAGCTGCGGTGGTACAAGTGGGCGGCGGGTTCGCTTCCGTCCGATTACGCCACCATCGCGGCGAATCACTATGCCGGCGAGAAAGCGCAATATGGCCTCTAATGCGAAGCGCGTCTATTCGATCCGGCGATCGCTGTGGGTGCAGAGGCCGCTGACGTACGGCGACCTCCTGAAGATGATCCGGCTGCTTCGTGACCGACTGAAAAACGTCGGCACGGAGCGGCCGTCGATCGTCGCGATCATCGACAGCCTCGACGCCGACGGATCGATGCGGACGCTGATGAATCTGTTCCTGAAGCCGTACGAGCCGACGATCCTGCACCGTGCGTGGAACTGGTTCTGGATGAGGCGGGCGAAGATCGACCGTGACGGCTACGTGCTCGATGCAATGGACACGCCGACGGCGGCGCGGGTAATGGCGGATTTTTTTCTCGTCAACTGGAACTGGTACGACAAATTGATGAGATCAAAAATCGGCTCGCGATCCCTGTTCAGGAGAAGGATGACGGTGAGCGAAGCGATTACGACGTGGACGAACTTCTACTCGGCGATACGGACGGCGGGTATGGGGACTGGTTACGACTTCAATCTGAGCCAGCTCTTTCAGTCATCCGCTGGAAGCTCGCCCACCTCAGCATTCAACACCGACGAGAGCAAGACACCGCCCGCGAGCAGCTGACACAGAAGGCGCTCCGCGGAGAAGGAGGGTTTTGATTGGGACAGCTTGGCAGTCAGTCGCTGACAATCGTCGTTGAGAATGAGAAGGCAAACACCGCGCTCAAGCAATCGACCGCGCTCTCGAAAGAGCTGACGGCCGGGCTGATGGAGATCCACGAGGTCGCCTCGAAGCCTGTCAAGCCGATGGCGGTCAAGATCAACATCCCGAAGGGCGCGATCGCAGAGGAGGTCATCAGCGACGAGCAGCGCCGCATCGAGGATGAGCGGCGCACGCGGATGGCGGAGCAGAACGTGCGCGAGCGCAGCGAGATGGCGGCGATGAGGGCGCAGGAGCGCGCGGCTCTCGCAAGCGTGAAGATGCCGCCGATGGGCGACGAGCAGAAGTACTGGAAGACCGCGAGCGTGATGGTCACGCAGCTGACGGCGAACACTCTGGAATACGACGCCGCGGTCAAGAAGCTGATGAAGGATGGCATGTCCGCGAAGCAGGTGATGGCCTACCTCTCGGACGGATTCAAACAGGTTGAAGCCTCGACAGGCAGGGCGATTCCTCCCGTCCAGAAAGTCGAGATGGAGATCAACCTGCTTCGCACAGTCCTCCGTCAAGCAAGCGCCGAAGAGCTGCCGATGATCTCGCGCCGGCTCGAGCTGCTCAATCGGGAATTCGGCGCGCTGACCGGAAAGGGGTTTCAGGCTCACCGTCAGGGCGTGCGCGAACTCACCATGCGGTACCAGCACCTGACCGGAGGGCTCATCGCGCTGAGCATGGTGATGACGAGCCTCGCCGGCGATGTGGACAAAGGGACCGAAAAGCAGAAGGCGTTCAAGAAGGGATTGCAGGAGGGCAGCAGGACCGCTCTCGAGCTGACGTTTATGCTCTCGATGATGGGTCCGAAGATCGCGATGATCGCCGGGCCGGTGGGGATCCTCGCCGGCGCTCTGATATTTCTTCACGATGCGTTCAAGAAGACCGATGCGGCTGCCGAGGTGGCCGAGGAGGGCGTGAAGGATTTCGCGAAGCGGATGGTCGAGGCTGACAACATCACGCTGACGACGGCCACGGCCGTGCTCACCGAGTACGGGCAGAGGCTGAAGAACGCGACAGAGCAGGCGCGCAAGCTGCGCGAGGAGCGGATCAAAGAGGCATCCATCAAGATCGGTGCCGCAGCTCCGATGATGGGCGGCGCGCTCGGCGCGCAGTCGCAGCTCACGATCGCAGCGACCGAGTACGAGAAGGTGATGGAGGACACCGCGAAGGATGCGCAGCTCATCACCGAAGAACTCGAGAAGCAGATCGCGGTCCGGCAGGAGCAGCTGAAGTGGGATGAACGCGCGATGAACGCGCTGGCGAACTATTCGAAGCGATACGTGTACCTGAACTCGCAGGTCGAGTACTATGATAAGCTCGTCAAGAGCGGCACTCTGGAGGAGGAGAAAATCCCGGCGGTGCTCGAGAAGAAGCGCCGGGCGGCTCTGGAGCTGAAGGACATCTACCGGGACCAGTGGACGATCTCCAACGATGAGCTGACGACGCTCAAGCTCCAGCACGACATCGGCCTGAAGACGGCGCAGGAGATCATCAACAAGCTCCACGACATGAAGAAGCTCGCCGTCGGCAACGAGGCGCTCGTCATCGACAAAGAGATCCTCACGCTCGAGAAGGCGATCACCGACGAGAGGAAGAAGCGAGCCGAGGCGGAGTGGAAGTACAATCAGGACCGGATCAAAGCGAACCAGAAGTTCTTCCACGATCAGATGAAGGCGGCGGCCGAATCAGCAGATCTGATGGCGGAGATGGCTCGCGAGATGATGGGCTCGGACCTCGAGCGCCAGTATGCGGCCGCGGAGAAGGCGTACCGCGACAGGATCGCGAAGATCGGAGCGACTGCCGCCGCCGCGAATCGCTCGGTCGAATGGGTGACAGACGCAGAGCGTCTCGCATTCGAGGCGTGGCAGAAGAAGAAGGAGGAGATCGAGAAGACTCGCATCACGCGCGTCACGGACTATGAGCGCGAGCTGGATGACATCAGGATCGGCCGCATCCAGAACACCTACACGCGCGAGATCGAGGAGGAGCGTCAGGCGGATCTCGAGACACATCTCCGAGCGATGGAGGCGATCCGTCAGGAGTACGAGCTGACACAGGATCTCCAGCTCAGGCGCCGGCGCGAGGCGGAGGAGAATCAGCGGCACGAGGATGTGAAGCGGAGGCGCCAGACGGACCAGACGGCGCGCCTCACGAAGGATGTGATGGGCGAGGTCGGGAATCTCGCCTCGCAGATCCAGACGACCTTCAACATCGCCGGACATACGTTCGTCGGGCAGCTGCTGAAAGCTCTGGACGTGATGAACCAGATCCTCTCGATCGTCCAGACCATCGTCGCGCTCATCGAGATGATCGAGACGATACGGGCTGTCACGAGTGTTGTGTCGGCAGGCGCGGGGTACGGGCCTGCGACGGTTCCCGGCGGAGGTGGAGGCGTCGGACCGCTGCTGACGATGGAGAGGCCATCGTACAGGGCCGGCGGCGAGACTGAGGAAGAAGAATACCGGCCGGGGCTCCGCGAGGGACAGCCTCGGGAGCTGGTCGTCACCGGCAGCGTGGACATCTCGAACGGGAAGATTTTCCTGCGGCAGGAGATGCCGCGATACAAGAAATATGAAAAGCGGAAGATGATCTGATGCGACTCCGCGCCGTCGTTCAACAGGAGCAGGATGACGGGACGCTGGTCTGGTATGAGCTGACACCTCACCTGCCGGATCGCGAGCCAATTCTCGCGCGGAAGGAGCGCGAGCGGGATCGGTTCGAATGGATCGTGGACGACATGACGCTGCGGGTGAGCGCGCTCGACGGCACGATGGAAGAACTCTTCGAGCAGATCGCCGCAGATGCAAAGCCGTGGATGATCCTGATCTTCTGCGAGGATGGCTCCAGCGGATCGGACGTGAAATTCCGGGGCATCATCCAGAGCGACACGGTCGAGCTGTCGGTCGATTCAATGTGGATCGACTTTGACGTGTACAGCATCAACCGATGGGTGTGGGATCGGCTTTCAGAATTCACAGCGCGACTCTACATCCCGTGGAATAACATGATCGGCACCTATGATACCGTGGAGAATGAGTGGTACACCACGCTCTCCGAGTGGCTCACCGAGTACGTCATCGGCAAGCCGTGGGTGATCCCGACGCCGTTCTACGATTTTCACTGGATCGTCAATGCGATTGACGTCGAATCCAGTGTTGACTGCGAGATGAAGATCATCAAAGATGGCGGTCGCATCGGCTGCTTCGTCGATCTCGATCCAGAGCTGACGATGGCAGATTTTCTCCGCGAGGTTCTGAAGTGGTGCAACGCGGAGATGTTCGTGCTGAACAACACGATCACGATCCGCGAGAGACGGTCGATGACGCCGGGCGCGCTCAAGCCGGTCGATGGTCTGGTGCTCGAGGATGATGAACCTCGGGCGTTGTACAACGACGGAGCGGCAATCGATGCTCTGCGCGTCTGGACGCCGATCGCTGCGTCGAAGCCTGTGATGACGTTCCTCGACAGGATGGCTTTCCACGACTGGATCGAACTGGAGCAGGAGGGCTGGCTCGCGCGCGGTGAATATGCGTATCAGATTCTGTACTACGACGGGAACGATGTGCCGATCTGTGCCTCCGGCTGGCTCTGGATCGAGACGCCGGATCGCGGTCCTGCGGTGGGGTTCAGGCCGACACTCTATGTCTTAGGTGCATCGATCGGCGCCGAGTACGTGCTCAAGCGCCGCGTCTGGCGACTGAACGGATACAACGAGACGCGCTGGCGATGTGTGGGCGAGATCAGTGGCAACAACTCGGTGAGCTGGACGGACACGACAAGCAAGTCGCAGTCGATGGCGAACGATGACGAGATCGTCCTGCCGAAGACTGCGACGACCTGTCTCATCTCGTGGGACAATGGCTGGCAGGTGCCGAAACTGGAGACGAAAAGTTCGAGCACGAAGAATGTATTCGATGTGCGACCTCAGATCCAATTCACGCCTCCCGACAACATGGATGAGGTGCTGGATCTGGACGCCGGGCACGTGCTGACATTCTTCCGGCAGATCCGCAGGCTCGATGAGGGGATCCTCGAGTGGTACAGGAAGCGATATATCAACCTGTTCTCCGTCTCGAAGCTCGTGACGTTCCGCGTGCGGGGCATCGATTACGAGATCGGCGACAGTGTCTATTCGGACGTCGATCCGCACATCGGGAAGTTCGGCCAGATGGTCATCAGGACCGCGGAGATCGACTACATCGGGGAGACGAGCACGATCACCGCGGCGTGCATTTCTCCCGGCTGGAAGACACGTGTCCTCGAGGAGGAGGAGGGCGAGGGCGAAGGTGAGGGCGGCGGGCCGACACCTCCAGAGGAGGAAGAGTGGCCGGTGGTGGAGGTCGATGATGCCTCGACGGCCGAGGAGTATCTCGAGCTGACATTGTGAGGTGAGCATGGCATTCCTTTCTGTTCGTCGGAGCATTTCGGGTGAGGGGAAGCCGCGCCTGCTGTTGAGGCTGGCGCAGAAGCCGTGGTCGAGCGAATCGACGACGACATACACATCAACCACCGTCACCGAGGCGATGGGCAGCACGGTCACGATCTCCGCATCCTACATACCGGACCTCATCGACTTCGCCGCAGATCACGGGCTGGTGGCGGGCGACAGGATCCTGATCGCCGGGCATTCCAACAGCGACTGGAACGGTGAGTTCTCGGTCGTGACGGTCGAAGCCAGCGATCAGCTGCGGATCGATCTGAACGCCGCCAGCGGAGGCTCAGGCGGGACCGGGCGATGGGTGCCTGATTACCGCAACGTGCGGGCCGGGATGATGGTGGAGGTGGAGGCGACGCGCTCTGCTCTGCCGGACCTCGCGGAGTATGCTCGCATCGCCTCGGTGGACACGACAAACAAGATCATCACTGTCGATGAATGGGTGGGAGGAGTCACACCGACAGCGAACGATCCGTACACGGTGAGCGGCTGGTTCTGCAATCTGCCGGTGACGCAGAAGATGATCCAGAGATTTGAGCCGCGGCACCTCGTGCACGAGCTGTGGCGTGGCCGGCGCGAGTCAAAGTTCTACGGATACGACTACCGGGCGGAGCTGTCGTGGCAGAAGTACCTGAGCGCCGACGATCTCCAGACGCTTCACGAGGTGCTCAATTTCTCCGAGGACGATCAGCTGATCTTCATCCCGCACATCGATCAGCCGGGCTTCCAGTACAATGTGCTCTTCGACAGCGAGCTGGTTCTCTCCAGCTACGGGCTCGCAGGAGGGCACCGGGGATTCGAGCTGGCACTGCTCGGGAAGGAGCTGTGCCTGTTTCCGATCCTCGACGGATACGGATCTCACTATGCTACGGAATATGGTACATACCTCTGAGAGGAGCATCTGACATGGCACGCATCGGCACATCAAACTTGAATCTCGGAACGTGGGCAGAGGGCGAACATCCCGGCGCTGGATCGCAGACCGAGGCGACAGGCAGCGGGCTGAACGAGAACTGGCTCGTACTCGATGCCGCCGTCGGTGTTGGTCACACGACTGCGGGCGCACACAAATCGAACGTCATCACGGGCGCGAACCTCGTCCAGACGGGCACCGGCAAAGTCGCCGATGACTCGACGCTGGAGTTCGCGGCGAACATGTTGCAGGTGAAGGACGCCGGGATCTCCGGTGCGAAGCTCGGCCTGACTGCTGCCGACGGGACGACGCTCGAGGTCGCGAGCAGCGCGATGAGGATCAAAGATGGCGGCGTGATCGCCGGGAAGCTGCTCGGCTCTGGATCGGGGAAGGCCGTGGACAATGTCGGCATCGGCCTGAACGGCTCGAACGAACTCCAGCTGCTCGACGACGGCATCACCGCGTCGAAGATCTGTCACGACAACGCGCGGACGAAAGTGTGCGTCGCTTTCGGCGGGAGATCGAGCACGTGGATGTATCTGAGCTATCAACTCTGCTCTGCGACGGTGGGCTGGATTGCTCCGCGCGCAGGTTGCATCACTGCGATCTCCTGCGTGGACACCACAGGTAAGAAGTTTCACGAGGACTACGCCTATTCAACGACCAGCTCGCAGCATTTCGTGAAGGGCAGCATCCTCAGCGGGTACAACGACGCAACGGGTGACTGGACAGGCATCGCGAAGGACGGCGTGCAGTGCGCCGCTTTTAACTCTATGGACGGTGACGAGCAGCTCGGCGTGCTGGTGATGGAAGCAGAATTTGATGACAACTGATGACCACGCCGTTCACATATCCTGACGCCGACAGCGATCTGAGAAGTTCTCCGTACGCGCAGAACTGGCTCTGGCTGGAGCG
>Ga0102851_10001243_pt1 | contig 14330 bp, 13 predicted proteins | sample Mud3Dept3metaG_FD_79558 | JGI IMG/M metagenome (GOLD analysis project Ga0102851, IMG submission 79558) | Freshwater wetland microbial communities from Ohio, USA, analyzing the effect of biotic and abiotic controls - Mud 3 Core 4 Depth 3... | ecosystem: Environmental > Aquatic > Freshwater >... | reverse complement strand
ACCTCTGCACCGTCAGCTGCTTGAAGCCGAACTCGAAGTAGATCTCGGCGCCGCCGTCGATGTGACCGTACAGCTCGCTGCCCGTGAAGACCCTTGGTTTGCCGTCCACCTCCCAGGCGCCGACCGCGCCCGAGGAAGGGAGCAGCGGTGTATCCCCGGCGGGCAGCGCCACGCCGGGCAACAGGGCGAGGAGGAGCGCGAGGGCGGCCGGACTCACGCCTTCACCAGCGTGATCCTCGCGGGATCGGCCACGCCGAGGCCGAGCTTCTCCGCGTAGAGGAGGTACGCCGTGAAGCGCGGGTGCTCGTTGACCGCGATCCCCATCTCCTTGCGCTTGGCGACCAGCTCGCGGTGGCATACCGCGTCGAGGGCGAAGGGGTCGGTGGCGAAGTAGAGGGAGTCGTTGGCGTAGATGAACTTCTCGTTCTTGTCCGGGCCGCCCTCGTACTGGGCGCGCAGCCCGTCGGTGACGCTGAGCACCAGCTTGTCGCGCACGGCCGGGGCGGCCAGCACCTCGGTGCAGACGTTGAAGGAGAGCGGCGCGTGCAGGCGTCCGGTGTTGCAGATGACGGCGTAGCCGACGTTCTTGGTGGCCATCGAGATCGCGTTGCCGGTGTTCTTGTAGGCGGCGAGGTTGACGAGCTTGGTGATGCGGCGGGTGATGAGCTTGCCGAAGTAGGAGTACTCCCCGGCGAAGACGTGCTGGTTGAGGTAGAGCTCATCGTCCTTGTAGCCGCGCACGTTCTTCCCTACGACGCCCTTGGCGAGGTAGTAGACGTCGGTGTCGAAGTTGCCGGCGGAGATGTGCGCACCGTTGGCGTTGCGGAAGCTCTTTCCCTCGTCGGCCATCGTCTGCAGCGACTCGATGCGGACACCCGGGAAGCGGTCGGGTGTGAACCCCGCATCCTTGAGGTCGAGATCGAAGCGGTCCCAGATGACGATGTTCCTCCTCGGGATCTTGTTGTCCACGAGCCAGCGGATGAGAGCCTCGGCGACCTCGGGCTTGGTGCTGATGAGCGGCGGCCCGACCGGGTTGACCTTGACCCCCACCACGTCGTCCCGCGTGAAGAACGCCGCGAAGCTCTTCTTCATCGTGGTGCCGGTGAGCGTGCGGATCCCCCTCTCGAACATCTCCGCCACGACCCTGGCGTCCACGTTATCGCTGGCGAGCCAGCGCGGGTCGGTGACCTTCACGACCCTGCCGGGAAAGGGACCCGGAAGCGAGTGGGCGGTCTTCGGGACCTTGAGGAACTCCGCAATGTTGGTCTCCACGTCACGAGGCTTCTCCGTCTCCTGTGCGGAGGCGGGCACACCGAGGGCGAGCGCGCCCGCGGCCGCGGTGCAGCCCGTCAGCGTCCTGACGAACTCCCGGCGGTTCATGTCGAGGACCGAGTCCATGAGAACGAGCTTGGGCGTCATCTGGACCTCCTTCGCGCGAGGTGGGTTGCGCCGAACGTCTGGATCGCTGCCAACGAGGCGCGCATGAATGCCGCGGCCGTTCGACCATCCTACGTCTCATCGGTGGCAAGGTTCGCGGGCCCCTCGATGGCCGGCCTCGCGGCGCTGGCGGAGCACCTCGTAGAGGGCGATCGCGACCGCCGTGGAGAGATTGAGGGAGCGCATGTTCGTGTCGGCCATCGGGATGCACACAAGGCGGTCGGGGTGGCGCGCGCGCAGCTCGTCGGACAGCCCGCCGCTCTCGCGCCCGAAGATGAGCACCGAGTCGTCGGGGAAGGCGACGTCCCACAGCTCGCGGGGAGCCTCGGCCGAGAAGAGGAACGGCTCCCCCAGGGTCGGCAGCGCCCGCTCGAACGAACTCCAGTCCTCCCACATCACGGGGCGCACGCGCGGCCAGTAGTCGAGGCCGGCACGCCTGACCTCGCGCTCGTCGAGGGAGAAGCCGAGGGGGCGCACCAGGTGGAGCTGCGCGTCGGCGGCCAGGCAGGTGCGCCCCGCGTTGCCGGTGTTCCAGGCGATCTCGGGAGTCACCAGCGCCACGTGCAGGTGTGTCCTGCCCTCTTCGTGCCCTGCCATGGCGGGCAGCTTACCAGCCCGGCGCCGGCGCGTGGTCTTGCACCCCCGCGTGGCGTGGCCCACATTGAGGGTAGAGAACGCAGGGAGGGATTCCATGCCGACGTTCGTGCTCATGACCCGGCTTCGTCCCGAGAGCGTGCACGACGCCCACGGCCGGCGCGCGATGGGGAAGGAGTGGCTGAAGAAGGTGCATACCCTCTGCCCGGACGTGAAGTGGATCGCCCACTACGCGATCCTTGGTCCCTACGACTTCATGGACATCTACGACGCCCCCGACATCGAGACGGCCCATCGCGTCTCGCTGATCTCGCGCAGCGAGGGCGCCGTGAGCGCCGAGAGCTGGCAGGCGCTGCCCTACGAGCGCTTCCTCCAGCTCCTGGAAGAGCTCGAACCGTAGCGGGCGGCGCCCGCCTGCTCCCGCGAGCGGCCGTCATCGGGCGATGCCCACTGTAGTAACATGATCGCAGTTTCAGAAAGGGGAGGTGGCGCGATGCCTGCCGTGAACACGAAGAGGGTGTGGCTGGGGGCTTTGGTCGGGTGGATCGTCTGGGCGGTCTGGAGCACGGTCATCAACATGGTGATCCTGGTGCCGCGCTACGCCGTGGCCCAAAAAGGAGGAACGCTCCTGACGCAACCGCGGTACCCGTTCTTTGTCCCGGCCTGGTTCGTGCTGCTGTTCGTCCTGGCGCTGATCGCCGCGTGGCTGTACGCAGGGGTGCGCGCGACTCGCGGGGCTGGGCCGGCTACGGCGTTCAAGGTGGGATGCAGGTTCGGGTTCGCGAGTGGCGTCCCGATTGCCTTCTCGCTTGCGGCCTGGGCGCCGTTCTCGCGCGTCATTGCGCTCGGCTGGATGCTCGACCTGTGGGTCGGGGCGATCCTGGCGACACTGGTGGCCGGGTGGCTCTACAGGGATTAGGTCAGGCTAGCGAGAAAGGTGCATCCCGATCCGAGCGAGGAGGCGTTCGACCCCCTCCGCGAAGACAGCGCTCTCCGGCAGAAGGCTGACCACGAGCACCCCCTCCATCGGAAAGTCGAAGAAGTAGCCCGGGTGGACGGCGACGCCGTCCTCACGGAGAAGCTCGAGGACGAGCTCTTCCTCGGCGAGGACCGCGGGAAACCGCAGAACGGCGCTCCACCCTCCGCCGGGCTCCAGCAGCGCGACCGCTGGAACGCGGGAGGCTACGTGCCGGAGCGCCACGAGGTTGCGGCGACACCGCTCCAGGATTGCCTCCCGCACCGCGCTTCCCATGTGGAGCAGATCGGGCAGTGCGAGCTGCACCGGGGTCGCCACCGAGAGGAAGGTGTCCGCGATGAACTCGAGGCGATCGAGCGCGGTCGTGACCGCGGGCTGCGGGCCGCCCGTCACGATCCAGGCCAGCTTGAGCTGGGGGAGGCCGACGCTCTTCGAGAGCCCTCCGAGCGTGAAGATGAGCACCTCGTCCCTGGCGGCGAAGCTCATCGAGGCCCCCGGTCCGCCGGAGAGCGGGTAGTCGAGGAAGACCTCGTCGGCGATCAGCGCCCACCCGCGCTCGGCGGCGAGCGCCGCCACGGCGGCCGCATCGTCGGGGTGGACGAAGGAGCCCGTGGGGTTGTTGGGGTGGACCACGACCAGGGCGCGCGCGTTCTCGGGGGCGTGCGCGAGCGCGGGAAGGTCCAGGCGCCAGCCGGCCTCGGTATCCAGACGGTACGGCACGGCCGCGATACCCTCGACGTTGGCCAGGTGCTCGAACAGCGGGTAGGAGGGGGTGGGCACCAGCACCGCCTCGCCGGGCTCGGCCAGCAGCTTGAAGAGGAACGCGTACGCCTCGCTGGTGGATGCGGTGAGCAGAACCCGCTCGGGGTCCACCTCGAGGCCGTGGCGCCGGTACTCCCGCGCCGCCGCCGTACGGGCCACCCTGAGGCCGCGCGGGTGCGGGCGGTACGCCAGGCCTTCGGGGTCGGCGAGGGGGGCCAGCAGGTCGGGCGGGTACGCGATGCCGCACCCGGTCGGGTTGGAGACGGTCAGGTCGAAACGCGGAGGGGAGGCCTCCCGCGCGGCGGCGATGCGGTTCGGAAGGAGCTCCCCGGGGACCCTGCTCGAGAACACGTGCACTCCGGGGGGATTCTCGCACGGCGGCGGGGAGCGTGAAACGTCCGGGGTGGCCGGATGCTAGAATCCCGCAGCCGACGGGGGAACCATGAAAGAGCTCTTTCCTGCCCAGACCAAGGAGTACCAGGCGCGCGCCCGCGAGGTTGCGGAGAAGTTCGTCAGGCCGGTGGCCGCGGAGCTGGACCGCACCGGCGAGTACCCGTGGAGCGTGATCGCCGCGCTCAAGCAGTACGACCTCATGGGGATCTGGATCCCCAAGGAGTATGGCGGCCACGGCGCCGGCGTCCTCGACCTGTGCGTCGTGGTGGAGGAGCTCTCACGCGCCTGCGGAGGGGTCGGGGTGGCGTATGCGGTCAACGCCCTCGGGAGCTTCCCGATCGTGCTGGGCGGCACCGAGGAGCAGAAGCGCCGCTACCTGCCGGGTATCGCCAGCGGCGAGAAGCTCATCGCCTTCGGGCTCTCCGAGAAGGCCTCGGGCTCCGACGCCGGCTCGCTGCGGGCGCGGGCGACGCGCGACGCCGACGGCTACGTGATCAACGGCGACAAGAAGTGGAACACGAACGCCAACGCGGCGAGCCTGTACACGGTCTATGCCTCGACGAACCCCGACCGCGGCACGCGCGGGGCCTCCGCGTTCATCGTCGAGAAGGGCACGCCGGGGTTCGAGATCGGCAAGCGCGAGCAGCTCATGGGGATCCGGTGCGTGCCCGTGCACGAGCTTCACTTCCGCGACTGCCGCGTGCCCGCCTCCGCCCTGCTCGGCGACAAGGAGGGGATGGGGTTCGCCAACGCCATGATGACGCTCGACCGGGCTCGGCCCGGCGTGGCGGCGCAGGCGGTCGGCCTCGCGCAGGGGGCGTTCGAGTGGGCGGTGCGCTACACCTCGGAGCGCCAGCAGTTCGGGCAGAGCGTGATGTCGTTCCAGGCGACCCAGTTCATGCTCGCGGACCTGGCGATCCAGGTCGAGGCGGCGCGCCAGCTCGTCTACACCGCGGCGCGCGGCATCGACGCAGGGGTGTCGGGGATCTCCAAGCTCGCCGCGATGTGCAAGGTGTTCGCTACCGATACCGCGATGCGCGTTACCACCGACGCGGTGCAGCTCTTCGGCGGGTACGGGTATTGCCAGGACTACCCGATCGAGAAGTACATGCGCGACGCCAAGATCACGCAGATCTACGAGGGCACCAACCAGATCCAGCGTCTGGTGATCGGTCGCGCCCTCACCCGCGAGACCGACGCCATCGCCGGCCATCTCGCGGTCAAGGTGGAGCATTTTCCGAAGGAGTAGCGCGGTCGTTCGGAGGACGTGAGGTGGCGCCCTCCACGCTGGGCCCTCAGCGGACGCCCGGCGGGCCCAGGTAATAGACGTAGATCGAGTACCCGACCCGGTCCACGAGGGTCGCGTCACGGAGCAGGTGGCGGTAGAAGAGCTGGTCGCGCTCGTCGAGGCCGATTCCTACCAGATGGGTCGCGCTGATGGCCACGTACCCGGGCACCTCTGGGCGAGACGGCGTCCGGCCGGCAAAGCTCCTCCATCCGGGGAGGAAGACGTAGTCAATCCCGTAGTAGTCCGGATCGGCGCTTCCGAAGTAGGAGAGGTTGATGCGGGCGACGCCGTGCTCCTCCATCCACCGTTTGAGAAGGCGAAGGTCCTGGCCCCAGTCCAGGTTGGAGTCCGCGAGCCACGCGGTGCCGTTCTTCGGGCCGCCGGCCGCCTCGTTGAAGTAGGCCAAGAAGTGAGGGTACACGGCGAGCGTGCCCGCCGCCAGCCACGCAGCGAGCACCGCGGCGCCGACGCGCGTTGCAAGCCTGTCGGCGGTGACAAGCGCACGGATGGCGAAGCCGGCGAGCAGGTAGAGGAAAGGAAAGATGGGGAAGACGTGCCGCAGGCCGATGTTGAGCTGGGAAGCCATGGAAGCCGCGAGGTAGAGCGCCGGAGGGGCGAAGATCACGGCCAGATCGGCCACGGACAACGGCTTTCCCCTCCGCCGCCACACGACGGCGAGCCCGGACGCGGCGAGGAGCAAGGCGGGAAGCGGCGTCTTCACCGCGATCGCGATGGGGAAGTACCACCAGCGCCCTCGGTTCGAAATGTTGCCCGCCAGGTAGGACGAGCGCGCCTGGGCACCCGCAGTGGCGGACAGAAGACCGTACGTATAGGTCTCCGGCAGGAGGTGGTGGCGAATGACGGGACGCATTGCACGGGCGATCGCCGCCGCCTGCCAGCCGCTTGCCGTCTGGCCCTTCAGTTGCACCGACGAGAGCTTGGTCCACACGGGGAAGTGCGCGCCTGGATCGGAGGTGGGAGCGGACCGGAAGCCATAGGCCGACCAGACCCCTCCCCAGGCAACAAGGGCCATGGTTACGAACAACGCTGCCGCTGCCGCTGCCGCGCGGGCACGGCCGACGAGATCGAGCCTCCAAGCGCCGAGCGAGACGTGCCAGGCCTCACGCTGCAGCACGCGAACAACCAGCATCGTCACGACCATCGGGGCGAGCAGGACCGCGGTGAACTTGCTCGCGAACACGAGGGCGAGGAAGACGGCCGCACCGGAGATGTTGGCCACGGTGAGGACGCGGCAGCAGCGCCAGACGAAGTAGCACGTGCCCAGCGTGAAGCAGGCAACGGCGACGTCGGTGGTCACGAGGGCCGAGTGAGCCAGGAAGTTGGGGTCGAGGGCGTACAGTGCGAGCACCCCGAGTGCGGGCGTGGCGCCGAAAAGATCTCGCGCCCACAGGAACAGGAGCACGCCCAGGAGCACGCCCACCGCCACCATGGGGAGTCGGCCGAGGAAGAGCAGCCGGTCGGCATCGTTGCCGGGGGTGGCAAACAGGAAGTCGTGGCCGAAATCCCACTGGTTGGCGCCGTTGGCGAGAGCCCCTCGCCAGCTCTCCGAGTCGCGCGAGGGCGTGTGTGCGCCCGCGAGGCGGAGCGGAAGCCCGGCCAGGATCTTGACGAGCGGCGGATGCTCGGGGTTGAGCCGGAAGTCCCCCCACGCCAAATAGGTGAATCCGGCGGGAAGGTGCGAGGCCTCGTCCGAGGTGACCGTCTTCGAACGGATGGCGCCGGTTGCAAGCGCGGCGAAAAGAACGAGCAGGGAAGCCGCGATCCAGTTCGAGGCGGCCACCGAGAGGCCGCGCGGCCGGGCAACGACCGATCGCTCAGAGGGCGGGACTCCGCTTTGCCTCGAGGTCTTCATCGTGTCTCGCGCGGTGGTCTCACCCTCGGCGGCCGGTGACGAGCGCGGCGATCTGGCGCTGGGCGAGCGGTTGCCTGTCGATCGGCCCGACGTGGGGCGTCAGCTTGGTGGCGCTGCGCCAGATCGCGACGGCCGCGCAGCGGATCGGCCGCGTTAGGAAGTGCGCGCGCTGAGCGGCCACCGCGGCCTTGAAGTCCGCCGTGAAGGTGGGCGCGGAGACCGCTTTGAAGGGCAGGCCGCGCCCCTCGAGGTAGGCGAGCGCGGAACGGTGGTGTTCGACAAGCGCGGAAGGGGCGGCGCCGTTGAACACCTGGCGGAGGTCGCCGGGGGCGGCCGGCAGCGTGGCACCCGCGGGTGTCGGGGAGGTGGTCAGCCCTCCGCGGCCCCCGTCCAAGAGCGAGACGACGTCGAAGGAGGTCTTGGCGGGGACCGTGGCGGTGCGGAACACGGTCGCGTACATCTTGCCCCCCGGGTGGACGAGCGGCACCATCAGCGCCGGAGGCGAGACGCCGGCGAGGAGCGGCGGCCCTGCCGGGGAGAAACCAAGGGCCTGGTAGCTCTCGACGATCGCGCGCAGCTGGCCGAGGTCGGTCTCGGGGGCCGGCGTCAAGGCGATATCGGCGGGCAGGTTGGCCGAGATCGTCAGGGCCACGAAGGAGACCAGGAAGACGAACACGAGGGTGGCGGCCACGAGAAAGCGCGCCGGGCCGAGCCCGCGGAACCACTCGGGCGCCGACACCAGGAGGAAGCCGAGTGCAACGCCGACCAGGATCGGTAGCACCTTGAGGGCCTTGTCTTTCATGAAACCAGGGTACCGGCACCGCGCGCCGTTTCGCAACTCGCCGCCGGGCTCTCGCACGATCCTTGTAGTCTCCGGGCTCTTGCCCGAGGCCCGGCGCAGCCCTTGAGAGGAGGTTCAAGCGAAGCGGAATTCGCTGCTGGCGTTGGTGGCGAACACTGCACGCAGGACGCTCGCGAGGAGCCGAACCGGTCGCGAGCGTGTTGCCTTCACGGTCGCCATCTCTTCGACGGGGCGGTTACCCTGCGCTGCCTGACGTTGCGCAATGCGACTGGGCTGGATCGCCGAACACTGCCCCCTTCTAGCCGACGCGGCTAGAACCCCTGTGTGGGCTCATCCCTGACGCCGGCGCGAGCGGGAAGCATATTTTCGGTCGGGTTTTTCCGCCGATCGTGCGAAGCGAAGCTGCACGACGGTCACAAAGCCACCAATGACTCCGAGCAGGGGCAGCAGGCTCGCCGTACCACGCAGGCCGAGCAACTCGCCCAGGTTGTAACTGTCCCAGAAATGCACGGCCGCCGCCTCCGGTGGTGCCGCCCCATAGTCGAGGACGCCTTGCGTGGAGGTGGAGATCTGACCGGACATCAACTCCCGCACGTCCTCGAAGACCGCGCTCCCCGAAACCGGCGGGCCGGAATTGGGTGCCGGCACCATCACCCTCACGGCCGACGCCGCCACCATGAGCCCCACCGACGCAAGCAGCAAGACGCTGCCGAGGCGCCCTGCGCTCTGCCATCCCTGCCATGCGAAGAGGAGAATGAAGGGGATGACCGGGATCAGGTAGCGTGGGCCGATGCCCCAGCCGCCGGTCCAGCCGTTGAAGCTGAGGTTGAACAAGAAGAGGTAGGCGATGACCACCAGAGCCAGGCGATTCTTGAGAACCAACTCCGCCACCCGTCGGGGGTGGCCGAACGCCAGTAGGCTGACGATGAGCGCTGGGCAGATGGTGAAGAGCCCGCGGAAGGGGTGGAACGTCAACCAGTAGAGCCTTTCAAGCTGCGGCCAGTCGAACACTCCAAACAGGAGTCCGTGCTGGGTGAACGTCTCGGCCTGATGGCTGTACGACGTGACCCAGAACTCACCAAACGTGACACGGTTCAAAGCGAGCAGTGTGATGCCCGCGAGCAGCGGGCCGGGGAGGAGCCAAAGCGAGTGAAGTCGCTCGCCAGGGTTGCTCAGCGCAAGGAAGACGACCAAGGCGAGGATCAGGGGCCATACGAGGTAGTCCGCGAGGCTCGCGACGGCGAGCAGCGCCCCCGCGAGGACCAAATGACGGCGAGTCGCAGCTCGCCGTCGCACGGCGAGCAATGCGACAAAGAGGCAAAGCGCCACCAGGTTGTGGGTCATCGCCAGCCCTGCGTACGGCAAGAGCAACGTGCCCCAGCCGCCGGCGGCGGCGAGGAGGGTGGCGTCGCCGAGTGGCGCTCCCTGATCGCAGAACTCGAGGAACAGCGCCACGATCAGCAGTGCCGCCGGAAGGCCACTGACGACAAAGGCGACCAGGTGGGCGTTGGCGGTAATCACCCTAGGGTCGCGGCGGTCGCATCCGAGCGCTTGCTCGATCTTCGTGGCCAAGAAGTGGAACGGAGCCGCGACCAGGGCAAGCCCGGGAGGCTTGTTGGAAAAGACGCGACTACCGATGGTGCTGACGTCACCGGTGTTGGAGGCGTACGCCGTGATCTCCAGGGTGCCTCGCTCCACGAGGGCGCGCACGGTGTCGAAGTGCGCGTTCTGGTTCCAGCCGCCACCTTGAAAGAAGTAGGCATAGCTGAGAGCCGTGACTGCGAAGAGGAGCCACGCGGCGCCACGGGTCGAGACGGCTGTTCGGTCGCTTACGGTGGGCACCATGTGTGTGGCCGGTCGCGCCGCGCCCGGATCGTTCGCGGGTCGGCGAGGCGCGGCCCAGACTACCAGAGCGGCCAGGATGATTTCTTCTCCCCAAGGAGCCCCAGCGCCGTCATGTGTGGAGAGCGAACACGAACGCCCGAAACCGAGTGCGCGGAGCGCGGGAGGCTCGGGGGCTAGAGGCGGCCGGAGGGCCGGGCGGATTGCCGCCGGGCCCGCGAAAACAGGGGGCGCGGAGCGGGATTCACTCCCGCGGAGCGCCGGGGGTTCGGGGGGTTAGATTCGCGCCGCAGGCATTGCGAAATAGCTGCAAAGAAGGGTGCGCGCGAAGGGCGATTCACTCGCCCGGAGCGCGCTGGGGGGCCCGGGGGTGAGTCGCGACGGGGAGGAAGGGTCGGGGGGTCGCGAGGACCCCCCGATAACATGGTGGAGGCGGGGGGAATCGAACCCCCGTCCGGAGGACTTGGGCCGCAGGTGTCTCCGTGCGCAGCCTACGCTTTTTTCTCGTCGCGCTGGCTGGGTGTAGGCTCCCGACCCTCGCGACCAGCCCGTGCGATCTCGACCGCCGCCGCCGGGCGAGGCGGTGGTCCAGCCTGCTTTGGCGTCGCCGTGATCAGGTTCGCAGGCGGGAGCCGGCGATCACGACGTGGCTACGGTTAGGCAGCCAGTGCTAGCTCTGTGTTGGCAGCTATGTGTTTCCGCCTGATTTACGTGGCGGCGGACCACGGCACGCTGCCGGCGACCCAACATGTCCCCCGTCGAACCCGGTACGCCCCCAGGTCGCGGATCACGACCAATGTACAACCTTTTCGGCGTCTTGACGAGGGCTTGCCCCGGGGGTACCGTGAGCGCCATGGCGGAACTGGAAGCCATCAGCGCCATCGTCACCTCGGTAGGCACCGAGCAACAGGCGGTCGAGATCTCGGAGGAACTGGTGGCCAGGCGGCTTGCGACCTGCATCAACATCGTGCCCTGCCTGCGCTCGATCTACCGGTGGAAGGGGAAGGTCTGCTCGGACTCGGAGTACCTGTTGATCATCAAGACCCGCAGCTCCCTGTTTGGAGCGGTGAGCGACGCGATCAGGGAGCTCCACTCCTACGAGCTCCCCGAGGTGCTGGAGTTCCCCATCGCGACTGCCGAGCCCAACTTCCAACGTTGGGTGGTGGAGATGGCCACGGGCGTCCCCGATCCGGAGCAGGAGCTGGAGGCAGAGCCCTCATTCGATTGAGCCGCGGTCGCAACGAGGAGCAGCCTTCTGTGGCCGAGTTTTTCTCACGTTCTGGTTGCCTCGGGGCCGGTCGCGTCGTACACTTTTTGCGGGCAAGGCCCGTCTGCCATGCCTTGGAGGGATAAGCCATGAAAATGGTGCGGGTGCTCGCCGGTGCAATGCTGCTCGTCCCCTCGCTGCTGCTCGCGCAGGCGCAGGGCCGGGTCAAGGGCGTGGTCACGGACGCCGGCACCGGCAAGCCGATCGTGGGTGCCAAGATCGTCATCACCTGCCCCGAGATCGTGAACTTCCGCAGGGAGCTCGCCTCCGACGACAAGGGCATGTACGCGACGCTCATCGTCGACGCCACCAGGCAGTACCTCTTCCACGTCGAGGCGCCGGGCTACCAGCCCATCGAGCAGATGAACAAACCGAAGATCGGCGGGCAGACCGCCGAGTTCAACTTCCCGCTCCGGAACGTTCAGGAGGTCCAGGTCCAGGCGCAGAAGCAGGCGCTCGACCAGCCTGGCATCAAGCAGGCCCGCGAGGGCCAGGAGTTGCTGGAGGCGGGGAAGACCGCGGAGGCACGCGCGAAGTACCTGGAGGCCGTGACCCTCAAGCCCGACCTCTACGTCGCCTGGCTCGGGATGGGCGACATCGACCAGAAGGCGGGCAAGAATAGCGATGCCCTGACCGCCGCCGAGAAGTGCCTCGCGATCAAGGCCGAGTTTCCGCAGTGCCTGGCGCTGGCGATGAACGCGAGTATGGGGCTGGGTGACAAGGCCGCCTACGCAAAGTACGCCGAGCGGTACAAGCTCGCCAACCCCTCGGACCCCACGCTCTACTACAACGACGCGGTCGCGTTCCTGAACAAGGGCGACGATGCCCAGGCCAGGCCCCTGCTCGAGAAAGCGCTCGAGGCCGACCCGAAGTACCCGGATGCCCTGTTCCAGCTCGGCATGGTGTACTTCCGGATGGGCGACACGGCGAAGGCCAAGGAGACGCTGCAGAAGTTCATCGAGCTGGCGCCCGGCCACAAGGAAACGCCCACGGCGAAGGAGATGTTGAAGTACATGTGATGTCTGGCTCCCGGCTCAGGGCCGGGCACTCGAATCCGAGCCGGCGGCGGCCCATCGGCCGCCGCTTTCGTTCCGGTCTTCCACCGACGCCGCATCATCCCCGGGGGCCGTACGCCGCGGGAATCATGCTGGTGACCAACAAATGCCCTTCTGTCCTCTGTACTCGGTCACTCCTCGAGGTCGAACGGCGTCTGCTCCCGGATTTCGACCGGGCGGTTCCCCTCGTCGACGAGCACGACACGCGCCCGGTGCAGGGGGACGTCCTCACGGTCGAGGTGGCAGTAGGCGGCCACGATCACCAGGTCGCCGACCCGGGCCAGGTGCGCCGCGGCACCGTTGATTCCGACCTCCCCCTTCCCGGGCGTGCCGGGGAGACAGTAGGTGGTGAAGCGGGTCCCGCGGGTGATGTTGTAGACGTCCACCTGCTCGAGCGCCAGCAGGTCGCACGCCGCGAGCAGATCGCGGTCGATCGTGATGGAACCCAGGTAGTCCGGATCGCACCGTGTGACACGGGCGCGGTGGATCTTGGCGCGCAGGAAAGGTCGGAGCATCACACCCCCTCGACCAACAGGTTGTCGATCAGCCGCGTGCTCCCGAGGTAGGCGGCCACCGCCAGGAGCACGGGTCCGGTCACGGTTTCCGCGGGACGAAGCGTTTCGGGGTCCACCGCGGCAGCGTACTGCAGCCTGGCGAACGGTTCGCTCCCCACCTCGGCGGCCAGGATGGCTTCCAACCGCGTCCCGCTGCGCTCGCCGGCGCGGAGGGCCTGCGCCGCCCGCTGAAGCGCCCGTTGCAGCACGACGGCCGCCCGGCGCTCCTCGCGCGAGAGGTAGGCGTTTCGGGAGGAGAGAGCGAGGCCGTCGTTCTCGCGAACGGTGGGGACCACTTCGATATGAACCGGCATGGAGAGATCCTCCACGAGGCGCCGGATGACCGCTGCCTGCTGCCAGTCCTTGGCGCCGAACAGCGCCACGTGAGGCTGGGCGATGTTGAGGAGTTTCGCGACCACGAGGGCGACGCCCCGGAAGTGGCCGTGGCGGTGGGCGCCGCACAGGCCTCGGGTGAGCTGTGGAAGATCGATCACCGCGGCGGCGTTGCGCGGGTACATCTCGCGCGTGGAAGGCGCGAAGAGGAGGGCCGTCCCCTCGCGCTCGAGCAGGGCGCGGTCGCCCTCCAGATCGCGCGGGTAGCTCGCCAGGTCTTCCCCCGGGCCGAACTGCGTTGGGTTGACGAACACGCTGGCCCACACCTCGTCCGCGAGCTCGCGCCCGCGGCGTAGCAGCCTCAGGTGCCCCTCGTGGAGCGCCCCCATGGTGGGCACGAAGGCGAGCCGCTTGCCGGCGCGAGCGAGCTCCTCGCGCCGCGCCCGCACAGCCGCGACAGTCGTGACGAGCAGCATCGCCCTAGACCTCCTCGGCTCGCGCCAGCGCGTCCGCCAGGCCGGGCGGGCTCGGGTAGCACTCGGCATCGGCGGGGTAGCTTCCCGCGCGAACATCGGCGGCAAACGCCGCAAGCGCGTCACGGATGACCGTGCCGAGTTCCGCGTAGCGGCGAACGAAACGCGGTGCCGGCGGTTCGGAGAGCCCGAGCAGGTCGGCGAAAACCAGCACCTGGCCATCGCAGCCGGGCCCCGCCCCGATGCCGATGGTCGGGATAGCGACCGCGCGTGTGATTGACGCCCCGAGCGGCGCCGGAACCGCCTCGAGCACGAGCAGAAAGACCCCCGCCTGCTCGAGCGCCCGGGCCTGTTCGATGAGCATCAGGGCCTGGTCGAGGTCGCGCCCCTGGACGTGATAGCCGCCCAGCCGGTGCAGGGACTGGGGCGTGAGGCCGAGGTGGCCCACCACCGGGATTCCCGCCGCGGCGATGGCCGCGACCTCGGCGGGGCGCGGTCCCTCCAGCTTGACCGCGCGTGCGCGTCCTTCTGCCACCAGGCGCACGGCGCTGCGCACCGCGTCGGGGACGCTCGCCTGATAGGAGCCGAACGGCATGTCCGCGACGAGGAGCGCCCGACTGGTCCCGGCGGCGGCCGCTCTGGTGTGGTGGACCATCTCGTCGAGGGTGATCGAGAGCGTGT
>Ga0102851_10001242_pt1 | contig 14335 bp, 13 predicted proteins | sample Mud3Dept3metaG_FD_79558 | JGI IMG/M metagenome (GOLD analysis project Ga0102851, IMG submission 79558) | Freshwater wetland microbial communities from Ohio, USA, analyzing the effect of biotic and abiotic controls - Mud 3 Core 4 Depth 3... | ecosystem: Environmental > Aquatic > Freshwater >... | reverse complement strand
TTCTGACAGTATATGTCATTTCGGAACCGTTTTGTTTTGATTCCCGTTGTTCTTGTGCTGGTTTTGGGAATGGTCGGTTTAATTTTTTGCCTTAACTTGCTAGGGGGCCATCTAGGAAAGTTTGAGTCGATAACTATTGGCAATGCTCAGTCTTTCGAGTGTGACACGTTGGTTTACCTAGCACAAGATCAAGATTTCTTTGTTCAAAATGGTCTGAATGTGTCAATAATGAATTATACTTCTGGAATGGCTGCAGTTAATGATCTGTTAAAGGGCTCAATAGATATTGCTGCTACGGCCGAGTTTCCGCTTGTGAGGCATGCATTGAATGGAGAAAACATCAGCGCGTTAACATGCATCGGAAAGTTCCAGCTGCAAGACCTTATAGGCAGAAAAGATCGTGGTATTGAGCGCGTCTCTGATCTCCGTGGAAAGACAATTGGCGTTCCTCTTGGCACAATTTCGGAGTTCTATATTGGCAGATTTCTTCAACTCAACGGGATGAGACTAGGCGACGTAACTATTGTAAACGTCAATGCGGCTGAGTCTGTGGAATTAGTTGTTAATGGGACTGTTGATGCTCTTGTAATTTGGCAGCCATATGCATATTCAGCAGAGGAACTATTAGGGGATAATGCCTCGGTGTTTCCCGTGCAAAGCAATCAGCGACTAAGTATTCTCGAAGTAGCCAGAAACAGCTGGATTGCCCAGAATCCAGACCTCGTTAACCGTTTTGTCAAATCCTTAGCCCAAGCAGAAGAGTATTATATGGGTAATTCGGTTCAGGCAACTGCCATGATGCAGGAAAGCCTGAACTATACTGATGCATACATGGCGGAGATATGGGACAAGAATGAGTATTCTCTTTCGCTTGATCAGTCGCTTATTCTGGCGTTGGAAGAAGAAGCAAGGTGGGCAATAAATAATAACCTCACCGAAGAAACCAGGGTGCCCGATTTTCTCAGTTATATATACGTAGATAGCTTGAAGTCAATCCAGCCTGAATCGGTGAATATTATTCGTTGAGGTGAATAGAATAAAAACCAATCTTACCAAGAAGACTGTTGTCACGGCAGTAGTAATTGTCGTTGCAGCTTCGTTGTTTCTGGGGTTGTTCTTGTACATGAATCCTCTGGGAAATTATGCCGGGGAAATTGAGTCAATTAGCGTTGCATATTCGCCGTTCGAATCCCTGACGCTTTTTTGGATTGCTGAAAGTCAGGATTTTTTCAGTCAGAACGGTCTCAACGTTACCATACATAAGTATGATACTGGAGCAGGTGCTTTAGATGGAGTATTGAACGGTGAAGCGGACCTTGTTGTGGGAACAACGGAGTTCCCCTTTGCGGTAGGGGTGCTTAATCAAGCAAGAATTCGCACAGTTGGAAGCATATCCAAAAGTGAGTTCGTTTATCTTGTCGTACGGGCGGATCGTGGAATTGATGCGGTTTCAGACCTGAGAGGGAAAAGAGTTGGAACTACTTTTGGAACGATAGCGCATTTCTTTCTGGGCAGGTTTCTCAACCTAAACGGGTTGAATCTTGAAGATATGACTCTCGTTGACTTGAAAACGCCGGCGGAATGGGTGAATGCTGTTGTCGATGGAGATGTTGATGCAGTTGCAACCGCTCAACCGTCTGTGAATTATGCGAAGGACGGTTTGGGTGCTAATGCTGTTGTTTGGTCGTTGCAGAGTAGTCAGTCTCTTTATGCCCAGGCGATTGCCACCGATGAGTGGATAGCAATGCATCCTGAGCGGGTTACTAGATTTCTTAAGTCTCTCTTGCAGGCTGAAGAGTTTGCCATTTCTTATCCTGCCGAAGCAAAAGCAATTTTGAAAAATCAGATGAACTTAACTGATGCTTATGTTGAAACGGTATGGGCTCAAAATCAGTTTTCTCTATCGCTTGACCAGTCGCTCGTTTTGGCTATGGAGAATGAAGCACGTTGGCTGATAAACAACAATCTTACAAACCAGACTGTGATTCCTGATTTTCTAAACCATCTTTATCTTGAGGGGCTAAGTTCATTGAAACCTGAATCTGTGAACGTGATTCGTTGAGGGCAAAGGAAAAATGAAAATAAAAACCCAATTCGTTGTTTGCATCGTCGTCTTTAGTGTAATAATGATTATCATTGCTGCTTCAGTTGCAACTACGGCACAGCAAGTTGCTCAGCTTCACGCCCAAGAGGAGATAGCCAACGATATTGAACGGACAGCAAGTAGTCTAAACAGTATATCCATGGATTACTTCCTTTACCAAGAAGACCTGCAACTTTCTCGATGGGAATCTTCGCTTTCTTCCCTTCACAATGATTTGTCAAATATGAGACTTAATAGTCCACAACAACAAATGCATGCAAACAACATTGCTTATGACCTGCAAAGAATAGACTCGCTTTTTTATGAGGTTTCTTCATACCTGCAAAATGCCTCTCGAAATGTTAGCGTCAGGATTGACCCTGCATTTCAGATTAGGTGGAGCAGTATGACGGTTCAGAGTCTAGCGCTCGCTTTTGATGCCTCGCAGCTCTCGCGTTCATTAGATGATCAATCCCACCAAGCGAGTATTACAAGTACGATACTTGTTGTTTCGCTTGTGAGCGTATTCGGAGTTTTCTTAGCAACAATCTACCTTTTGGTTTTTCGTAGGACATTAAGATCGGTGGCAGAGCTTCAGAATGGAATTAACACGATTGGCTCTGGGAATCTTGAATTTGTTATAGAAACTAAGAAACAGGATGAGATAGCTGAGCTTTCTCATTCATTCAACCATATGGCAGCTAACTTGAAAAAGGTAACCGCCTCTAAGACAGAACTGGAGAACGAAATCGCTGAACGAAAGCGATTACAAAAACAACTCGAGGAATCCGCGGTCAAACTGGAAGAGTACGCGAGCACCATGGAACAGCTCGCCGAAGAACGACTCAAGAACCTGAAGAATTCAGAACGTTTGGCAGCCATCGGCGCTACAGCAGGCATGGTGGGTCATGACATCCGTAACCCCCTACAATCGATCATCGGCGACCTGTATTTGGCGAAATCAGATTTGGACTCTCTCCCCCAGAGCGAGGAAAAATCCGGCATCAACGAAAGCCTGACAGCAATCGAGAACTCTGTAACTTACATTAACAAGATCGTGCAAGATCTCCAAGACTTCGCCAAACCACTCAACCCTCATCTAGAAGAAACCGATCTCAGACTTGTCATGAATGACCTTCTGAACAAAAATAGTTTGCCTGAAAACGTGAAAGTCAAAGTCGAAATATCCCCAGAGGCTCAAACGGTTATGGCTGACCCCGACTTTATGAAACGGGTCCTCTGTAACTTGATATCTAACGCCTGTCAAGCGATGCCCAATGGCGGCAGCCTGACTATCGCCACGACCAAAGAGAACGGCAATACAGTTGTTACTGTTCAAGATACGGGAACAGGCATCCCTGCAGATGTTCAAGGTAAACTTTTCACGCCGCTTTTCACTACAAAATCTAAGGGGCAGGGATTCGGCTTGGCGGTAGTTAAGCGACTGACGGAAGCCCAGAAAGGAACAGTTACTTTCACTTCACAAGCGGACAAAGGCACAAAATTCACATTAACTCTCCCACAGAAACTTTAGGTTTCAGAGAAACCGTAGTTTTGTTGCTGCTCACAGAATTGCCTTGGTGGGAGTTGCGAAAAAGCAGCTGTTCATGATTATAGCAGGGCGCAACCCTGCTACGGCGGAAAAATTCTGTGTGTTAAGTTTGTGAACATTCAATTTTGAATAAAGGCGGACTTTATGTCGCGCTTCACTCCTGCTAAGTTTCAAGCCGCAAGAAAACTTTTTGCTCCGAAACGAAAGAAAAAGGAGTTGAAAATAATCCGTTGCGGAGAAGGAAATGTGCGAGGCAACCTGTTCTGAATGCGGTCAGGAATGCGAAGTCCCGTTCAAACCTGACCCAAATAGGCCCAAATACTGCCGCGAATGCTGGTCTAAGAAACGCCTCGCAAGACCCAGACGATGCTAAAATGGTGACGCTAAGCTGTTTGTCACTATTCGCCGTTTCCATTTTTCATTTTTTGAATTTTTGCACAGGAATTTTCCATCGAACTTTCATTGGGTAACATAACCCAAAAATACCACGACTACCCAAGAGAACCACAAAGTCTAGCGGGCTGGTAGTTCAGCTGGCATGAACGCTTGACTTGCACTCAAGAGGTCGGGGGTTCAAATCCCCCCCAGTCCACTTCAACATCGCCCGCACTGATTCCCATACTAGTATGATCTTCTTTCTCGTGGCGCTTCATTTTCGTTTCCTGAAGATTTTTTTCAGTCCGAAATCGCAGACGTACTTGAATCCGTCTTCTATGAGTTTGCATGTTTCTTCTTCGGAATGCGCGCTGTTGCGCTGAATTCGTCGTCTTTGAAGCTTATCAGCTGCGTATATAGCATTGTGTTGTTGAGGGATTTGTGGCCGAGGACTTCTTTGACATGGAGCATATCTCGGGTTTTGCGGTATTCCATTGTTGCTTTCCAATGTCGGAAGGTGAAGACGGTTATTTGGTTCAGTCTCGGGTTTTGAAGTTTGAAGGCTATTCGTTTGCGTTGATGCTGGAAGTTCTGTCTTAGTACATCGGATGTTACTCCGAAGACAGTGGGGGTTGTCTTTGGTATTGCGTTTAGCATGGCTGCAAGCTTGGCGGATATGGGTAGGACTCTTGGGGTGCTTCCTTTTTCGGGGTGATTCTTACCGAGCGTTGTTCGAGGTCGAGATCTATCCATTTCAGAAGGTCGCAGGCTTCGCCACATCCCACACCGGTTTCATCATGAGGGCAGGTGAGTTTTCATGAAATGGAGGGGCGGAGTATCGAGCTGTCTGATTACAAATGTTGAAAAAAAAGAATTCTTTTTTTGGTTCATACAACTCCATATGTTCAGGAATCCTAGAGCCCAGCAGAATTTGGTTGGAAAAAATAAAGACGGCCTTTTTCTGGCAAACGAATTTTTGTTTTGAGGCCAAGCTCACTTTGCGTAAAGCTGATTGCTGAAGATTTAAGTGACTAGAAGTAGTAGAACACCGCAAAAAATCAACCATGTTCTACTTCTTCTTCTCAAATCAGAACTAGTAGTTGTTGTTCGTTCTGCTGTACTATTGTGAACAACAACTTCGAGAAACAACTGGTCTCCATTTGACGCGGTATTTTCTTGCCGTTACCTTAACTTCCCTCGACAGGGCACTTGGCAGATTTTGTTGGTAGTAGTCCAAGTTGAAAACAGAGGTGAACTACTACTTCTCTTCTTCCCATCAGATAGCAAATGTTAAAGAAAAAGTGCTTCCTGTAAACGGTGATCGTTTTTGCCTTTAGAAGTTGTTGTTACACTGGAAAATTCAACCCAACAACAGTACTATTTCCAGACCTGCATGCATTTCTTCCTTACTAGGTGTGCAACTCTTGTATCCAGCTCTCAACGTCTTTTCTTGCGTTTTTTACATTTGTTCCATGAAAAGCAATGCATTTGCCATTTCAGCCCCTGGGCAAAGCTTTGCAATATCTCTTACACTACTTCCAAGTCCGCTTCCCTCATGCGTGCAAAACGGAACAATCGTCTTGCCTGAAAAATCATATTCTTCCAAGAAAGCACGCACTGCCATCGGCATGGTTCCCCACCAGTTAGGGTAACCTAAGAAAACAACCTGATAAGCACCCATATCGACTACATGGTTTAGAAGTGCAGGTCTTGTGTTGCTGCGCAGTCTTTTCCTGCAACCTCTGTTGTTTCTCCATAATCCTCAGGATATGGCTTTATCGTATCAATACGAAACAAATCCCCGCTCGTAACATCCTTTACCATCTTTGCAATGACTTCAGTATTTCCAATAGGCAAATTCACGATGCTTCCACTTGAATAATTGTTCCCTTTCCGAGAAAAGTAAGCAATCAAACATTTCTTTCCTTGTAGATTCATCTTTTTACCCCAAACCAGTTGGTTCAAGATAATTGATATCACTCAAATATGATTATTGCTGAGGCAAGGGTTTGCTGAGGCTGTTAGGCATAAGTTTCAAGGAATTCCCAACATAATTCTAAATTATGGCAGAAAGAGGGCTGAAAAGCTCATGGGCAAATTGGAAAGCCTCCTTTGAAAAGAAAAAAGGGAGTTGCAGGTGACATCTCCACTGCGGGCCGAGGTTCAAATCCCCCTAGTCCATTTTCCGTGCTTTTTGATACACCCGCCAATCGGGCGATCTGCCTCTATCTACGTTTCCGAAAGATGATGTTGTCGCAGCAATCACAGACAAACTCAAAGCCAGATTTCGATTAATTTGTAACATTCCTTTCTGAACGAGCAACACAGGTCGTGAAGTCGGCATCCCTGAAACAAATCAGCTGCGTGCAGAGCATCGATTCGATGAAGTCCTTGCGTCGCACGTTGTGACTTATCGATGCCACCCAGTGGAGCTCTTGTTCGGCAATATTTAACAAAGGCGCATAATAAGAATCGATTCTTCAAGATCACTTGACAGAATGCACAGAATGCTGCCGTTACCTTAGGGGTCAAGAGCATTGATTGCAGGCCACGTAATGCGATGGCGAAACCGGTAACAGCTCAGGTTCTGTTTCTTCACAAAACTTGTTCACGCAATTGCAACGCGTGCGGAAGCGACAACCTGAAGGCACATCTATCGCTGACGGCACATCTCCCCGTAACTCGGTTTTTTTCCTTTGCCGTTCTGGAATAGGCACAGGTATGGCAGAAAGCAAAGCCTTGGTATAGGGGTGGAGCGGATTGGAGAACATCGTCTTTTTGTCGCCCAACTCGACTATTTTGCCAAGATACATAATGGCTATCCTATCTGAAATGTATTTAGCCACTGCCAAATCATGGGTGACAAAAAGGTACGTGAGCCCAAAGTCCTTCCTAAGACCCAGCATCAGATCGATTATTGCCGTTCTAAGAGAAACGTCAATCATTGAAACAGGTTCGTCGGCAACAACAAATTCAGGCTGAAGTATCAATGCCCTCGCCATTGCCACGCGCTGCCTTTGACCGCCACTTATCTGGTGTGGGTACAAATCCACAAACTTGTCCGAAGGTGATAGACCAACCCGATTGAGAATTTCCAGCACTTTTTTCCTCTTCTCGTCATGATACGCTATGCCATGGATTTCAAGAGGATGCCCCACGGCGTCACCAATCTTCATTCGCGGATTAAGAGAGGCATATGGATCTTGGAAGATTATCTGCATTTTTCTCCTAAGAATCCGCAAAGTCTCGGAATTAACCATCGTGGTGTCAGTACCATCAAAGAATATTCTCCCGCTTGTTGGTGAGATCAGCCTCACAACAAGTTTGCCCGTGGTTGTTTTTCCGCATCCGCTTTCCCCTGCCAGCGTGAAAATCTCGCCTCTGGTCACCGAAAAGCTGACATCATCAACTGCATTAACAAAGTGTCGTGCACGAGTGAGTGCTTTCTCAAGGAAGCTCTTCTCCACTGGAAAATACTTCTTTAAGTGCTCAACCCTGAGAATCTCGACCTGGCTCATTCTTTTGTGCACTCCTTGAATAGATGACAGCGAACAAAGTGCCCTTTGCCAGTATTGCAGAGCGATACCGCTTCTTCTCGGCATCTATCAAATGCAAACTGGCAACGGGGCCAAAACCTGCACCCAGTCGGCTTATTGAGCAAGTCCGGCGGGGAGCCTCCGATAGCTTCTAGTTTCTGGTCAACAAGCTCAATATTGGGAATTGACTTCAACAGTCCTTTTGTGTACGGATGCTTCGGATTCAGATAGATGTCTTCGCTCGCGGCGTATTCAAGCAGTTGGCCAGCATACATGACCATAATGTGGTCGCTTCTTTGAAGGACAATGCTTAAATCGTGAGTAATTAAGATAAGCGCCATTCCATATGCGTCCCGCAGTTTGTTCAGGAGGTCTAGAATCTTTTGTTGAACGATGACGTCCAATGCGGTCGTTGGTTCATCGGCAACAACAACGCTTGGATTTAGGGCTATTGCCAATGCGATCATGACTCGTTGCCTCATTCCTCCACTAAGCTGGTGTGGATAATCATTCATTCGTTCGGATCGGATGCCAACATCATGCAGCAATTTCTTAGCGCTTTCCAGAGCATCGTTCTTTGATACCTGGGGTTCATGTGTCCTAATGACCTCTACAAAGTGAGCGCCAATCTTTTTGACTGGGTTAAGTGAAGTCATTGGGTCTTGGAAAATGTAGCAGATTTTTGTTCCTCTGATGTTGCGCAGTTCCTCTTTTTTCAGCTTTAGGAGCTCTTTGCCATTAAGAAGAACATTGCCTTTAGTTATCTTTCCAGGATAGGGTACCAAACCTATCAGAGACAGGCCCAATGTGGATTTTCCCGAACCAGATTCTCCGACAATACCGAGTGTTTCAGCCTTTTCTATAGAGAAGGAAACGTCCTCTACGGCGTGGATACTGCCTTTTCTTGTCCGATACTCCACGTTCAAAGAGTCAACGCGTAGGAGTGAGTGTTCCATTACTATTCACCTGACTGATCAAGCCTCGGATTTAGCAGTTCACTCAGTCCTTCGCCCATCAGAGTAAAACCCAACGCTAGAAGGATAATCATCAAACCAGGGAAGGCTATGACCCACCAGTTTCCGCTCAATAGGAGCAGGCGCCCGTTGGTTAAATCCCAACCCCAATCTGGAACGCTAACATTCACCCCCATTCCAATGAATGTAAGGCCTGCGGCTGTCAATATAGCATCTGCAAAATTCACTGTCGCAACAACAACTATTGACGGGATGACATTGGGCAAAATATACCGCGATAGCACGGTTCGTCTTCTAGCACCCGCGGCGTTAGCGGCCTCAACATATGGCATTTCCTTTATGCTTAACACTTGGCTGCGAATGACCCTAAAATAGGATGGGATATAGATAACTGCAATTGAGAGCGCCATGTTAACAACGCCTCTCCCAAGCACCAATGCCAACGCTATCGCCAAAATAAGACCAGGAAAAGCGTAAACGCTGTCCATGATTAGACTGAAAAACCTGTCGACCACGCCCCCCGTATAAGATGAGAACAAACCTAACGGAACGCCAACAAAAATGCAAACGATCACGGATAGAATGGAAACTTGAAGCATTATTCCTCCACCTGAGATGACTCGACTGAGCATGTCCCTGCCCAAATCATCGGTGCCAAACGGAAACTTGGAACTTGGCGGCGAAAGAGGTCGCCCAACGGTAAGGGCATTAGGGTCGTAAGGTGAAGCCCATGGAGAAACCAAAGTTAACCCAATTATAACAGCGGTCAGGATTGCACCAATAAGCACTAGCCAACCTGCCAAACCTCTTTTCGCTAATGAACGAATTCCCGGTAATATTCGTGAAAGCATGCTTCGTACGTTTTCTGTCTTTTTCATCTCGATGACCTACAACCGAATTCTTGGATCAAGGTAAGCATAGAGCAGATCGATTCCCAAGCTCACTAATGAGACGAACAGACCAAAAACAACCACAACTCCCTGAATGGCTGTGTAGTCTCTGAAGTTAATCCTGTCAATTAGATATCTGCCCAGACCGGGCCAAGAAAATGTCGTTTCTGTCAGCACAGCTCCTCCCAGAAGCAGCGCAAATTGAAGCCCCATCATTGTGAGGACTGGAAGAAAGGCGTTTCTGAGTGCATAACTGTAAGTTACAGTGCTATCCTTGAGGCCTCTGGCTTTGGCAGCGGTAACAAAATCAAGCCTCAAAGTTTCAAACATGTTGCTTCGTGTTAGCCTGACGAAGATGCCACAGAGCGCCAACCCAAGAGTAAGCGATGGCAAGAACAGATATTTCAGAGACGTGCCGAATTTCACAATGTTTCCCTCGAGTAGACTGTCAACTGTGTACAAACCAGTTGAGAAATGCAAACTTCCAATATTCAATCCAGTTGGCACCATAGTTTGATATGTTCTTCCTCCTATTGGTAGCCAGTGCAGTCCCACGCCAAAAATCATCTGAAGAATCATGCCGAGGAAGAAAACTGGTATCGCGTAGGTGACTATTCCGAATACTCGGATCAAGTGATCTTTTGGCGAGTTGTACGCTTTCGAGGATTCAACGCCCAGGAGAACGCCGATCAGAACGGCTATTGCCATTGAAAAGATGGCTAGCTCGAGAGTCGCTGGAAAAGCGGAGAAAACCTGCTGCCCAACGGAGGAATAGTCTTGCATGGATTTGCCAAGGTCTCCTCTGAAAAGTCCAATCAAGTAATCCACGTATTGCACAGGCAGAGGTTTATCTAGACCCAACCTTATCCGCATTTCAGCAATCAGAGCAGGGTTTTCCATTTTTTCAAAATGAAGAAGCACGGGATCTCCTGGAAGAACGCGCATTATTAGGAAAACCGTAGTCAACAGGATGAATATCATGGGAATTGTGAGAAGAATCCTGGATACTATGTAAGTGCGCAGAGTCAAAGGTCCATTCTCCACTCAAGACAAAGAAAAAGAAAGGAAGATTGAGTATAATACGCTATTGTATAGCGTAAACCAGCCAATGGCGCCAATTCTGTGTGATGTCTAAGTATATTCCATCGACATTAGTCTTTGAAACAGCATAAGCTCCGCCCTGATACAGCGGGATTATCGCAGTATCTTGAACCATTAAATCTTGAATCTGCGCGTACAAGCTCTGCCTAGCAGTCGAAGTAGTATTGCCTCGAGCCCACTCGATCAGCTTATCCATTTCTGGATTTGCGTAGTTGTGGTGTATCCATGATCCACCTGACGAATGAACAAACGGGAAGATATAATCGTCGGGGTCAATGTAATCAGGATACCATCCTAGAATATACGCTTGCATAATCTCCTCTTGTCTCGCAGTTCTATATGCTGCCCAGTCCCGGCTTTCCAAATTGACACTAATCACGCCGCTCTCCTCCAGCGAACTCTTCAGTACCAATGCTTGTTGTGGACTTTGTGGATAATGCCCCGAAGTCTCGTACCACAGTGTGAAAGTCAACTTGTTGTTTTCGTTGTACCCAAGTTCAGCCAGAAGTTCCCTGGTTCGAGTATAGTTTGGATCACCCAGAGACTCAAACGCTTCGGTGTGTCCGAACATTCCGAGAGGTATCATGCTGTAAAGTTTTTCTGCCTGTCCTTGGAAAACAGTGTCGACCAGTGAGGATCGATCGATCGCAGCTGCCACTGCTTGTCTAATCTTTGCGTTGTTGAAAGGGGCGTTCTTCTGTTGCATGCATAAATACTGGATGAATGCGCCGGTTCCTTCCCAGACTTTGAGGTCATGGTTAGATTTCATCGCGGTAATGTCCGTTGTTGAAAGTTGCCTGAACGCAACGTCGATGTCTCCTGCTGTCATGGCCAACGCTAATCCTGAAGAATCAGCATAGAAATTTATTGTGATATTCTTGGTTTTCGGATAGCCCCCCACACTGTTCCAATAGAGCGGATTAGCTTCCAGTGTCATTTCAGTGTCTTTGCCCGCGACCCGCGTCCAGCTCTTGAGGTTATAGGGACCCAACCCCATAGGGTTGCTGCCCCTTGAATTTCCATCCTCGTAGAGAACAACGTCGTCTATGCTCCAAGACGATCCTGCCATCGGTGCATACTCTGGATCAACAATATAGCAAGCCTGAAAGGCCATTAGCGACAAGAACGCTGCGAATGGTATCTTCAGTTGAAACTTAACAACATATTTGCTGACGACCGTGACACTGTCGATTATATCTCCAACTCCGACGCCCACGAAGGCGCCGTCAGGATCAGCTATACCTATCCCTCTGTCAAAAGTGTACTTAACATCATTAGCTGTAAACTCTCTTTCTGAAGCGAACATTACACCTTGCCTGAGATTGAAAGTCCAAGTCAAACCGTCAGCCGACACTTCCCAAGAAGTTGCCAGTGCAGGAATAATGTCGTCCACGCTTCCAGTCGAGCCTGCCTTGTACTCAACCAACGGAGATCCCAGAGACTGAATGATCTCAAAACCGAAGAAATCGTAAGCCCGCGCAGGATCCAAACATGACTCTACCGAGTCAGTGGTCCCCATAATTAGCCTGTCCTTCAATGGAGGATTCTGAGTCTGATAAAAGTAGTAGCCAACAACCCCAGCAATAATCACAACGACGATCAGGACTCCCGCGATAGCCACTTTGCCAATTGCTTTTGCATCATTCAAATTCATTTTCGTCACCGCAAACATGTTCTTGAAGCGTTGGCAATATAAAACTTGCTAAATAGCTTAATCGTTGAGCAAGCGCACCTCGGAATTTCGACCAAACGCAAGAAAAATGGGGAATCACAGATGATATCTCCACGTGACTGGGGGTTCAAATCCCCAGTCCACTTCGTTAATTGAGCTCTCAAAAACCCAGACTGAAGCTCAAACGATAGCTTGATAAGCTCTGATTAGACAAAAGTCTTAAACCGACTTTTGTAGTAACGTTCTAACGAATTGCGCATATGCCCAAGAGGAACAAACCAAGATGAAAGTTGGAGTCTTAACTGGAGGCGGCGATGCTCCAGGAACTAACGCCGTCATCCGAGCAATTGTCAGAAAAGGTCTCAAACAGTATGGCGATGAGATAGTAGGCATCAAAGATGGGTGGCGCGGATTGCTTGAGGGTGACTTTGTACCGTTAGATCAGGAAACCATCAGAGCTATTCTAACCCGCGGGGGGTCCATCTTGGGCTTTTCAAGAACTAACCCTTTCAAGCTCAAAGACGGCGTTGAACGAATACGCGAGAATCAGAAAAAAGCAGGCATAGAGGCTATCGTTGTCATAGGTGGAGATGACACTCTCAGCGTGGCGCATCGGCTAGGTGACTATGGAATTCGATGTGTATGTGTGCCCAAGACAATTGATAATGACTTATCTGGAACGGACTACACTTTTGGCTTCAACACGGCGATGTCGATAGCGACAGAAGCACTCGATAGGCTTCGCAGCACCGCAGAAGCTCACCATAGAGTAATAATCCTGGAAGTCATGGGGCGCTACACAGGATGGATAGCGCTTGAATCGGGACTCGCAGGCGGAGCCGACGTCATACTGATTCCCGAAAGACCATTCGACGTTCGTGAAATCTGCGAGTACATTAGCCGCAGACAGAAACGAGGAAGGAATTTCAGTGTAATAGTTGTCGCCGAGGGGGCTAAGCCGAAGGATGAAAAAGAGATAGTCTACAGTGATGGCGTTGACGAGTTTGGCAATTTGCGCCTGGGAGGAGTGGGATACTATTTGGGACGGGAGATTGAGAAATGTCTGGATACTGAAACCCGCGTTGTTGTTTTGGGACACATTCAGCGGGGTGGCACCCCAACGGCTTTCGACAGAATCTTGGGCACTAGGCTTGGTTTGGCAGCTATCGATTTTGTTCATGAGGGCAAATTCGGATGTCTGGTGGGTATTCAGGGAAACAGAATAGTTCCTGTTGCGCTAAAAGATGTTGTTGGAAAAAGGAAAACAGTGAGTCCAGAGCTCTACGAGATAGCAAGCGTTTTCTTCGGATAGCAGCAGTTCTTCATTGTTGCGGTCTTAACCAGCAATTCTGAAACGGGTTACTTGATCATGCACACGCTGTTTACCTTCTAAATTGTTTTCTAAAATATCTCTATCCATTAAAAATGTGGGTTTGCAGGTGACATCTACAAACTTGGGGTTCAATGTTTTTTTATGTTAAAGACGTAATGTTCTATTCATGCCCAATTATTCCAAGAAACCAATACTAACAGCTAACGATGAAGAATACACAATGCTAATCGAAGTCAGTGAAGAATTTCAGAAACAAGAAATCGACAAAACAACTCGTGAGAAATCTGGGTGCGCAGTGGAAATAGTCATACGCAATCACCTTTTAAGTAGAAACCTTAACCTTTCAATGTTTCCAAACGTCACAATTCAAGGATCTAAGATCAAAAATGATCTGCTTCTTTTGAAGAGCGGCGTAGATCCAAACCAAAAAACCTTCGAGTCTGACAACGTGAAAATGGTAATAGAGATTAAGAACAACGCTGTCGGTGGCAAAACTTTGGAAAACGGAAGGCGTGAAGACCCTAACAAGGTGCTACGCGCCAAATTCAATGAGCTTGAAGCAACTACCAATGTTAGAAATTTCGCTGTTATCGTTCTTTCTGAAACGCTTCTTCCACCCAGAACTCCTTTCAAATGGCGATTTAAAGAAGAAGTGATAGGAAAAGAAAACTGCAAAGTCTTTACCTTAGTTGCCCGACAGCTGTATCCTCGTGGCGGACTCTACATCAAGTCCAGCATAATGGAAATGCTTCAAAATGACCAGATGAAAAAAACCGGAGAATTTCAACGACTTATCAATTACCTTCAAAATTTGTAGCC
>Ga0102851_10001241_pt1 | contig 14339 bp, 12 predicted proteins | sample Mud3Dept3metaG_FD_79558 | JGI IMG/M metagenome (GOLD analysis project Ga0102851, IMG submission 79558) | Freshwater wetland microbial communities from Ohio, USA, analyzing the effect of biotic and abiotic controls - Mud 3 Core 4 Depth 3... | ecosystem: Environmental > Aquatic > Freshwater >... | reverse complement strand
TCGCCGGGCGGCGTCGTTACGTCCGGGCTCGCCGTCTACGACACGATGAACTACATCAAATGCCCGGTCTCGACCATCTGCATCGGCCAGGCCGCGAGCATGGGCGCGCTGCTCCTGTCGGCGGGCACGAAGGGCAAGCGGTTCTCGCTGCCCCACGCCCGCATCATGATCCACCAGCCCATGGGCGGGTTCCAGGGCCAGGCCACGGACATCGAGATCCACGCGCGTGAGATCCTGAAGATGAAGGAGACGCTGAACCGGATCCTGGCGACCGCCACCGGCCAGCCCATCGAGAAGATCCAGAACGATACGGACCGCGATTTCTTCATGTCCGGAGAGGACGCGAAGAACTACGGTCTCGTGGACGAGGTCATCACCAAGAAGCTGCCGCGCGCCGCGAAGGAGAAGTAGCGCCATGACCGAGAAAAAGGACCAGAAGGACCACGCCACGCCGCTCAAATGTTCGTTCTGCGGCAAGGGCCAGGACGAGGTGAAAAAGCTCATCGCCGGCCCGTCCGTCTTCATCTGCAACGAGTGCGTCGATCTCTGCAACGAGATCATCGCCGAAGAATGGGAAGAAGCCAAGGAGTCCAAGGTACCGCGGCTGCCGAAGCCGGCCGAGATCAAACGCACGCTCGACGAGTACGTGATCGGCCAGGAGCGCGCCAAGAAGATCCTTTCCGTGGCCGTGCACAACCACTATAAACGGATCGGCGTCCAGCACGAGATCGGCGACGAGGTGGAGCTCCAGAAGAGCAACATCCTGCTGATCGGCCCCACCGGCACCGGCAAGACCCTGCTCGCCCAGACCCTGGCGCGGATCCTCGACGTGCCGTTCACGATCGCCGATGCGACGACGCTGACCGAGGCGGGATACGTGGGCGAGGACGTGGAGAACATCATCCTGAAGCTCCTGCAGAACGCCAACTATGACGTGGAACGGGCCCAGCGCGGCATCGTGTATATCGACGAGATCGACAAGATCAGCCGCAAGTCCGAGAACCCGTCGATCACCCGCGATGTTTCGGGCGAGGGCGTCCAGCAGGCGCTCCTGAAGCTCATCGAAGGCACCGTCGCGGCGGTCCCGCCCCAGGGCGGACGCAAGCACCCCCACCAGGAGTTCATCCAGGTGGACACCACGAACATTCTCTTCATCTGCGGAGGCGCCTTCGTCGGCCTCGACAACATCATCGAACACCGCGTCGGCAAGAAGACCATGGGCTTCGGCGCCGACATCCAGAGCAAGAGCGAGAGGAAGTTCAGCGAGATCCTCGCGAGCCTCCAGCCCGAGGACCTGCTCAAGTACGGGCTCATTCCCGAGTTCGTGGGCCGCATGCCGGTGGTGGCGACGCTCGTGGAGCTGGACGAACACGCCCTGATCGACATCCTGACCCGGCCCAAGAACGCGCTCATCAAACAGTATCAGAAGCTGCTCTCCCTGGAAGGCTGCAAGCTGCGATTCACCGAGGGCGCGCTCAATGCCATCGCCAAGAAGGCCATCACCCGAAAGACCGGCGCCCGGGGACTCCGTGCCATCCTCGAGGACGTGATGCTGAACGTGATGTACGACATCCCTTCGCAGGCAGGCATCCGCGAGTGCATCATCAGCGAAGAGGTGATCAAGGACGGCGCCGAACCGCTCCTGATCTACGAGAAGATAGCGTAGAGAATCAGTAATCAGTGAATAGTAAATTAAGAGATTGAGGCAGGCATCCCAATCTCTTATTTTTTATGCAAGCCCTGATCACTTGATCTCTCATTGCTCAATCCCTGATGCCATATGAAAATCATTTCTGCCGAATTCGTGACGAGTGCCGTCGGGCCGAAGCAGTTCCCGGAGGACGACAGGCCCCAGGTCGCCTTTTCCGGACGCTCGAACGTCGGCAAATCCTCCCTCATCAACGCCTTCCTGAACCGGAAGAGCCTCGTCAAGACGAGCGCCACGCCGGGCAAGACCCAGCTGCTCAATTTCTTTCTCATCAATAATGAGTTCTACTGCGTTGACCTCCCCGGATACGGCTATGCCAAGGCGCCCCGCAGCGTGGTGGACGCGTGGGCGCCCATGATCGAGGGGTACATCAAGGACTCGCCGCAGATCCGGGTCGTCGTGGTCCTGCTCGATATCCGGCGCGAGCCCGACGAGCGCGACAGGCGGCTCATCGATTGGCTCGCCCATTATGGCGTCCCGGCACTTTTCGTGCTGACCAAGGCCGACAAACTGAAGCGCGGCGAGATGGCGCAGGCGCGGCAGTCGATCGCCAAAAAACTGGGGCTTGCCGGGCTGCCGCTCCTGACCTCGGTCAAGACCGGCCAGGGGATCGTGGAACTCAAGTCGGAGATCGCGAAACGGCTGAATCAGCAGCCGGAGCCCGTCACGGTTTCTTGAATCCGGGAGCGAACGTATTTCCTGCAGCGGCTCGACTGAGCTCGCCGAAGTCTTGCTGCAGGGGCTTCAATCTTTTCTTCTATTCCTGTATACTGTCCACAGACTTCTGACTCCTGATACTTCGGAGGCTTCCATGGAATTTATGCAGGTACTCACCGGGTCGCTCCTGTGGGCGACCCTCTTCAGCATCGCGCTCTACGTCGGGGGCAGCATCGCCACAAATTTCCTGGCGAAGAAGTCCAGGCTCCTGAAGCCCATTGCCTCGGGCCTGAAGCTCCTCGCGCTCTTCGTTGCCGTCCAGGCCTTCCTGTTCCTCGGCGGGAACGAGGGCTTCCCCCCCGTTGCCCGCTACCTCCGGTTCTTCTCCTGGCTGATCGCTGTCTTCGCGCTGCTCCGGCTGACGCTCTACATGTACGGGGACCTCTTCGTGGTGCGATGGAAGAAGGGCAGTTTCCCGGCGGCCTTCAAGAACATCATCACTGCCGTCGTCATTGCAGGGTCCACGATCTTCCTGCTGAAGGAGATCATGCAGGTGAATGTCACGTCGCTGATCGCGACGACGACCGTGCTGACGGCCACGATCGGTCTGGCCTTTCAGAGCACGCTCGCCAACATGCTGGCGGGGCTCACGATCCACCTGGAGAAGCCGCTGCGGCAGGGCGACTGGGTCACCGCCGGGGGCCACGAGGGGAACGTGCTGGATATCACCCTTCGCTCGACCCGGATGCGTACGATCGAGAATAACGAGGTCTTCATCCCGAACAGCCAGGTCCTGTCCGGCGCCGTGGTCAACTACAGCCTGCCTGACCACATGACCATCCGGAAGGTGACGGTCGGCGTGAGCTACCATGTGGCGCCCAACACGGTCCGGAAGACGGTCCTGGACGTGCTGGCCTCGGTTGCCGGCGTCCACCGCCAGCCTGAACCGCTGGTGCGGGTCCTGCACTACGGCGACTTCTCGGTGAACTACGAGATACGCTACGCGATCCATGAGTACCAGCGTTATTTGGACGTTGAGTCGGAGATCATGAAACTGCTCTGGTACCGGTTCAAGCGCGACGGCATCGAGATCCCTTTCCCGATCCAGACGGTGCACCTCAAGGAGATCACCCCGGAGAGCAGACGGACCGAGCTCGAACAGGCAACGGCAGAGGTCCTTGCGCTCATGGGCAAGGTGGATTTCCTCACACCGCTCTCGCAGGAGGAGCGGCGGAAGCTGGTGGAGACTGTGGGCGTCAAGACCTACGCCGCCGGCGAGTGCCCCGTGCGCCAGGGCGAGGCCGGTGACTCGTTCTACATCATCAAGAAGGGGTCCGTGGACGTCATCGTGGAAAAGACGCCGGGCGATGGAGTCGTGGTCGCCACGCTGGGGCCCGGCAACTTCTTCGGAGAGATGAGCCTTCTGACCGGGGCCGTGCGGACAGCGACCATCCGCGTGAAGGAAGACGCCGAGTTCGTGGTCATCGACCGAGAAAGCTTCCGGGGCACGCTGATCCACAACCCGTCCATCGCCGAATCCCTGAGCCACATCCTCGCGGAGCGCCAGGCTGCCCTGGTCGCGCAGCGGGAAAAACTTGACGCGGTGACGCTGGAGCGGCGCAAGCGGGCCGAATCGGGAAAGCTGCTCAACAATATCCGCGAGTTCTTCGGTCTGCACGCATAGCATATCATTACGATTACGATACATATAATTGTTTATTCGCGCCGGTATACTGGAGGCCTATGAGGGAGTTGACACGGGGAGAGGAGTTTTATGACGGGAACGCCCTGCTGGGCGACCCTGTTCATGGTTATATTTCGTTCACCACGCCTCGTCCGTCGGCCGCTGAAAAGACGGAGAAGGACCTCATCGACACGGCGTGGATGCAGCGGCTCCGTCAGATCTACCAGCTCCAGAGCGCCCGGTGGGTCTATCCGTCCGCCGAGCACAGCAGGTTCCAGCACTCCCTGGGAGCCATGCATCTGGCGGGGCGGTTCGCCCGCCATCTCTACCCCTCCCTCAAGGCCGCCGTCCCCGACTGCCCGTCTGCGAACTTCATTGAAGAGGTCCTTCGCGTAGCCGCGCTCCTGCATGATATCGGCCATGGGCCCTTCGGCCATTTCTTCGACGATAATTATCTCGAACAGTTCGAGCTTACCCACGAGAAGCTCGGCCAGCTTATCATCAGGGGCGAACTGGGCGATATCATCCGGGAAGTCCGCAGGAGCCCGTCGGGCGAGTTCGCCAAGCGGGAGCGGCTGGACCCGGACCAGGTCGCGTTCCTCATCGGGAAGGGCGCCTCGGCGACGGCCAAACAGCCGCGCTGGCTCGTCTTTCTCCAGCCTCTCCTTTCGGGCATCTACACGGTGGACAACCTCGACTATGTCCTGCGCGATGCCTACCTGTGCGGCGTCGCGGTGGGTCCGGTGGACATCGACCGCCTCATGTACTACTCGTTCTTCACGGACAAGGGGCTTACGCTCCACAAGTCCGGGCTCACGGCGCTCAATATGTTCCTGAACGCCCGGCTGTACATGTACACCAATGTCTACTATCACCGAACGACGCGCGCCATTGACCAGCATCTCAAGGAGCTCTTCAAGGACACAATGGCGGCCCTGTTCCCGTACAATCCCGCCGAGAACCTCCGGGCATACCTCGAGCTGACCGACTGGTCGCTCCTGGAGTCGGTCCGGAAGTGGGCGCAGGAAGAGGACACGTCCACAATGGTCCTGGGACGCGAATGGACGACGATCCTGGCGCGCGAAGTGAAATGGAAGATGGCCTATGATGTCACGCTTTCCATGCGGTACTTCGAGAAGGGGAGGACGCTGATCGATGCGCCGGAGCTCGAGAAGCGAATTCGCAAACGGCTCCCCGAGAAGCTCAAGGACCTGCCCTTCTGCGTGGACATGGCGAGTCAGGACCCCCGCCCGATCAATCCTCTCATGATGGGCGAGCGCCAGATCTATGTGTTCAATCCCACGACACGGAAGGTGGAGAAGGAACCCCTCAAGGACTTTTTCGAATACATACCGGCGCGGGTGGTCCAGTGCCGTGTCTTCACGCTGAACCATAACCATGACCTGCTGCTCGCCGACGTCGTGGAGCAGGTCCTGGGCATCCAGGAGGACAGCATCAAGACCAACGTGTAGTCGCAGGCGCTCCGCGCGATCCGCCCACGTGCCTTCCCTCCATCGGCTCTGCCAACGAGGCAGTGCCGGCGACTCCAGAGGGGCTTGGATTTGCCAAGAGCATCCTGACATCCGGTGTGGTGCGCAGGGAGAAGGAAAAGCAGAAGGGCCAAACAGGAAAGGACGCGCATTGAGGCGCCGCAACTGCGGCAAGGAACGATGAAGCTCTCGCCCAAATTACAGTATCCGGCTGTCCTGGCGGTCGGCCTCCTCATCTGGACCGTCGACGCGATCTATGATTCGTTCTCTTACCGGTCTGCGACGTTCGCCGACGCGTTCTTTTACCGGATGTCGCTGGTCAACATCCTTTCCCGTCTGGCCCTTGCCGCGCTGGTCGGGACCGCGATCGTCCTGTACCTCCGGATGAGGGAGCGCAACCGGACTGCCCAGGACGAACTCCAGAAGCATCTCGCCGCCATCGAGAGCTCCATGGACGGCATTGCCATCTTCGATGCGGACCATGTGTACCGGTACGCGAATGACGCCTACGCCCGGATCACCGGCTTCGGAAAACCCGATGAGCTGCTGGGAAGGCCGTTCTCGCTGATCTATGACGAACAGCAGGTCTCCTGGATCGTGCAAAACGTCTTCCCCGTTCTGGAGCGTGAGGGAAAGTGGCACGGGGAACTGGTCGCCCACCGGAAGGACGGAAGGCTTCTGGAACAGGACGCATCGATCACCCAGCTCGGGGACGGTACCTGCATCTGCGTGATGCGTGACATCACGGGGCGAAGGAAAAAGGAAGAGGACCTCCGGCAGTCCGAGCGCTTCCTGAGCAACATCTTCGACAGCATCCGCGATCCCTTCTGCATCATCGACCGGAACTACACGATCGTCCGGGCCAACGAGGCCTATGCCCAGCTCAAGAACAGGTCCGTGGAGGACCTTATCGACCGGACCTGCTACGAGGCATTGGAGGGAAAGGGCGAGGTCTGCGACGGCTGCATCATCCGGAAGACCCTTCAGTCGGCGGACCCCTGCGCGAAGGAAAAGAAGGTGACGCTCAAGAACGGCGAGACCCTGTGGATGGAGATCTTCACCTATCCCCTTCTGGACGAGGACGGAAAGATCTCCCACGTGATCGAATACACGCGTGATGTGACCGACCGGAAGAAATCGGAAGAGGACCGGCGCCGGCTCATCGAGAGGCTGGAATATCTTTCGAAGATCGACGGATTGACGGGGCTGCTGAACCGGCGGGCGCTGTCCGAACAGCTTGAATACGAGATCGACCGGGCGCGCCGGTACGAGGTGGATCTTTCCGTCATCCTCTGCGACCTGGACAACCTGAAAGAGATCAATGACACCTACGGCCACCTCGCCGGGGATACGACGCTCCAGCTGCTTTCCGCGACCCTGCGGGGTTCGCTCCGGAACGTGGACATCGCCGGCAGGTACGGCGGTGACGAGTTCCTGGTGATCGTTCCCCAGACCTCGGCCTCGGGCGCCCTGAGCATTGCCGAGAAGATCCGGAGCGCCACGGAACGGACCGAGGTCCGGCTCGAAGACAACAAGCGGATTGCCATCTCCCTCAGCATCGGGGTCGCCAGCCTCGCGGAGCTTCCTGAGGACATGGACGGGCTCGTGAGCCGCGTTGATGCCGCCCTGTACGCGTCCAAGACCTCGGGCAGGAACCGGGTCACCGTGGCGCCGTAGTCCAACACCACAAGAACTTCTCCCTATGCACAAAAGCCCTCCTCAGCGGTATCGTTGAATCTAGGAGCGAGCGCATTCCCCGTAGCTTGCTGCGGGGTTAGCGAGCGATTAGAATAAGTTATTACTTCCTTGAGGATCGAAGATTCCCTGTAGCTTGCTACAGGGAGCTTCAATCAGAAAAAAACGCGCGAAAGGAGGTCTTGCTATGTTATACAAAGGCGGACATAAGGTGGAAAAGGGGACCTACTGGGATACGTCGACGGGCGAGCGCGTAGAGGTCGAGGGGCCGCAGACCCTTCGGGGCAATGACCACACGATCTATATCAAGGCGAAGAGCGGGCTGGTGCTCATCGCGGGACCGATCCTCGGGCTGGCCTTCGCGATCTTTTTTCCCTTCATCGGCATCGTGATGACCCTGGGCCAGTTCGGCAGGAAAGTCGCGAGCAGCGCCGTCGGGCATGCGGCACAGAGCGTCTCCTTCGGGTGGCGGCCTATCGAGGCCTATCTGGCGGGCAGGAAGAAACAGAAAGAGGCGAGGGAGAAGAAGGAAGGGAAGAAGGAGGGATGAAGATAAGGCATCGAAAGGGACAGGCGGCTCAGAACATCGATCCGCTCGTTTTATTTAAGATGCACGAACAACGCGGCGGTAAATTACCGGGCTGTTTTAACTCTGTGCGTTCAGCTCATCCAGCGTTGCCCATGAGTAGATTTTGATCCCGGCGAAAATGCCCACGACGACTGCGCCGGAGCGGATCACGATTTTATTCGAAACCAAATGGATCTTCTCAATTTTCGACTTGATATCCCTAATGAAGTTCTGCCAGGCTTCTCTGGCCGCTGTGTCGAAGCCTTCCATGCCCGTGCACTCCCAGACCATGATTATTTTTTCTTCTGTCATCTTGATCATAGTGGATATCGAGATGATCGCATTCCGTGCATTCTCTGCTGAGAAGTGCCCATCAAAGTGCAGGACGAGATAGCGGTGATTCTTCATGCTTTTCCACTCAATCCTCGGATTCATGATGTATTTCCCCCTTTCTGTTGGTGCCAAGAGGACCATCTATGTAATAACCCGTTTGAGCTTGATTTGAACCCGCGGCCCGCGGCATGAAGTGCCGGAATGCGGACTATATGCCGTATCCCGCGTTCACCGATCAAGGTATAGCGAAGCATCTGGATATAAGTATATCACAATATTTTTTGAAATTCATAAAAAATATATTTGCGCTGATCTGCCTGATTTATATCATGAAACACTCGTCGGGACGAACATTTCTAACGGGATATCTGCTGCTGGTGGAAATATCGAACGAGGTAATTTCATCTGCGGGCGCCCCATCGAGGTCTATCTGGGCGACAGGAAGCGGAAGTAAAGAAGCGCGGGCGAAGAAGGGAGAGAAGAAGTAAGGGACGAAGATAAGGCATCGAAAGGGACAGGCGGGTCAGAATATCGATCCGCCTGTTTCTCCTGGGAACTGATATGTGCGAAGCCTGCAGGGTGGCGTCGTGAGCGGCATGCATCACCATGCCCTTGTCGTCATCTACTGCCGTCTGTCCTTCACCGCCTCAACAATCGCCTTCCACGATATCCCCTCATAGTCCATCAGCTCTGCCGGTTTTCCGCTCTTCGGCATGGCACGCACGGCAAGGCTGTGAACCGGGACAGGATGTTTCGACAGGGCGGTCCGGACAGCGTCGGCGATGCCGCCTTCGGCATAGTGGTCCTCCACGGTGATGATGAACCCGGTGTCTTCTGCTGCCTGGCGAAGCGTCGCCACATCGACAGGCTTCACGCTGTACAGGTCGATGACGCGGACAAGGATGCCTTCCCTTTTCAGCTCTTCGTATGCTTTGAGCGACTCGTGGAGGGTGATGCCAGCAGCCACCACGGTCGCGACATCCTTATTGCTCGATTTCAGGATTTTGCTCCCGCCGATCCAGAAGGCCTCGTCGTTCCGGTACAGGATGGGTGTTTCCATGCGCGTCGTGCGGAGATAACAGATGCCCTTGTGCTTCGCCATCTCTTCAACGAGCTTCTCCGTGGACACCGCGTCGGAGGGATAGAATACCACGCTGCCGAGGATGGCGCGGAACAGGGCAATGTCCTCGAGCCCCATCTGGGAGGACCCGTCCTCGCCTATGGACACGCCGGCATGAGAGCCGCAGAACTTGATGTTCCCGTTCGAGTACTGGCTCATGCGGACCTGGTCCGCAGCGCGGGTCAGGAAGGCCGCAAAGGTCGAGACAAAAGGGATCTTTCCGCGGAGGGAAAGACCGAGCGCCGTGCCGACCATGTTCTGCTCGGCAATGAACATCTCGAAGAACCGGTCGGGATACGCCTTCTTGAATAACTCTGCGTAGGTAGAGTTGCTCACTTCGCCGTCCAGCACCACCATGTCCGGATATTGGGGGGCGAGGCGGGTGAGGGCCGTGCCATAGGCATACCGGGTCGCGACCGGTTTGTCGGCAGTATATGAGACTGGCGCGGCCTTAACAGCCTTCTTTCCGGCTGGTTTCGCGCCCTGCGGCGGATCGATCGTGCCCCGGAGGCCCTTGTCCACAGGCCCGAGTTCCCTGAGTGCACGGTCAAGCTCGTCCTTCTTGAGGGGCTTGCCGTGCCAGCCGTTCTTGTCCTCGATGAAGGAAACCCCCTTCCCCTTGAGCGTTTTTGCGATGATCATGACCGGCTTGTCGATCGGCCGGATCGCCTGGTCGAAGGCGGTCTGGATCTGCGGCAGGTGGTGGCCGTCGATGACGATCGTTTCCCATCCGAATGCGGCGGCGCGGGTCCTGTACACCGAAAGGTCGTGGCCGTACATGGTCTCGCCGCGCTGTCCCAGCCGGTTCACGTCCAGGGTTGCGACAAGGTTGCTCAGTTTGTAATGCGCCGCGATCTCCATGGCCTCCCAGACAGAGCCTTCCGCCATTTCGCTGTCGCCCAGAAGCACATAGGTGCGGTACGGGAGCTTGACGAGATATTTCGCGTTCAAGGCCATCCCGACGCCGATGGAAAGACCCTGGCCGAGCGAGCCGGTGGCCGCTTCGGTATAGCGGAACGCAGGAGTAGGATGGCCTTCCAGGGGACTGCCGAATTTGCGGAGCGTGAGGAGCTCCTTTTCGGTCACTTTTCCCGCGGCCGCCCAGATGGCGTAGAACAGGGGGGATGCGTGGCCCTTCGAGAAGATGAGCCGATCATTGTTCGGGTGGCGGGGATCGTCCAGATCGAAACGGAACGCGCCGCCGAACAGGAGACCCGCCATCAGGTCGGCTGCCGACAGGGATGACGTGGGGTGGCCGGAACCGGCCTCGGTCGTGGAAACAAGACTGTAGTAGCGGATGAGCTTTGCCAAATCTTCAAGATCGTTCATGGTAACCTCCTCGTCTTAGAAAACGTGACTACTCAGGACTATAAGTAACCACAGGCGGCTTTGCCGCACAGGGTAAAGCGTTTGAGAAAATAGGTTAAAACAAGTCTTTGGTTTTAGCCCGCATGCATCTGTGTGTCGCGTACGCGCGATCCGTGGTTACAAGATTTTGACCGGAGTAGTAAAAAAGAAGCATGCGTTTGTAGTCGTACCGCGCCTCAGGCTAGCAACCGTTGAATGAGCCGGAGCAGGAACTGCGGCGCGGTCCCAATCCCGATCAGCAGGACCGCCTGAAGGGACACGACGACCACGCCGAACACCGGCAGACGCTGGTCAGCGGGCCATTCCGCGCCGCCGGGCGCATCGCCGGGACCGCTGTACATGGTCATGATAATGCGCAGATAATAGTAGGCGCTGACCGCGGTGTTGATCACGAGCGCCAGGACCGGCACAAGGTGTTTCGATGCCATGCCTGCGGCCACGAGGGTGAACTTGGCGATGAACCCTGCGAAGAGCGGAATGCCGAGCAGCGAGAGGATGGCAATGAAAAGGACCAGCGCGACCCCGGGCCTGCGCCAGGCGAGTCCCGTGTAGCCAGCAAGGTCATTGGCATCAGCCTCATTTCCCGACAGGAGCGATACGACCCCGAACGCGGCGAGGTTCGTTACGACGGTTGCGAAGAGGTAGAGCAGGACCGCTGTCTGCGCCAGGGAGCCGCCCGATAAAAACGCCACCAGAAGGTAGCCGTTATGGGCGATGGTCGAATAGGCGAGCATGCGTTTGACGCCCTGCTGCCGGAGGGCAAGCATATTTCCCAGGGTCATCGACGCGATCGAAAGCCCGGTGAACAGGATGAACAGAAAGCGGTCGTTCTCGATGACAGGGGGCGGAAAGAGCCTCAAGAGCACGGTGATGACCGCCGCCTTCGATACCGTGGCGGCAAATATCGTCACCGGGGCCGGAGCGCCTTCGTAAACGTCCGGGGCCCACAGGTGAAAGGGAACCAGGGCGAGCTTGAAGCCCAGCCCCGCGATAAGGAGCGCCACTCCGAGATGGTCGGCCGGAGTTTGCGCGGCAAGTTGCCGGAAAGAGGCGACGGCGGGGCCGAACAGCAGACTTCCCGATCCGGCATAGAGGAGAGCGATGCCGAACAGCAGAAAGGCCGAGGAGACGCCGGAGAGGACCAGATATTTGAAGCCTGCTTCGATCCCGCGCGGCTGGCGGCGGTTATAGGCGGCCATGACGGCCAGGGGGATGCCGATGAGTTCGACGCCGAGGACGAGGGAGGCGAAGTGCGAGCTGGAGCTGAGCACGAGGCCTCCCAGGGTCGCCAGCATCAGGAGGACCGCGAATTCACCTGCAGGCATGGCCAGCTGCTTGAAGTAGGGGTGAGCGAGAATGATGATGCACAACGCGGCGAACAGGATCAGCCCGCCCGAGATCAGGAAAAGGCCGTCAAGAAAGAGCAGGTCCGTGCAGGTCGCCGGGAGATGCGGTGCGACGAACCCGAGGGAGAGCAATGAGCAGGTCAGGGTAAGGCCCGCGATGGCAAGGACCGCGGTATGACGTCGCACGACGGAGGCGGCGATCAGGGCGATGACCGTGCCGGCGGCAAGGATGATGTGCGGGAGAAGGGGCAGGAGGTCAAGGCGCGTCGCAGGCATTCCCGGTCATCCTTTCATGGCCGACGCCTCGCGGGCGTCAAGCGACCTGAAGTGGTGGTAGAAATTGAGGACGAGCGCCAGCCCCACGGCGACCTCGGCGGATGCCAGGGTCAGGACGAAGATGAACATCACCTGGCCGTCCGCCTGCCCCCACCGCGCGCCCGCGACGATGAACGCGAGGCCCGCGGCATTCAGCATGATCTCCAGGGACAGGAGCAGGAACACGATGTTCCTGCGGACCAGCACGCCGGCGAGACCGAGCGAGAACAGGATGGCCGCGAGGATCAGGCCGTGTTCCATGGGCACCGTTGCGATCATTGCAGAACCTCGAAGTTGGGAAGTTGAGAAGGTGCGAAGGTGGGACGGAGCGGGATGTGATCCTTAACTATCCGCATGTTCCCAACCTCCCAACTGCTCACCCTCCGGTATTTGTCCGTCTTCCGAGATGATACGCGCCCACGAGCCCTGCCAAGAGGAGCATGGATGCCAGCTCCACGCCGAGCGCATAGGGGCCGAAGAGCGCAATGCCGACCTGCTTCGGAGGGACCAGCGTGCTGCTCAGGGCTTGCACGTCGTGATGCACAAAGAAGTAGACGAGCTCGAGTGTCAGGATGCCGCAGAGGAGCGCAGGCCCGCGCCAGATGCCGGGCCGCAACCACTGCGATTCCTGCCGCGCCGTTGCGGTGCCCAGGTTCAGCATCATGATAACGAAGATGAACAGGACCATGATGGCGCCGGCATAGATGATCACCTCGAGCGCCGCTGCAAAAGGCGCGCCGAGGGCAAAGAAAATGAGCGCCACGGCCAGGAGCGAAACGATGAGATACAGCAGCGCGTGCACCGCGTTCGTCCGGGTGATGACCAGGACGGTAGCCAGTACCGCGATAATGGCTGAACTGTAGAATAAAATATTCATAAGAAGATCTCAGCACCTTTGACACGGAAGCTGCACGATGAACGGCTCTGCAGAGGCATGATGAGGCGTTCTGTTTGGTATTAATACAGTGAATTAATCCGCCTCTATCCGGTTCTTATCCGCCTCTTCAGTGTCAAAGATTATAAGGATTTTATCGTCTGTTTGGTTTACGGCAGCAGGCTTTTCACGTCCACCGGCGGTTCCTCGCCTGGTCCTTCTCCCTTGTCTTTAACTCCGACGGCCAGTCCGGCGACCTTGTAGAAGTCATACCCGGGATATTTCCCCGGACCGCTGATGAGCAGGTCCTCTTTCTCATACACCAGGTTCTGCCGTACATACTCGCCCATCTCGAAGTCCGTCGTCAGCTGGATGGCGTAGGTCGGGCATGCCTCCTCGCAGTATCCGCAGAAGATGCAGCGCGAGAAATTGATGCGGAAAAAGGACGGGTAGCGCCTTCCCTGCTCGTCCTCCGTTGCCTGGAGCGAGATGCAGCCCACCGGGCAGGCAACGGCGCAGAGGTTGCACGCCACACAGCGCTCCTTCCCCTCGGGGTCCCGGGAAAGGATGATCCTGCCGCGCCAGCGGGGCGGGACAGGGGGGCGGTCCTCGGGATACTTGAGCGTCGCCCGCTTCCGGAAGGTGGTCTTGAGGACCGTAAGTATCGAATTTAAGAGACTGAACATAAGTTTTTATGACACTGAGGACACTGAAAAGGCGTATGAAGTTCTGTTTTTCTCATGATCATAGTTCTTTCATAGAACAACAGTGTCCTCAGTGTAAAAAAAGTATTTCTTAGCCCTTCATCAGGATCCATGCCCCCGTCATCACCAGGTTCGCCAGCGACAGCGGCAGCATCACTTTCCATCCAAAGGACATGAGCTGGTCGTACCGGGGCCGGGGAAGCGACGCCCGGAGCAATACCAAGAAGCAGATGAACAGAAAGGTCTTGAGCAGGAACCAGACGACCGGCGGCAGGAACGGCCCATGCCATCCGCCGAAGAACAGCACGACGGTCATGGCGGACATGAGCGTGATGCCCAGGTATTCGCCGGCGAAGAACAGGCCGAACTTCAGGCCTGAGTACTCTGCGTGATATCCCGCGACAAGCTCGCTCTCGGCCTCGGGAAGGTCGAAGGGGAGGCGGCGGGTCTCGGCGATGGCGGCGATGAAGAAGACCG
>Ga0102851_10001240_pt1 | contig 14344 bp, 10 predicted proteins | sample Mud3Dept3metaG_FD_79558 | JGI IMG/M metagenome (GOLD analysis project Ga0102851, IMG submission 79558) | Freshwater wetland microbial communities from Ohio, USA, analyzing the effect of biotic and abiotic controls - Mud 3 Core 4 Depth 3... | ecosystem: Environmental > Aquatic > Freshwater >... | reverse complement strand
GGCTGCGCCGCCTTCCAGTGCGCGACGCCGCGACACACGAGCGGATACGGTCCCTGCAGCTTCGTCAGCTTCAGATGCGGATCGAAGCTCCACTTCTCGGTCCCGCTCTCGGGATCGAGCGCGATCACGCGGTTGAAGCCGGTGCAGAAGTAGAGGGTGTCGTCGGTGACGATCGGCGTGGCGTTGAAGGAGCTGCGCGTCTTGCCGTGCTTTCCGTCGGAGACGTCACCGTGGTGGTAGGTCCAGGCGACCTGCAGGGCGCCGACATTGTCGCGCGTCACCTGCGTGAGCGGCGACCACTTGAGGCCGCCCTTGTCGCCGCCGTACTCGGGCCACTCGGCGGTGGGCCCGGCGTGGTCGAGGACGGGCCGCGCCTCGCGGCACGCGCCGGCGAGCACGGCCGCTGCGAGCGCAGCGATCGCAACTCCGCAGCGCATCGAACGCGAGAGCTCGGCACTCATCCCGGCCGGCTGTCCACGCGCGCGGCGGTCAGGATCTGCACGTAGCCCACCAGGAAGGCGGCAAAGGCGCCCGCCCACAGCAGACCGCCGAGCAGGATCATGAGGAAGGGGTCGGAGGGAACCGCGACGACGCCGAGGGTTCGCAGCAGCGCGGCGATCGTGACGAGCACGTAGGCGACGACCGCGCTCCGCGGCGCCACCATCGGGCGTCCGGTATGACCGAGCGCGACGCGCGTCATCATCGCCAGGATCATCGTGCCGAACGCGCCGGCCGTGAGCGCGTGGACGGCCACGTTGCGCTTCCAGGGCGCCGCGAGATCGGCCGCGGCGAGGCAGACGAGTCCGATCACGACCCATGCCTGCCCCAGGTGCAGCGACCAGAGCAGCGGGTCGCCGAGCGCGCGTCGCGTTTGCCAACCGGACATGCGGGCGGCGAGCACGATCGCCACGAGCAGCGCCGCGCCGCCGCTCCAGATCGAAGCCGGCAGCGCGAGGTCGAGCGCGAGGAAGAGCAGAAAGGCCGGCACCGACGCGCGCTCGGCCCAGGCCGGCGAACGGGCCGGCTCGGCGACGCCGGTGCGCCGCAGCGCGTTGGTCGTGAAGCTCGGGGTGACGCGTCCGCCGATCACCACGACGAGTAGCGCGACGAGATCCACGGCGGCCCGCAGCCCCACGGCCGCGGTGCCAGTGCTCAGGCCCAGCGCCTCGGCGTGCATCAGCGCGTTCGCGGCGGCGAGCGCGAGGATGCCGATCGGAAAGCCGAAGTTGTGGCGCACGCCGGCTCGGTAGATCGGTGGCCCGATCGCCAGCGCGAACATCGGCAGGAAGGCGAGATCGACGGCCGCGGTGAACCACGGCGCGCGACCCGCAAACTCCATCACCAAACGGCCCGCGAGCCAGAGCGCCGCGAGACCTGCGAGCCGCCGCCCGGCGAGCGCGGTCGTGCCGGTCCACACGGGTACCGACGTCAGCAGGAAGCCGGCGATCGCCGCGGTGCAGAAGCCGAAGATCATCTCGTGCGCGTGCCAGACGGTGAGCCACAGCCACTTCGGCGGAGCGAGCCAGCCGGCCCCCACGCACAACCAGATCGGCACGAAGACGACCGCATGCGCGGAAGCCAGCAGGAAGAAGGGCCGGAAGCCGCGGCCGAATAGTTTCATGGACGCGAAGCGTATCGCTTTCGGCCGGGCATGACGCCGGTCATCACGCCGGGGCGCCCCGAGTCGCGAAGATCCGCCGGCGGCGGCTGCGACCGGCGCGCGACGCCATTGTCGTTGCCAGCCTCACGACCCATTCGCCGCGGAGCACAGTCGATGGCACGAGTAGGCGGAGACTGGGCCGAGGCGTATCGGCGCAAGTGGAAGTGGGACCGCGTCGCGTGGAGCAGCCACAACGTCGACTGCTACCCCTCCGGCTGCCCGCTTCACGCCTACGTGAAGGACGGCAGGATCGCGCGCGAGGAGCAGGCCGGCTCGCTGCCGCAGATCGAGCCGGGCATCCCCGACATGAACCCGATGGGTTGCCAGAAAGGCGCGTGCTGGCCGCAGCTGCTCGACGCTCCCGATCGCGTCACGCGGCCGCTCCGGCGCGTGGGCGAGCGCGGCGAGGGCAAGTTCGAGCCGGTCTCGTGGGACGTGGCGCTCACCGAAATCGCCGACGCGATGCTCGACGCCATCGAGGAGCAGGGGCCGGAGTCGATCCTCGTCCCGATGACGCCCGAGATGGGGGCGGCGCCGGCGCGCATCTTCGCGAACGCGCTGGGCGCCGTGATCACCGACGGCAGCGCCGAGTTCCACGACTTCAGCCCCGGCTTCCACCTGACGTGGGGCGTCTTCAATCCGGTCGCGTCGATGGACGACTGGTTCCTCGCCGAGCTGACCCTGATCTGGCACGCGAACCCCGTCTACACCTACATCACGATGTACCACTACCTCGCCGAGTCGCGGTACAACGGCGGCGAGATCGTCACGATCGCGCCCGACTTCTCTCCCTCCGCAGTCCACGCCGACTATCACCAGCCGATCCGGATCGGCACCGACGCCGCGCTCGCGCTCGCGATGTGCAAGGTGATCCTCGACGCGGGGCTCTACCAGAAACAGTTCGTGCAGGAGCAGACCGACCTGCCGCTGCTGGTACGCACCGACACCGGTCGGTTTCTGCGCGGCAACGAGGTCGCCGTGGGGGACCGCGACGACCAGTTCTTCTGGTGGGACGCGCGGACGGACGCGCTCACGCCCGCCCCGCGCGGCACGCTGGCCACGACCGGCATCGACCCGGCGCTCGAGGGCGCGTTCCGCGTGCTGCTCGCCGACGGCAGCGCCGTGGAGGTGGAGCCCGTCTTCGCGCGCTTGCGGCGTCAGCTCGACGACTACACGCCGGAGAAGGCCGGCGCGATCTGCGAGATCCACCCCGACAACATCCGCGCGCTCGCGCGCAAGGTGGCGACGCGCAAGACCAAGATCTTCGTCGGCTGCAACTCGGGCAAGTCCTATCACGGCGACCTGATGGAGCGCGCGATGGCGCTGCTGCTGGCGCTCACCGGGAACTGGGGCAGGAAGGGAACAGGCGTGCGCTCGTGGGCCGTGATCGGCCTCGACGGTCAGGCCTTCATGACACAGAAGGGCGAACCCGGTCAGGAGGCCGCGCAGCGCTTCATCGCCAACCTGACGCGCATGCGCCGCATGCTCGGCGCCGGCGATCCCACCCTCAGCACCGAGATGCTGCAGAACCGCGCGGCCGAAATGGCCGGTGAACTCGGCGGCATGGGCCGCACCATCCCGCCCGTCTATCTCTGGTATCACCAGTACGGCTACCAGGAGCGCTGGAACGATCCCGACAACCACGACCCGGCGATGCCCCGAAGCTTCGGCGCCTATCTCGAGGAGGCCGCCGACAAGGGCTGGTGGAAGGGAAGCCTCCCGCGGCTGTGGAAGGACGTCGAGCCCCGCGTGCTGGTGGAGGCCGGCGGCAACCTGCTGCGGCGCCAGCGCGGCGGGCAGACGCTGCTGCTCGAACACGTCTGGCCGAAGCTGAAGATGATCGTGTCGATCGACTCGCGCCTCAGCACGACGGGCCTGTACTCGGACTACGTGCTCCCCGCGGCCCAGCACGGCGAGAAGATCCAACACAGTATGCCGTCGGTTCACCACCTCAACTGCGTGCTCGCCGATCGCGCCGTGGCGCCGGCGGGAGAGGCGCTCCCGGACCACGAGATCGGCGTGCGGCTGCTCGAGAAGCTCGAAGAGCGCGCGGCTGCGCGCGGCCTCAGCGAGTTCAGCGACGCGAGCGGGCGCAAGCGCAGCCTGCAGGGCCTCGTGGCGGCCGCGACACTGGGCGGCGCCATGCGCGACGAGGAGAAGCGCTTCGACGAAGCGGTGCGCGACAACGCCGTCTACGGCGTGCTGCCACCGGGCACCACGCTGGCGACGCTGCGCGAGAAGGGGGCGATCCGGTTTTCCGGCTGGGGCATCGTCGGGCACGGCGCGTCGCAGGCCTCGCCGCTGCGCGCAGACGAGGTGCACAATCCGTTTCGCTGGCACACCGAGGATAAAGTGCCCTACGACACGCTCACCCGGCGCGCGCAGTTCTACATCGACCACGAGTGGTTCCTGGAAGCGGGCGAAGCGCTGCCGGTCCACAAGGAATCGCCCGGGCATGGCGGGCCGCGCCGGCGCTTCCAGCTCACCAGCGGACACAACCGCTGGAGCATCCACTCGATGAACATGACGAACCGCATGCTGCTCGGCACCCATCGCGGCGAACCGTTCGCGTTCGTGAACCCCAAGGACGCGGCAGCGCTCGGTGTCACGGACGCCGAGTGGATCGAACTCGCAAGCGACGTCGGCAAGGTCCAGGTGACGGCCAAGCTCTCGGCCGCCTGCCGGCCCGGACAGGTGATCCTCTACAACGGCTTCGAGCCGTTCATGCATCCGGGCTGGCAGGGTCAATCGGAACTGGAGCCGGGCCAGATGAAATGGTCGGGACTCGCGAGCGGCTACGGACATCTCGTGTACCGCGTCTTCGCCTGGCAGCCGGTCCCCACGGACCGGGCGGTGCGGATCGACGTGCGAAGGATCGGCGCGCGATGAACGCGCGCCGCGGGCTCTGATTGGGAACGATCCTCTTTCGCAACGGGACGCTCTGGAGCGGCGAGCGACCGGCGCCGCGAGCTGGCTGGCTGCTCGTGCAGGGCGATCGCGTCTCCCGCTGCGGAACGGACGGCGAGCCCGAGCCGGCAGCGGAGACGACCGTCGATCTCGAAGGCGGGCACCTGCTGCCCGGCTTCTGCGACGCGCACTCGCACCTTTCGGTCGGCGCGTGGCTCCCCGCGGTGGGCGACGGGCGATCGCTCCGCTCGGCCGGCGAGGCGCTGGCGGCCGTCCGCGCCGCGGCCGCGACGAAGCCGCCCGGCGCCTGGATCGTCTTCGGGCGCGTGGACCTCGACCACTGGCCCGGCGCCCGCGTGCCGGCGGCCGAAAGTCTGGACGAGGCCAGCGCGGGCCGGCCGGTGCTGCTCGCCGACCTGACGCTCCACCGCGGCGTGCTCTCGAGCGAAGGCCTGCGGCGCAGCGAGATCGGTCGCGAGACGCACGACCCGCTCGGCGACATCGTCCGCGGCCGCCGCGGCGAGCCGACGGGCCTCGTCTGGGAGCGCGCCTTCGGCCGCGCACTCTACAACGCGCTGCGTGCGCTCGCCGCGGATGCGGGCGAAGCGGGTGTGGACGGCCTGCTCGACCGCGAGGCGCAGGCGCACCTGCGTCTCGGCATCACGCGGGTGCACGAGCCGGGCGTGCCGCCGGAGGTGCACGCGCGTCTGGCGGCGCTGGCGGCGCGCACGCCGCTTCGCCTTTCGTGGTCCGCGAGTGCGAGCGTCGGCTTCCTGGAGCCGCCGGACGATCCGCGGACGCTGCCGCCGGGCCCGTACGGCGAGGCGCCCGCGAGCGTCAAGTTCTTCCTCGACGGCGCAACGCGCTGCGCGCTCTGCCTGCCGCCCGGCGCGGTGCTCGCCTCGCTCGGCCGCGCGCTGCAGGCGGCGCTGGTCGAGCGCGACGTAGCGCCGCTCGCGATGCTCGCCGCGCAGCGCACGCGCCTCGACGGCCTGCACCTCCACATGGCGTGGGAGCGCTTCGACGAGCCGGCGCTCCGCGCGCGCGTGGGCGCCTTCGCCGGGGCGGGTTTCGTTCCGCGCCTGCACGCGATCGGGAACGCCGCGGTCGCGCAGGCTGCGCGCACCCTCGCCGCCGTGCGGACGCCCCACGCCACCATCGAGCATGTGCTGCTCGCGCGCCCGGAAGAGATCGCGCTGCTCGCCGCCTGCGGCGTGATCGTATCCACACAACCCGGTTTCATCCCGACCCACGGCCCGGCAATGCGGGCGCTCGGCCTCGACGTCGGACTGCGCCCGGTGCCACTCGGTTCGTTGCTGCGCGGCGGTGTCGCGATCGCGATCAGCTCCGATCATCCCTGCGGCCCGCTCGATCCGCTCCACAATCTCCGGCACGCGGTCAGCCGGCGGCTCCCGGACGGCGAGCGGCTGGCTGCGGCCGAGGCGATCACGCCGGGCGAGGCGCTACACGCCGCGACGGCAGGCGGAGCGGCGGCCGTGGGATTCGCCGGCGAGGGAACGCTCGTCGCCGGCGCCGCCGCGGATCTCGTCGTCTGCAGCGGCGATCCGTTTGCCGAGGGCAGCCGCGTCGCGAGCACGTGGGTGGGAGGCCGGCGTGCCTGGCCGCCCGCCGCGCCGGAGGGCGTGCGCGAGTCGTAGCACTTCGCGAACGCCGTCCGTTGTGAGATGATCGCGGTCATAACCATCGACGCGGCCTGCTGCAACGGTGCTCGTCGCAGCGCGGGGTCGCCGCCCGCAACGGGGGAAACCGTGCGCCCGGACCGCCTCGCCATCCTCACGCTTCGCGTGCTCGCAATCTCCTTCGCCGTCGTGGGAACGCAGTTCCTGCTGGCGCCCGACGCGACGCTCGCTTCGCTCGACGCCACGGGCGCGTACTTCGGCGAGTTCCCCGCGACGCCCGCCACCGGGGCGCGGCTGTGGCTCGCGCTCTCGGTGGCCTACATGCTGCTCGTGACGCTGCTCGCCCTGCTGGCGCAGCGCGATCTCTCGCGCGCACGCCCGTATCTCGCGCTGCTCGTGGCGGGCAAGGCCTGCTCGTCGCTGGTGGCCCTGCTCTCCTACCGCACGGTTTCCCCCTCCTTCCCCTACCTCGCAAACTTCGTAGTGGACGGCGCGATCGCGCTCGGCGTGGCAATGATCTGGCTGGCGGCGCCGCGCCTCGCGGCGTACGCGCCGGACGCGCGACGCAGCGGCGGCACTGCACTCTCGCGTGTCGATGCGCGGATCTTGCGCGCCGTGCTCGAAGCGCTCGCGCCGCCCGGCTCGGCGCTGACGGTCGAGACGGCCGGCCCCTCCGTCGCGGGCGCGGTCGAGGGCTACGTGCGCGCCGCGGGAGGGCTCGGCGCCTTCCGCTGGTTGCTGCGCGGCCTCGAGATCTCCCCGTTCCTGCTGCCGCCGCTCTGGCTGCGCCGCTTCTCGAAGCTCGCGCTCGACGATCGCGTGCGCGTGCTGAAGGCCTGGGAGGATTCGCGCCTCTGGCCGCGCCGGCAGGCGCTCGCCGTCCTCAAGCTGGTGACACTCACGCATGTCTACGGCCGCCCGGAGGTGCTGCGCGCGATCGGCTACCAGGATCCGCTCGAGCGCGTGCCGCTCGACGGCGCGGTGGAGGTTGCCCGATGAACACCGCAGCGGAGCGGCCGGGCGAGATCGAGGAACGCGCCGAGGTGGTCGTGATTGGCAGTGGCGCGGGCGGCGCCGTCGTCGCCTGCGAACTCGCCGAGGCCGGCGTCGACGTGCTGCTGCTCGAGGAGGGCGACCACCCGGACCGCGTGCCCGCCGGCGCGCCGCCGCTCACCCGCATCGGCGCGCTCTACCGAGACGGCGGCATGAGCGGCACGGTCGGCAACACGGTCATCACGGTTCCGATCGGCTGCACGGTGGGCGGCACCACGACGATCAACTCGGGCACCTGCTGGCGCGCGCCCGAGGAGGTGCTGGAGCGCTGGGAAGGCGAGTTCGGCATCCCGGCGCTCGCGCGAGGCGGTCTCGAAAACGAGTACGCGCGCGTCGAGAAGGCGCTCGGCGTCGCACCGGTGCCCGAAGAGCTGCTCGGCCCGGGCGCGCGATTGGTGCGGCGCGGAGCCGAGGCGCTCGGCTTTCACGCGACGCCGCTCTCGCGCAACGCCGTCGGCTGTCGGGGTACGGGCGTCTGCGCCTTCGGCTGCCCGCGCCATGCGAAGCAGTCGACCGACGTCTCCTACGTTCCGCGCGCGCTCGCCGCGGGTGCGCGACTGCGGACCTGCACGCGCGTCGAGCGTGTGCTCGTCGAAGGCGGTCGCGCGGCGGGCGTCGTCGCGACGCGCCTCGGCGCGCGCGGCCAGCCGATCGGACCGCTGCGGGTGCGCGCCGCGCGGGTTGTCGTGGCCGCCGGCGCGCTCCTAACGCCGGGGCTGCTCGCGGCGAGCGGACTCGCGCCGCGCGGTTCCGAGATCGGGCTTCACCTGCGGCTGCATCCCGCCTCGCGCGGCGCCGCGCTCTTCGACGAGCCGGTGCGCTCGTGGGAAGGCGTGCCGCAGAGCCTGCAAGTGCGCGACTTCGAGGCCGAGGGCATCGTGCTGCAGGGGATCTGGGTGCCGCCCCAGCTGCTCGCGCCGACGCTCCCGGGCGCGGGCGCAGAACACGAGGACCGCATGGCGGCGGTCAGCCGGATGGCGTCCTTCGGCGCCCTCATCAGCGACACCAGCGAAGGTCGCATCCGCCGCTTCGGCGGGCGATCGCTGCCCTGGTACCGGATGAACGCGGGCGACGTGCAGCGCATGCGGCGCGCGCTCTCACTGCTCTCGCGCATCTACTTCGCGGCGGGAGCGCGCGAGGTCTACCCGGGCGTGCGCCAGGCCCCGGTGCTGCGCTCGATCGCGGAGGCCGAGGCGCTCGAACACCTCGCGTTGCGCGCCTCCGACTTCGAGCTGATGGCGTTCCATCCAATGGGGACGGCACGCATGGGTGGCGACGCGAAGCGCAGCGCCGTGGATCCGGCCGGCCGGCTGCGCGGCGTCTCCGGCGTCTACGTGGCCGACGCGAGCCTGTTCCCCTCGTCGAGCCGACTCAATCCGCAGCTCACGATCATGGCGCTCGCCACGCGCATCGCGCGCGGTATGGCCGAGGACGCGCCGACGGGCGCTCTCTAGCGTGTTCGAGCTGGACGACACGCATGGGGCCTTCGAGAGCGCAGTGCGCAGCTGGTGCGAACGCGAACTCGCGCCGGCGGTGCCGGCGATGGAGCGCGGCGAGCTGCTGCCCTACCCGCTTCTCAAACGGCTCGCCCGCGAACTCGGCATCGCCGACGTGCTCTCCGCCATGGCCGAGCGGCGCCTCGCGCGGCTGCTCGGCGGACCGGATGCCGCGGCGGAGCCGACACCCTCGCGCGACGGCGGCGGCGAGGGCAGCGGGCTCGGGGGCGATCCGCTGCTCACCAGCGTGCTCTTCAAGGAGATCTGCCGGGTCTCGCCGGGCTTCGGCATGGTGCTGATGGCGACGCTCGGCTGCGGCATGACGATCCTCGCGCGCGGCTCCGCCGAGCTCGTCGAGCGCTTCGCGCTCCCCGTGCTGCGCTTCGAGAAGATCGGCGCCTGGGCGCTGACGGAACCCGAGGCCGGCAGCGACGCGTTTGGCGGTATGCGCACCACGGCCGTTCGCGACGGAGACGCGTGGCTGCTGAATGGGCGCAAGACCTTCATCAGCAATGCGCCCTACGCGGACGTGCTCGCGGTCTTCGCGCGGGTCGCGCGCGAAGGCGGCGAGCCGGTGGCGCGCCCGGTCGTCGTCGAGCGCGGCATGCCGGGCCTCGAGACCGGCCCGCCGCTGCGCAAGATGGGCATGCACGACTCGCCCACCGGCGACGTCTTCCTCGACGGCTGCCGCGTCCCGCTCGGCAATGTCGTCGGTTCGCTCGAGGCCGATCCACGCGCGCGCGGCGGCGCAGCGCTCGAGACGCTGAATCTCGAGCGCGCGGTGATGCCCGCGATGTGCCTCGGCATCCTCGAGCGCTGCGTCGAGGAGTCGGTGCGCCATGCGCGCACGCGGCGGCAGTTCGGCAAGGCGATCGGCGAGTTCCAGGGCGTCGCCTTCCAGCTCTCGCGGATGGCGATCGCACTCGAGAACGCGCGCAACCTGGTGCTGAAGCTCGCCTGGGCACAGCGACGGGGCCACCTCGACGCGCGCCTCGCCTCGATCGCCAAGCTCTACTGCGCCGAGCAGGCCACGCGCGCAGCGCTCGCCGCCGTGCAGATCCACGGCGGCGCCGGCTACATGGCCGACCTGCCCCTCGAGAAGCTCGCCCGCGACGCAAAGATGTTCGAGATCGGCGGCGGCACCAACGAGATCCAGCTCCAGACCATCGCGCGCTCGCTGCTCGCGTAGCAATGGCCCGATCGCGAACCCGTTCAGCGCGAGGCCGGCGTGCCTTCCATGCGCGCGGCCAGGTGGAACACGATCCAGGCGCCGCAGCGCGCGCAGTCGACGTCGTTGCCGTAACAGCAGAACGGCGTCGTGAAGTGGTCGCCCTCGAGATAGAGCGGGAGCACGACGTCGCGGGCGGGGCAGGCTGCCGTCACGCGCGCGGCGTGCGGCGCCAGCATCAGCTCGAGGCTGCGGTTCGTGTTGCGGACGAAGCCCGGAAACGTCGCCTTGAGGCGCAGCACTTCGTGGATCGCCACGGCGCGCTCCTCGTTGGTCGCCCAGGCGTCGGGGCCCTCATCCCGTTCGCGCGGGACGTAGAACGAGAACGTCATCCAGCCGGCGCGCGTCTCGCGCAGCGCCAGGGCCAACTCCTCGAGACGGTGCTGATTGCGTCGCGTGACGACGCACTGCACCTGCACCGGCGAAGAAAAGTCGGCGGGGAGCGAAGCGAGATTGCGGATCACGCGGCGGAAGACGCCCTCGCCGCGAATCGCGTCGTTCAGATCCTCGGGGCCGTCGAGACTCACGACGTAGAGCACGCCGGGGCCGAAGTCGATGAGCGGCGCCGTCCCGTTCGTGGTGATCGTGTTGCGCGGGAAGAGCCGGATGCCCTCGGCCAGCAGCCGGGGCTTGAGCAGCGGCTCGCCCCCCATCCACAGCATCGAGACGATGCCGTGGCGGTCGCGCAGCGCGGCAAGCGTCTCCAGGATCTCGGCGTCGCCCAGCTCGTCGCGGATCGACTCCGGCGTCTCGTTCGGATTCGCCTCGCGGAACACGAAGCAATGCCGGCAGGCAAGATTACATCGATTGGTGACGTTCACCATCGCGGCCGGATAGCGCGCGTCGGTTCGATAGTGGCCGCTCAGCTCGGCGCGGATCATCTCGGTCACTCCGTCCAGCAAAGGCTCAGCAGTGGAAGGGCCTCGCCGGGAACGACGATAGCGGTCCCCACCGCACGATCCCAACGCGGCCGCACCGGCTAGAACGAGAGGATCATCTCGACGAACCCGAAGTTGGCGCTCTTGCCTCCGTAATTGGCGCTGATCACGCTCTGCCCCCAGGCGTGCGCGTAGAAGAGGTTGACGGTGAGCGCGTCGATCGGTTTCACGCTCAGCATCACGTGAGTGAGGAGCGCAAGGCTGCTGCTCCCTTCCCTCGGCGTGCCCGTGTTGCCGTAGCCGAAGACGGAGTCGCTCGTCGCGCCGCCCCCGAAGTACGTGAGGTCGCGACTCGAGGTGGTGCGCAGCCAGTGGAGCATGTCCCAGCGCAGCGTCACGCGCGAATGCGGTTGCAGCACGATCTGCGCGAAGGCGTCCTGGTCGTTCATCATGTTGTAGAACGGGAACTGTGCATAGAGCCACGCCGTGGGCAGCATCTGGAAGAACGTCCCGTGCGTGTCGTCGGTCGGATCGCGGTCGCCCGATCCGACGTTGAAGCCGAGGCGCAGCCAGGGCTTCGCCCAGACGTCGGGGAGCTGATAGCCGAACTCCGCGCCCCAGGCGTAGGAACGCTGGTGCTGGCTCTGCCAGTTCCCGACCTGGGCCATGCCGTAGATCATCGCATCCAGGTTTCCGGGACCGAGCGGCTCGACGTGCAAGGCATTGCCGCCGATGGTGTGCAGGTTCGCCGCGCGGCCGACGTCGGCCCGGCGCAGGGCGAGCGGCCGATTGTCGAGGAAGAGCACGTCGCGGTCGTCGCCGTAGTAGATGTAGAAGAGTCGGCCGATGGTCTTTCCCACGGACGCTGCGACGGCGGGCGAGTCCTTCAGGTTGAGCGAGGCGCCCGCCACCGTGATGTCCATCTCGCCATTGGCGCGCACCTCGAAGCCGCCGCGCGTTGGGCGAAAGCCGAAGGCCGTGACGTTCCAGTCCGCCGCGTCGAAGGCGATCTTGCCGCCATCGAAGCTGCGGCCCGCATGCGTGTAGTCGAAGGGCCCGAGCAGGCGCTGCCCGATCCGATTCGTCTGCACCCAGAGCAGGGTCGGATCCTTCGCCGGCGCATCCATCGCATCCGAGTAGAGCTGGCGGCCGCCCTTGACGGAGAGCCCTTCCACGTCGAACGGACTCTTCCACTCGAGCCACGCGTTTCGCACGAATGCGCCGTTCTGTGTCGAGTAGGCCGTGTTGGCGTAGTAGCTGGCGCCGACGCCGATGCCGTGCGTCGGGAGATTCGAGACCGTCGTATCTTGGAACTGCACGAAGAGTTCAATGGGGTCGCGCGTGACGCGGAGCCCGGCCTGGAAGCGGTTGCCCAGGAAGTCGTAGTCGTTGTCCCGCGTCGGCGCGTTGTTGGGCCGTGCGAACCAGTCCACGAACTCGCCGCGGATGCGGTTCGCGACTTCGAGCCGGATCGTCGATCCGAAGGGACCCTCCATCTCGAGCTTCGGGATCGCGAACGGACCCGGCGGCGGGGCAGCAGGAGTCTGGGCTCCCGCGCCGGCTGGCGAAAGATGGATCGCGAGGAGCAGGGCCACGGAAGTGACTCGGAGCTTCGTCATGGAGTTCCCGCCCTCGTCACACGCTGGGTGAGCGCCGGTCTGGCCGGACTCGTGGCGAGAGCGACGCAGACGCGTTCGCCGGCGCGTGCTGCGATCAGAACTCCGGAGCGTTGCCGGCGCTCGCACAGCCGCCACACGCGATCTCGTCGGCCGGCGACGGGAGAAGCGGAGCTGTCGGATCGTGGAAGGACGGCAGCCCGAGACGCTCGCCTTCCTCGGCGAGCAGCGCCGCCAGCGCGTCGGCCGCCGCCGCGTAGAAGGCCTGAGCCTCCGCCGCGCGGACGCGCGCTGCAAAGCGGGGAATCCAGCGCAGCAGATGATCGGCGAGGAAGCACTCGTAGGCACCGCGGGTGATCTCCGCACGCTCGTCCCATCCCTGCCCTTCCGCCCAGGCCTCCTTGAGCGCGAGGACCGATGCGAGCTCGCATTCGGTCGCGACGTGGTCGGCGAGTTCGCCGTTCTCCTCGAGACCGAAAGCCCGCAGGAAGCCACGCACGTCGGCGAGCTCGACCGGGGCGACGACACGCGCATCTGCGTAGGCGCTCTCGCGCGCGGGCACCCCACCACCGCGCCCGCCAAAGAGCCGCTCATGCGCGTCGACGAGCGCCTCCTCGCGCTCGCTGCCGAGCGCGGCGACTGCGCCGGCGAGGGCGGTCGCGAGTGCGCCGCTTGCGCGATTCTGCAGCGCGACGAGATCCCCGTGAAGCTGCACCGTGTCGAGCGGCGCTGCGAAGGCGCGTGCCATCGCACGCCACGCCTGCGCGCGCTCGAGCGCCGCCTGCACCGCCGCCTGGCTCACTTGGGCACCGCCATCGGTACCCAGTTCGCCCACGCCTTGCGCGCACCCACCTCGCCGTGCGAACCGTTCCACACCGCGAAGACCACATGCGTGGCCGTGCCGGCCGCGAGGCTCGCCGCGGAGTCCCCCGTCGCCGCCAGCGGTCGCGTGATCACCACGTGCCAGCGGCGTCCATCGTTCCGCCCCTTGCCCGTCGCAGCCTGCGTCGCGCGCGGCGTGAGTGAGCCGAACCCCTCGGCCATCAGATCCTGGACGCTCGAGGTGCGGTGCCGATCGCTCATCGGGTTCCCGAGCGACACCGCGCCACGATACGCCTGCGCCTCGGCCGTCGGCAGGTGATCTTCGTGGTAGAGGTCGGCCGCGTAGGCATTCGGGTAGAGCTCGTGCACGGTGACGGCACCGCGCTCCAGGTCCGTCTGCCAGTCTGCGCGCCACTGGAGGATCTGTAGCCGGCCGTTCGGATTGCCCATGAACGGTGCTGGGAGCGGCCCCGCAGCGACCGGGAACCCCACGGCCACCATGTCGCCGAATCCGTCCACCGTCGCGCGCAGGTCGGCGGTGTCGTCGTCCCACTCGAGGAGGAATCCAGCGTGGTCCTCGTTGCGAACGGCCCGCACGTCGAGCGCCGACGTCGCGGGCGCGGCGTTCTGCGGCGTGGTCACGACCTGCGGCAGCAGCGCGACCTTCGACGGAGTCGCCCGCCCGAAGGCGGTGATGTCGGAAATGGGCCCCTTGCCAGGGACTTTCCCCATCGCGAGCCCGGCGGGAGCAGCGGGTTCCTGGGCGGCGGCTCCGACGGGAAGCGCGAGCAGGGCGAGAGCGAGCAGCGTCTTCCGCATCTTCGACCTCATGTGGTGTTGTGCCGATACGAACCACGAGCCGCGTCGTGGAAGGGACGGATGATGGCGGGCTCGTAGAGCGGAACCCTCACCACCTCCGTCCCCTTTTCGTCGAAGCCGAGAGCCAGGTCGCCCTCGCGCTGGAAGCGGTGGATCAGCAGCGGGCTCGCGCCGAAGAGCGTGAGCACTGCCAGCAGGTCCTTGTCGCCCGCGATCTCGCGATAG
>Ga0102851_10001238_pt1 | contig 14347 bp, 14 predicted proteins | sample Mud3Dept3metaG_FD_79558 | JGI IMG/M metagenome (GOLD analysis project Ga0102851, IMG submission 79558) | Freshwater wetland microbial communities from Ohio, USA, analyzing the effect of biotic and abiotic controls - Mud 3 Core 4 Depth 3... | ecosystem: Environmental > Aquatic > Freshwater >... | reverse complement strand
TTCTTCCGGAAGCACCTGCCCGGCGAGGAGCCCATCGGCGAGTTCCGACGGGACATCGTGAATGTGAACGGCGGCGCCATTGCCGTCGGCCATCCCGTGGGCTCGTCGGGCCTCCGCATCATCATCACGCTCCTCAAGGAGATGGAGCGCCGGGGCCTGTCCGTGGGCCTCGCCACCATGTGCATCGGCGGCGGCCAGGGCGGGGCGATGATCGTGGAACGCGTGTAGTGCGCGATTCAAGATTCAAAACTCAATATTCAAAAAGTGCGCTCACTTGGTTCTTGAATGTTGAATTTTGAATCGGAGGATAACATGTCATCCTTCCATCTCGATATCCGGCCAGACGGCGTCGCCGTCCTCACCTTCGACCTCCCGGGCGAAAAGGTCAACAAGCTCACGACGCCGGTCATGGACGAACTGGACCGGCTGCTCGATGAGATCGCCGCGAACCGGGAGATCAGGGCGCTGGTCGTGCGGAGCGGCAAGCCCGAGGGGTTCATCGCCGGCGCCGACATCGCGGAGATCCGGGACATCACCGACGGGCCGCGGGGCGAGGAACTGAGCCGCAGGGGCCAGGCGGTCATTCAGAAGCTTGAAGCCTTGCCCATTCCGACGGTGGCGGCGGTCCACGGCGCCTGCCTGGGAGGCGGGCTGGAGCTTGCGCTGGCCTGCTCCCACCGGGTCGTCAGCAGCGACCCGAGGACGGCCCTCGGCCTCCCGGAAGTGAAGATCGGCATCATTCCCGGCTTCGGGGGCACCCAGCGGCTGCCGCGCCTGGTCGGCCTCACGAACGCGCTGGAGATGATCCTGCCGGGAAAAAGCGTGCACGCGAACAAGGCGAAGAAGATCGGGCTCGCCGATGAGGTGACGCACAGGGAAACGCTTCTGGATGTCGCGATCGCCATCGCACGTTCGGCGACCGGAGCGCCGCGACCAAGGCGCATGCGGGCCAAACGGCCGGTCCTCACCCGGCTCCTCGAGAGCACTCCCGTGACCCGCTCCCTCATCTACCGCTCGGCAATGAGCCGCGTGCTCGCGGAGACCCGGGGGAATTATCCCGCCCCGGTCGCCGCGCTCGAGGCGGTACGGTACGGCCTTTCCCACGGGCTCGCCGCCGGGTACCGGAACGAAGCAAGGGTCCTCGGCAGCCTCATTCCCTCAGGGATATCGAAGAACCTCATCCATGTCTTCTATCTGAGCGAATCGCTCAAACGGGACCCCTCTCCCCCGGTCCTGAAGGTCTCCCGGGCGGGGGTCATCGGCGCCGGCGTCATGGGAGGCGGCATCGCCCAGCTCTTTGCAGAGAAGGGCATCGCGGTGCGGATGCGGGACATCACGCCGCAGGCGGTGTCAGCCGGCCTCAAGGCCGCCGACGAACTGTTCCGGAAACGGACGAGAAAAGGCCTCCTTGATCGGATCCAGGCGAGGGACGGCATGGACCGCGTCAGCGGAACATCGGACTGGAGCGGGTTTACGGGCGCCGATATCGCCGTTGAGGCGGTCGTCGAAAACATGGAGGTCAAGCAGGCCGTTCTCCGGGAATTCGAGCACGCCGCCAGGGAGACCGCGATCTTCGCGTCGAACACGTCGTCGCTCTCCATCACCGCGCTGGCAACCGCGTCGAATCGGCCTGAGCGCGTCGTCGGCATGCACTTCTTCAACCCCGTGGAGAAAATGCCGCTCGTGGAGGTCGTCAGGGGAAAACAGACCTCCCCGGAGACCGTGGCCGTTGTCGCGACGCTGTCCCGCCTGCTCGGCAAGCTGCCGGTGGTCGTGAACGATGGCCCGGGGTTCCTGGTGAACCGCATCCTCATGCCCTACTTGGGCGAAGCGCTCCGCATGCTGGAAGAAGGGAGCAGGATCGAGGAGATCGACCATGCGCTCCTGAACTTCGGCATGCCCATGGGCGCCTTCATCCTGCTGGACGAGATCGGAATCGACATCGCGCACAAGGTCTCCGGAATCCTTCGCGAGGGACTGGGCGAGCGCATAACAGCATCCCCGCTCCTTGAGAAGCTCTACCAGAACAATTTCTACGGGAAGAAGAACGGAAGGGGCTTTTATCTCTACCTGCACGGAAAACGAGGCGGGGCCAGCCCCCTCGTTTACCATATGCTGCCGAAGCGAGAGAAGAACGAGGGATGGATCCCGGAGCAGGAGATCGTGGAGCGGGCAGTGTTCCTTATGATCAAGGAAGCCGCGCTTTGTCTTGAAGAGAAGATCATCGACCGTCCCGACCAGCTCGATGCGGCGCTCATCTTCGGCATCGGCTTTCCTCCGTTCCGGGGCGGTCTGCTCCGCTACGCGGACACCCTGGGGGCGAAGTACATCGTCGAGCGGCTCGATGCCTACGCGGCAAAGTATGGAGGCCGCTTCTCGCCCCCCGCGTCCCTCTCCGAGATGTCCCGGGACGACCTCATCAGCCAGATCGTGCGGTAGCACGCCGTCAGCATCATCTTCCCTCGAGCGACGCAGACCGGAGCACTTCGGGATCGCTTTTCCGGGCGACGAATGATCAGCATTCTCATCTTGGAATGACTTGCCTCTGCGCAGCAATGCCGCTATAATGAGCCCGGTCGGGTTTGCGGCAGGATAAGCCGCCGCCCTCAGGCTTTCCGTCGTGGTGACCGCGCGAATTCCCATGGACCAGAAACTATCCAAGTTCATCGGCTGCATGATAGGCACCGCCGTCGGCGACTCCCTCGGCGCGCGGCGCGAAGGGTCGTCCGCGATCGCCGAGATCGCCGACCTTGCTCCGCGCTACACCGACGACACCGCCATGACCATCGCCGTGGCAGAATCGCTTGTCGAGCAGAAGGACTTTCACTACTGGCATATGGCCGAACGGTTCCTCAGGAACTACGAGCTGGAGCCGTGGCGGCGGTACGGCCATACGATCTCCCGCGTGTTCCGCCTGATGCGGCACGGCCAGCTGGGATTCGGGATGATCGACCGGAACCTCTACCCCGACGGGTCCTTCGGGAACGGCGCCGCCATGCGGGTCGCTCCCATAGGACTCCTGTACCATGATGATCCCGAGATGCTCCGCGACGTCGCCTACAACTGCGCGGGCATCACCCACAGCCACAAGCTGGGGCTGGAAGGCGCCGCGCTCCAGGCCTGCTCGGTCGCGCTTGCAGTACTTGCGGACCCCCGGGACGTCAAACGCACCGAGTTCCTCGGCACCCTCCGCATGTTCGCCAGGCCGGGCCCCTATCAGGAAAAACTGAAGACCGTCATCGATCTCCTGGTGCAGGGCGCTGAAAAAGAGGCAGTCGTCGAACAGCTCGGGACCGGAGGCTCGGCCCTGGAGTCCGTGCCGACCGCCATCTATGCCTTCCTCGCGAACCCGAGCTTCAAGAGCGCGGTGATCTATGCAGTCAGCCTCGGCGGGGACGCGGACACGATCGGCGCCATGACCGGCGCCATCGCCGGTGCCTGCTACGGCATCGAGGGGATCCCCTCGCAGTGGCGGGAAACGGTCGAGAACCGGGTCAGCATCGAAAAGCTGGCGAAACGGATGTGGGAGATGAAGATGGGGATCACTGAAGGATCGGTCGACGATGTCGCCGATGAGCAACCCGTGGAATGCAGCTAACGGGCAGCGGGACTGCCAACAGGATCGCTCGCCGTCCGGCAAGAACCAGCCGAAATCCGATGAAGACGAACGCAAGAAATCTTACTGCAATGTCATTGCGAACAACCGGAGGGAGCGCGGCAATCCCGCTGTTATTGTGCGGTCACGGAGCCTGTTTCGAACGAAGTTCCCGCCGGACCCCGGTCCGCCTCAGTATTCCTTATATCTTGCTTTGAACATCCTGATATGGTAGAGTCCTTATAGTTGCATATAGTTGAAACTATGAGGAGCGCATCATGTCCGCCAACCGGTTCCGATCCTTCGCCATCGCCTTTATCAATCAGGTCCTCGTTGCTGGCATTGCAAGCCTCTCATTCGCAGCTGCCCCGGTCAATCCCGGCGACCAGGCTCCTGACTTCACGCTTTCCGATCTGGGGGGACGGCCGGTCTCCCTTTCCGACTACCGGGGCAAGGTCGTCCTGCTGAACTTCTGGGGCACGTTCTGTGGGCCCTGCCGCACCGAAATGCCGTCCCTGAACAATCTGTACCGGGAGATGAAGGACCGGGGATTCGTTGTCCTGGCAGTGTCCCTCGACCGTTCGGAGCAAACCGTTCGGACGTTCATCGAAGCTGAGCGAAGCTCCTTTCCCGTGCTGCTCGACAGGGAGAAACAAGTTTACTACGGGAAGTACGCGACCTTCGCCCTCCCGCTCACCTACCTCATCGATAAAAAGGGCACGATCGTCGAAAAGTATTTCGGCAGGCAGGAATGGGATTCCCGCGATATGCAGGACCGGATCGTACAGCTGATACGGGAGGAGTAGCGGGATATAGGGACCGCGCGCCGACAGAGGCCGGAGAACGACACGAGACGGCTGCGCGCGCCGCGCCCCACATGATTCCCGCGGTCACTCGATCGTAATGGCGTAATAAGGGCAGATGGTCAGGATGCCCCGGTCCGGGTTCTCGCTGAACGCTTCGGCATTGATGACCCAGGCTTTCTCTTCCCGCATCTCGAAGAACTGCGGAAAGGCCTCGGCGCAGCCGCCGCAGCCTTCGCACAGTCCGTAATCGATGTTCGGTACCATCGGCCGTTATCACCTTTCCCGTTCGATTTTCACGCCACAGTGGTATTGTAGCACACACTCACTTCTTTGAGATCCTGACCCTCCACTCATCGGGCCCCTGAACAAGGTACTCCCATCCGAAACGCCCCTCGCGCTCATGGAGGAATGAATAGTAGAGCGGCTTGGGGTCATGGTCGTTGATCAGCACGAACGACCCGCTGATCTCGAGAGCATCAAAGGTCTGAAAGATGAGCGGGTGCCGGTCCCGCGGCGGGATCGTTGTGACGTTCAGCTCTTTCATGGTGAGCCTCCTTTTCTTCTGCGGAGATTGCAGCTCCCTGCAGCGAGCCGCAGGAAATCTTCGGTCCTCATGGTAGTCTTCGTTGTCCTGATTGCTCGTTCCTGGTTCCACTCCGCAGCATCATCATATACTCCGCCTGCCACGCGGGATATGACCCAGGTCATACGTCCGCGCTCCCAGCGCCCCGGCATCGGGACGGCTACGAACGGCCCCCGGACCTCGGCAACGCGTTTTTCATCGCCCCGAGGGTATGCTATAATGCGTAATCAATTCATGAGGGATTCGATGCTGGGAAAAGGGACCCTGTGGCAGAGCATTCTCAGAACGACGGAGCAGGCGCTCGCGACCGGCGCGCTCCGGTCATTCCCCACGGACCGCGTCTTTATCGAGGACGGCGGCGTCCGATTTTTCATCCGGATCATGGCGGCACTGCGGCAGAAAGCCGACGCCCGTTCACAGCAGGACGAAAGCGCAAAGGCCGGCAGGAACATCGATCCGTTCCTTCCGCCGGAAAAGGACCTTACCGTCACGGACGTCACCGACACGCACATCGCGGTCCTGAACAAGTACAACGTGGTGGACCATCACCTGCTCATCATCACCCGTCACTTCGAGGACCAGCGAACGCTCCTGACCCTCCGGGACTTTGAAGCGCTCTGGATCTGCATGGCGGAGTACACCGGCCTCTGCTTCTACAACGGCGGCCGGGAGGCCGGTGCGAGCCAGGAGCACAAGCACCTTCAGATGGTGCCGCTTCCCCTGGCGACAGAGGGGCCGGCGGTCCCCATCGCCCCTCTCCTGCCCCCTTCGTTCTCGACCGGAGTTCCAGGGACCGTGCCCGGGCTGCCTTTTCGCCACTCCTTCGTGCGGCTCCGGCACGCCGTCGCGGAGCGCCCCCGCGAAGCCGCGCTCGAGACATTCGACCTCTACGCCGACATGCTCTCCTGTGTCGGCATGGACGCGCCCCGCGCAGCGGGCCTCTCCCTCCAGTCGCTGCCCTACTGCCTTCTCCTGACGCGCGAATGGATGCTCCTCGTGCCGAGGAGCCGGGAGCACGTCGAGGACATCTCCCTCAACTCTCTTGCCTATGCCGGGTCGTTCTTCGTGGCGAACGCGCAGCAGTTCGAGCGTCTGAACGGCTTCGGCCCGATGCATGCGCTGCAGGCGGCGGCGTTCCCTGGCGGGCGGATGTGATCAGCCGCCTCAGCTTGGAAAAATCGCGGACGAACTGCCGTTTCCCCTCGGGAAAACGGAGCGCGTAGGCAGGGTGGAAGGTAATGTACAGGACCCTGCCGTCCTTCCTAACCACGCTCCCGTGCGTCCTGGTGATCTCCACGTTCTGATCCAGCATGGCGAGACAGGCCGTCTTCCCGAGCAGGACGACGATGTCCGGCCCGATGACCGTCAATTGTTCGACGAGGTGCTCCCTCCCGTGCAGGACCATCGTCTTTGACGGCGTTCCCCGAAGCGGGAGATAATGCACGGGGCTGGTGATGAAAACGTCGCTCTCGGCAAGCCCCAGGTCCCGGATCATCTGGCGCAGGAGTTTTCCCGACCGGCCAATGAACGGCCGTCCGGTCTTTGCCTCCTCCTTGCCCGGCGCCTCGCCGATGAAGACGACCCGCGCGTCCGGGCTTCCCTCGCCGGGCACCGGCAGACCGGTGCAATCCTTTTTGCAGACGCGGCAGGCCGCTATCTCGCGAGCGATGCGATTCAGATGACGATTCTTGCTCATGAAGGACCACCCCTCGGGCCGGAAATAAGCTGGCAACGTATACGAAGACGTCGCACCGTGAACATCGTATGGCCGGGAGCGCACCGTTCACGCCGAAAGACCGAGCTGCGGGATTATCGGGCGATAGGGATGACGAAACTTCCTTGAGGATAGATCCCCTGCCGCTTGCTGCAGGGAACTTCAGTGAGTGCAGCTCGATTCGCTAGGAAACTCGGGTGAGCGGGATCTTGAGCCTCTGGCCGGCCCGGATCATGCTGCCGCTGCGGAGGTTGTTCGCGTCCATGATACGGCTCACGCTCGTCCGGTAGTGCACGGCGATGGTGGACAGGGTTTCGCCGCGGCGAACCCGGTGGACGACATAGGCCATCTTCGGGGGAGCGTACTTCGGCAGGCTGTCGACCACGGCGATCGTCGCCTCCGCCTTTCCGGTGGGGACCCGGAGCGTGTAGGGGCCCGGCGGCGTCGCCTGATGCCGGAGCTCGGGATTCAGGCCCGCAAGGTCCTCGGTGTCGCATCCGATCCCGTCAGCGAGCTTCGCGAGCTGCACCGGCTTCTCGAAGGAGACTGTCTCGAAGGAAACCGGCTGCTCCAGTTCGGAAAGCGTAAAGCCGTATTTCTCGGGTTCTTTGATGATGGCCAGAGTGGCCAGAAAGCGCGGATAGTAGCGTGCGGTCTCGCGGGGGAGCCGCTCATAGAGGTCCCAGAAATTGTCGAGGTAGTCGATCTTCTGGCCGCGGATCGCCCGGAGCACTGCGCCTTCGCCGCAGTTATAGGCGGCAAGGACCGTTGCCCAGTCGCCGAACATCTGGTGCAGTTCCTTCAGATAGGCGATGGCGGCGTCCGTGGACTTTCCCGGATCGAGGCGCTCGTCGATCCAGTCGTTCCGCTTCAGTCCGTACTTGTAGCCGGTGGAGGGGATGAACTGCCACAATCCCAGCGCCCGGGCGCGGGAGAGGGCCCGCACTTTGTATCCGCTCTCGATGAGCGGCAGCCAGGAGAGCTCTTCGGGAAGCCCGGCGTCCCGGAAGGCCTTCACCATCGATTCCCGGTACTTTCCCGACCTGCTGTAGGATTCCAGGAAGAAGTCCCGCTCCTGGTTCTGGAACAGGGCGATCTCGCGCTGCACGTGCTCGTTCACCGTGAGCGGGATCTCCTTGTGCGTTCCCTTCGCCGTGGTGAAGCGCGAAGCATAGATCTCCATGAGCCGCTTGGAGATCATGAACCGGAGGTCCTCCTTCTGCTGCTGCACCTCCTTGTCGCCGCTGTCAGCGGGCGCGCGAAGGAGGGAGGCATAGGCCTGGTCGAGCGCCTCGATGGCCCGGTCGGGCTCCCCTGCCGACCAGTACTCCTGGGCCGATTCCACCAGGACCAGCGCCTGGTCCAGCGCGCCGGGCTCCTCGTCGTCGCTCTCGGGATCCTCTCCAGGGGGCGCCGGCTCCTGGACCGATGCCGTCTCAGCGGCAACGACCGGAGGGGCCCAGGGTACGCTCTCAGCGACTGCCGGAGCGCCATCGCCAGGTACAGGTTCCGCTTCCGGAAGGGCTGCGGTCTGGACCGCGCTGCCAGGGTGGGACGCGCACCCCCCCGCGAGGAGGAGCAGGAAGAGGGCCGCATATGCCAGCTTGTGTAAGGTCATGGCTCTGTAGCCCGAATAGTACCCGACGAGAGGAGAAAATGCAAACGTATTCGTGGAACCCCTCCGGCATCCCGACCTGGCGGGATCTCGATGATACCACATCCCGCAGCAGCCGCGCAGCGAATGTCCCGATCAGGCTGCCGGGAGCAGGTGGACTGCCGTCCTGCCAATTACCTCGACGCTGTGGACCGATCCTTCCCGGGAGGAGGCTCGCAGGGATGATCACTTTCCGCTGAGCCTGAAGCTCTCCAGCACAACATCGAACGTTTCCGAATCTTTATTGAAGTACTGCCTCAGGGCGGCCGTGTAGCTGATCCCGTAGAACCACCCGTCGCGCAGGAACCCGCAAAAGATCGTCCGGTACGGCGTCCCGCGCTGAAGCACGGTCACCCGGAAATCGTAGACGGCCCGAAATCCCGGATACCCGGCGATCCTTCGCGCCTCGACCTTCCGAACTTCGAGGTCGGCGATCCCCGGATTGTTCCTCCGGCTGTCGAGCATGAACCCGGCCAGATCGTCCGGCGACATGCCCGGGACAAACCGTGCGCGAGCATATCTTGCAGTGCGGACCGGCCACTTCTCCGATGAGAGCGCAGAGGGCGGGAGCGGACCGGCGACAGCCGCGGCCTGATCGATCGGAATGCGCTCCACGAGGATATGCTGCAGGAAGACGCCGTCCCGCGTGGCCAGGAGATCATCGCCCCGCATGATCCAGCTCCAGCCCTCGGGAAGCGCGAGGGACACGCGGCGGGACCGGACCTCACGTCCCCCCTGCGGGTCCTTCACGGCATCCTCCGTCGCGTCTGCGGGACTAGGGGGCCGGTGCTGAGAGAGCGCGGGCAAGGTCATGACCCCGCCGGCATGCCTCCAGCCCGATGTGCAGGCGGTCATGCCGGGCGTCAGCAGGAGAGCGCAGATCAGAACGACCGGATATCTCATCGAGCCACCGCCTTCCGGTACTCCGAGAAGAGCGCCGTGACAAAGCGATGGGCGGTCTTCTGATCGCGAAGGTCCCAGCCGGCGGGACTGTTCTCCGCGCTTCGGGCAGGCTCACGCCCTTCCTTCGGAGCACCGGCTCCGCCAAGGCTGTCCCGCTCGATCCGCGAAAGGTTCCCTTCGTTTATCGTGCCATAGAAGAGCACGGCACCGCTCATATCGACAAGCGCCGCCCTGAGCTCGCTTCTTGCCGGGAGCAACGCCGAAGCGGGCTGACCGGTCTGCGTTCTCGGGATACCCGTCGTCGCCTGGACCGCGTTCCCCGCCTGAGCCGCCGACGCCGGCAGGACCGTGAAGCCGGCCACGAACCAGACCGCGTCAACCTGGTGTCGCTCCATGGCCTGCTTCGCAGGTCCCAGCGAGTAGTCGAAGGGACGCGTTCCCCCCGGGAGCGGCTCAGCCGGCCCCCTGCCCAGAACCTCATGCCGTTGTACGGCATAATCCACCGCGCTGAAAAGATCCGCCAGATCTACGAGATCGCGGTCTTCGTTCCCGATCAGCACGAGCGGCTGCTTGTTCGCCGTCATCTCGTCGATGAACGCCGCGAAGACGGTCTCTGCCGCTTCCCGGGACCAGTCGTCACGCGGGACCGGAGTTGAGCCTGCCCTTTCCTCGTACAGCGCCATCATGGGCGGCAGCAGGCCGACGGTCCGGATCGTGCTCTTTTTATACGGCAGATCAGGATGCGCCCGGTAGGCGAGCGGGACGGAGCACCCCGCCACGACGATGAGGAATGCCGCCAGCAGGCATGCCGGCGGCAGCGAACAGACCGCTCCGCGGCCGGAGGGACGGCACAATCGATCGAGTGCGAAGAACACGGTCTGCTCTCCCTTCAGGCGGAGCCGCTCTAGTCGTACCAGGAGGCTCCGCAGCATAAGGCGGCATTGCGCCGTCCTTTCAGTTCCCCTTCTCTTCCTCGTCTGCTGCATCGTTGTCTGGCAATCCGCGGAGAGCCCCCGCTCATGTGGTCAAAGCGATGGCGGCGGCTGCCGGTCCTGCTCACCCCCCGGCGCCATCCACGCGTTCGCCCTGGTGATCCATGCCGTCGAACACGATCTGTCCCACGTAGTCCTTGAGCTCGTCGGACGCGCTGAGGGCCGCCTGGAGCACGGAGGGGTCGTAGATCCTGCCCGAGGCCCTGATGATCTCCTCCAGCGCGCCCTCGAAGGTGAGCGCCTCGCGGTAGGGCCGCTTGACGGTCAGGGCGTCGAGTGCGTCGGCGACGGCGAAGACCCGCGCCCCGTGCGGGATCGCCTCGCCCTTCAGCCCGCGGGGATAGCCCGATCCGTCGAAATGCTCGTGGTGCGAGCGGATGATCTCGGCCGCCTTCGAGAAGTAGCCGATATGGCCGATGATGCCGAAGCCGATCTCGGGATGCCGGTGCATGACCGCCTGCTCCTCCGGCGTGAGGGGGCCGGTCTTGAGCAGCACCGCGTCGGGAACGCCGATCTTGCCGATGTCGTGGAGGAGGGCGCCGCAATAGAGGTCAACGAGATCGCGTCCGCGGACGTCGCAGGCGTTCGCGATGACCAGGGAGAACTCCGTCACGCGCAGGGAGTGGTTCCCCACCTCATGCTCCCGCGCGTCGATGGCGCTGACCAGCGCCTCCAGGGTCACCAGGTAGGCGGCGTCGATATGGTGGACGACCCCCTCGAGGTAGGTGTCATTGAAGTAGCAGTGCTCGCACCGGAAGGACCCGTCCGGACGCATGACGTACCGGTTCTCCTCGATCAGCGTGCCGCAGTTCGGGCAGGTATGCATGTGGTCAGGGGACATACAGGAATTCAAGATTCAAGATTCAATATTCAGATTCAATACAGAGCCAGAAAGGATATAATCGAACCCGGGGACACGGAGGACACTGATGATGCTATGAAAAAATAGGACTTGGACGTTTCATAGCTTCTTTCAGTGTCATCAGTGTCGAAGACCTATTGGCGAATTTTGGATCTTGAGTTCTTATCCGTCCTCCCGGGACGGCTCAGGGCTTTCAGGTGACGCACCCGATGGTGCCGGGAACGAACTTCGCTTCGGCAAAGATGTCCCGGGACGGCTTCCTGAAGTACGGGCACTTATCCTCGCGGCATCCGTGCGGGTGTTTGGCAACATGGTTGCAGATGACCGCGGCGTTCTTCACCGGCAGAAGGATGCCGAACTTTTCGGAGAACAGCTCGACGGCCACGGCAAGCGCCGCGCGCACGTAAGCTTTGCAGCAGCTCGGGCCGGTCAGGTCCGCGATCACCCGGGAGACCGCCGTGACGGCATCCATCACGATCTTCTGCTCCCGGTCCGTGCCGCAGTGCGCGCCGAGAAAGATCGAGACGCACGCGCCGACGGCCGGAGCGATGCCGCACACGCCGGTGAGCCCGCAATAGCCGCCGAGGGCCTGGCCTGCCGTACGATCAAAGGCCTCCCGGATGTCCCGGTCCGTGATCCTGCCGTAGGGGGAGTTCCTGAGCGCGGCGAGCAGCGCGCCCGCGACGATGAACGCATGATCGCACGAGAGCATGGGCAGGGCGGGATGGGCCATCATGAGCTCGGCGATCTCCTGGGGATCCGCGGCCTTCGTGGAAAGGGCGAGGTCCTCGATCATGCTCCGCGCTTCTTTTCCGTGGCAGCCGTCGCAGACAAAATGGCCCTTCGGGCATTTGACATGGCCCCGCTTCCCCGTTCCGCAGTAGCTGCAGACGAGGTCCTCGGCGGTCTGGAGGTAGGCCAGCCGGCTGCCGCAGACCATGCACTGTTCGGTGTTCTTTGGCGAGGTCATGATTGAATTATACCTTTCCTCAGGAACGGTGACAATCCCCTGAACGGAAATCCTGCCATTTTTCCCTGCGTGCTTTATGCAACGTTATGATCACTGCTTCCGCAGCAGATAGGCATGGGCCGACAGGCCCGCACCGTAGGCCACCATGACACACCAGTCGCCGGAGCCGACGCCGTCCTTCCGGATCTCGTCCAGAACGAACCAGACCGTAGGGGACGACATATTGCCGTACTCCGCGAGGACCTTGCGCGTGGCCGCGAGCCTCTCCTCGGGGATGCCGATCTCGTCCCGCACTGCATTGATGATCTTTTCCCCGCCCGTGTGCAGCGCCCAGTGCGTCACGTCGGAGACAGCGATGTCCCGCGCCCGCAGGACATCGGCCACGACGTCCGCCGCGGCCCTCCCGACGAGGTCCGGCAATTTGAGCGAGAGCTGGTTGTGGAGCTGGCCCTTCTTGTGCACGTACCGGATGGTCTCCCGCTGCTCAGGCACGTACCGTGCCGATGACGCGGCCAGCTCCCATCCCTGCGGCCGGTCCCACACCACGGCCGCTGCTGCGCCGTCGCCGAACAGCGCGTTGGACAGGATGAGGCTCAGGTCATTGTCCATCTGGAGCGTGGCGCTGCAGATCTCGACGGACACGCTCAGGACCGGGCCCCCTCCGCTCCTGACCAGGGACTCGGCGGCCTGGAGGTTGGGGATGGCCCCTCCGCAGCCGCTTCCCACCATGTCAAAAGCACGGATGCTTCGCGGCAGGCCGAGATGCTCGATCAGGTACGTGGAGATGCCGGGACAGATGTAGCCGGTGCAGGTGTTCACGACGATCCCGGACACGTCCCCTGCCCCCACGCCTGCCTGTGCCAGTGCGCCGGACACGGCCGCCGCTGACAGCTCGATGGACTTCCCCGTGAAGCGCGCGATGCGGCGGTCAGGGTCCTCGTCCACCAGTTCAAGCGGGTCATCGATGGCGAAATGACGCTTTCGGATGCTCGGGTGGGAGAAGCAGGTATGGACGAGGCCCCTGCTCCGGGGGGTCAGCCTGTCGCCGTAGTGATTCTTCATGAACTCTTCGGCGAATGCCTGGTCAGCATGGTATGTCGGCACCGCCGTCGCCAGCGAGGCGATATAAGCCTTGTTAGGATTAGATGTCGTCATATAATGAGTCAGGATCTCCTGTCTTACACCTCCATCCCCGCAAGCCGCAAGGCCCGCCGGATGAACCGCGTGTACCTCCACAGCGGCGGCCGGATGCCGAGCCGGTGTCCGACCCGGTGGATCGCGGGCAGGAGCGGCAGGCCGATCGAATCGGTGTTGATGAAGTTCATATGCCTGCCCATGGACCCTCTGACCTCGTTCAGGACCCACGCGGCGTCCACCTCCGGCGAAACATAGAACACCGGCCGGAGCATCTCTTCCGGGGGCAACGTCAGGAGCCCCTCCCGGCGAGCAATGGCCTCCATCTCCGTGCCGGGATAGACCCGGATGCCGATATTGAAGAACGCCACATCCCGCGGCCGGACGGAGCGCTCGGCGAAGCGCAGCGTCTCCCTCACTGTCTCCCGGGTCTCACCGGGGCCGCCCAGCAGGAATATCCACGCGCAGGGAAGGCGGCGGCGTCTCACCACGTCCGCCGCGTGGTGCACCTCGCGGGCCGTAAAACCTTTGCGCAGGCGTTCGAGCACGCGGTCCGACGCGCTCTCCACGGTCAGCCCCATGCCGGAGAAACCCGCCCGTTCCATGGCCGCGACAAGCGGGTCGTCAAAGGCCCGGGGATTCAGCTCAAGGCTCTGGAGCCTCGCCCCGTGCCGGACCCGCGCGAGCGCTTCACAGACGCCCCTGGCGTGGTCATAGGGTACATTGAACACGCTGTCCACGAGCTCGATGTCCCTGAGCCCCGACGCTGCGAGCCGCGTCACGGATTCCGCAACGCTGCCCGGATCGGAAAGCCGATGTCCGTTCCCTTCGATCTTGCGGTAGGTGCAGTAGACGCACTGGAACGCGCATCCCAGCTTGGTCTGCACCGGGGCCGTGGAGAGCTGGGAACGGTAAGCGGAAACATCCACCCAGCGCCGGTAATCGGGCGCCGCGCATTCCGTCGCGGCGTCAGCGGAAGAACAGGGAGTGCTGTTGAATCCCTCGTGGTCCAGGTAGGCGATGCCCGGCACATCGCCGAAGGGCTCGCTCTCGGCAATGCGTTCCAGGAGCAGGGGAAGGACCATCTCGCCGTCGCCCAGCACGCCGCAGGAAACCTCGCAGAACCGCAGGATC
>Ga0102851_10001237_pt1 | contig 14348 bp, 11 predicted proteins | sample Mud3Dept3metaG_FD_79558 | JGI IMG/M metagenome (GOLD analysis project Ga0102851, IMG submission 79558) | Freshwater wetland microbial communities from Ohio, USA, analyzing the effect of biotic and abiotic controls - Mud 3 Core 4 Depth 3... | ecosystem: Environmental > Aquatic > Freshwater >... | reverse complement strand
CAGGAACAAATTTCTCCGGAGGCCGTGGAGAGAATTCATTGAACAAAAGATAAGAAAGACCTTTTTCCGTTCCAAACCTTCCTCATACAAAATTAGGCAACCTCTAAAAATGTCATTCCTGCGAAAGCAGGAATCCAGAAGTTCTTAATATAACTGGACTCCCGCTTTCGCGGGAGTGACGAATTGTGAATGATTAGAGGTTCCCATAAGGCTTCGTCCAAAGACAACGGCAAATCTGCCTACCGCAGACACGCGCAAACCATGTTGAAAATAATCAAAAGGTGACGGTTAGGAAGCCCGCCTTGCACCATTTGGTGTAATGTTTTGCTTATTTAATAAGTTCCCGGGCTACTGAAGCTTTCTGTGATTCAAGGGTTTTCCCTCATGTTCAGGTACAGGGCCCGTATCGTTTAGCGTCTAGCGTCAGAGGGCAAGGGTAAGAGCTTAACACGATTGACGTAACCGAATGACGAAACGGGCATCTTCACCTTTGCCTTCAGACGAGGTGCTCCCATGTTCTGAACAACCCCCAGGTTGTGCAAAAGAGGGTTCGGGACTTTTTGAGAAATCTCGGCAGGCAGGGTTGACATCCACTCCTTACGGGTTAAAATAAGACTGTTTTTCAGAATCGATGGGGCGCAGTGTGTGAACATCTTCAGGTCGGAAGGCGTCCAACGGTCAAGTTGAATTTCTAAAGGGCGGGCATGGAAAAGGGAATGTTAGAAGTTAAAGTGATGGGTATTGTGGTGGATCCCAAGGCCTCCAACCCGGTCGTGGTCCTGGTGGATCTTTCCGGGCAGAAGGCTTTACCGATATGGATCGGTGTGTTCGAGGCGGAAGCCATTTCCAGAGGCCTTGAGGAAGTGGTCACGCTTCGTCCTATGACCCACGACCTCATGAAGCAGATTTTGGATACTTTTCAAGTAACCGTCAAACGCGTGGTCATTCATGACCTCAAGGAAAATACATTTTATGCCAATCTTTACTTGAGCGTCGACGGAGAAGAACTCATTGTGGATAGCCGCCCCAGTGATGCGATCGCCTTAGCGGTAAGGGTGAAGGCTCCGATCTTTGTTGCAGAATCGGTCATTGAGGCGACGAAACAGATGGGAATTCTTGCCTCCAATCTTCTCGAGGAGGGGGCAGATGAACTTAAAAACATCATCGAGAATATGAAACCAGAAGACTTCGGAAAATATAAAATGTAAGGGTAAAATTTGCGACTCATTCATTGGAGCACTTCTCATTCCTTCTTGAATACCTGAGACACCATTCAAGTTCGCCATTTGATTTCAGACTGAGAGATCATTATTGATACGTTCGACGGCGCACCTTCGGCCTGTAATTTAGGAGCACCCGCTTTCCCCTGTATCCCTCCTTCCTTACAGTTTGAAACGAGTCTCCGCATCGAAAGGCTGGCACAATTTTGCTACCGGTGACAATTTGTCGCCCAAGGAAAGTTAATTTAATATTTCTCCTCCATAGGGAAAATTATAGCAACGCTTAGAATATCAAAGAGTTATGGAATCAAACACTCCTTTCGGCATATATTTTGCTTCAAATTGACTAAAATCAAAGAAAGTGGGGGTAATTCAATGCCTATAATGGAAAAGGATTCGGTCTTAACAACGGATGAGGCGATTGAGTATCTGAAAATCTCCAAACCTACCTTCTTGAAGTATATTCGTCTTGGTAGGATTAAGGCGATTAAGGCTGGTAAGGGGTGGAGGATTCTCCAATCAGAATTGAAGCGATTCTTAAGGGGTGAAGTGAGCTGATGTTAAACAGAATAATAAGAAGTCTGACTTTGAAATGGATGATTTTTTCCATCTTCTTGGCCACCATCCCTCTCGCCGTCGCAGGGTTTAATATTATCAAAATCTATCAGAGAGATTTAAAGAAGTCGGTCATCGGGACTGAGGAGATGAAGGCCAGAATGGTGGTTCAAAGAACAGAGGTCTTTTTTGAAAAGATCACCAGCAGTCTCCTTACGCTGGTGAATGATGAAGAATTTAAGATGAGAGGTCACTCGTCTCATATTAAAAGCTATCTGGAAAACCTTCTCAATCACAATGATTATCTCTGGGAATTGGCCCTTTTGGATGAGAAGGGGAATGAACGAATCAAGGTTTCGAAATATAAAGTGATCGGCCCTCGTGATTTGGAGAACCAAGCGAAAAGCGAGATGTTCGGAGTGGCTTCCAAAGGCAAAATTCACTATGGAGAATTTTATCTCACCAAAGATATCGTCCCCACCATGACGATTGCAGTTCCCATCGGGGAGCCTCATGGGAAACCCGTGAGGGTATTGAGCGCAAAGATCCATCTTCGATATTTATGGAACTTAATTCCTCAAACTCAAGTCGGTAAAGAAGGATACACCTATGTGGTGGATAGAGAAGGAAATCTCATCGCCCATCCTGACACGAGACGGGTTCTCCTACGAACAAATGTGAGAGATCTTCCGATGGTGAGCGAGGTTCTTTCCGGGAAGGAGGGTCATTTAGAATTTCAATATCCCGAGGCAGAAAAGGTTTTATGCGTCTATAAACCTATCAAAGATTTGGGCTGGGGGATCATCGTTCAGCTTCCAATCAATGAAGCCTATAGGCCGCTCAAACAAGTGGCTCGTACGGCTTTGATGTGGATACTGATCGGCTTGGCCATCGCCGTTAGCCTCAGTCTCATCTTGACCAGAAAATTGACCCGACCTATCAAACGTTTGTCTGATGAGATGGGAGGAGCCGCAAAGGGGAATTTGAATACCTACGTCCAGCCCACCTCGAAAGACGAGCTGGGTCTCCTCACCGAGTCTTTCAATCGGATGATTCAGGATTTGAATCAATCCCAGGAAGCATTAAGAGAGACCGAAGCAAGATATCGCAGGATTTTTGAAAACTCGAAGGATATGCTTTTTATTACTTCCGTTGATGGAAAGTTCATTGACGTCAATCAGGCAGGGGCAGAGATACTGGGTTACGAAAATAAAGAAAAATTACTTGGAACGAAGTCAACCCAAACCTACTTTAACCCGGAAGAGCGTCGAAGATTTCAGGGCGAGATTAATCAGGAGGGATTCGTCAAAGACTTTGAGGTCAAATTGAAAAGAGAGGATGGGACCCCCATTGATACTCTTATCACCGCAAGTGTGAGAAAAGATAAACAAGGACAGATCATTGGTTACGAAGGAATTATCAAAGATATTTCCACTCGAAAAAGAATGGAAGAAGGGTTGTTCCAGAGGACAAAAGAACTTGAGGCTCTCTACGATCTGAGCGTTTTGATCAACCAAACCTTAGACCTCGACCGCGTGCTACTGGATGCATTAGACCGAGCCTCCAATTTAACAGGGTTCGAGATGGGAGGGATTTATCTATTTAAAGAAATCAATCAGACCCTTGAATTAAAACATTCGAAAGGGCACTCCGATGCCTTTGTCGAAAATGTGAAGGTCCTGAAACCTGGGGAAGGAATTTCCGGAAAGGCCTTTAAGTTGAAACAACCCATTTTGCCCTCCATCGAGGAAGACACATCCTTGTCAACCCTTCCCTATTTGAAGGAGGAGGGGATTAAAACGCTGGTGGGCGTTCCTCTGTTAGCGAAGGGAAAAGCAGTAGGTGCGATGGCCCTATCCAGTCGTTCGGCTCGTCAACTTGATCAGAGGGAGATCAATTTATTGGAAAGCATCGGAAATCAGATCGGACTCGCCCTTGAAAATGCTCAACTCTTTTCAAATGTGGCCAAAGCCAAATCGGAGTGGGAGACCACCTTCGATGCGGTAACAGACCTCATTACCATTCGGTATAAAGATTACCGAATCATTCGTGCCAACAAGGCTGTGTTTAAAAGGTACGGGTTGAAGCCTGACCAGGTGATTGGAAAGAAGTGCTTCGAAGCTTTCCATCAAAGTGGTCAACCTTGTGAAGGGTGTTATGTCTCTGAGACTTTGAAAACGAAGAGATCTGTATCCGGAGAAAGGGATAGTAAATATTTGAATGGTATTTTCCGGTACTATACTTTTCCCATCTATGATTCAGAGAAAGAAGTGATCGCGGTAGTCGATCTGGCCAGGGAGATTACGGAAGAGAAACGGTTGGAGATAGAACAAGAGGTGGTGAATAGTGTCAATAAAATCCTTGCCTCCAGCCTCGATGTGAGGGGTGTGATCACGGCAGTCAAGACCGAATTGAAGAGGATTATTCCTGTAGACAGGATGACCATTACCCTCTCGGATAAACAGGGAGAGGGACTTCGTTACTTTGCGGACGATGAAGCGGAGGAGTTGACGGGTGGTGTCATCTATCCCAAAAAAGGGACAGCCTTTGAAAAGGTGGTGGAGACGGGCCACCCTGTGATGATACCGGATACGGAGAAGAGCGATTCCTGGCTGGATCAAAAGCTATTGAAAGAGGGAATTCGTTCTTCATTGGTATTTCCGTTAGAATATAAAGGAAAAATCATTGGCACGATGAATTTTGGCAGTAAAGAGATTAACCACTTCTCAGACCATCATGTTAATTTCCTCGCTTCCGTCGCGCCCGGACTGGCGATCTCCATTCAAAACGCTTTGCTCTTTGAAGAGACGAAAAAGAGACTGGATGAATTGACCATCCTTTATGAGATTATGAAGATCTCGGCTTCTTCTCTAAATCTGGACGCCATGCTAAAAGAGATTGTCCATAGTCTGAATAGCTTTTTTAAGTTTGAAGCCTTCGGGATAGCCTTAATTGGGGGAGATACGGGGAAATTGATCATACATCCTTCCTTTATAGGCCATCCCGTCAAGGAGATAGATAAACTAGTACTTGGTTTAGGAAAAGGGATCACAGGATGGGTGGCTAAAGAAGGGATACCTCTCTTAATAAACGACGTACGAAACGATTCCAGATATATTGCCTATGATGAAACCATAAATTCTGAAATCTGTGTGCCTCTAAAGATAGGTCAAAAAGTGATCGGAGTCATCGATGCCCAAAGCAGAGCATTGAATGCCTTTTCGGAAGATGATCTTCGTCTGCTCAGCATCGTTGGAGGGCAGTTGGCCACCATCATTGATAACCTTCACCTTTATGAAGAGATCAAAGAATCCGAAGAGAAATACAGAACAGTGGTAGAAGGTGCTATGGACGGGGTAGTGGTAGTCGGAGAGAATTATCATCTCAAATATGTCAACGAGAGGATGGCAGAGATCGTTGGTTATTCCCAAGAGGAATTAACGGGAACGGATTTTCGGGAATTTTTGGACGAAGAAAGCAAGGAGTTAGTGACCAATCGTTATCTCCGGAGGCGGAGAGGAGAAGAATTGCGTTCTAGGTATGAACTCAATGTTGTTCGGAAAGATGGGGAGATCAGGAATGTTGAGATCAATTCCACCGTCATGGAGGATTCCAAGGGAAATATGAACACAGTCTCCTTCCTTAAAGACATCACCGAAAAGAAAAAGATGGAAGAACAGTTGCTCCAGGCCGAAAAACTACGGGCTCTCGCTGAAATGGCCAGCGGGGTCGCTCACGATTTCAATAATGCTTTAGCCGCCATCCTCGGGAATACCCAACTCCTCCTTTACACCGTTGAAGAGGGAGAGCTCAGGGAAACCCTGAAGACGATCGAGAAGGTGGCCAAGGATAGTGCCCAGACCGTTCGACGGCTTCAAGACTTTACAAGAAAGAGGATTCAGCAAGAACTTCAGAAGGTGGATATGAACGCGATCGTGAGAGATTCGATCGAGATTACCAAACCGAAATGGAAGGACGAGGCTCAAAGCAGGGGAATCCGCATCGAAATCGTTTCAAATCTTGGAGAGATTCTTCCCGTGTCAGGAAGCGCCTCTGAATTAAGAGAGATGCTTACCAACATGATTTTCAATGCTATTGAGGCGATGCCCGAAGGGGGAAAGATCGAGCTCCGTACTTTTAAGCAAAAGAGAAAGGTCTACGTCCAAATTTCAGATACGGGGATCGGAATTGGTGAAGAGGTGAAGAAAAAGATTTTTGAGCCCTTTTTTACGACGAAACCGTTCACCAATACCGGGTTGGGATTAAGTATGTCTTACGGAATTGTCAAAAGGTTTGGCGGAGAGGTCGAGGTCGAGAGTAAAGTGGGCCATGGAGCAACCTTTACCATCATTCTGCCCATAGGAGGGGAGGGAAGGGAAGAAGTGATCCTCCCGGCAGCGGTCAGAAAGGGAAAAGAAGCTCATATCCTTGTGATCGATGATGAAGATCTCGTCCGAAGTGTCCTTTCCCGGACTCTCGCTCAAGCGAGCCACCAGGTAACCCTGGCAGAAGATGGTGAAAAAGGCATTCGGCTTTTTAAAGATGGGACATTTGATGTGGTTCTCACCGACTTAGGAATGCCTGGGATGTCAGGCTGGGAGGTGTGCCGGATGATTAAAACGATCAGTCCTCATACACCCGTCGGAATGATTACGGGATGGGGAGCCGAAATGAGTCGGAGCAAAATGGAGGAGTACGGACTCGACTTTTTTATTTCCAAACCCTTCGATCTCCATCAAATTTTGAATGCTGTCACTCAGGCTCTGGAATCGAGGGGAGCAGGATTTTTATCTTGACTTCATGTGTCATCCTGTGAAAAACTAAATTACCTTTGGGGTCGAGTCCTGGAGTTGAATGGATGGATCTCTACTTCCTCTATTTCGTCCTGTTTTCATTCATATTGGTAGCCCTGATCCTCTTTATCCTTTTCTTCACCGATGAACTGAAGCAGATTAAGGGGCATTTTAAATGGAGACAGTACATCGTCTACCTCTTGGGAAGCTTTTTCATCTTAGGCAGCATTTCATTATCCTATTTCATCTATCTCCATGGACCCGTCTGGCTGGCCATCCTTACCTTTGTTGCCTTTAATGCAACAGCCGTTTATTTTTTGTATCGAGCGAGTACGATTGTAAAGGAAATAGAGCAAAAGTAAAATCCCAGCAATCGCACGGATCGAGAATATTTTTTCTCTTTTTATCCCCCTCATATTTATTCTGCGGAAAATAAAGAGAACTCATCGGCGAACTATTTCCTCCGAGGATGTTTTCCCTGTTGATTTTTGCTTGCTTTTGGTATAAATAAAATTGTAGATTTTTTCACAAAGAAAGGAGGGTTTATTTATGAAATGCAGAGGTTTTCTTTTTAGCATCTTTGTTTTTTCAATTCTTTCTCTGACCGCATTGGCTTACGGGCAGGATATTCCTGTTGGATTCTTTGCGCCCATTACAGGGCCCGCGGCCGCCGACGGCGCAAGCGCCAAAAACGCGGTGGAATTGGGGTTGAAAGAAGTAAATGACGCTGGGGGAATCAGTGGGAAGAAGATAAACTTGATCATCTATGACGATCGTATGAATCCTCAGGAAGCTGTTGCCATTGCCAACAAGCTGATTGAAAAGGATAAGGTGATTGGCGTTGTCAGCGGCTCTTACAGTGCACCCACCCGTGTCACGGCGCCTATCTTCCAGAAAGCCGGAATCCCCATGGTGGCGGGGTATGCCGTGCATCCGGACGTGACCTGGGACCCAAGAGAAAAGAAACCGAACGATTTTTGCTTCCGTAACGGCTTTCTCGGTGAGATTGAGGGAGCAGCCGCTGCTCAGTTTGCAGTCAAGAATTTAAAAGCGAAAAAGGTGTCTCTTATCTTTATGGATAATGACTTCGGACGCGCCATCTCTTCTGGCTTCGCAGACAGGGCAGAGAAACTCGGAGCAAAAGTCCTCACCAAACAGATGTATAAATTTCCAGGTGAAAAAGACTTTCGTCCGTACCTGACTCGGATCAAAGAAGGAAATCCCGATCTGATTTTTGCCGCTGGATATTATAACGAGGCAGCCTCCATCGTCCGGCAGGCTAAAGAGCTCGGGGTGACGAGCAAGATCATGGGTGAAGAGGGTTTCGATTCCCCCAAGTTTTTAGAAATCGCTGGCCCGGCCGCAGAGGGGGTGGTCATTGCTACGAATCTTGATCGGGATGACCCACGACCACTCGTTCAAAATTTCTTGAAAAACTACCGGAAGGCCTACAATGAAGATGCGGATATGGTGGGGGCTTCCAGTTACGACGCTTTTATGATTCTTGTTAACGCCATCAAGAAGGCAGGAACAGACCCCAAGGCGATTCAGAAGGCATTACTGGAAACCAAAGATTACAACGGCCTGACCGGAAAGATCAGCCGTTTTGTCCAAGGGGAAGTGGTGAAACCTGTTCAGATTCAGGTTGTCAAGGGCGGAAAGTTTCATCGGCTTGGTGTGGTCGATAACCCTGAAATCATCACCCCACCCACCAAACAATAAGTTTGAGATGAATGGTTCGGAGTAATGAGTTCGGAGTTCGGAGAAAAAGACTCCGAACTCAACACTTCGAACTCCGAACTAAGTTTATGCTCTGGCAACAACTTGCGAACGGGATTGCCATAGGTAGCGTCTATGCCTTGATTTCTCTGGGGCTGACGATGGTCTATGGAATCCTGCGAATCCTTCATGTCGCTCACGCTGGCATTTACGCCCTGGGCGCTTACGTCGGTCTCCTCTCTTTTCGACTCGTCGGCAATTTCTGGCTTTCTTTGATCGTCGGGATGGCTGGCGCGGCTGTTGCCGGATATATCGTCGAACGCTTCTTATACATGCCGCTTCTTCATCTGCCGAGGATTGCTCCCCTTATCGTATCCATTGGCCTCTTCACAGCCATGGAGGAAGCTTTTCGCATCGTCGCAGGGCCTCATACGCTTGCCTATAACGCCCGTGTTGGGCTCGGCGATCTCTCCATCGGAAGCTTTCATCTCACAGAAACGCAAATTCTTATACTCTTCGTTACCTTCGCCGTCTTAATTTTTCTCTGGGCCTTCCTCACAAAGACCCGCACCGGCTTGGCGATGCGGGCCTGCGCCCAGGATCCCGAAACAACCTCATCCTTCGGGGTGAATGTGAGCAGGATCATAGCGATCAATTTCCTTATCGGTTCGGCCATGGCCGGGGCAGCAGGGGTCCTCATCGGAGTTTACGATAACCAGGTATGGCCGACCATGGGCAGCATCCCGGCCTATAAGGCTTTGGCAATCGTTGTTCTCGGAGGTTTAGGAAATATTCCAGGAACTGTCCTGGCATCGATCGTCGTTGGACTGGCAGAGACATTCTTCATCGGGGTTCTTGCCATTCCGTTTCCAAGAGATGCCGTGGCTTTCGTGGCCATGATTTTAGTGTTGATGTTCAAACCTTATGGACTGTTGGGAAAAGCATAAAAGAGCGTATAGCTTATGGCGAATAGCCCATAGCTTGCAATACAGAGAGAATTCCCGTTTGCCATAAGCTATCAGCTATGAGCGATTAGCCAATTCATGATCAGCGGATATCTCATCACCATTCTTATCATCATCGTCATCTATGCCATGCTGGCCCACAGCCTTAATATTATTACGGGCCACGCTGGGCAGATCTCTCTCGGTCATGCCGCCTTTTTCGGGATTGGCGCTTATACCTCGGCGATGCTCTATGCAGAGGCCGGATTTCCGTTCTGGCTCTCCGTTCCTTTGGCAGCGGTCGTGGCAGGAATCGTTGGAGCTTTGCTGGGGATCCCTTGTCTGCGCGTCCGTGACGACTTTCTGGCCATCACGACCATGGGCATCAATTTTGTTGTGGAAGCCATTTTTCTTTATATTCCCTTTTTTGGCGGGGCGATGGGTATTGGAGGAATCAACCTTCCAAAATGGTTCGGCCGTGAAATGACCAAGCCCGAATATTTTATCCTCATTCTCGTCGTATTCTTTCTTTTGCTCCTTATGGATCGTCGGTTGGGGCGTTCGTGGATCGGCCTGGCATGGGCTTCGATCCGGGAAGATGAACAGGCCGCTGGGGCAATGGGAGTGGATGTCGTCCGTTTCAAAGTCTTGGCCTTTATCCTGGGAAGTGCGATTGCCGGACTTGCAGGAGGATTTTATGCCCACTTCTTGACCTTCATCATGCCGCAGAATTTTGGATTTGGGCAGTCCATCGTCGTCCTTTCCATGGTTGTCTTTGGTGGAATCGGGACCCGTTGGGGTCCGATCGTCGGTGCCATTATATTGGGAATTCTACCAGAGGTCTCCAGGCCTATCATGGAGTATCGCATCTTAATCTATGGAGTTCTTCTTTTAGCCATGATGCGCTTCCAACCTGGTGGCCTCTTGGGGTCTGAATCTATTCTTTCAAAAGTTTTTCGGCGAACTGTTTATCGCCTGTCGAGTTCGGAGTGAGCCAATGGCACTCTTGGAAGTGGCCGCCCTAAGCAAAGAATTCGACGGCCTGCGTGCCCTGGATGGGGTGAGTTTTACGGCTGAGGAACGGGAGATCCTTGGGATCATTGGGCCCAATGGAGCAGGGAAGACTACTCTCTTCAATCTTATTTCGGGCATTTACCCATCTTCAGCAGGGGAAATAAACTTTCAGGGGAAGTCGATTCTTCGCATGAAGCCACACCAGATCAGTTGTCTTGGTATCGGCCGAACTTTTCAAATTGTCCGCCCCTTTCAAAATCTGGATGTGGAGACCAATGTCCTCGTAGCCATTGGACATCGTTTTTACCCTTCTCTCTGGAAGTCCACCGGGCCATTTCGGCAACCGGAAATCATCAAAGAGGTTCAGATACTCATCGAGCGCGCCGGGCTTCATCCTTATGCTAAACAAATAGCCAAGAATCTCCCTCTTGGTTTTAAAAAGCGTCTCGAGATAGCCCGTGCATTAGCCCTTAACCCTCGTCTCCTCCTTCTTGATGAACCTTCCGCCGGTTTGCGATTTGAAGAATCAGCCCAACTCATGGAGCTCATCCGCCGGGTTCGCGATCAAGGCATTGGCGTTCTTCTCATCGAGCATAACATGCAGGTGGTCATGGACCTCTGCAAACGGATCGTGGTCCTGGATCACGGCTCAAAGATTGCGGAGGGTTTTCCTGAGGAGATTCGTTCAAACCCCCTGGTCATCCAGGCTTACCTTGGGAAAGAGGCATAAATGTTAGAAGTGAGGAACATTGAGGTTTCTTATGGTGAGTTTCTGGCCCTTCGGGGGATCAGCTTCACGGTTAAGGAAGGGGAGCTAGTTACGATCATCGGGGCAAATGGGGCTGGCAAAAGTACGATTCTTCGGGCAGTCATGGGTTTGGTGAAATGTCGAAAGGGAGAAATCCTTTTTCGGGGAGAGAATATCACCACGAGCCTCTCTCATCAGAGAGCCCGCCTGGGTATCAGCCTTGTTCCTGAAGGAAGAAAGATTTTCCCTGACCTTACCGTAGCTGAAAATCTGATCATGGGAGCTTACATTCAAGGGGACGGCAAAGCGATCCAGGTTCACATGGAAGAGGCATTTGCCCTTTTTCCAGTTCTGAAGGAAAGACGAAATCAGGTGGGAAAAACCCTCAGCGGTGGAGAGCAGCAGATGTTAGCGATCGCCCGCGCCTTGATGTCGAGCCCCCGGGTGATTCTGATGGATGAGGTTTCCTTGGGATTGATGCCCATCTATGTGGAAGAAACATTTAAGGTCATTAAAAATCTCCATCAGCAGGGAGTGACTATTCTCCTGGTGGAACAGAATGCTCGGAAAGCCCTTGCCGTGGCCGACCGTGGCTATGTGCTAGAGACCGGCGAGATTGTTTTGAGCGATGAAGCTGAAAAATTAGCCCTGAACGCAGAGGTTAAAAAAGCCTATTTGGGCGGAACGTGATTACGCGAGGGTACCAGGGCATTAGTGAGGATGGTTGTGTAGCCTGATATTCGGATAACCTGATGCTCATCTCCTGATAGCCTGATAATCTGATACCCTTGGGCGTTATATTCTGATTACCGTAACCCTTCGATATTTCAATTCCGGATTTATTCATGGTTCTGGTCGCACCAGGTTTGGTTATTGCGAATTTGGGCTAAAGATTTATAATGAATGTGGAGTTCGCTGTTATGAGGTGATCGTATGGAAAAGAAAAAAGTAAAAGTCAAAGAGAAAGTGGATACAATGACCGGTGTGCAGGTCGGAATCAAGGCGCCGAGGGGATCGAAGATCACGTGTAAAAGTTGGCAAACCGAGGCAGCTTTAAGAATGCTCATGAACAATCTCGACCCGGAGGTGGCGGAGAAACCGTCAGAACTCATCGTTTATGGTGGTTCTGGCAAGGCGGCCAGAAATTGGGAGGCTTACCACGTACTGGTGAAGTGTTTAAGAAATTTAGAGAATGATGAGACCTTGCTTGTTCAATCGGGAAAGCCTGTTGGGATTTTTAAGACTCACGAGGATGCTCCTCGAGTTTTGATTTCAAATGCGATGCTCGTCCCCAAATGGGCCAATTGGGAGAAGTTCAGGGAATTAGAAGAGCTGGGACTCACGATGTATGGCCAGATGACAGCGGGAAGCTGGATTTACATCGGGACCCAGGGAATCCTTCAAGGAACTTATGAAACCTTCGCTTCCGCAGCGAAGAAGCATTTCGGCGGAACATTAAAAGGGAGGCTTATCCTCTCAGCAGGTCTCGGAGGAATGGGAGGAGCCCAACCTTTAGCCGCCACCATGAATGATGGTGTCTTTTTAGGGGTAGAGGTTGATCCAGCAAGGATTAAACGTCGTCTGGAGACAGGCTATTTGGACGTGATGGCCAAGAGTTTGGAGGACGCCCTTATCTTAGCCTTGGGGGCAAAGGAAAAAGGGATTCCCAAATCGATCGGTTTGGTTGGTAATGCAGCTGAGATCGATACGGAAATTGTAAGGAGAGAGATTGTCCCGGATTTGGTGACGGATCAGACTTCGGCCCACGATGCATTAAATGGATATGTTCCTGCCGGAATAACGCTGGATGAGGCCATCGAACTTCGGAGGAAAGATCCGGAAACCTATATTCGTCGGGCCATGGAATCCATGGCCGTTCATGTACGGGCGATGCTGGAATTCCAGAAGAAGGGATCGATTGTTTTTGATTACGGCAATAATATTCGGGCACAGGCATTCGAGGCGGGCGTAAAAGAGGCATTCAGTTATCCTGGATTTGTTCCCGCCTTTATCCGGCCTCTCTTCTGTGAGGGGAAGGGCCCTTTCCGCTGGGCTGCGTTGTCAGGAGATCCTGAAGATATTTACAAAACCGATGATGCAATTCTGGGGGAATTTCCCGATGACGTTTCTCTCGCGCGATGGATTCGGCTAGCAAAGGAAAAAGTAAGATTTCAAGGACTCCCGGCCAGGATCTGCTGGTTGGGGTACGGGCAGAGGGCGCGGATGGGAAAAGTATTCAATGATATGGTGGCCAGAGGAGAACTGAAGGCACCGATTGTGATTGGAAGAGATCACCTCGATAGCGGGTCGGTCGCTTCACCCTATCGTGAGACGGAAGCGATGAAGGACGGAAGCGATGCCATTGCGGACTGGCCTATTTTGAATGCCTTGCTTAATGTGGCTGCAGGCGCTACTTGGGTTTCGGTCCATCATGGCGGGGGGGTCGGAATCGGTTATTCCATCCACGCCGGAATGGTGGTGGTGGCAGATGGGACAAAGGATGCGGAGAGAAGACTACTGAGGGTGTTAACGACAGATCCCGGGACGGGTGTGATGCGCCATACCGACGCAGGATATGAGGAAGCGATCGAAACGGCCAAAGAGAAGGGAATTAAAATTCCAGGGGTGACAATCTACCAGAAATAAGTTGGATTGGAATACTGGAAGGCTGGAATAGTGGAATAATGGCAATTCACAAGCAATAGAAGCCCCCAGACTATTTCTTTTCGAAACCCATCATTCCAATATTCCGCTATTCCATTATTCCAGGTGGAAATTCTATGAAAACTGTCATCATTGATGGCAAGCACCTTACGTTAGAGGATGTGTTGGAAGTGGCCCAGGGAAGGGCGACGGTAAGAATTTCTCCCGCGGTGGAGAATAAGGTGAACCGGTCAAGAGACTTTGTTGAGAAGGCTCTCGATCAGGGTGAAAAGATTTACGGCGTGACCACAGGGTTTGGGATGCTTTCCGATCAGATCATCGATCATTCTCAGATCGAGGAACTCCAGAGAAATCTCATCAGGAGTCACTCTGTGGGCGTGGGTCCACACTTTGACGAGATGACCACTCGTGCCATCACGTTACTGAGAGCAAATGTGATCGCCATGGGCTATTCAGGGGTCCGGATGGAGGTACTGAAACGACTTGTTGATATGATTAATAAAGGAGTTCACCCTCTTGTTCCGGAGCAGGGATCCGTGGGGGCAAGCGGCGATCTCGCCCCTTTGGCACATCTTGCCTCCGTTTTAATGGGGGAGGGAGAAGCAATATTCAAGGGAAAGGTGATGTCGGGAAAGAGGGCGATGGAGATGGCTGGAATTCCCATCTTAACGCTGAAGGCAAAAGAAGGTCT
>Ga0102851_10001236_pt1 | contig 14349 bp, 15 predicted proteins | sample Mud3Dept3metaG_FD_79558 | JGI IMG/M metagenome (GOLD analysis project Ga0102851, IMG submission 79558) | Freshwater wetland microbial communities from Ohio, USA, analyzing the effect of biotic and abiotic controls - Mud 3 Core 4 Depth 3... | ecosystem: Environmental > Aquatic > Freshwater >... | reverse complement strand
CGCCATACCCACTGCCGCCGATGATTGCTGCCTTGAATCGCTTTGCCATCGTGGGCCCTGGTATGCCATGCCCCAGCCGATGGGAAAACAGTCCGCGTCACTCGACCGTGCCCTCGCCGCCGTTCGCGCGCGCGCCGACGAGATGATCTCGCTCACCCGCACCTGGGTCGAGGTCAACAGCTACACCGCGAACATCGACGGGGTGAACCGGGTCGGCGCGATGCTGCGCGAGGCGTTCGCGCTACCGTCGCTCGCGCTGACGACGATCGCCGCCGAGGGGTTCGGCGATCACCTCGTGTGGCGCACGCCCGCTGCCACGGCGAGGTCGATCCTCCTCGTCGGTCACCATGACACCGTGTTCCCGCCCGGCCACTTCGAGGGCTGGCGCGAGGACGGGCGGCGCGCGATCGGTCCCGGCGCCCTCGACATGAAGGGCGGCCTCGCCGTGATCCGCACGGCGCTCGCCGCGCTGGAGGAGGTCGGCGCCCTCGCGGACCTGCCGATCATCGCGATCTCGGTGTCCGACGAGGAGGTCGGCTCGCCGACGTCGGCCGCGCACCTCCGCGAGCTCGCGGACGGCGCCGCATGCGCGCTCGTGTTCGAGTCGGGCCGCGCGAACGACATGATCATCACGCGGCGCAAGGGCGTCGGCGCGATGACCGTGACCGCGCATGGCAAGGCCGCGCATGCCGGCAACAACCACAAGGACGGCGCGAACGCGATCTGGGCACTCGCGAGGTTCGTCGATGCTGCGCAGCAGCTCACCGATTACGCACGCGGCGTCACGGTCAATGTCGGGCAGCTGACCGGCGGCACGTCGAAGAACACGGTCCCCGACAAGGCCGAGTGCATGCTCGATCTCCGCTACGAGACCGTCGCCGACGCCGAGTACCTGGTCGCCGCGCTGCGCACCGCAGCCGACCTCGCCGCCGCCTCGATCCCCGGGGTCCGCATCGAGGTGTTCGGTGGCGCGAACCGGCTGCCGCTCGAGCGCACGCCGCGGTCCGCCGCGCTGCGCGACGAGTACGCCGCCTGTGCGCGCGCCTCCGGGCTCGGCGACGGCGAGGCGCCGCTCCTCGGCGGAGGGTCCGATGCCAACACCGTCGCGCCACTCGGGGTCCCCGCGATCGACGGCCTCGGCCCACGCGGCGCCGGCTTCCACACGAGCACCGAATACGTCGAGCTCGACACGTTCGTGCCCAAGGCCGAGGCGCTCGTGCGGTTCTTACTCGGGCGCGCGGGCTAGCGCGGCCACTTCGCGCGCAGCATCTCGAGGTAGCAGTCGAGGACGCCGTCCGCGGCGGCGAGCCGCCCGGCATCGGTATCGACGAGCTGGAACACGTGCTCGACGACCAGCGTCGCGAGGCCGTGGACGAGCGCCCACGAGACGCGGAAGGCATCGGCGAGCAGCGGGTCGTCGATCGGCACCACGCCGCCCATCGCCTGGTAGTAGTGCTCGCGCGGGAACGCCGGCACGGGCCCACCGCGCTGCGCCGCCGGCACGCGCGACGAGAACAGGCGGAACAGGTTCGGATGCGCACACGCCCAGTGCACGTACGCTCGACCTGCCGCACGCACCGCCGCGAACGGATCGCGCTCGGCGGCCATCGCGGCCCCCATCACCGCGTTCAGCGTGCCCCCCGCGCGTTCGCCGACCTCGGCGAGCAGGGCACCCCGGTCCTTGAAGTGGCGGTAGACCGCCGGCTGGGTCACGCCGAGCCGCTCCGCGATCGGGCGCAGCGAGACCTCCGGATGCCCATGCTTCTCCACGGCTTGCGTCGCCGCCTGGATCAGCGCCTCGCGCAGGTCGCCGTGGTGGAACGCGCCGGCGCGCTTGACCCGCGGCCTTATCCTCTTGCGCTGCACCCCGGGCTCCATGTTATAGGTGATAACATGGTGGCGACGGTAGACCAAGGTTCTCAGGCATCCCCGGGCTCGCGCCCTCCGGACCTCCACTTCACGATGACCGGTGAGAAGTTCGAGTTCCAGTCGTCGGCGAAGGGAGGCGACGGCGTGTTCCGCTTCCGGTGGACGCTCGCCAGGGGCAAGAAGGGTCCGCCCGAGCACATCCACCGCACCGAGAGCGAGACGTTCGCGATCGTGTCGGGGATGCTGCGGATCTGGCTCGACGGCGTCGCCCAGGATCTCGCGCCGGGGCAGGCCGTCACCGTGCGCCCGGGAGTGCGCCACAAGTTCAAGAACCCGGGCACCGAGCCGGTCGTGGTCGACGTCAGCCTCGACGGTCCGCTGCAGGAGGACGCCCTGGTCCCGCTCGCCCACCGCCTCGGGGGGAGCACCAAGATGCGGCTCGCCGACCTCTTCACGATGATCGTCCACGCGACGGAGGTCGAGGCGAGCGCGCCGCCCTCACGCGTCGGGGGCGCGATCATGCGCGGGCTCGCGGCGGTGTGCCGCCTGTTCGGCGCCCGGGCTCTGCCACGCGCCGGCGCCTGGTAGCTCGCCTCGGCGCCTCAGCGCGCCATCAGGTGCTTCTCGAAGAACGCGATCGTGTGGCCGATCTGGAGCACGCGGTTCGAGCGCTTGCTCGCGCCGTGGCCTTCATCCGCGAACAGGATCAGGCCGCCGGGGATCGCGCGGCGCTCGAGCTCCTTGTAGATCTGGACGGCCTCGCCGACGGGGACGCGCGGATCGTTGACGCCCTGGATCGAGAGCAGCGGCGCCTTGATCTTCGCGACGTGCGTGATCGGCGACAGCTGGATCAGCGCGTCCTTGTCCTTGACCGGATCGCCGTACTCGCTGATCCGCAGGATCCGTCGGTAGGGTGCCGTGTTCATCAGGAACGTGTAGAGGTTCGAGATGCCGACGTTCTGGACGCCCGCGTCGTATGCGCCGGCGAAGTAGGTCATCGCCATCAGCGTCGAGTACCCGCCATAGCTGCCACCGGACACGCCGATCCGCGGCGGCATGCCGTCCCGGCCCCAGCTCGCGCGGATGTGCTTCGCGGCGTCCTCGATGTCGGTGACGACCGCGAGCCGCTTCGGCCCGTTGTCCGAGTGGAGCCACGCCTTGCCGTATCCGGACGAACCGCGCACGTTGGGTTGCACGAACACGAACCCCGCGTCGACGAACAGCTGCGCGTACGGCGAGAAGCCGGCCATCGACTGGCTCTCCGGCCCGCCATGGAAGTCGACGACGACCGGGCAGGGGCCCGTGCCTTTGCACGACGCCGGTCGGCGCACGAACATCGGGATCTTGGTGCCGTCGCGCGCCGGGTAGTACTCGAGCGTCGCCTTGGCGAACGCCTTGGTGTCGATCTCCGGCGTCATCGGCACCCGCCACGTCGCGGCCTTCCGGGTTTGCCAGTCGAAGGTCACGCTCGTCTGCGGCAGCGTCGAGCCGTCGATCGAGAGCTGCACGTAGCGGCCGTTGTGCGACAGGCCCGCGAGGTTGACGTTCTCCGCCTCGGGGAGCCTGGGGAGCGCGAGCGGCCGCAGCGTCTTCGCATCGATCACGAACAGCTTCTGGTAGCCATTCTCGTTGACGCGATAGTAGATCCGCCTGCGCGGCTGATCGATCGAGAAGCTCTGGACGTCGAACTTCAGCTCCGGGGTGATCGCCGTCAGCTTGCCGCCTTCGAAGCTATACAGGCGGTGGAAGTCGCCGAGCTTGTTCGTGCGCACCAGGATCTGGCCCGGCTTCGCGCCGAACGAGACGTCGTACTCCTCGTTCTCGCCCTGGCCGAGCAGCGGCGTCAGCGTCTTCGCCGTGACGGCGTACTCGAACACCTCGACCTGCGTGTTGCCGAGCTGCTTGATCATCAACCAGCGGTCGCCGCGGTGGTCCGCGACGGACCAGAGGCCCGGCGTGTCGAACACCAGCTCGCGCTTCGCCGCGGTGACGTCCCAGCGGTAGATCGCGTACGACGCCGGATCGAGGTCGTTGGCCCGGAAATAGAGCGACTTCGAGTCGTCGCTGACGAACTGCAGTGCCGCCTGGACCTTGGGGGTGTGCTGGACCACGCGGAGCCTGCCGCCGTCGGGGCTCATCAGGTAGAGGCCGGGATTCTCCTGGCCACCGACGTCGCGGCTGACCGCGAGGAACGAGTCGTCGGGTGCGACGGCGACGACGCTCGTCCGATCCTCACCACCGGTGAGCTGGATCGGGAACTTCATCGGCCCGTCCTGCCGCCACACCTGCGGCGAGCCGGTCACCGCGGACGTGAAGTACATCCGCTCGCCGCGCGCGGTGATCACGCCGCTGCCGGCGCCCCGGACGTCGAGCATCGCCTGGATGCGGCGCGACACCGCGGGCTCGAGAGCCGGCGCCGCATACTTCGCGATCTCCTCGGGCGACAGGCTCTCCGCGCCGAGCCCGCTGTACGCCGGCGCCTGCACGGCCGGCACGCGCTTGACGGGGCGCGGCGAGTCGAACGGATCCACCTTGGCGACATCCGCGGCGGCCGCGGATGAGACGAGGCACACGGACAGGACGATCCACCGGGTCATGCCGGTGAACCTATCATCGGCGTCCCGCGCGAGGCGCTACATCTCGACGTGGCCGCGGTGCTCGCGCTCGAGCGCCCGCTTCAGCTTGTCGAGTGCCGAGTTCTGGATCTGCCGGATCCGCTCGCGCGACAGGTGATACTGATCGCCGATCTCGCGGAACGTGCGCTCCTCGTCGTCGCCGAGCCCGAAGCGCTTGGTCAGCACGTCGGCCTCGATCGGCGAGAGGTGATGGAGCAGGCGCTTGACCTGACCGGTCAGCGTGTCCGTCGTCATGTCGTCTTCGGGCGAGTGCGCCTCGGTGTTCGGATCGGCCATCGTGTCGCCGAAGCTGCGATCATCGTCATCGTGGACCGGCCGGTCGAGGGACATCGGCTGGCCCATGATGTAGCGATGCATCTGGTTGAGCTTCGCGAGCGGCACGCGCGCGGCCCGCGCGAGCTCCTGCGGCGTCGGGGGACGGCCGAGCTCGCCGACGAGGGCCTGGCGGACCTTCTCGAGCTGCTGCTGCGCCTCGAGCATGTGCACCGGGATCCGGACCGCACGCGCCTTGTCCGCGAGTGCGCGACCGATCGCATGCCGGATCCACCAGCACGCATAGGTCGAGAACCGCAGGCCGCGGCGATAGTCGAACCGCGCGACCGCGTGCATCAGGCCGAGGTTGCCTTCCTGGATCAGGTCGGCGAGCGGCATGCCACCACGGTCGTAGCGGCGCGCCATCGTGACGACCAGGCGCAGGTTCGCGCGCACGAACTCGTCGCGCAGGTTGCCGGCATCGCGATGCGCCTGGCGCACCTCGTCGAGGAAGCCGCCGGCATCGCGGGCGCCGCCATCGACCCACCAGGTCTCCTGGCCGGCGAGCGACGCCTCGCGCGCGCGATACAGCTCGCGCACGACCGCATCGATGTGCACGCGATCGAGATCGAGCGCGCGCATCTCCTTCGCGGAGTCCTTGGCAGCGGCGGCCAGCTTCTTGACGAGCTTGGCGTCCTTCTGCGCGCGCTTGGACTTCAGCATCTCGTCGAGCAGCTTCTGCAGCTTGACGAACTTCGTCGGCTGCTCGAGGTTGGGCTCGACGATCGCGAGGAGCGGACGCACGACCTCGGGGCGCGAGAGCACGCGCTCCCAGGTCAGGATCTCGGTGTCCTCGATGCCCTGCGACAGCTCGCGCTCGTCCTCGGGCGTGAGCAGCTCGTGCTCCGCAAGCTGGCGGAAGTACGCGGCCAGATGATCATCGGAGTCGCCCGCACGCATTGCACGGACGGCCTTCACCGGCGCTACGACAGCGGGCTCCGCCACGGGAGCGAGCCCAGTTGCCCCAGCGCCAGGAGCGGCCGTGCGGTTCTGACGCGTCCCCACGGCGTGACGAGTACGGGGCTGCGCCGTGGCCGTGGCCGTACGACGCGCATCGCGCTGCGGTCGACGAGCAGAATGGGTGGTAGCCATGGCGTTACTCCTGGTCTTCGTGGTGAGACGTCGTTTGGATTCGAACCGTTGCATCCTGGTTCGTCATTCCTGCGGAGGAGTACGGACGAGGACGCATGATCGGTACCCGTGCACGATGCGCACCCGATCGGCCCGGCGTACCTCGTCGATGAGGTAGGTGCAGATCGGCCCGAGCAAACTCAGCTGCTTGGCGGGTCCACCCTCTCCCGAGACCGGAAAATAGTGGCCGGGCACTCTCGCACGGCGCGCAACTTTGTCCAGCGGAAATGATCGAGGTGTCAGGCCAGGCGACAATCGTCGACGGGGCGACAGCCCTGCGACACCGTGACGGACACCGCGGACCGGTGGGTCAGCACCGCACTAGGCGGATGTTTTTTCGGCAGCTGCCGTACCGTTTTCGGCGCCCAGATGGCGCCGTAAACGGTCGAGCAGCGCGGCCTGATCGGGATGGATGATCCGGCGCGCGCGCGTGATCTCGATGAACTCGACCTTGTCGACTTCCCACGACGCGCAGCGCGGCGCGGCGCCGTCCGGGGCCAACCCCGCGTACGCGTGAACCCGCTTCTTGGATCGCGAGTAGTCGACGAACCCGAGGTCGACCAGGGGCTGCGTGATGTCGAGCCCCGTCTCCTCGAGAGTCTCGCGGCGCGCGGTCGCTTCGAGGGCCTCGTCTGGATCGGGTGCGCCCTTCGGGATGCCCCACGGCGCACGCCGGTTGTAGTTCCCGGCCGGGTGCACGAGCAGCACCTCGATCGACTCCTTGACGTGCCGGTAGAGCAGGGTGCCAGACGAGAGCTTTCCGCGTGCCTCCGTCATCCCTCTTTGACCGTGCTAGACGCGACCGCTCAAAGCAAGCATCTTGCAGGCGAATCTAGCAATCTCAGCGGGTTGTCGCGAGCGCGGCGGCCCATCGTGGTGCCGCGAACATCACGGGTGTACCGTCGAAGCAAGGAGCGACGATGTCCCAAGATCAGCGGCAGGCATGGTTCGCGCGGATGATGGAATCAGGGCTCGAGCACTCGATCTTCCAGGCGAGCGACGTGCTCGCCCACGCGACCCCCGACGTCCTCGCCACGCACCTGCCGCCCGAGCTCCTGAGCAAGATGCTCCAGGCCTCGCTCGCCTCCGGCTCGATGACGCCGGATCGCGTGCTCGAGACGGTGACGCCCGAGCTGCTCGCCAAGCACCTGCCGCACGACGTGTTGTGGGCCTGCATCGCCGCGGCCGCGGCCCGCGCCGGGGTCTCGACGTCGTGAACATGAAGGCGTTCTTCGTCGACGCGCTGTCGAGCGCGCTCGACCTCGGGATCGCGACGCCGGGCGACGTGCTGCGCCACGTCACGCCGGACCTGCTCGCGGAGCACCTGCCGCGACCGCTGTGGGCTCGCCTGCTCACCGCGTGTGTCGGCGCCTCGCGTGTCGACCCGCAGCTCGTCGTCGAGACCGTCGGCGTGTCGAACCTGTGCGAGCACATCCCGGCGACCGCGATCTGGGCGTGCCTCTCCGAGGTCGGCCATCGCGCGCTCGGCGGCGAGATCGGGGCGCGCCCGGCGGCGTCCGCACCGGCGGCCGTCGTCACCCCACCACCGGCCGCCGTGAAGCCAAACGCACCGCTCTCGATCTCCGGCCCGCCGGAGCCCGAGCCGGTCAAGCCGACGCCCGCGGCCCCGCCGCCGATGGCCGGCCCGAGCATCCCCACGCCCGCGCTCGCAGATCTCGCCGCCGAGATCGACGACGCTCTCGGGGCTGCGCCCTCGCGCCCGCGCACGCCGACGGGGAATCGCTTCCGCCAGACCAGCACGAACATCGGCCGCCTCGCACAGAGCAACCAGCGCCGCCCGCAGGTTGCCGCGCCGACCCCCCCGCCGCCCCAGGCGGTCGATCCGGAGACCGAGCGCCCCCGCCCCCCGGCCCGCCGCGGCGAGACCGAGATCGAGGTCGAGATCGAGCCCGAGCCGACGAACGGCGACTGGCGCAGCACGCTCGCCGTCGAAGACGAGCAGCTCGTCGACTGGGCCGCCTCCGAGGAGACCCAGACCTCGGCCGGCGACGATCCGTCGTACCGCAAGCGCTGAGCGCCGTCGTCACATGACGGTGCGGCCCGTGCGTGCGCCTCGCACGAAGTGCAGGACCATCACGATCGCCGCGGCGATCACGAGCACGTGGATCAGCCCGGACCCGACACTGAACACGGCGAACCCGAGGACCCAGGCGATGGCCAGCAGGGCCGCGATGGTGAGCAACATGGGGGACCTCCTGCGAACGAGGTCGTGCATCCCGCTGGCCAGTTGACACCGCCGAGCGACAGCGGTAATTCCATGAGCCTCTCGGGCGTTTAACTCAGCGGGAGAGTGATTCCTTCACACGGAATAAGTCGGGGGTTCAATCCCCTCAACGCCCACCAGAAAAGCGACGACGAGACGCCCGGTTACCGAAAGGTGCCGGGCGTCGCTGCATCACGAGGGCGAGGGGATGACCACTTTCATGACCACTACAGCGGCCGGAATCGACGAGGTCGTTGACCAAGGCTGGTGTTGCCGGTGAGGTCCGCATCGATCGCCACTGCCCTCATTAGCCAGTCTCGGGTTGTGCGGCTGCACCACCAAGCGTCCGGCGCTGATCGTGATGGCAGCAGGTGCCCAAGTGGCCGTCGGTGGTCTGCTCAGGATCGGGCTCTGCACACCAGACTCCAACAGCAACCGATCGACGCGCCACTTCCCACTGACCCGGTGCAGCCGTGAAGACAGCCGCGATGATGGTGTTGGTCGGCACCGGTTGCTCGTTCATGGGCGTGCCGGTCTTGCCGCAAGGGGATCCGCAAAGACCACGGACCGCGGAGACCTGTGGTTCGTATGCGCTTCCCGCCATCGACATCTTGTCGAGCGTCGGACTCGTAGCGATGGCGGCCGTGACGTTCGTAGACAACGAGTGTGGCGGTTATTACGGCGAGGACGACTACGAGGCATGGAGGAGCTGCCAGCGCTGGAGGATTGAGCTCGAGTTGGGCACAGCCGGGATCCTGCTAGCGTCCTCTATCTACGGACTTGCAGCGAACAGCACGTGTCGGGACCTACTCGGCGAGCGCCAACGCGCGCGTGATGTCGTGCGGGCTCTGACGGCCTCCGCGGCCGCGGCGGCGATTGCTGGCGACTGCGTGGCCGTGAACAAGCTCGACTCACAGGTATTGGCTCTGGACGCCGATTTTCACGCGGCCGTCTTCCTCAAGACCGTCGGAATCGCACAGTGTCTCCACCGAGATCCCATTCTTCATGCGGCGCCATCGGTGGTTCGCCCCGCTCCGGTAGGAGGCATCGTCGATCCGGTCTGGGAGACGCCTCCACCTCAAGCCCCACCGCCCGGCGCTCCGGTGCAGCCTTGAACTGCTTCGCGCCAGCCCCGATCCTCGGTCCAGGTGCTTGCTCGGTCATCGGCGTGCGTGGTCAGGTCGCCGCTCGCTCACGCCCCCTCGCGATGTCGATCACCTTCGCGAGTCCCGCGCGCATTTCGTCGCCGGAGACCGTCGAGTAGTGCCGCTGCATCTCGGGCGTCGCGTGACCACTGATCGATCGGGTCACGATGTCGCTCACGCTCGCAGCGCGCGCGAGATCCTGGTACGTGCGCCGCATAGCTCGCGGCGTCACGTCGTAGCCGAGCTTCAGCACTTCGGAGACCTGCTCGAAGGCTCGATCGAGACACGAGGGCGATCGGAATCCGCCGCCGTGGTTACACTTCGTGGGCGCGGCAGGGAACAGCAGCTCACTCGCCCCCATCGCCTCGGCCATCTCACGGTGACGCTTGGCGCGGTGGGCGTTGTCGCGATCCATCTCGGCAACGTGCCACCGCAGCACCTCGAGCTGGCGATCGTCGAGCGCGATCATCTGGTCGCGCCCGGTCTTCGTACAGTCCATTACCTCCGCCTTGTGCGTGTGCGAGCGGCGAACCAGTAGCGTCCGCTCGTCCCACTTCACATCGGCTTGCGTGCCTTGGCGCCGCAGGGGTCGGAGCGAGCTCGGGCGCAGTCCGGTGGTCACCTCGGGCCTCGATTGCGTGAATCGGCACCATTCGATCCCGGGTCCATACGCTGGTCGACATCGGACGCGTGTCCATCACCTACGCGGGACCTCGGCTTCCGCCGCGCATGACCACTTCGTGACCACTCGACTGCCCAGACCTGCACCGATCTGCACCATCCGGATCGGGCTTCTCCGACGATCCCGACGAGGAACCGACGCAGCCAGGTGACTTCACACGGAATAGGTCGGGGGAAATCCCCTCAACGCCACAAGAAGAACGCCCGGTTGCCGATGAGGTAGCCGGGCGTTTCTGATTGAATTGAATCTCGTCGAAGTCGGACGATGGAGGCAGTGCTAGGGCACCGACACGTTGCGCGTGACGTCCCGCGTAGCCGCGCCGTCTTCTATGCCCATAGGAGGTTCGTCATGAGGACGGCTCTGATCACCGCTCGAAGCCGATCCGTGAGGACCGTCCTGATTGCGGCCGCTCTTGCCGTGACCCTCACCCTCGCAAGTGCCTGCAGCACCAAGCGCGGAGCGCTGAAGGGCGTCGGTGTTGGTTTCGGGATCGCAACGCTCGGAGGCTTGATGACCGCCAACGGGATCCTCAGCGAGGATTCACACTACGGTGATTCACACTTCGGTGATTCGGAGGCAAACCTCATTGGCGTTGGTTTCATCGGGATCGGGGGTGTCTACGCCTTTGGGGCTCTCATCAACCTTGCCATCGTCGCCCACTACGATGCTTTCTGGCGCCCGCCGCCACCGACTCAACCCGAGCCGCCTCCACGTGTCGATCCTCCCGAAGCGGGTGCCGTCGTTCTCACAGATGCCCAAGTGCTGACCAATGAGGCGCGAGCCGCCGCTCGTCACGGCGACTGCGAGACCGTGCGGAAGCTCGACCCTCAGGTGCTGGCCCTCGACGTCGAGTTCCACGCGAGCGTCTTCCTCGCAGACATCGGTATCAAACACTGTCGTGCTGCTGCCGTCACCACGCCACCAACTCCGATGCTGCGCATGAGAGTTCCGACCGCCCGGACTCCCCCTGCCGCCCCAGATCCTGCTCCTCAACCTCCACCGCCCGTCGCCCCGGTGCAGCCGTGAAGACCGCCGCGATCGTCGCGCTGCTCACCACTGGTTGTTCTTTCATCGGTGTGCGTGGCCCGCCTGCCAAGCCACGGCGCGGCCCGTTGACTTGCACGACGTCCAAGGCGCTGCCGGTCGTCGACGGTGTTGGAGTGGTCTTCGGGATCGGGATGCTCGGACTCGGCGTCGTCGTCAGCAATCTCCAAACTGACAGCGTCGGCGCGAGGACGGCCGGTGGTCGGATCATCTTGTTGGGCACGGTTGCGTCGCTGGCGTACCTGCTTTCGATGGCCAGCGGCATGTCCAACGTCTCTGCTTGTCGCGACGCCAAAGACGCAGATCGGGCTGAGGCACAGAAGCTGACCAATACAGCCGCCGCGGCCGCCCAGGAACATGCCAGGGGCCTGCCCAAGGCCGCCGCAGCAGCCGCGCGTGCGGGTGACTGCAAGACCGTGCGGAAGATCGACCTGGAGCTGTTGGGACTCGATTCCGCGTTTCACGCGAACGTCTTCCTCACCGACGTCGACATCAAACGGTGTTACAAGCCCGCCGTCACTCCCTCGATCGATCCAGCACCCGCGCCTCAAGCGCCACCGCCCTTGATTCCGGTGCAGCTGTGAGGTCCGCAGCGATCGCCTTACTCGCCATCAGCATAGCCATGAGCGGATGCACGACGAAACGACAAGCGTCGATCGTGATGGCCGTTGGCGGTGCGGTCGCGTTCGGCGGCCTGCTCCGAGTTGAGCTCTGCACCGAAGACGGCAACAGCGTAGGTGACGACTGCTACGACGCACTTCTCCAGGGACTAGGCGTTGGCCTCATTGGTGGAACGATACTTCTGGGCGGGGTTGTCGGGATGCTCTACAGCGCCATCAAACACGACCCTGACGCGGAAGAAGCGGCGCGCGACGATGCGGCGCGCGACGATGCGGCGCGCGACGACGCGCTGGCACGGACCAAGTCCGCACCGACAACGCGTATTCGGAGGCGCGACGAAGCGAGGTTGCTCACCAAGCTCGCCGCGGCGGCTGCAACGGCTGGCGACTGCACCACCGTCAAGTTGATCGACCCGCAAGTCCTTGCCCTCGACGCCGAGTCTCACAGGACCGTCTTTGTCGTCGATGTCGCGATCAGGCGGTGTCAGTCGCCGACCGCCATGATCCCGCTGGCCGAAGAAGAGGCGAACCAACGCCGGCGCGAGAACGCAGGCGCACTGACCTTTGACGCGCGGGCCGCGGCTCTTGCTGGTGAGTGCGACGCGGTCCGGAAGCTCGGTCGGCAGGTGTTCGCCCTTGATGCCGAGTTTCACAACACCGTCTTCCTCGCGGACATCGGGATCCAACGCTGTCTCGCGCCCACTGCTCCCCCGACCGATCCAGCACCTGCGCCTCAAGCGCCGCCGCCCTGATTCCGGTGCAGCTGTGAGGTCCGCAGCGATCGCGTTGCTCGCCATCAGCATGGCCATGAGCGGCTGCACGACGAAGCGGCAAAGCCCCACCCCCGTTGTCCCGGCGCAGCCGTGAAGTGCGCACCGGTCGCCGCCGCACTCGTTGTCATCCTCGCATTGACGGGGAGCTGCACCACCAAGCGGCAGGCGCTGATCGTGATGGCGGTGGGCGCCACGGGGACCCTCGGGAGCGTTCTTGCGGCCGATCGCTGCGCGCTGGGGACCAAAGACGCCCAGTGCGACGCCGTAGCGGTAGCCCTCGCCTTTGGCCTCAGCGGAGTGACCACGATCGTTGCGCTCGTCAACCTCATCTACCTCGCGGCCACCCCAGAGGATTCGAATCTCGAGATGGATGAACCAACAGCCATCGCGACTCTACCGGATGCCGAGACAGCGATCGCCCGCAAGCGCGACGACGCGAGGGTACTGACCAAGGAGGCTGGGGTTGCTGCTCGTGAGCGTGACTGCGAGTCCGTGCGGGATCTGGGTCGACAGGTGCTCGACCTCGACGCCGAGTTTCACTCGACCGTCTTCGTCGCGGATGAAGCGATCAAACGTTGCCTCGAACGTGCCGCCAAGAACCCGCCGGTGGATCCACCTCTCGCCCCTCAACCTCCGTGACTCCACCGCGCTAGGGCCTGCGGCCGGTTGGGGGGCTCTCCACCGCTGGGGCACCGCGGGACGATCGGCACCTCCGGAGCGTCAGGTTCGCCTGGCGCTTCGACTGTTTCGGAGGACGTGTGTTACGACACGACCCATGCAACGCACCATCGTGCGCACCGACCAGGCCCCCGCCGCGATCGGGCCGTACTCGCAGGCGGTCTCCGTCGCCGTCAGCAACAGCCGGCAGATGATCTTCTGCTCGGGCCAGATCCCGCTCGATCCGGCGACCAACACGATGATCGAGGGCGACATCTCGGCACAGACGCGCCGCGTGCTCGATAACCTCGCCGCGGTGCTCGCCGCGGCCGGCGCGACGTTCGGCGACGTCGTGAAGACGACGATCTTCCTCGCCGACATGAACGACTTCGCCGCGGTGAACGCGCTGTACGCCGAGCGGTTCCCCAAGGATCCACCCGCGCGCGCGACGGTGCAGGCCGCGCGGTTGCCCAAGGATGCGCGCGTCGAGATCGACGCGATCGCGATCGTCTGACCCGGAGGTCCGCATGTCGTCGTCCTCGATCGAATCGGTCCTGACCGAGCACCGGAGCTTCCCGCCGCCCGCGGCGTTCGCCAGCGCGGCGCGGGTCAAGAGCCTGATCGACTACGAGACGCTGTACGACCGCGCCGCGCGCGATCCCGACGCGTTCTGGGCGGAGGTCGCGAGCGATCTGACGTGGGCGACGCCATGGAAGCAGGTCGTCGAGGGCAGCTTCCCGACGGACGCGCACAGCCCGGGCGTGAAGTGGTTCGTCGGCGGGACGCTCAACGCGAGCGTCTCGTGCCTCGATCGCCACGCGCAGAGCTGGCGCAAGAACAAGGCGGCGATCGTGTTCGAGGGCGAGCCCGGCGATTCGCGCGTGCTGACGTACGGCCAGCTCCACCGCGAGGTCTGCAAGGCGGCCAACGCGCTGACCGCGCTTGGCATCACGGCCGGCGACTTCGTCGCGATCTATCTGCCGATGGTGCCCGAGGCCGCGATCGCGATGCTCGCGTGCGCGCGGATCGGCGCGCCGCACACCGTCGTGTTCGGCGGGTTCTCGGCCGAGGCGCTGTCCGACCGGATCGAGGACTGCAAGGCGAAGGCGGTGATCACCGCCGATGGGGGTTGGCGCCGCGGCCAGATCCTCCCGCTCAAGGACAACGTCGACAAGGCGATCGTCGGCACGACTGTCGAGCACGTGATCGTGCTCAAGCGGTGCGCGAACGCGATCGCGTGGGGACCGCGCGACGTG
>Ga0102851_10001235_pt1 | contig 14350 bp, 13 predicted proteins | sample Mud3Dept3metaG_FD_79558 | JGI IMG/M metagenome (GOLD analysis project Ga0102851, IMG submission 79558) | Freshwater wetland microbial communities from Ohio, USA, analyzing the effect of biotic and abiotic controls - Mud 3 Core 4 Depth 3... | ecosystem: Environmental > Aquatic > Freshwater >... | reverse complement strand
ACCCCGAAGCCGCCGCGCGCCGCACTCCCGAGGGCACACACGGCATTCTTCCGTCAACGCGCGGGCCGCCTCGACTCGCCGCGGCAACTCGCCGGAGTCTTGCAAGGAACGGTAGCTCGGCCAGTTTTCCAACGGCCCTCCTCTCACCGAGATATTACCGCCGGTCCGCGACGCCCCACAACCGACGAACAGCCCTCGCTACCGCTGGCACGCGGGACAGAAATGCGTGCCCCGCTGCCCCAGGATGATCCGCCGGATGGGCGCCTTGCAGACGACGCAAGGCTTTCCGTGGCGATGGTAGACACGGTGCAGCGGCGCGAAGTGGCCGGGCTCGCCGCACGGGTCGCGGAAGTCCGAGATGGAGCTGCCGCGATGACGAATCCCGGCTTCCAAGACGGCGCGTATGCTCCGTCGCAGGGCCCGGATCTCCTCCAGGCGAAGCGACGACGCCCGCCGCGTGGGCCGGATGCCCGCACGGAAAAGGGCTTCGTCCGCGTAGATGTTCCCGATGCCGGCAATCTTTCGCTGATCCAGGAGGAGCGCCTTGATCCGAACCCGACAGCCCCGACACATCCCCTCGAGCGCCGCCGCGGTGAAGGCGGAGTCCAACGGCTCCACCCCGATGCCGAGCGTGGAATCTACGGCATGCGTCGGCAAGACGAAAATCTCTCCGAACTTTCGGACATCCCGATACGAGAGGATCCCACCGCGGGAGAGACCGAGGTGCGCGTGTGTATGGCCGTCCGGCCGGAAGTGATCCTTCGCATCCCACCACAGGAGCTGTCCGGTCATCCCCAGACGCACGATGAGGCTGTCCTCGCCGAGATCGAAAACAAAGAACTTCCCCCGTCGGCGGAGGGCCCGGATGCATCGTCCGACGACGGCTGTCGCGGCCTCCTCCGGCGTGCCGCGGCGCCGCGTCAGACGCGGCTCGACGATCCGAGCCTCGACGATCGTGCGTCCCACGACCCACGGTACCAAGGCTCGTCGGATCACTTCGACTTCCGGCAACTCAGGCATCTCGTCGTTTCCCGTGCGCTGTGAGTCCGGGCGCGGCGACCTCCTGTCGGGGGACCGCGGTCTTGCCATGCTGAAAGCGAACCGAACGGCGCTGTCCGGCCTTCTCGACCCGCCGTCGCCCTCAGCCGAACCGCCGCGGAGACCATCCTCGCACCCCGCCCCAGGAGCGGGCGGCCATCGCGCGCGCGGCGGCCGCTCAGCTCGCCGAGTCGTCGTTACGTGCCCCAGAGCGTGCGTCAGGATTCGCGGGTGGTAAAGAGCTCCGGACGGGAGGCACGGATCCGGGTCAGCGCAGCCACCCATTGGCTCGTGGACGGGAAGGCCAGCGCAAAGGCCAGGACCGACACGGCGGCCAGCGCATAGAAATCCCACAGGTAGCCGCCGACGAAGTACAGCGCCAAGCCCAGGATCACCGGGATTTCCGCCACCGCAAAGACCAGGATCTGATTCGACGAGAGGACGGAGAGCACCTCCGGCAGGGAGCGTCCACGAGCACGCAGGATGAGCCGTGCCGGATCGAAGAGTCGACGCCGCATCATCAGGATGCCGACGCAGGCCGCGAAACCGAGGACGTAGAGGGGGTATCGCATCCAATCCACGGAGGCAAAGGCGTCGCGCCCGCGCGGGATTTGACCCACCTTGCGGATCACCTGCACCACGACCCAATACACCAGGATGGATCCGACCATGGCCCCGTACACCACGCGGAGGGGCGCCAAGACTGCGTTCACTCGGTTCCGGATGGCCTCATCCAGCATGGTGGCCCTCCCCCACGGGCACCAGCGTCCGCAGATCCACGCTCCCCAAATCGTCGACCACCAGATCCGCTCCCAGCAACTGCTCACGGGCACAGGAGTGGGTCACGGCCACGCACGCCATCCCGGCCGCCTTCGCGGCCTGGATCCCGCCGGGCGAATCCTCGATCACCACGCACCGTGCCGGGGACACACCCAGCCCGGCCGCGGCCCGCAGGAAGGGCTCCGGATGCGGCTTTCCATGGACGCAGTCCTCACGCGTGACGATCGCCTGGAAACGCTCCCGGATCCCGAGCGACCCCAGCGCCAATTCCGCCTCGTGCCGCATCGAGCCCGTGGCGAGCGCCACGCGCCAGCCGTCGGTTCGCCTCAGGAGCTGCAGACCGTCGGGAAAGGGGGGGATTCCGGCTGCGACAAGTTCCAGATAGCGCCGGCTCTTGGCCTGGGCCGCCGCGGGTCGCGCCGAGGCGTCCGGGAGCAGGAGTTCCATGATCTCCCAGTCGGAGTACACGATGTAGCGCCCGTAATAGTCCGCCTCGGACATCGGCACGCCGTACGTCGCCAGGATCTCTTGCGTCGCCAGGAAATGGAGCGGTTCGCTGTTGATCAGCACCCCGTCCATGTCGAAGATCACGCCGCGATCCGTGTTCACGGTCTCTCCTGATGCCCCGTTGGGATGTGGTCATTCCCGCGGAATTCGCGACCTGCCTTCGCGAATGATGCGGCTTAATCCTCGGGCGTTTCGATCCCGTAGCTCTTTATCTTGCGGTGGAGATTGCTGCGCTCGATCCCCAGCCGCTCGGCCGCTCGCGTGATGTTCCAGTGCGTTTCGCGTAACCGGCGCAAGATGAAGGCCTTTTCGAACTGCTCGCGCGCTTCCCGCAGCGTCCCGTCCAGCTCTTCACCCGACGCCGCCGGCCTCTCGGGCTCGCTCTGGGGCCGCAGGCGCAGCGCCGACGCCACATCGTCCTGTTTGATGACCTCCTGCGGCACCATGATCACCATCCGCTCGATCACGTTCCGGAGTTCGCGCACGTTTCCCGGCCAGGCGTACTGCAGGAGAATCTGCAGCGCATCCGCGCCCAGCGCCTTTTGTCGCTTCCCGTACTCGCGAGAGAACAGGCGCAGGAAGTGTTCCGCCAGCAAGGCAATGTCTTCCTTCCGCTCCCGCAGCGGGGAAACCTCGAAGGGAATGACGTTGAGGCGATAGAAGAGATCCTCTCGGAAGGTACCCTTCCGGATCTCCTCCTCCAGATCCTTGTTGGACGCGGCGATGACGCGGACGTCCACGGAGAGCGTCTCGCTCCCTCCGACGCGCTCGAAGGTCTGCTCCTGCAGCACCCGTAGCACCTTGGCCTGGGTCTTGAGACTCATGTCCCCGACCTCGTCCAGAAAGATGGTGCCGCCGTCCGCCACTTCGAACTTCCCGCGCCGCTTCGTGGTGGCTCCCGTGAAAGACCCTTTCTCATGCCCGAAGAGCTCGCTCTCGATGAGCTCGTCGGGGATGGCGGCGCAGTTGACCTCCACGAACGGCTTCTCGGCCCGCAGGCTTTGCCGATGGATGGCGCGGGCGATCAGCTCCTTGCCTGTCCCGCTCTCCCCGCGGATCAGGACGCGGCCATGACTGGGAGCCGCGGACTGGATCTGCCCCCGCAACGCCTGGATGGCTGAGCTTTCCCCCACGATCTCGTAGCGCTCCGCCAGGGTCTGCCTCAGTGCCAGGTTCTCTTGTTCGAGCCGGTGGTGGTCCAGGGCGTTGCGTACGGCGAGGACGGTTTTCTCCAGACTCAGCGGCTTTTCGATGAAATCGTAGGCCCCGAGCTTGGTGGCCTTGACCGCCGTCTCCACGTTGGAGTGGCCCGAGATCATGATGACGGGCAGCTCCGGATGGAGGCGCTTTACTCCCTCGAGAGCCTGCAGCCCGTCCATCCCCGGTAGCCACACGTCCAAGACGACCAGGTCCGGGAGCGCCTGGGCGATCTGCTTCAGCAGGTCCTCGCCGCTTCCCGCCCCCCGCACGCGATAGCCCTCATCCTTCAGAATGCCTTCCAGGGAGCTGCGGATATTTTTCTCGTCGTCAACGACCAGGATCTCTTCCCGGCTCATCGAGGGCTCACCATGCTACACCGTTGTTGGAGAGCGAAGGTTCCAGCGGCAATGGCCATGTCTGCCTCAGTCCTCACCCGCGAGAATGGCCGACGTCCTTGTGGCTTTCTCAGGCCGCCGCCGGCACCAGCGCCGGGAGGGAGATGATCAGGCGGGCACCCCGGGGGGCATTATCCTCGATCCGGATCTCTCCGCCGTGCTCGACGATGATCCGATTGACGATCGCCAAACCTAGGCCGCCCGAGGACCGCTTCGTGGAGTAATACGGCAAGAAGGCCCGATCGCGGTCCTCCGGGGGAAAACCGGGGCCGGTGTCGGCAATCTCGAGCAGAATCCGGCCGGCCGCGGGCATGTACCGCGTCGAGATGACGATCCCGCCTTCGTCGTCGCCCAAGGCCGCGACCGCGTTGTCCACCAGATTGATGAGGGCCCGCTTCATCTGGTCCGGATCCAAATTGAGGTGCGGAACGGCTGGGTCCAGCTCCGTCCTGAGCGCAATGCCTGGCCGAATGCCCGCATACAACTGTGCCACCTGTTGGATCACCTGGTGGAGATCCCCAGGCCGCGGGCGCGGGGCGGGCATCCGGGCATAGCGGGAGAACTCATCCACCAGGCTCCGGAGCGCTTCCACCTCCTGAATGATCGTTCGCGTGCACTCGTCGAAGACCGAGGCCGCGTCGGGCGCCCCCTCCGCGAACTTCTTCCGCAGCCGCTGCGTGGAGAGCTGGATCGGCGTCAGCGGGTTCTTGATCTCGTGGGCGATGCGACGGGCCACCTCCCGCCAGGCCAGAGCCTGCTGCGCCCGGATGACCTCGGAGATGTCGTCCAGGACGACCACGAGCCCGCGTCGCTCAGCGCCCGGACCGGGAAGCCCGCTCACGGTCACCATGAGGGTCGCCGGCCGGCTGTTCAACGTCAGAGTGACCTGTTGGTCGGAGACCTCCCGCCCGCCATCGGCGACTCGCGCGACCAGGTGGCGCAGGGGCTGAAGCGCGTACCCGTCGAAGACTTCGGCGTACGGGCGGTGGAGGATCGCCTCCGGCGACCGGCCCAGCATCCGCGCCGCCGCGTGATTGACCGTGTTGACTCGCCCCTCCGCATCCAAGGAGAGGACGCCGGCCGTGATGGTTTCCAGGACCGTCTCCATGTAGTCGCGGCGCCGGTCCAGCTCGACGTTGGATTGCTGCAGGTCCTCGTTGGCCTGGGTGAGCTCGGCTTTGCCCTTGCCGAGGTCTTCCGTCATTTTGTTGAACGACTCCACCAGCATCCCGATCTCGTCGTCCGCCTTGGCCTGCACGCGGAAACTCAGGTCCCCCGCCGCAACTTTGCGCGTGCCTTCCGCCAGTTGTTGGATCGGCCCCGTGATGCCCCGGGCCAGGTACACCCCGACCCAGATCGCACCAAAGATGATCGCCAGCGTGACCATCAGGAAGAGCATGAGGTAGATGCCCTTGATGGGGTTCTTCAGCATGCGGAGCTGCTGGTACTCCTTGATCCCCGTCTGGATCTCCTCCGCCTTGCTGCTCAGGGCCGCCGGCATCCAGACGGCGACGGCCACGGCGGCCAGAACCTCGCGGGTTGCTCCGGGCCGGAGCACCGGAACGACCGCGCGGATCACGTCGGCCTCCGTGAGGAGCTGCACGGTCACCACCGGCTCGCCGTCGAGTGCTCGGCGGACCAACCGGGACGCGGGGGACAGCAGCGCGTCTTCGGGGACCTTCGGCCCGCGCCATTGCACGAGTTCCGCGCGTTGGCGGTTGAAGAGTTGCAGACCGTCCAGGCTGTATTCCCGAGCCTTCTCCGCGGCCACGCGGCGGCCGCCCGGTGCGCCACCCTCGGCGACCCAGCCCTCCGCCACCCTCGCGGCGATCTGCCGCGCCTGGCTCAGCGTATCCTCCTGACTGGCCCTGGAGTACGTTTGCGCCACTTCCAGGGCGCTCTCCAGCGAGCGCTCCACCTGAATGTTGAACCACGTGTCCACGCTGGTCGTAATCAGATTGCTGGCTACGAGGAAGAGCAGGCCGGCCGGTAACAGCGCCAAGCCCACGAACGCGACGGCCAGCTTGACGCGGAACTTGGAGCCAAGAACGTTTTCGCGCCGTTCCAGGTATACCTTGAACAGGCTGCGAAAGACCAGCAGCACCAGCAGGAGCAGGAGAACGATATTGATGTTGACCAGCGCGAAGATCAGGATGTTGGAGGCTATGGGCGTCGGAAACTTGAGCTGCTGTATGGTGACCTGGACCGCGGTCAGGCCCACCACGGAAGCCAGGACGATCGCCAGAATCAGACGGTTTCGCCTGCTGCGGGTGGTCTCGTCGGTCGTGGAGGCTGGAACCGCGACGTGCGGTGTAGGATCAGACATCCGGGAATACCCTGACCTCTCCAGGCCGATAGGCTCCGCCCCGCCCGGGGGCCGGGCTGACGCCGATCCAGCTCTCCACGCAGCGGCTGCGGTACAGGACTCCGAGCACACGCCGCGGGAATCGCGCGGCCTTCAGATCGGGCAAAGTATAGGGGTGCGGCGGGGTCGAAGGCAAGGGCAAACGCCCCGTGGGGTGAAGCCAAGAGCGATCGTGTCCGGCCGCTTGGGCCGCCGGGGTTGTGAAGGAAGGATCCGATCAGAGAGCGGCAGCCCCCAAGCCGTGGGCGGTCGGAAGCATCGGAGACACCCACTGCTCGACCGCCGCGGCGGAGAGGCTGAGTGGCTCTGGCTCGCCCGCGAGTTGATCCTGGATCCGGCGCACGAGCTGAAGGTGGAGCTGGTGGCCCGCTCCCTGGGCGATGATCGTGCCGACCAGTGGTTTGCCGAGCAGGAAGAGGTCACCCAACAGATCCAAGATCTTGTGGCGAACCAACTCGTCGGGGAAGTGGAGTGGACCGTTAATGACGCCTTCCTCGCCGATGACCAAGGCGTTCTCCAACGAGCCGCCTTTGGCGAGGCCCATCCGTTGCAGCATATCCAGATCCCGAAGGAAACCGAACGTTCGGCAGGGAGCCAGATCGCGCACGTACCGCTCGCGCCCGACATCCATGGCCGAAGTCTGCTCACCGAGGATGGCGTGATCGAAGCACATCGTGTAGATCACCTTCAGCCGCTGGGAGGGCACGATCTGCAGGCTGCGCGTCCCGACCTCCACCGTGATGGGCTGTCGCACCTTGAGGAAGGTCTTGGGGGCGAGCTGCCGACGCAGTCCGGCCTGACGCAACAACTCGACGAAGGGGAGCGCACTGCCATCCATAATGGGCACTTCGGGCCCGGTCAGATCGATCTGCACGTTATCAACGCCCATCCCGACCAACGCGGACATGATGTGCTCGATCGTCTTTACGGACGCGCCGTCCTTGGCGACGGTGGTAGCATAGTGCGTGTCCACGACGTAGTCCGGGCGAGCCGGGATCACGGGCGTGCCGGGAAGGTCCAGCCGCCGGAAAGTCACACCCCGATTGGCTGCCGCCGGGCGCAGCGTCATGCTGACGCGCTCGCCGGTATGAAGCCCAATCCCTTCGCATTGTACCGCGCGGTCCAGGGTTCGCTGGTGACTCAAGATGCACTCCCTTCAGTTAGCGTTCCGGAACGGGGGAGCGTGCGAGAAAGCCCGTTGAGTTTCATGCAAGCCCGATACCATCCCTCCATGAATCGGTCACTCAGTAACCATTTGAATTATTGGGGATATTTGACGAACGAAAATGGCGACACCGGTGTGGAATTCCACGGCCGGGGATTTTGTGGCATGGGTGCAACGCACTGTGGCGCTTTTACTGTAGCTGCCGCTCCTGCGGGAAGCCGACTGAAGACGCGGATTCCCGGGAAGCGCGTAGCCAGAGTCGCCGCAGGGCCTCACGGAAGGGGGCATCGCCCAGAGGGGCGAGGGCGCTGTCGATCTCCGCGATCCGCGCGGGATCGACTCCACTGCTGGGCGCGGCCCGGGGCTGACTGGGCGAGGGGCCGACCGGGGCAAATGGAACCTCACCAACCCGCAGGACCATCTCCCGTATTTCCGCCGGCGTCAACCGCTCATTCAACGCGTGCACGAGCCGGTGACGCATCATGCTCAGATGGTGGAGCCAGACGGAATCCGTGACGTGGATGATGAGGCGGCCCTGCCAGACGGAGTAGGGCTGCGCGTGCCGCGCGATTTGTGGCCCGACCACCGAAGGCCAGATGCGCCAGATATCGTGTTGGCGAACCCTGCCCTCCAGACCGAGTCGCTGGAGGGCGGCAGAGACGGCGTCCGAGATCTTGACCGGTTGGCGCCAGCCGGGGCCGCTCATCCTTCCTCTCCACGATCCAGGGTCGCCTGCGGGCGGCGAGCCCGCCGACCTGCCTCATCGATCCCGCGGTTGGCCAAGGCGTCCGCCTCCGCGTTCAGCTCGCGAGGCACGTGGCGAATGGCGAAATGGCTGAAACCCGCGATGCGCTTTCTCGCCGCTGCGTACAGCGGTCGCAAGGCGGGGTGCTTGACTTGATAGCGCCCTTGGAGCTGGCGAACGAGGAGCTCCGAGTCGGAGTACACCTCCAGGGCCGTTATCCCCAATGTCGCTGCACGTTCCAGCGCCGCCAGCAGCGCGGAATACTCGGCGACATTGTTCGTGGCTTCACCGATCCCGCGGTGAAGCCGCTCGACCACGGCGCCGTCCGGTCGGAGGAACAAAACTCCGATCCCGGCCGGCCCCGGGTTACCGCGAGAGGCCCCGTCGATGTGCACACGCACAAGCCCAGAGGTGGTCGGGGACGGCATGGGGGCCGCGGGCGTCGGTGTCTCCAAGGCCTTGACCGCAGCCTGAACGGCCCGGATTGCCTCGTGCGGCGAGAGGCCGGCCGGAAGATGAAGCACTTTGGGGCCAGGTTGCGACTGGGCCAACCGGTGTAGTGCGGCGAGCAGGTTCCCGGTATCCACACCGCTACCCGGGGAAATAGAGTATCCGGTTGCAGGACGGGCAGGTGAACATCCGGTCGTTCCGCTTGACCTCGTTGTACGCCTGCGGCGTCAGTGTCATCCCGCAACCCTGGCAAGATCCGTCCGCCACCGCGACGACGGCAACATCGCGGCTCTTCATCAACCGCACGTACAGGCGAAGGAGGTCGCCGTCCAAGCGGCCGGCTTGCCCCTTCCGCGTCGCCTCCAGGCCGGCCAAGTCTTTCTGGAGGGTGGCCAGCCTGGCCTCTTTCTCCCGGCGCTCCGTCTGCACGTCGAGTTGCGCCGTCTTGAAGATTCGCTCGGCCTCGGCGACCGTCTTGCTCGTGAGGTCGGCTGCCTCCATTTGCTCCAAAACCTCGGTCTCGAGCTGGGAAGACTTGGTCTTGAGGGCCTCGATCTCCTTCAGGACGGCCGAATACTCTTCGTTGGTCTTGATCTCGAAGAGCCGGGCCTGCTTTTTCTTGGCGTTCTGCGCGGACTCCTCCAGCTCGCGCTCCTTCGCCCGCCGCTCTTTTTGGATCTGATCGGAACGCCCCTTCGCGATTTCGAAGGCCTCCCGCGCCTTGTCAAGGCGACCCTCGAGCGCCTCGATCGCCTTGGGGATCGCTCGCGCTTCGGCATCCAGCTTGGCGATGGCCACGTCGAGCTTCTGAAGCTCGATCAGTTTATCGAGTCCGTCCCACATTCCGGATAGTCCGTCCGACGGTGAGAGGTCATGGGCGGGAAAGTATGTCATAGATGCCAAGTTGGGTCAATCCCATCCCCCTCGCTCATCGACGGCTCACGATGCGTGGTGGGCGGCGCGACGGCCGACGATCACGGTGGTCCCGAACGGCGTGTCCCGCTTGGCGACGCGAGGGAGGCCGGCCTCTGCCATCCACCCCCGGACATCGGATTCCGTGTACGTGTCGCCACCGTCGGTTCCCACCAGCATATTGAGCGCGAAGAGCACGCCGAAAGGCGGACCTGTCCGTTCCTCGCCGACGATGAAATCCTGAACCACGAGCTGGCCCGAAGGGTTCAGCGCCGCGGCCCCCTTACGGATGAGGTCGCGATTCGCCTGAGGGGAGTTGCTGTGGATGATGGCCGAAAGAAAGACCAGCTCGAATCCCGTCCCCAAGTCATTCGTGTCGTAGTCCCCGGCAACAAGCGTCACACGGCCCTGGAGCCCCGCCTGCTTCACGTACTCCGCCGTCAGGGGCAGGACGGCCGGTAGGTCGAAAACCGTAGCGGAGAGGCCCGGCTTCGCTCGCACGAACGCCATGGCGTAGGCGCCGGAGCCGCCACCGACATCCAGCACCCGCGAGACGCCGGTGAGATCCAGCGAGGCCACAACCCCCGGCGCGTGCTGGCAGGCCCGCCAGTGCATCGCGGCGATGAAGGCCCGAAGCCATGCGTCCTCCCGGGCGTCCACGGGCCGCGCGGTCACGCATCCCCCCTTTCGGACGGCCGGCGTGAGCGTGCTCCAGCTGTCCCAGAGATGCACCCAGTGCATGAGCCCACCCATGCACTCGGGGCTGGTTCGAACCAGGAACCGGGCGGCTGACGGTGCATTTCGAAAATGCCCCGCCCTTTTCCGGAGCAACCCCAGGACACACAGGACGTTCATCAAACGGTCGGTGGCCCGTGGGTCGGCGCCGAGGTCCCTGGCGACATCGGCTGAGGTCCTCTCGCCTTCGCCCATGGCAGTGAACAGGTCAAGTTCGCAGGCCGTCAAGAACGCGCGGCTCCGCATGAAGGCGGAGGCCAATTCCATGATCGCCTGCGGCGATGCGATTTCCTCCCCGTCGGCTTCGGATGTCTTCATCGCGCAACCTCTGGATCGTTCGGTTCCGGACCCATTCGTGCCCCCGCCGCCCGACGGCGAACAACGCTACGCGACACCGTTGAACTCCTTGACCGCGTCCAGCATGGCCACCACGTTCTCCACAGGGGTGTTCGCCTGAACGCAGTGGATCGTATTGAAGATGTAGCCGCCGCCCTTCGAGAAGATCCGACAACGTTCCAGCACCTCGGCACGCACCTCGGCCGGCGTCCCAAACGGCAGCGTCTGCTGCGTGTTGACACCGCCGCCGTAGAAGACCAGCCGCTCGCCGTACTTCTGCTTGAGCGCGCGCGGCTCCATTCCTGCCGCCGAACACTGGACCGGGTTGAAGATGTCGAAACCCACCTCGATCAAGCGGGGCAAGAGGGGTTCCACGGCTCCGCAGGTGTGCTTCATCGTCTTCCACCCCGTATTCGCGTGGATCCACTCGTTCATCCTTCGATAGTGCGGAGCCCATAGCCTGTCAAACGTCTCCAGCGAGCAGAACCGAGAAGTCTGGGTTCCGAAATCGGTTCCACACAGGTAGATGATATCGATGGCATCTCCCACGGCCGCGTGAAGCTGCTGGAGGCGGGCCATCGCGATCTCGCACTGGCGCGAAAAGACCGCCTGGACGTAGTCCCGTCGCGTGGCCAGGGACACATACCACTCCGTGATATCGCGAATTCCCTTGGGGTGCCGGAGGCCCGGCGCGGGCACCCAAGCGATGTCGCCGAAGCCGGTCCCGCCGATGGCCGCGATCACCGCTCGGCCTGTGCCCGCGGCGGCGGCGATCCCGGTCTTGAAGTGCGCCAGGTCCGCCTCCGATAGCGGCCCGAATTCCTGAAGGTTGTCCTCCGGGTTGAGGTGGTCCTCGTCGATCTGCCCCTGCCGAATTATCGTGTCGAAGAAATAGCTGCTCGGCGGCATGCGTCCGCTGGGGGGCGCGGTCACATCCCCCAGGGGATACGTCAGCAGGTCCCCGTTGGCGTCGGTGGTGTATTGGAAGTGTCCCGAGATCAGAACGACCTGCCCCCACGGTGTCTGAAACTCCTTCCAATGCTCATTGGGGTAACCGTACACCGTGTTCCGCGGGAGGACCCCGGCGATGTCCAGACCCATCGCGTCGGCCAGATCAACCTCGACAAGTCCCAGCATGTTGTACGGGACGTGCACTTTCACCGGCCGGCGCTCCAGGCCGAAATGCGCGCGTAAACGCTCCACGCAGAGGGAGTGGATTCCGGTCACGGTCGTTGCCCCGAAATCAACGGGAACTCGGTCGGGGTCCCGGTGCGCCAAAGCCGCTCGGACGCGCTCACGCTTGGTCATCGGGTATGCCTTTCTCATGCCGGTGGCGTGACCGGCAGGCGGGACGGATCGCTGTCTCGCGTTGGTGTGGGGCGATTTTCAGGCAATCCACGGTCTCGCGCGCGTCAACGGGCGCCCTGTGACGGCCCTTTCGGCCGACAGGCCTCCTGGGCCCGTCCTCCCGCGCGTCGCGTGGCCCTCCGCAGTTCAGAGCTTCTCCGGAGTGAACAGTCCGAGCCCGACTTCGGGATCCATGCGGCGCACCAGCTTCACGTCGGCAATCTCCGCCAGGATCCCGTCCAGCGTGGCCAAGACCGGGTTCTCTCCCGCCACCACGTGGCCCGCGTAGACCTTGCCGTACTGGTCGGAAAACGTCCCGTGGACGTGCAGGAGAGTCTCCCCCTCATCGGACTGGAATACCACGCCCTGCAGGCTCACGATCTCGACCGGCCCCTGGACAACCTGCGGGTCGGTGTAGCCGGCGCCGAGCCGTGTCTCCGGCTTTGGGGCGAGCACCTGATACGTCATCTTCTGCAGGCTGCCGATGCCCGCCAGGACCGTCCCCTGCTTGATCCCGTTTGCTTCGCAGACCTCTTTGAGCCCGGTCATGAGGTCTGTCCCACGCCGCAGCCGTACCGGCACGACCTTTCCCAGCCGCCCACTGGCATGATGCGCACCAAGACCCACCATTGCTTATGCCCTCCTACCGGTGTGTAGGTTAGACGCTGGACACGCCTGTGTCCGACGAGTGGCCACCACCATAACACACTCAAGCGCTTGTTCGCCAGATTCGGCCAGCCATCTCGGGGTTGCAGGTCTTGTGGCGACGCCAGGATTTCCGCGACGGACGTCCTGGAAGGCGTCTCCTCCGCATGGACGGCTGCGCAAAAATTTGTCGCTTCTCGGCTCACCGTCGGAAAAGCTAACACTTTTTGCGCGGTGGAATTCGACGGCGACGAGAGGTCTCCACGGGATCAAAGCTCGTAACTTTCTGAAATTATTTGAAGCTATCCTTCCAGAGCCTGCTCCCCAGCCTGTTAGTCTGTGAGATGGCACGGTAAGTGCTTGAGGTTGTTCTTGCATTCTATGCGTGGGGACGTCGTGTATCGCTCCACTTCACCGAACCACAATCAGCTAACACTCTTTTCGTCCACATACGTGGCGGACCGAGGCTGTTTTCACGACAGCGCACGGATTATTCGACAGTGGCTCGACACCAGGGGAGACCCGCAATGAAGCCATCCGATCGGCAGACAAGGTATGGTCGAAAACCGGTCATGCTCTTGGGCCTTCTTCTGCTCCTTGACGTGATGCTGATTGGTGCGACGCCGTTCACGGCCACGGCCGTGCCGATTTATGAAAGCGCAGCGGCTGCCTCGCCAGGGTTGCGTGGCGATAGTCCCGAGGAAAGGATGAGCATCACACAGCTGCAATCCCTCGGGGTCGCGTTCCATGTATCCACCCCAGTGACGACTGGTAGCATCGGCGGGTATTTTGCGGAATACAACCCCGGCACGCCGTCGGAGATCGTCGGCGCCATTGTGAGACTGCACGGGCCTTACGACTTTCCGGATTCCTTCGACTTGACCACACCGGATGTTTTGGGGACTACGTCGATTCACATCTCCGATTCGGCAGGCGATTTCGCGGGAGATCTGTCCCTGAGGCTGACCGGCGGGTGGTACGCCTTGGTTTTCGCCGCAGCGGGCGTCCGAGATGGATCTGCCGCCATCATGCCAGGGGTGAACGAGGAAACTGGAGACCCGTTGTACTTCTTCAGCAGACCAGCCGCCACGGAAAATGGTTTTGAGTATGTTGGTGGGCGTGGGGAGGGTGGGCTGGACGGAGTCCGCATGTTTGTTGATTCGGACCCCGCCACACCTGTCCCGGAACCCTCCACGCTCCTCCTTCTCGGATCCGGGCTTGCGGGATTGGGCGGGGCGGCTTGGAGGCGGCACCGCCAGAACTGACGACCGCTGGATGGCGCACACCGCCCTGCGAGCGTCGGGATTGCCCGGCGCTCGTGGTGTTTAGGCGCCTCGACCTCGCTCCGCTATTGGCTCAACGACGTCCTGGGGATGGGATGGGGAGGTATAAGTCTCACCTTCAATGCTCCACGGCTGCCACGAGCGTCTGAGGCCTCAGCAACGTGTAGTCCTTCGCGATGTGAATCACCGCCGAATGACCTCGGAATTCCCGCGCGTCGAGGCTGGTCGTGATCGCGACGGCTTTCATGCCGGCGCGACCCGCGGCCTCGATCCCAGAAATGGCGTCTTCGAAGACCACGCACCGAGACGGATCGACGTGAAGCGCATCGGCGGCCTTTAGAAAGATCTCGGGGTCCGGCTTCCCATACCGGACGTCTTCGGCCCCGACCACGATGCGGAAGTCGCATGCGATCCCGAGACCCCACAATACAAACTCCCGATTCTCTT
>Ga0102851_10001233_pt1 | contig 14355 bp, 17 predicted proteins | sample Mud3Dept3metaG_FD_79558 | JGI IMG/M metagenome (GOLD analysis project Ga0102851, IMG submission 79558) | Freshwater wetland microbial communities from Ohio, USA, analyzing the effect of biotic and abiotic controls - Mud 3 Core 4 Depth 3... | ecosystem: Environmental > Aquatic > Freshwater >... | reverse complement strand
CGAGGCCGCCTGCGGATTGTTCTGGCCGAACGCCCCGCCCCCGCTACTTGCCATCTGTTTCGGGACTTCCGTTCATGAAAGAGAGACGGAAAGCCAAGCGCGGGCGGGGGACTCGGCCGAAACAATCCGCAGGCGGCCTGCCAACTCACGCTGCGAAGCCGTCGATCTCCGTCCGCCGAGGACGTTTCGGACGAGTCCACCGCCCGCGCGCCTCGCAGCAACGATCCAAAGCAGCCGAGGCGCGGTGGGGCTAAGGCATCACGGTCGCCGGCGGTCCGCCGCCGCCGATCGCCAGGATTCCGCCGATCAGGACTCCCATGATCAGGAAGATCACGAGCATCTGCGCGATGAAGCCGATCACGCAGACTGCCACCGCTCGACCCGTGCTCGTGTAGTCGAGCGCCTGGCGCACGGCCACGACCATCGTCGCGATTTGCCACAGCCCGACGAGAGCCAGCACCAGGCCGCCGATCCCGGGCAGGATCCCGAGGATGCCGACTACGCCGGGCGCCATCGCGAAGCCCGTCATGCGCAACAGCTCGCCGAAATCGGATTTCGTGTTGGCCTCTGGGAGCAGGCGTGTCCCGACCAGATAGATCGTGAACGCCCAGACGAGCCAGCCGATCCCCGCTGCGATCACGCCGCCGACGAGACCGAAACCATGGCCTCCCTGGACGGCCGCCGAGCCGAGTCCGTTCGCGACCGAGGCGATCGCCACCACCGTCATCGCCTGGCCGAGCGCGTTCTGGTCCGCCTCGATCTCTTCGTAGGTCGCCACGTCCAGTCGCGCCGCGCCGATCGCCCGTTCGAGCAGAGTCGCCATCTTGTTCCCCCTCCGATTGGACCGACAGCCTACCGCGTTGCGCTTCGTTGAGAACGGATGCGCACAGATCACGCGGCAGCGCCGGGGATCGGCCAGCGCAGCGTCACCGAGAGGCCGCGTGCGCCCGGCCCCTCGTCGAGTTCGAGCGCGGCTCCGTGCAGCGCGGCGATCCGCGAAGCGATCGCGAGGCCGAGCCCCGCGCCGCTCTCGCCCGTGCCGAGCCCGCGGTAGAAGCGATCGCGTACGCGCGCGCGCTCGGCCGCCGGGATACCCGGTCCCTGGTCTACGACGCGCAGCACGGCATGCGACGCGTCGCGCCCGAGCTCGACGCGCACGGCGCTTCCGCCTGCTCCGTAGCGGATCGCGTTGTCGACGAGGTTGCGAAGCAGCACGTGCAGCAGCGACGCGTCGCCGCGAACCGTGACCGGCGCCTCCGCGTGCAACTCCACCGCAACGCCGCGCGAGTGCGCCGTTTGCGCGACTTCCGCGAGCACCTCGCGTGCGACGGCGTCGAGGTCGCAGGGGACGAGCCGCTCGCGCCATTCCCCCGCCTCGAGGCGCGCGAGCGTGAGGAGCTGCCCGGAGAGTCGCGCCGCGCGGTCGCAGCCGGCGATCACCTGACCCAGCGCGTGCGCGCGCTCGGCGTCGTCACGGGAGCCGCGCGCCACCTGCGCCTGCGCGCGGATCGCCGCCAGCGGCGTGCGCAGCTCGTGCGCGGCGTCAGCGGTGAAGGTGCGTTCCCGCTCGAGCGACACCTCGATGCGCGCAAAGAGTTCGTTCAGGCGCTCGACCAGCGCGCGCACCTCGCCGGGCACGCGATCCGCCGCGACCGGCTCGAGGCGCTGCGGGTCGCGCGAGGCGACGGCGTCGGCGAGCGCGCGCAGCGGAGCGAGCGCCCGCCCGATTGCGAGCAGCAGTCCGACGCCGAGAAGTGGCAGCGCCACGAGCAGCGGCGCGAGCAGGTGTCGTGCGATCTGCGCGCTCACCGCGTCGCGCGCGTCGGCTCGTTCGGCCATCTGCACGAGTGCGCGGCGTTCGAGCGCCCAGGTGCTGAAGACGCGCCAGCGCACCCCGTCGACGCTGGCGTCGCTGAAGCCCTCCTCCTTCGCGGAGAGCTTCTTGCGCGGCGCGTTCCGCGAGTGCGCGCGCAGCTTCCGCCCGCGCTCCCAGACCTGGAAGGCGACGTTGCGCGCATAGCGGTGCAGCTCGGGCGCGTGCTCGAGCTCCAGCTCCCTTCCTTCGTCGTCGTCCTCCTCCCCCTCCTCGCCGCTCTCGGAGATCTGCGCGATGAGCAGGGCGGCCGACTGCGCGAGGTGCGCGTCGAAGAGATCCTCCATCTCGTGGCGCGATCGCAGGTAGCCGGTGACCGAGACGCCGACCCAGGCGATCGACACCGCGCAGAGAACACCCGCGAGGAGCCGTGCGCGCAGCGAGGCCGGTCGGCTCATCGCAGGTCCTTCGGCACGAGGTAGCCGACACCGCGTACGGTCACGATCACCTCGGGCGCGAGCTTGCGCCGCAAATGATGGACGTGCACTTCGACGGCGTTCGACTCGACCTCTTCGCCCCAGCCGTACACGCGTTCGGCGAGCTGTTCCTTCGAGAGCACGCGGCCGGCGGCGCGCGCGAGTTCGTGCAGCAGCGCGAACTCGCGCGCCGAGAGTTCGACGGCGTCGCCGCGGAAGCGCGTGGCGTGCGCGGCCGGGTCGATGTCGAGCGGACCGACCGTGAGCAGTGGCGCCGCCCGCCCTGTGGAGCGGCGGACGAGCGCGCGCAGCCGCGCGGCGAGTTCGCCGAGATCGACGGGCTTGACGAGATAGTCGTCGGCGCCCGCGTCGAGACCCGCGATGCGATCCGGTACCGCGTCGCGAGCCGTCAAGATCAGCACGGGCACCGCGTTGCCCGCGCCGCGCAGGCGCTTCAGCAGATCCAGCCCCGAGAGCTTCGGGAGCCCGAGGTCGAGCACGACCGCGGCGAAAGGCTCGCTCGCGAGCGCCATCAGCCCCGCGCTGCCGTCGTGCACCCAGTCCGCCGCGAAGCCGGCCTGCGCGAGGCCGACGCGGAGCGCGTCGCCGAGTAGTCGATCGTCCTCGACGACGAGCACCCGCATGCGCCGCTTCGCCCCCTTTCGCCCTCGCGCTCAGTCCATATGCCCGGTCCGTACCGTCGCCGGCTCTCCGGCCGCTGCGATCGACGCGCTCTGCGCGCTCGCCGCCAGCCGGCGTTCTCGCGCGGCGATTCCGGGCAGCCACAGACCCGCCAACGCGATGAGGAGTAGCAGCGCCGCGAGCGGACGCGAGCTTCGGATGCCTTCGCCCGGTGCGCCGCGCTTGCGGCCCGTGACGAGCGGGAGCACCAGGTTCTCGCGCTGCAGGACGCTCACCGCCATTACGCCGAGCACGTGACCGGCGACCGCGACGAGCATGACCGTGGCCGCGATCTCGTGCGCCTCCGCGAGCCACTCGCCGCCCGCGTCCGCGTAGACCGCCCAGCCCGACGCCGCGATCGCGAGACCGAGTCCGAGCAGCAGCGGGATCATCACGGCGCCGGGCGGATTGTGCCCGAGATGGCGATCGGGCCGGCCCCGCAGCAGCGAGAGCAGGTAGCGGCGGCTTGCCCCGGGCCCGAAGCGCAGCGCCGAGAAGCGCGCGTGGCGGGTGCCGACGAAGCCCCACAGCAGGCGGAACGCGATCGCACCGACGAAGGTGTAGCCGCAGAGCAGGTGCAGGTCGCGCACCCGTTCGCTCTCGGCCGTGAGGAACGCGCCGGCGAAGCTCGCCGCCAGCACCCAGTGAAAGACCCGCAGCGGGAGATCCCAGACGAGGATGCGGTTGCTCACTTGGCTTCTCCTTTCTTGGGCAGGCGCAGGTCGTGCTCTGAGTACGAGCCCGTCGCGGCGCTGCGGTGGCAGGCCGCGCAGTCGGCCGGTTTCACCGCGTCCGGTTCCTGCCAGAGGCGTTGCGGAACCTCGTCGTGCTCGTGGCGGAACCAGCGCGTTTCGGTGATGCGCAGCAGCGGAACCCCGCCGGCCGTGGTCGGTTTCGATCGCGCGGTACCCGCGAGGTAGGCGCGGATCGGCTCGAGCGTCTTGGCATCCACGCTTGCGTCCACGCCGAAGTGCTGCTCGAGCCCCTCGAGGACGGCGATCCACGAAGCGGCATCGAGCATGCGACCCGGGAACGCGATGTGGCACGAACCACACTCCTCCACGTAGGCGGGCAGGAGCGGCGCGTGCCGCGACTTCGCTGCGCTGGGCCCGGCCGTGAGAGACGCGACCGCGACGGCGCTCGAAACGATCAGGATCCGGATGCAGGTCTTCATCGTCCACCCCCCGCGCCCGGCATCATCAGCCAGGCCAGCACATCGCCCTTCTCCTGCGCGGTGCAGAGCCGTTTCAGGACGTCGTTGCAGTTGCGTTTGAACCACTTCTCGACCGACGCGGGATCGCTGAATCGCTTGGGATTCGCCGCGGGGGCGAGCGGCTCGATGCGTTTGCCGGTGACGACGTGCTCGCCGACCGCGCTCGGGTCCTTGGTGTGGCACGAGACGCAGCTCCAGTCTCCGCCGTGCGTGGAGCCGAAGAACTGTTGGCCCCGCGCGGCCGAGAAACCCGCGAACGCGGGATCCGCGCGACGCGCTTCGGCCGCGAAGGCCGCTTCGAAATCTGCGGGCGTTTCGGCGCGCGCAGCTGCGACGCCGAGCGCGAAGGCCGCGGCAACCAGGATCGTGGATCGCATGGGCAGAAACCTCCGTCGAGAGATTCGACGGGGGCAAGCGTCGCGGCGTCTCCTTAAGCAAGGCTTATGGCGAGTCCCACCTGGTAGCGGCCAGCCACGCGGCGTCGCTCGCGGCGAGCCGTTTCGTGTTCTACTTCCTCTTCGATTGCATCGAGGCGCTCGTCGGTGCGCAGGGCGCCGCCGAGATCGCACGTAACCGAGCTCACCCACGGGGGGATTTCATGGCGGTCGTGAACTACGAAACCAGGGGCCACGTGGCGATCGTCACGCTCAACCGCCCGGATGCCCGCAACGCCATCAGTCCCGAGGTCGCCGTACGTCTCGCCGACGCCTGGCGCGCCGCGCGCGACGACGACGAGGTGCGCGTGTGCATCGTGACCGGCATCGGCAGCTCGTTCTGCGCGGGCGCCGACCTCGGCCAGCTCATCCCGATGATGACGGGCGCGCGCAAGCCGGAGAACGAATGGGATCACCGCCTGGTGTCGGAGCCGGGGATTCCCTCACGCGCGTTGCTGCGCAACTTCGACACGGTGAAACCGGTGATCGCCGCCATCAACGGCCATGCGATCGCGGGTGGCATGGAGCTGGTGCAGGGCACCGACATCCGCGTCGCGTGTCCCGAAGCGAAGTTCGGCGTGCAGGAGGCGAAGTGGGCGGTCTTCCCGGCCGGCGGTTCCACGGTGCGCCTGCCCGTGCAGCTTCCTTTCGCGAAGGCGATGGAACTCCTGCTCACGGGCGATCTCATCAGCGCAGCCGAAGCGCAGGCGATCGGCTTCCTGAACTACGTCGTGCCCGCCGATCAGGTGATGGCGAAAGCGATGGAGATCGCCGAGAAGATCGCTGCGAACGGTCCCCTCGCCGTCAAGGCGATTCGAAAGTCCGTACGCGCGTGTCTCGGCAAGCCCGAGCAGGAGGCGCTCCGCATCGAGTCCGAACTCTCCGGCCCCGTGTTCCAGACCGAGGACGCACGCGAAGGGCCGCGCGCCTTCATGGAAAAGCGCAAGCCGCAGTACAAGGGCCGCTGACTCTTCTCAGATCCGGGCGGCGAGCTTCGCTCCCTTCTTGTACGAGTCCACGACCATCGCCACCGCCATGCGCTCGATGAGCTGTCCCGCAATCGGCACGTCGACCTCGATCGAGCCGTCGAGCAGCCGCTCGCAGCTCGCCGGCCCGCACGGTTCGACGCGTACGATCCCGCTCGCCCGCGCGCGATCGGCGAACGTGTGCGGCGTGATGCGCCAGCGCACCGCGCGCTCGGTGCGGCTTCGCCACTGCTCTTCGACGTAGCTCGGCGGCCCGCTCGCCCCGGCGCGCCGGATGAGGGAGAGCAAGGCGTCGGGGAGTGCGACCTCCACCTGAATGCGTCGGTAGACTTCGCTCGGGCTCTCGTGTCGCTCCAGCTCCCGATACGCGCGCAGGCCGATCGCCGCTGCCCACTGGGACTCGTAGGGGTCCTCGTGAAGCAGCGACCAGAATGCATCGGCGGAGAGCGGGATGCGATGGGAGCAAACGAGTTTCACGAGGGGTGCGACTCCTTCTCGAGCGCACGCGGCGCGGCCGGATTTCAGGTCTCGCGCAGCACACAGCGCGTCGCGCCGCGCTCCATCTCGACCACGCAGAGGTTGCAGGGCACGCAGCGCGACGCCGTGAGTTCGCCCGCCTGCATGCGGTGCGGGAGGTCGGGGTCGCGGATCAGCGCGCGGCCCATCGCCAGCAGCTCGAAGCCCTCGCCGATCGCGCGCTCCATCGTGTCGAGCCGCGTGATGCCGCCGAGCAGCATCAGCGGAAGCCGAAGCGCCGCGCGGAAGCGCAGCGCGGAGGTGCGGAAGAAGGCCTCCTCGAACGGGTACGGACGGATCAGGAACGGCCCGAAGAGGCGCATCCCGAGGCGGGAACCCGCGCTCTTCTCGTTCTCGATCATGCCGCGCAGCGGCACGTCGCCGCGCATCAAGAAGAACGGCGTGCGCGTGGTGTGGCCGCCCGTCAGTTGGAGCGCGTCCACCGAGCCGTCGGCCTCGATCCAGCGGCCGACCTGGACGCCCTCGTCGAGCGTCATGCCGCCCTTGAAGCCGTCCTCCATGTTGAGCTTCGCCCAGATTGCGGCGCGGCCGCCGATCGCCTCGCGCACCGCGCGCAGCACGCGGCGCGGGAAGCGCGCGCGATTCTCGATGCTGCCGCCATACATGTCGCGACGCCGATTGTTGTAGGGAGACAGGAACTGCGCGAGCAGATAGCCGTGCCCGATGTGCACCTCGATGCCGTCGAAACCGGCGTCCACCGCGAGCCGCGCGGCGGCGGCGAACTCGTGCTCGAGGCGATCGAGGTCGGCCTCGCTGGCCGCGCGCGAGAAGCACATGCCGCGCGGGCTGAAGGTGCGCGAGGGCCCCAGCGGTTTCGCGCGGATCACGCCCGGCGTCGCAAACCAGCCGGCGTGGCCGAGCTGGATCGCGGCGCGCGCGCCCTCGGCGTGGATCGTGTCGGTGAAGCGGCGCAGCCCGGGCAGCGCTTCGTCGCGCATCCAGATCTGGTCGCGGAAGGTGCGTCCGTCCGCCGACACCGAGCAGTAGGCGAGCGTCGTCATCGCAACGCCGCCCGCCGCGAACTCGCGATGCCAGGCGAGCAGCGGATCCGTCATCAGACCGCCGCGCGACATGCCCTCGTTCGTGCCGCACTTCACGATCCGGTTGCGCAGCTCGAGCGGACCCAATCGAAACGGGGTGAAGACGCGCAGCGGGACGGGCGCAGTCATCGGCGACTCCCTCGCGAAGACGGCTTGGTAGCAGCGGGCGGCGGCAATGGCGAGGCGCGATCACCCGCGCGGCGATTCACGGAATTCGAGCTATCGGCAGATTGATCCCGGATGAACAACAACGGTGGGTCGCTCAGCGGAGCGCCGAGGATCTCCTGTGGGAGATCCTGCTGAAGAGCGGCTTCCCGCTCACCACGCCTGTCGAGACGCTGACGCTCGGAGCGATCCGCGCGATCGCCGAGCGCAAGTCCTTGCGCGTGGTGCTGCTCGACGAGGGCTTCGCGAAGAACGACCAGCTCGAGGTGAACGCCGTGCAGCGCTTCCGCACCAAGGGCGTCGCGAGCTTCTATGGCATCGTCATCCGGATGTTCTTCCGCGATCACGCGCCGTCGCACTTCCACGTGGAGTACAGTGGGCACAAGGCCGAGATCCTGATTGAGACGCTGGAGGTCGTGGCCGGCTCCTTGCCCCGCCGTACGCTCGGATTGGCAATGGAGTGGGCGGCGCTGCATCGCGACGAGCTTCGCGCCGGCTGGAGCCGCTGCCAGCGGCACGAGCGGCCGATCCCGATCGAACCCCTGGAGTGACGGGCATGCGCGAGTGGGATGTCGTGAGCGCGAAGTCCTTGGGGCCGTACCGCGCGGGCATCGCAATCACTCGGGCGTACGACCTTCCGCCGCTCGACACGATTGGACGCCGATTCCTCGCGATTCCGGGCGAGCGGCGGCCCGCGTGCGGCGCGGCTGCTGTCGGCCCGGGGCCAGTCCTCCATGAGCGCTACGGATCGAGTCGCCGCCGCGCGGACGCGTAGGCGAACCAGGCTCCCGCCATCCGCGTCTCGACCTGCTCGAAGCCGGCGTGCTCGATCGCCTGCGCGAGCCGAGCGACGGGGACGAAGTGCAGCGCGAAGCGGCGCCGGAGCCAGTCGCGCACTCCGTCCTCGTCGGCGCCGGTCCGGGCCAGGCCGCTGGCCGCAAGGCGCGCGCCAGGCTTCGCGACGCGCGCCAGCTCGGCGAGCGCGCGCGCGAGATCCGGCATCTGGTGCAGGCCGCCCGAGCAGTTGAGTTTTGCGAAGGCGGCGTCGGCGAAGGGCAGCGCGAGCGCGTCGCCGCGCACCAGCAAGACGTTGTCGAGTCTTTCGCGCTGCACGCGAGCGGCGGCGCGTGCGAGCATCGACGACGCGATGTCGAGCCCGACGACGAGACCCGTCGGGCCGACGCGGCGCGCGAATTCCGCGGTGAAGTTGCCGTGCCCGCAGGCCAGGTCGAGTACGACGTCGCCGGCTGCGAGCCCCAGGCGCTCGACGACGGCGTGCACTTCGTTCGCGAACGCGGGCATGCCGATCCAGCGCACGATGCGATCGCGCATCACGTCGTAGAGCCAGGCGGTGGCAACCGTGTCGAGCGAACGCTGCGTCGCGGTCGGCGCGAAGGCCGGGTCGAGCAGATCGAGGATGCCGTCCGCGACGGGCGGCAGCGCGGTGCCGGGCGCGAGGCGCAGCAGCGGCCGGGCGCGCGCGAGGACATCGGGGTTCGAGGGGCCGCGGGTCGTCATGGTCGTCGTCCTTGTCGTCCTTGTCGTCCTTGTCGTCCTTGTCGTCCTGGGCGCGCTGGGCGACTCTCGCATCGTACTCTACCGCTGGCACCTCGCATCCCGACGAGACGCCTGCGCGCTCTAGACTCACGAACCGAACGGGAGACCTGATGCCGGTCCAGGCGAACGACGAGTGGCTGGACACGCGGCTCGGTGAGCGGCGCGGTTACATCCAGCCGCACACGCTCTCGGAACTCTGGTTTCACACCGGCACGGCGTGCAATCTCGCGTGTCCGTTCTGTTTCGAGGGGTCGAAGCCGGGCGATGGCCGGCTCGGCCACGTCACGCTCGGCGACGTGCGCCCCTTCGTCGACGAAGCGGTGGAGCTGGGCGTGCGCCAGTTTTCCTTCACCGGCGGCGAGCCGTTCGTCAACCGCGACATCGTACGCATTCTGGCGTATACACTCGATCGCGCCCGGTGCCTCGTGCTCAGCAACGGGGTCGATGCGCTGACGCAGCGACTCGAGCAGATCGAGCCGCTTCGCGCGTCGGCGCATCCGCTCGCGTTCCGGATCAGCATCGACCATCCCGACGAGGCGCTGCACGACGCCGGGCGCGGCGCGGGCAATTTCGCGAAGGCCTGGACGGCGCTGCGCGAGCTGCACGCGCGCGGCTTCAAGGTTTCGATCGCACGCCAGATGGCGCCGAATGAAGACGGCGCGGGCGTCGAGGCGGCCTACCGGGATCTGTTGCGCCGCCACGGCGTTCCGGAGGATCTCACGCTGGTCGCGTTTCCGGACTTCGGCGCGCCGGGCGCGCAGCGCGACGTGCCCGACGTGACCGAGTCGTGCATGACGCGGTTCCAGACCGAAGCGACGCGGCGCGAGTTCATGTGCGCATACTCCAAGATGGTCGTGAAGCAGGGCGGCCGGATGCGCGTATACGCCTGCACGCTGGTGGACGACGATCCCGCCTATGATCAGGGCGCCACACTGCGCGAGAGCCTCGGGATGCGCGTGCGCCTGAAGCATCCGCGCTGTTACAGCTGCTTCCGCTACGGCGCGTCCTGCAGCGAGACGCGCGGGCACTGAGCGCGCCAGCGGTTCAGCTCTCGAGCACCGCGAGGATCTTGCGCTGCGCTTCCGTCAGGCGTTCGCGGGGCGTGACGAGCGCGCCGCGCAGCGCGCTTCGACACGGTCGCGAGTCGCCTTCCCGCGGCTCCTGAACCACGGCGGCGAGGAGTTGCTGCACGCGGCCGAGGTTGGCCTGATACAGCGCGAGCACGTCGGCGACACTCGCGTGCTGCGCGGGATCGTCCATCCAGCAGTCGTAGTCCGTGACGAGCGCGATCGTGCAGTAACCGAGCTGCGCTTCGCGAGCCAGGAACGCTTCGGGCACGTTGGTCATGCCTACGAGATCGGCGCCGGTCCCGCGCAGCATCAGGCTCTCCGCGCGCGTACCGAGCCGCGGGCCCTCGACGCACGCGTAGGTGCAGCCTGTGTGCAGCGTCCAGCCGAAGCCGCGCGCCATGCGCGCGATGCAGTCCGCCGTGGCGTGGCACGTCGGCTCGGCCGTCGAGACGTGCGCCACCATGCCGCCGCCGAAAAAGCTTGCAGCGCGCAGCCCGCGCGTCGCATCGATGTACTGCGAGGGCAGCGCCAGGTGTCCCGGACGCAGCTCGGCCCGCAGGCTTCCGACCGCGGATACACCGATCACGGTGCGCACCCCGAGCGACTTCAACGCGAAGACGTTTGCGCGGAAGTTGATTTCGCTCGGGAGGTATTCGTGGTGTTCGCCGTGGCGCGCCAGGAATGCGACGCGCGTGCCGCCGAGGAGGCCGATGCGCACGGGCGCCGAAGGCGCGCCGAACGGCGTCGCGATCGCGTGCATCTCGCGTTCCTCGAACGCATCCATTCCGTAGAGTCCCGTGCCGCCGAGGATGCCGATCACTGCGCCCACCCCTTCCGTGTCCCGCACGCCATCGCGCGGGTTGTCCGCCGTAGCAGGATGCCCGATTGCTCGGCCAGACGCGCTTGTGCGAACGTCGCGCCCGAGAGGCGGCCCATTGACCGACGCACACCGGCAAGCGGCGAGCGACGAGCCCCCTGCCGTCTCCGCCAGCCGCCGCACGCATCTTCCGCTCGCTTCCATCCTCGGCTACGGCGCCGGCAACTTCGCGTTTTCGCTGCTCGGGCTCGTGGTCGCGGTCAACTTGCAGTTCTTCTACACGGACTACGTCGGACTCTCGGCGGGATTCGTGGCGTGGGCGCTGCTCTTCGCGCGGCTCTTCGACGCGTTCGTCGATCCGCTGATGGGCTGGCTGTCGGATCGCACGCACACGCGCTTCGGGCGGCGCCGGCCGTGGATGCTCGGGGCGGCGCTGCCGCTCGGTCTCGCGTTCTACGGTCTTTTTGCGCCGCCGCAGCTCGAGGGGCAGGGCGCCCTGCTCGGCTACCTGATGCTGCTCTACACCGGGACGTTCCTGCTCTGGACGATCGGCGCGATTCCCTACTACAGCCTCGGCGCCGAGATGACCGACGACTACCACGAGCGCACCCAGTTGATCGCGGTGCGCGAGGGCTGGGGTCTCGCGGGACTGCTCTGCGCGACGATCCTGCCCGCGTACCTGATCCACCTGCGCGGCGGTCGCGACGGTTACGCGGCGATGGGCGCGATACTCGGCGCCGCGACGGCGCTGTTCCTGTTCGGCGCGGGCGTCGTGAGCCGCGAACGGCGCGAGTTCTCGGGGCGCGAGTCGATGAATCCGTACCGCGGCATCGTACGAACGCTCCAGAATCCGCACTTCCGGCCGCTGCTCGCGGCGTTTTCGCTCTCGGCGATCGCGGGCGCGGTGCCGGCAACGCTGGTGATCTACATCGCGGTCTACGTGATCGGAACCCCCGCGTGGTGGACGCAGGGCGCGCCCGACTGGCTGCCGACCTGGTCGTACTACCTGCTGCTCTACTTCGCGTCGGCGGTGGTGGCGCTGCCGTTCTGGAGTCGCGTCGCGGCGACGCGTGGCAAGAAGGGGACGTGGGGCATCGCAATCGCGCTCGCGACCGGTACCAGCGCCGCGTGCTTCTGGCTCGAAGACGGATCGATTGGACTCTTTTCGGTGATCCTGGTGCTGGGCGGCGCGAGCTTCGGCAATTACCTGGCGCTGCCGCCCTCGATGGTCGCCGACCTGATCGACCACGACGAAGCGTCGACCGGGATGCGTCGCGAAGGCTCGTACTTCGCACTCTGGTCGTTCGCGACCAAGGCCGGCAATGCGATCACGGGATTCGCCGCGCTGCAGGTGCTCGAACACGTCGGCTACGTGCCGGGCCAGCCGCAGACGGCGGCGGTGAAGCTCTGGATGCTGTGGATGTACTCGTGGTTCCCGGCGCTCTTCTATCTGCTCTCGGGCCTCGCGCTGCGGCGCTTCCACTTCACGCGTCGCGATCTCGCGGCGGTGCAGCAGCAGATCGGACGCGCCTGAGCGCCGGCGCGAAGAGACGGCCGCGGTGCACGAGCACCGCGGCCGCCCGCTCCTCAGTGCGTGAGTATGCGTCGCGGCCGCCACCACGCGAGGCCGACGAGGCCCGCCGTGAGCAGCCAGATGGTGACCGGCTCCGGAATGATCGCGAAGCGCTGATCGATCACCGGGATCGCTGCGAACATGCCACTGCCGAGGCCCACGGTCTTCGCCACCGAGAGTCCCGACACCGCCGTGAACGCGACGCCGTCGCTCGCATCGCTTCCGACGCCCTCGACGTCGTAGACGAAGAGCGAACCGAGCGCTTCGTTCGCGGGCCCGAACAGCGAGTCACCGACCCATGCCTGGGCACCCGCCCCGATCGTCGTTCCCGTCGCGAACAGCGACGCGCCGACGAGAATCGGATCCGCTGCCGTCACCTCGTACGAGAGCAGCAGGGTCCCCGCGTCGCCGAGCAGCACCGCCAGCGGCCCCGACAAGCGGAAGCCGTCGGAGAGCAGCTGCACGGGGTAGTCGGCGAGATCGAGCGAGAGGTCGCCCGCCACGGTTGCTTCGAAGTTGGCGAAGCTGAGCGCTCCCACCGAGAAACTCGCCCCTCCATCGAGATCGGCCAGGGTCAAGGCGCTCGCGCCCCCGGCGGACGCGATCGCCGCCGCGAGTCCGAGCGCGCACGACACAGCGCGCCATCGTCGTTCCATTTGCATCAGAGCCTCCAGAATGTTGCGCCAGCCCTGCCGCGCACGACGTAAGTCGCAGCGCAAGGCCCGGTGCGGTCCACGTCCCTCGTTTCGGTGGATGACGCGCCGCGCTGTGTGCCGCGCGACACCGCAGCCGATGCGCGAGTAGCGGCGCTTCATGCGCGACTCGTGCGCGACTCGGCACGTGCTCGGAAGCGCAAGCGCAGCGCGACGGCAGCTTCGCCGGAACCGGGGCGATCGGGAAGCAGCGGCTCAGCGGGTGTCTGACACCGTGCTCTCGACCGCGCGGCAGAATGCGGCCGCATCGATGGCGGGGAAGCGGACTAGCTGCGGCTCGATCTCTTCGAAGCGACGGGTTGGCGCGTGCGGGTCAGCTCTCGATCTCACGCGTGCGGAACGCTGCGACGAGCAACAGGCAGCCGCCCACTGCCCAGACCGCGAGTCGCAACATCGACTGCGTATACGTGTCACCCGGGTCGAGGTGCGGGTTCCACTGCGCCACCGCGCTGGCGATGGCGGTGAAGAGCGGCGGGCCGTAGCGGTCGACGGCGCCGATCAGGCCGCCGACTCCGATGTCGGGATGCGCCAACTCGGCGGCGAGACCGACGCCGTTCGCGAATGCGATGAAGACGAGTCCGAGCAGCACCAGCAGGATCACCGCCGTGCGACCCAGCGCGAGCGAAGCCGTCATCGCGAGCGACGCGACGACCAGCGCGCCCAGCGCCGTCGCTGCGGCTGCGGCGAACGCCGGCTCGATCGCGACGCCCTGCCGCAACACCAGCATCGAGCCGGTGCCGCCGAGCAGCAGCACTCCACACAGAAGAGCGACGCCCAGTGCACCGCTGAGTCGCGCGGCCGCCCAGACGCCGCGCGACACCGGGCGCGCCAGCCACAGCACCGCGCTGCCTTCCGCGAGCGGTCGCGCCAGGTGATCGGCGGCGAGCAGTCCCGTGATCGCCAGTACGGCCCACGCCTGGAACCCGAATAGTATCGGCGCGAGGAAGCCGCCGAACACGCTGCCGTCGATCCTCTCGCCGTTGACCTCCATCGAGCCGATGCCGAGCTGGGTGCAGCTCTGCGCGCCGGCGAGCCCGATCGCGAGCACCAGCGCGACGGCGAACGCGAGCCGTCGCCGCAGCCCGTCGCGGAACGCTTCGGCGGCGAAGATGCGGAAGGCGCGCACGGCGGTCATCCGCCGAGCCCATCCGGCGGGCCAGGCGCTTCGCGCCCCTCTCGATGTTTCGGCGGGCCAGGCGCTTCGCGCCCTGCGACGGCGCGCACGAAGAGATCTTCGAGTGACTCGCCGGGCTGGAGCAGGGCTTCGAGCGCACCGCTCG
>Ga0102851_10001232_pt1 | contig 14359 bp, 11 predicted proteins | sample Mud3Dept3metaG_FD_79558 | JGI IMG/M metagenome (GOLD analysis project Ga0102851, IMG submission 79558) | Freshwater wetland microbial communities from Ohio, USA, analyzing the effect of biotic and abiotic controls - Mud 3 Core 4 Depth 3... | ecosystem: Environmental > Aquatic > Freshwater >... | reverse complement strand
CTTCTGCTTGATCTCCTGCATGTTCGCTTCCAGCCGGCTGGTCATGCCGGGCTGCGTGATGGTGGCGGCATGCTTCTCCAGGGACTCGATGACCGCCCTCCCGACGAGCGTGGGCCGGAGGGGGTTCCCTTCGACGTAGCGCCGCTGGAGGAGCTTCGCGATTACCTCGTGCCGGGTGGACTTGGTGCCCAGCCCCAGCCGTTCCATCTCCTGGATAAGGCGGGACTGGGTGTACCGGGGCGGAGCCTGGGTCTCCTTCTCCTCCAGGAGCACCTCTTTCAGAGGGAGGACTTCACCGGCGGCGAGAGGCGGGAGCAGGTGGTCCTCGGCGCTGCTGTAGGAGTACACCTTGCGCCAGCCGGGTTCAGCCAGCCGTGCACCCGTGGCCGCGTAGGGTTCGCCACCGGCATCCAGGAGGGCCTTCACTGTGGACCAGTGGGAGTCGGGGGAGAGGGTGGCCAGAAACCGCCGGACCACCAGCTCGTAGATCTTCCAGCGCTCGTCCCCCAGCACCTCCCTGCGGCCGGCGCCCGTGGGGTGGATGGGCGGGTGGTCGGTGGAGGTCTTCTTGCCCCGAACGGGGCTCGGCCGGCGGTGCCCCCGCACCCACAGTGCCAGTTCCCCGAACTCGGTCGGTTCCAGGGTCCGGAGGACCCCATCCAGGTTGAGGGACGGGGGGTAGACGGTGTTGTCGGTGCGGGGATAGGAGATGAACCCGTTCATGTACAGGTCCTCGGCCACCCGCATGGCGTTGGGGGCCGAGAATCCCAGCCGCCCGGCAGCCACGAGAAAACCGGTGGTGTCGAAGGGGGGCGGGGGCCGCTCCACCTTCTCCCCCTCCTTCACCTCCTTCACCCGGAGGGGTGGTCTGGTTCGGGCCTTTGCGGCCTCGGCCAGGGCCCGGTCATCGAACCGGGCCACCTCGTGCCGGGCCGTGAAGACCTGCCCCGCCTTCTCGGTGGTGAGGGAGAGCAGCCAGTACTTCTGGGGCGAAAACTCCTCGATCTCCTTCTCCCGGTCCACAATCATGGCAAGGGTTGGGGACTGGACCCTGCCCACGGAGAGGATGTTCTTCCCGCCCCTTTTTGCGGCGAGAGAGATGAACCGGGTCAGGGAGGCGCCCCAGACGAGATCGATCACCTGCCGGGCTTCGCCGGCGGCCGCCAGGGCAAAGTCCAGCTCGGTGGGCGATGTGAACGCAGTCGTGATCTCCTGCGGGGTGATGGCCGAGAAACGGGCCCGGAGGATAGGCACCGTCTTGTTCACCTGCCGGACCAGGTCAAAGGTCTCCTTGCCGATCAGCTCCCCCTCCGTATCAAAATCGGTGGCTATGATCACGCGGGAGGCCTGTTTTGCCTGCCGCTGGATCGTGCTGATGATCTTCTTCTCGGTGGGGACCTTCGTGGTGGGGGCCTCGATGAGGGACCGGGGTGTCCGCTCCTCGCTGCGCCAGTCGGCGTACCCCTCCACGAAGTCCACCTCCACCACGTGCCCCTTGAGGCCCACCACCGCCGTGTCGCCGAAGGTGTACACGGAGATGGGACCGTCCTTCTTCTGGGCCACCCGTTCCCGCCCGGCCAGGATCTGGGCGATCCGCGCTGCCGACAGGTTCTTCTCTGCAATGATCAGGTTCATGGGTGCTTCACGTCCCCCCGCGGGCCAGTTCCTCTTTCAGGATCCGGGTCAGTTCCTTCGGGTCCGCCCTCCCCCGGGTCCGCTTCATCACCTGCCCCACCAGGAAGTTCAGGGCCTCCCCCTTTCCGGCACGGTAATCCCGGACGGCATCCCCGCACTCGGCGATGACCTCCCGGACAACCGGGGTGAAGGCGTCACCGGCCGTCTTCCCGAGGGTGTTCTTCTCCATGATCTGCGCGGGGGTCTCCACCGTCTCCCCGGCCACGCACTGGTCCAGCATCTGCCGGAGCACCTCCACCGCGGCCTTGTCGGTCATTTCCCTGCGCTGGAGAAGGTCCAGCAATTCCCGGAAGTGGGCCGGGGGCACTTTCCCGATCTCCATCTCCCGGTAGTTCAGCTCCCCCTGCAGGGTGTCGGCCACCCAGGTGGCGGCGAGGGGCGGGTTTCCGCAGGGTGCCATCTCCTCGAAGAATTCGGCCAGGCGCAGCTCACCGCAGAGGGTCCGGGCATGATCCGGCGAGATGCCGTACTGGGCCATGAACCGGTCCCGGCGGGCGGCGGGGAGCTCGGGGAGGACGATCCCCTCCACCCAGCCCCGGACCTGCAGGGGCCGGAGGTCCGGTTCCGTGAAGTACCGGTAGTCGTGCTCCTGCTCCTTGGACCGGGCGGAAGTGGTGACGCCCCGGGCCTCCACGAAGTGCCGGGTCTCCCGTTCCACCTTCTGCCCCCGCCGGATCACGTTCCTCTGCCGGGTCATCTCGTAGGTGAGGGCCTTCTCCACGCCCTTATACGAGGAGATGTTCTTCACCTCCACCCGCTCGCTCCCCGGTATGGAGATGTTCGCGTCCACCCGGAGGGACCCCTCCCGGTCCCCATCAAAGACGCCCAGGTACTCCAGCGTGGTCCGGAGGCCGTTGAGCAGCCTCCGGGCCTCCTTGGGGGACCGCAGGTCCGGCTCAGTCACGATCTCGATAAGGGGGATCCCGCTGCGGTTGTAATCCACCAGGGTGTACCGGGGCCGGTCGGGGGTGCCCATGTGGACGAGACGCCCCGGGTCCTCCTCAAGGTGGATCCGGGTGATGCGGACCCGTTTCTCTCCCTCCTCCCCCTCGATATCCAGGTACCCGCCCTCGGCCAGCGGCAGGTTGTACATGGTGATCTGGAACCCCTTGGGGAGATCCGGGTAGAAGTAGTTCTTCCGGGCGAACTCGGCCTCTTCAGCCACCTGGCAGTTCAGGGCCTTCGCCACCCGCAGGGCGTACTCGACAGCCCTGCGGTTCATGGAAGGGAGGGAACCGGGCAGCCCCAGGCAGGTGGGGCAGACATGGGTGTTGGGGGGATCGTTCCGGTAATCGGTGGAGCAGCCGCAGAAGAGCTTGCTCTCCGTGTTCAGCTGGCAGTGGACCTCCAGGCCAATGATCACGGTGTCGCTCTCCGTACCGGAGGCCTTCAGGCCGGCGGCAGGCTGGGCCTGGCCACGGATTGCAGTCATGCCTTCACCGCCTGCTCGTACGCGAACGCGGCGTTCATCACCTGTTCGTCCTCGAAGGGTCTCCCCGTCAGCTGGAGCCCCACCGGGAGTTCCTCGACGGATCCGCAGGGCACCGATACGGCAGGGACCCCTGCCAGGTTCGCGGGCACCGTCAGGATGTCGGCCAGGTACATGGACAGGGGGTCCGACTTTGCGCCGATCTTCCAGGCCACGGTGGGCATCGTCGGGCCGGCCAGGAGATCCACCTCCCGGAAGAGCCGGGCGTAGTCCTCCCGGACGTGTTGCCGTGCCACCTGGGCCTTCCCGTAGTACTTCCCGTAGTAGCCGGCCGAGAGGGCAAAGGTGCCGATCAGGATCCTGCGCCGCACCTCGGGTCCGAAGTGCTGCATCCGCATCTCCTGGAACGCCTCGTGCCACGGCTTCCGGATATCCGGGGACGGGCCGTACCGGACCCCGTCAAACCGTGCCAGGTTGGAGGAAGCCTCGCTCGTACAGGTGACATAGTAAGCGGCGAGGGCGTACTCCATAGACGGCATGGCACACTCCACGGAGACGGCACCAAGCCCCTCCAGCACGCCGATGGCCTTCCGGACCCGGTCCGTCACGGCAGGGTCCACACCCTTTCCGAAGAACTCGGCCGGGATGCCGATCCGCATCCCTTTGATATCACCGTTCAGCCGCGGGAGATAGGGTCGATCCTTCATCGTGGAATCCCGGGGATCGTACCGGCTGATCACCTCCATGAGCAGCGAACAGTCAGAGACGTTCGCCGCCATGGGACCAATCTGTTCCAGGGAGTTGGCGTAGGCCACGAGGCCATACCGGGAGACACGGCCGTAGGTGGGTTTCAGGCCCACGATGCCGCAGAAGGCGGCCGGGCACCGGATCGATCCGCCCGTGTCGGAGCCCAGGGCCATCCGGGCCATTCCCGACGCCACCGCCGCCGCGCTGCCCCCCGAGGATCCGCCGGTGACCCGCTCCGGGTCCCGGGGATTGCGGGCAGGGCCGAATCCGCTGTTCTCGGTGGAGGAGCCCATTCCGAACTCGTCCATGTTGGTCTTCCCCGGGATGAGCGCCCCCTCGTTCCGGATCAGGTCCACCACGTGGGCGTCGTAGGGGGGCACGTAGCCGGAGAGAATCCGGGATCCGCAGGTGGTCTCCACGCCCCGCGTGCTGATGTTGTCCTTCACGGCGACGGTGATACCGGAGAGTCGCCCGGGCCCCCTCGGGGGTATCTCGGCGAGGGTGATGAAGGCGTTCAGGGGATCGCCGGCTGTCTCACCCCTCGCCATCACATCACCCGGGGTGCACGGATATAGCCGTCCTCGGCTTCGGACAGGGCGAGGACCTCTTCCCGGGGGAGGGACGGGGTCACCTCATCCTCCCGCAGGACGTTTGCTATCCCTGATTTCCATCCCTCGCCGGCAGGCACACGGTCCAGCACGGCAAAATAGTCCAGGATCGCGTTGAAGTCCCGGGTGAAGGGGGGGAGCTCCCCGGTCCCGATGCCGATATCCGCGAGTGTCGCGATGTGGAGGACCTCTTCTTCCGAGACCATCTCATGACCCCGATAACCAGTCTAAGTACCCTTGCACGGACCGTTTATAACCGTTTTCGCGTGCCCGCCTGCGGAGGTGCCGCCAGATCCCGCTCCCGTACTGCATCGCCTTCTTCCCCCTCCCGGCCACCTCCTCGGGCAGATGGCGGGCGGCGAGGGCCCGGAGGGGCTGCTTCCCCACCCCTCCGGCGATGAGGTCTTTGGGAGGGATCCTTCCGGCAGCGCGCACCACCCGCGTGTCCAGGTAAGGGTATGAGAGGCAGGTCGCGTGCAGCCGGGCCACCGCCTGGTCCCGGATGGCCTGGGCGTGGAGCGTGGAGAAATCCCGACGGAGGTCCGACGCCAGATCGGTGCTCACCCGGTGCCGGGCGTAGCCGGCAAAGAGCTCGTCGGCCCCCTGCCCGCAGAGCACGCGGCGGAACCCATCCTCCGCAGCGGCCTGGCAGACGAAGAAGAGGGTGAGGGCGATGGAAACATCCAGGGGCGCCTTCTTCCGGATCACGGTGAGAACAGCGAGGAGGGCGCGGTCGGCCTCATCGGGGGTGATCACCACCCGGCGGTGCGGGAGCCCGAGGGCAGAAGTGACCCGCCCCGCCCATGGGAAGTCCTGGGAATCCTCCATGCCCACGGTCACGCAGGGGAGGCCGGCGAAGGCGGCGAGAAGGGCCGAGTCCACGCCGCCGGAAAGGGCCACCACTGCCCCATCCCTGCGGAGCGTCACCGATGCCCGGAGGGCGGCCTCCAGGTCCAGGTCGGGCACGTCCGGTACGACCCTCCCCCGTTCTCTGCCGCCGCAGGAGATCACGCCGGGAGGGAAGGGGCTCCCCAGCACCCCCAGGGGATCGGTGCAGGTGCAGCCGTCCCACTCCAGGGTGAACTCGCCGCCGAAACCGAGGGGTGCCCGCGGATCCTCCCGGAGAAGGCCTGCCACCTGTTCTTCGGTGAGAATCTCTCCGCTCCGCTCCACCCAGCCTACGAGGCGCATAGGGGCGAGAGGCGCGCCACGACACGGTCCACCTGCGCCGGCGCGGTGCCGATGTACCGGTCGGGATCCAGCAGGATCTCGATCTCCTTGCTGGAGAGAAGGGCAGTGACCTCCCGGTTCCCTCCCAGAACCGATGCAAGGGTCTTCCCGCCTGCGAGGGCCTTCATGGAGGATTCCCGGAGGACCTCGTGGGCCTCCTGCCTCCCCATGCCCCGCCGGGTCAGCTCCACCATCACGCTCTCGGCCAGAGGGACCCCTCCCAGGAGCTCGAGGTTCTTCCTTACGTTCTTCCGGTGGATGGTGAGCCCTTCCAGGACCCGGGTCATCACCTGCAGGATGTGATCAGTGAGGATGGTTGCCTCGGGGAGGATCACCCGCTCACAGGAGGAGTTGGTGAGGTCGCGTTCGTCCCAGAGGGTGTTGTTCTGGAGGGCGGGCTCGACCGCAGCCCGCACCACCCGGGCCAGGCCGCAGACCTGCTCGCTCTTGATAGGGTTCCGCTTGTGGGGCATGGTGCTGGACCCCACCTGCTTCTTCCCGAAGGACTCCTCGACCTCTGCGATCTCGGTCCGCTGCAGGGTCCGGATCTCGATCCCGATCTTGTCCAGGGTTGTCGCGACACCGGCCAGGAACATGATGTACTCAGCGTACCGGTCCCGGGGCACCACCTGGTTTGCGACGTCCACCGGTGAGATGCCCAGGAAACTCATCATCGTTTCCTGAACCTCCATCCCCTTCTCCCCCAGCGCCGCCTGGGTGCCCACCGCCCCGGTGAGCTTCCCCACCGCCACCCGGGGGAGGATCTCGGAGAGACGGTCGATGTGGCGGGCCACCTCGCTGGCCCAGATAGCAAACCGGAGGCCGTAGGTGGTGGGTACCCCGATCTGGCCGTGGGTCCGCGCGGCGCAGACCAGGGTCCGGGTCTTCTCCGCCCGGTCCAGGAGCACCCGGAGGAGGGCGCGGAGCTTCTGGTCCAGCAGCACCAGCGAGTCCCGGAGCTGGAGGCCGGTGGCCGTGTCCAGCATGTCGTTGGACGTGGCGCCGAAGTGGACCCATCCCCCTGCTTCTCCGGAGACCTCGGCCAGAGACTTCACGATGGCCATCATGTCGTGGTTGATCTCGGCCTCGATCTCCTTCGCCCGGGCCAGGCTCGCATTATCCGAGGCTGCAGCAATGGCCTGCGCCGCCTTCCGGGGCACGAGGCCGTGGCGGGCCTCCGCCCGCGCCAGGGCCACCTCGGCGGCGATGATGCACCGGAACCGGTGCTCCTCGGACCAGACGGCCCGCATCTCCGGCGTGCCGTAGCGGGACTCGATGGGATGGACAGGCATGATCTTCTCTCGCCGCGGAAGGGTAAAAAGGAGATCGGAATGGAAGGGTGAACTTGCCAAAATCCTGTCGCGGGATGGTCCGCATGACGAGACAAGGACGGAATGGCCTATCCTCACGGGGTAGGTTTGGGAGGGGGCCGAAGCCTCCTCCCATCACCCCACCTTGTGGGGGTATCCGGGATATCCTGGACGCTCTCGGAGGCTGCCGCCCCCTGCCGCTTCGGCACCCCCATCATGAGGATAGCCTGAGCCGTGGTTTTCCTGAGGGAGATGACGTGGAGCACCATCCTCACGCAGGGGTGGGACGCCCACGCGGCGGGGGCGGATGGCAGTCACCTGCAGGAGCGTCCCACGAGAACGTCTCCTGTGATGTAAGTCGATTGTTCCATCGATTCTCAGCGGGAGGGGGCGCTGCCCCCTCCCGGTCCCACCCCCATGAGGATGGCTGCTCCAAGCCGGTGTTCTCCCCTCATTCTGGATTGACTTACTTACTATCATCCGCGTGATGCAAGCCTACAAAACCGATGACATCCAACGTCAAAGCGATGGATCCCCTCGCCGCCTGGTTCCCGTACCCGTCCTACCGTCCCCACCAGAAGGAGATGCTGGAAGCGGCGGCAGGAGTGGCGCGGAAGGGCGGAATCCTGATGATCGATGCCCCGACGGGGAGCGGGAAGTCGGCGGTGGTCTCTGCGCTCCTCTCCGAGGCGGAGGATCGGCGCATCGTGGTTGCTGTCCGGACGAAGAGCCAGCTGGCCACCTTCATCCGGGAGCTCTCCCTGATACGGCAGAAGCAGCCGGACCTGCGCTACGCGTACCTGATCGGGAAGGGGCAGATGTGCCTCCTGGGGGGCAGCGGTGACGTGTACCGGCGCTGCGAGGGGGTGAAGGCCCTCTCTACCGCCCTCATGCGGGACCGGGCTGAAGCAGGATCTCTCGTGCCGGCCAAGGACAAGCTGATCCGGCTGCAGATCCGGCGGATGGATCCCGAGAACCCCCTGATCTGCCCCTACTTCATCCACGGCCGGTCCTTCGCCGCGGAGGAGGGGGAGGCCCTCCACATGGTCCCGTCGGCGCTCCTGCGTGCGAAAGCGGACCGGGTGCTGCGGGAATCGGTGGCGCCGGAGTCCCTCCCGCCCCTCGCAGGGGAGTGCTGCCCGTACGAGGTGATGATCCAGGCCGCCCGCAGCGCCGACGTGATCCTCCTGAACTTCCACCATGTTCTGGACGATGCCATCCGGGAACAGCTCTACCTGCAGCTGGGGGCGGAACCGCAGGAGATCCTGCTCCTCATCGACGAGGCCCACAACTGTGGGGACGCGGTTCAGTCCATCCAGTCGGTGGTGCTCTCGGAGAAGGACATCGAGGCCGCCTCCCACGAGATCCAGCCGCTGCGGGGGAAGATCCGGGAGGCGGAGGCGGTGCTCCCGGTGCTGCCCCGGATCCGGGCCTTCATGGGGATGCTCCAGGGGGCCCGGGAGCCGGAGGACTGGTTCGATCCTGCTATCTTCGACCGGACGGTGGTGCAGGGATCCCTCTACCCCAGCATGGAGTCCATCGTGGACGACATCCTGGTCCTCTCCGATGCCGTGCGGGAGCGGTCCATGGCCACCGGCGAGTTCCGGGAATCGGCGGTGGAGCGGCTCACCGGCTTCCTGTACCGGATCCACCAGTCGGCATCGGATCCCGCCTTCCTCACCCTCTTCCGCAGGCAAGAGGAGGAGGTGGTGCTGGAGGTGCGGAGCATCGATCCGTCGGCCCACCTCTCCGAGATTGCAGGCACCCACGCCGCGTGCGTGATGATCAGCGGGACGCTCTCTCCCGTAGCCTCCTTCCGGCGCCTCTACTTCGGTGATCTTCCGGTCACCACCATCTCCCTCCCCAACGCGTTCCCGAGGAAGAACCGCCGGATCTACGTGGCCCGTGACGTCTCCACCGCGTACCGGCTCCGGCAGGACCGGCAGGTCACCGCCCGGATCGACGGATACATCCGGGCATTCTGCACGCTCCCCGGGAACCTGGCCATCTATTTCCCGTCGTACCAGATCCTCACGCAGTACGCGGACAGGTGCAGCGATGCACTGAATGGCAAGGAAGCTTTCGTGGAGCCCCGGGAGGCGCAGGACGCCGGGGCAGCACTGCGCACTTTTCTCTCCCTCCCGTCGCGGGGCCGGTCCGGGGTCCTCTTCGCCGTTGCCGGCGGGAAATGGAGCGAAGGGCTGGACTACCGGGGCGAGCTCCTCTCAGGGGCGATGGTGGTGGGACTGCCCCTGGCCCCTTACAACCGGGTCCGGGAGATGGTGATCCAGTACTTCCGCCGGAAGTTCGGGGACGAGGGGGAGTTCCTCTCCTACACGCTCCCGGCTGTGAACCGGGCGCTGCAGGCACTGGGAAGGGTGATCCGGACACCGGAGGACCGGGGGATACTCGCACTCGCGGAACACCGGTTCCTGGAACCGAACGTGATGGCGGCCCTGCCTGTCTGGATGCAGGAGGAAGCGGTGACGATCACCCTGGAAGAGTTCAGGAAGGAGGTGTCCGCATGGCGGTAGTGGAGGGATCGGAACGGTTCCACCTCTGGGTGGTCCGGGTCTCCTGGGCGAACGGCGTCGTGCACCGGGTCTGGTTCGCCCGGACCGGGGAGGGGGGTCCGGTGCCACCCCTCATCAGGCAGTACCTGCAGGGGAACCCTGTGGACCTCTCGGTGCTGAAGAGCCCTGCCGCAGAAGGGGACAGCGTCCGCGCAGCCATCTACCGGGCGGTCCGTGAGGTGGGGTATGGCGAGACGGCCACCTACGGCGGGATCGCCGCCCGTGTGGGCACCTCTCCCCGGGCCGTGGGGCAGGCCATGGCCCAGAACCCGACCCCGCTCGTCATCCCGTGCCACCGGATCACCGGTGCAAGGGGACTGGGGGGTTTCTCACCGGACATCGAGATCAAGGTGCGCCTCCTTGCCATGGAAGCCCGGAACGTGGCGGAGCGGAGGGAGAAAACCCCGAAAGGGTGAGGGAGAGGGCTTTCCTCCTCCTCCATAAGGGACCTGTTACTTCCGGGCCCCGTTCGCACCCTTCATCCGGCGGATATAGGCACGGATCACTTCGTGCATGGCCGGGGGATCGGCCAGGTGCCGTTCCACGAGACCCACGATGCCGCTCCCCACGATCACGGCATCGGCCCCTGCCGCGGCACAGGCCCGGACATGGGCCGGCTGTGAGATCCCAAACCCTACGGCCACCGGGACGCTGCCCCGGGCCTTCACCCGGCCGATGAGGCCCCGCAGGTCATCCGGGAGATCCTCCCGGGTCCCCGTGACCCCGGTCCGGGAGACCAGGTACAGGAACCCCGATGCCGCCTCCACGATCCGGGCGAGCCGTGCATCGCCTGTGGTGGGCGCGGCCAGCAGGATCTGATCGAGATCGTGCTCCCGTGCACACTCCCGTGCCCGGTCCGCCTCCTCCAGCGGCAGGTCCACCGCCAGGATCCCGTCCACCCCCGCGGCGGCGGCCTCTCCGTAGAACCGGGCGAGTCCCCGCCGGTAGACGGGGTTATAGTACGTGAGGAGCACGATGGGTTTCTCAGAGAGATCCCGGATCTCACGGACCATCCTGAAGACCCCCGACGGGGTGGTACCGGCCGCCAGCGCCCGGATACCGGCCCGCTGGATCACCGGGCCGTCGGCCACCGGGTCCGAGAAGGGCACACCCAGCTCCAGGATATCGGCCCCGGCATCCAGCACTGATGCTGCGATCCGGACGCTGGCTCCAGGATCCGGGTCCCCTGCGACGGTGTAACCGATGAAGAGAGGCCCCTCAGCCTCCCGGAAGGCAGCTGCGATCCGGCTCATACGGGCCCCACTGGCGCCTCAACGTCCTTGTCGCCGCGGCCCGAGAGGTTCACCACCACCACGCTCTCCCGGTCCAGTTCCCCTGCCATCTCCACCAGCCGGGCAATGGCGTGGGCTGATTCCATGGCCGGGACGATCCCCTCGGTCCGGGCCAGGAGGCTGAACGCCTCCCGGGCGGCGCGGTCGGTGACAGAGACCGCCTCCATCCGCCTGCTCTCCCGCAGGTGGGCGAGTTCCGGTCCCACGCCGGGATAATCCAGCCCGGCGGCGATGCTGTGGGTGTCGCTCACCTGCCCGTTCTCATCCTGCAGCAGGTACGACAGCGCCCCGTGGAGGACCCCGGGGCTCCCTGCGCAGAGCGAGGCGCCATGCATGCCGGTCTCCAGCCCCTCACCCCCGGCCTCGACCCCGATCAGGCGAACGTCGTCCGCGAGGAAGCGGTGGAAGATGCCGATGGCATTGGACCCGCCGCCCACACAGGCGAGAATGGTGTCGGGAAGCCTCCCCTCTCTTTCCAGGATCTGGCGCCGGGCCTCTTCGCCGATGACGGACTGGAAGGTACGGACCATCAGGGGATACGGGTGGGGACCGACGATGGAGCCCAGCAGGTAGAAGGTGTCCTCCACCCGCTCCACCCAGTCCCGGAGGGCCTCGTTCACCGCGTCCTTCAGGGTCCGGGTGCCCGATGCGACCGGGATCACCCGGGCCCCTAAGAGCTCCATCCGGGAGACGTTCAGAGCCTGCCTCCGGATATCGACCTCGCCCATGTAGACCTCGACGGGTAATCCCAGCCGGGCTCCGGCAATGGCTGTGGCCACGCCGTGCTGCCCGGCGCCGGTCTCGGCAATGATCCGCCCTTTCCCCATAGAACGGGCGAGCAGTGCCTGCCCCAGGGTGTTGTTCAGCTTGTGGGCTCCCCCGTGGAGGAGGTCCTCCCGCTTCAGGTAGACCCGCAGGGCCAGCCGCTTCGAGAGGTTGGGGCAGAAGGTGAGGGGGGTGGGCCGGCCTGCGTAGTGGGTCAGGAGGCCGGTGAGATCCTGCCGGAACGCCGGGTCCTCCATGGCACGGGTGAAGGCGCCATCCAGCCGGATCAGCGCCTCCATCAGGGTCTCGGGCACATAGCGGCCTCCGAAGCGGCCGTAGCGTCCCACGCCGGCAGGTCTTTCTGCGGATCCGGTCATGCTGATGCCTCCCGGACAGCATGGAGGAATGCCCGGATGAGCGCCGGGTCCTTGATCCCGGGTGACCGTTCCACGCCGGATGCGACATCCACAGCATAGGGGCGGACGGACCGTATGGCGCCTGCCACGTTCTCCGGCGTGAGCCCTCCCGCGAGAATCACCGGTACAGGAGAGCGGGTGACCAGATCCTTCGCATACGCGGGATCGAACGGCCGTCCCTGCCCGTGGCTGTCGTCGATGACGATGGCGTCGCAGTCCTCCCGCAGTGGATCGCCGCGCCGGAGCATCCGGAAGAGCCTGACCCGCCGGTCCGGGAGGGCCGCGAACAGGTGGGAGACCTGGATCGCATCCGGCCCGGCCGCGAGGATCTCCCGGATATCTTCATCGCGGGTGGTATGGGTGACCGCCACCCGCACAACCAGGGGTCCCGCCGCTGTGAAGATCTCCCTCGCCTGTTGCACGGATACGGACCGTGGTGAGTCGCTGCACAGGACCACCCCGATCGCGTCTGCACCGGCGTCGACTGCCGTGCGGGCATCCTCCTGCCGGGTGATGCCGCAGATCTTCACGCGCATACCAGTGCCTCCACGGTCTTCCCCGGCTCCCTGGAGAGGGTGATGGCGGTGCCGATAAGGAAGGCGTCACACGACGTCTTTAGGGACCGGAGATCCGCCAGGGACCGGATCCCGCTCTCCGCCACCACCAGCCGGCCCCGGCCCCGGATCCGTCCGGAGAGCCGCCGGGTGGTCTCAAGGTCGATCCCCATGGTCCGCAGGTCCCGGTTGTTCACGCCGATGAGCCAGGCTCCCGACTCGATGGCCAGGTCCGCCTCCTCCCCGTCGTGGACCTCCACCAGCGCTTCCAGCGAGAGGCGGCGAGAGTGGTCCAGGAACCCCGGGAGGCGGTCCCCCAGCACCGCAGCGATCAGGAGCACGGCATCGGCACCCAGGGCTCTCGTCTCGTCCAGCTGCCGGAGGTCGATGATGAAGTCCTTCCGGAGGATGGGGACATCGGTGATCCGGCGCACCTGTTCCAGGTGGCGGGTGCTGCCGCCGAAGAAGTGCGGTTCCGTGAGGACGGAGAGGGCGGTGCACCCCGCCCGGACCGCCTCCCCCGCCAGCCACTCCAGGTCCTGCACGCTGCGCAGGCTCCCGAGGGTGGGGGAGGCCAGCTTCAGCTCGGCGATGACGGCGTTCCGGGGGGGAGCCCGGGCGATGGCCTCCCCGAGGGAGACGGTGGCCCGGGAGGGGACCTCCTTCCGGTCCATCTCCATGGAGGCGACCCGGTCCCGGGTGCTCTTCAGGATCTCATCCAGGATCATGGTCTCCCTCCCGTCGCCTCCACCAGCCGGTCAAGTTTTCCGAGGGCAGCACCGGTATCGATGGAAGCCGTGGCCACCCGGAGTCCCTCGTGGATATCGCGGGCCCTCCCCGCCAGGTGGATGGCCGCAGCGGCGTTCAGGAGCACGATGTCCCGCAGCGGCCCCCGTTCCCCTCCCAGGATCTCCCGCAGGATCCGGGCACTCGCCGCGGGATCCCCCCCTGCCAGATCCGCCCGGGACGCAACCGGGATACCGAAGGTGGAGGGATGGATCCGGTACGTGCGGATGGTACCGTCTGCCAGATCCGCCACCTCAGTCTCGCCGGTCGTCGTGATCTCATCCAGGCCGTCGCCGTGGACCACCATGGCCCTCCGGGTGCCCAGCAGCCTGAGCACGTCCGCCACCTTCCCGGTCAGATCCGGTGTGTAGACGCCCGTCAGCTGCACGTCGGCATGGGCCGGGTTGGAGAGGGGGCCCAGCAGGTTGAAGACGGTGCGGATCCCGATCTCGCGCCGGGGGCCCAGCACGTGCAACATGGCCGGGTGGTGGGCGGGGGCATACAGGAAACAGATGCCGATCCGCTCGCAGATCTCGGCGAGGAGCGGCGGGGGCACGGACAGGCCCACGCCGGCGGCCTCCAGGAGGTCCGCCGAGCCGCAGCGGCTGGAGACCGAGCGGTTCCCGTGCTTGACCACCGGTATCCCTGCGCCGGCGGCAACGAACGCGGCGGCGGTGGAGATATTGAAGGTACCGGTCCCGTCACCCCCGGTCCCGCAGGTATCCAGGGACGGCGTCGCGAACCGGGGGGTGATGAGGAGGGCCCGTTCCCTCATGGCCCGGGCCATAGCCGCGATCTCGACGCTGACCTCACCCTTCATGCGCAGCGCCGTGAGGAGCGCGCCTGTCTGGGCCGGGCTCACCTGCCCGTCCATGATCATCCCCATCATCCGGTAGGCATCATTCGGGGAGAGATCACGTCCCTCTACCAGCCGGGGAAGGATACCGGCAATCG
>Ga0102851_10001231_pt1 | contig 14381 bp, 10 predicted proteins | sample Mud3Dept3metaG_FD_79558 | JGI IMG/M metagenome (GOLD analysis project Ga0102851, IMG submission 79558) | Freshwater wetland microbial communities from Ohio, USA, analyzing the effect of biotic and abiotic controls - Mud 3 Core 4 Depth 3... | ecosystem: Environmental > Aquatic > Freshwater >... | reverse complement strand
TCGGCCCGATCATCATGTTCGGCCTCGGGGGGATCTACGTGGAGGTCATGAAGGACGTGGCTTTTCGGGCCCTCCCGATCGACCGCAAAGAAGTCATGTCCATGGTCAAACAGATCCGCGCCTACCCCCTTCTCCTCGGGGTGCGGGGGGAGGAGAAAAAGGACGTGGACAGCGTGGTGGACACGATTATCAAAGTTGGGACGATCATCCAAAAATGCAAATTGATCTCCGACATCGAAATCAATCCCTTGGTCGTCTACGAGAACGGCAAGGGCGTGAAGGCGGTGGACGTGCGAATTCTGATTAGCAATGTCAAGAAGGGGGCATAAATGAATAAATGGGTCATGGCGTCGATGCGCCGAAGCGCAGGAAAGACGAGCGTGATTGTGGGGCTTGCGGCCGCGCTGAACAAGAAAATGGCATATATCAAACCCTTCGGGGAACGGATGCTCTACCGGAAAAAGCGGCTGTGGGATTACGATTCGGCCCTGATCACCAATCTTTTCGGCCTGAAAGAGGACCCGGTCGACATGTCTATCGGGTTTGACCATTCCAAGCTCCGCTACATGTACGATCAGGAGGGGACGGAGAAGAAACTCCTGGAGACCATCGCCAGCATCGGCAAGGACAAGGAGATCCTCTTCATCGAAGGCGGACGGGACCTTTCCTACGGCATTTCGGTATACCTGGACACCCTGTCCCTGGCCAAATATTCGGGGAGCGGGCTCGTCATGGTGATCAGCGGGGAGGAGGACACCATCCTCGACGACGTTCTCTTTCTGAAAAAACATGTGGATTTTGCGGGCGTCGATCTGAGCGGGATCATCGTCAACAAGGTGCAGAACCTGGAAGACTTCCAGAATACCCATCTCCCCGCGATCCAGAAGCTCGGCGTCCGGGTGCTGGGGGTCATCCCCTATCAGAGCGACCTGACCTATTTCTCCGTGTACTACCTGGCGGACCGTTTGTTCGCCAAGGTGATCACCGGGGAAGGAGGCCTCAAGAAGGTCATCAAAAACATCGTCATCGGCGCCTGGTCGGCCAATATTTTCCTGCAGAACCCGCTCTTCAAAAAGGAGAACAAACTGGTGATCACGGGAGGGGATCGGACGGATATGATCCTGGCCGCCCTGGAGGGGGACACCTCGGGGATCATTCTGACGAACAACATTCTTCCGCCCTCCAACATCATCTCCAAGGCCTCCGAGAAAAACATCCCCCTGCTGATGGTCTTTTCCGACACCTACCAGACGGCCAAGCAGATCGAGAGTCTGGAGCCTCTCCTGACCCGGGAAGATTCGGAGAAGGTGGACCTTTTGAAGGAGTTGGTCCAGAAACACGTCCAGATGAACGAGTTCAAGGGCGAATAAGCAAACCCCTTCGGGGGCCCTCGCGGAGGCCCCCGGATTTCTTTTCCCGTCCGCCAGCCTTCTTGGCCCATTCCGGCTAACCGGCAAACGCGGAGCGAGCGTGCCCAGACTCATCAAGAAGAGATCGAAGAAAGCCGGCCTCCCTCCCGGGACCCTTATCCACATCGGCGAAAAAAAGAGCGAAACAACCCAAGTCACCCTCTGGGAGTATGACGAGAAGGATTTCCAGGAAAGCCGACTCGAAAACCTGGAGATCTGCTTCCCCTTCAAACCGGAGCCGACCGTAAGCTGGGTGAATGTCGCCGGCATCCACCAGGTGGAGGTTTTTGAAAAACTCGGGAGCTGTTTTTCCCTCCACCCCTTGGTTTTAGAGGACATCCTCAATTCGGATCAGCGAGCGAAAATGGAAGAGTACGGGGACGACCTCTACATCGTCCTGAAGATGCTGTCCTATGATGACGCCCGGGACGAAGTCCAGGCCGAACAGGTCAGCCTTGTTCTCCGGGGCAACGTGGTTTTCTCCTTCCAGGAAAAGGAAAGGAATTTCTTTGCCGGGCTTCTGGATCGTCTCCGCAACGGCAAGGGCCGCATCCGGAAGATGGGGGCGGACTATCTGGGGTATGCCATCCTCGACCTCATTGTGGATCATTACTTCCTCGTGCTGGAGAAAATCGGGGAAAGGATCGAGAAGCTGGAAGAAAAGCTGCTCTCGGATCCCAAAACGCCCACCCTGCAAAAACTCCAGCAGCTCAAGAGGGAGATGCTTTTCCTGCGCCGGTGGGTCTGGCCTTTGCGCGAGGTCCTGAGCTCGCTGGAGCGCGGGGAGTCGGAACAGATTCGGGAGGGGACCCGCATCTACCTGCGGGACGTTTATGACCACGCCATCCAGGTGCTGGATACCATCGAGATTTTCCGGGAGATGCTCTCCGGGATGGTGGATATCTATCTCTCCAGCCTCAACAACCGGATGAACGCAATCATGAAGGTCCTCACCATCATCGCCACGATCTTTATGCCCCTCACGTTCCTGGCGGGCGTGTACGGGATGAACTTCAAATACATGCCGGAGCTGGAATGGCCCTGGGGGTACCCGCTCGTCCTGGCTGTCATGGCCGGGATCGGGGTCACGATGTTGATTCTGTTCAAGCGGAAAAAATGGATCTGAAAGATTCAGGGATCGAGAGTTAAGAGGGAAATGCCCCTCCAACCCTGGGCTCTTTTTTTAGGAGTTGCCGTGTCGGAAAAATACATTATGGCTTTGGACCAGGGGACGACGAGTTCCCGGGCCGTGATCTTCAACCGCCGGGGGGGGATCGCGGGCATCGCCGCCAGGGAATTTCCCCAGATCTATCCCCGGCCCGGGTGGGTGGAACACGACCCTCTGGCGATTTGGGGCTCCCAAAAACAAGCGGCCCGGCTCGTGCTCCGCAAGGCCGGGGTTTCGCCTTTCCAAATCGCCGCCGTGGCGATCGCCAACCAGCGGGAAACCACCCTGGTCTGGGATCGGGGAACCGGCCGCCCTCTGCACAACGCCATCGTCTGGCAGTGCCGGCGGACGGCGGAGCGCTGCTCGCAAATCCAGAAGCATCCCATGGCCGGGAAGATCCGGCGGAAGACCGGGCTGGTCGTTGACGCCTATTTCTCCGGGACAAAATTGGAATGGATTCTGAGAAATAATAAAGGCGTTCGCCGCGCGGCCGAAAGGGGAGAGGCGGTTTTCGGCACGGTGGACACCTGGCTGGCCTACCTGCTGTCGGGGAAGAAGCTGCACGTCACCGATTACTCCAACGCCTCCCGGACCCTTCTTTTCAACATCCGGGGGCTGTCGTGGGACCGGGAAATCCTAGATTTTTTCTCGATTCCGGAAGGCATGCTTCCGGCGGCGGGGCCTTCCAGCGGAAGGTTCGGACTGACGGCGGCCGCTGAATTCGGGGGCGCGGAAGCGCCCATCGCCGGGCTCGTGGGGGACCAGCAGGGCGCGCTCTTCGGGCAGGCCTGCTTCCGCGAGGGACAGTCGAAGAACACTTACGGGACCGGGTGTTTCCTGCTCATGAACACGGGGAAAAAGCCTGTGCCCTCGAAAAACAATCTGCTCACTACCGTTGCCTGGGGGATCGGGCCCGAGGTGGAATATGCCCTGGAAGGGAGCATCTTCATCGGGGGGGCCGTGATCCAGTGGCTGCGCGACGGGATGAAGATTCTGGCCCGGGCTTCGGAAAGCGAAAGGATGGCGAAAAGCCTCCGCGCCAACGACGGGGTTTATTTTGTTCCGGCGTTTGTGGGCCTCGGGGCGCCTTACTGGGACATGTATGCGCGGGGAAGCATCTTGGGAATCACGCGGGGAACGACCCGGGCGCATATCGCCCGGGCGGCCCTGGAGTCGATTGCCTATCAGACGAAGGATGTTTTGGAGTGCATGGAAGCCGACAGCGGGATTAAATTGAAAGAGCTTCGAGTCGACGGCGGAGCGGCGGCCAACGATTTCCTGATGCAGTTCCAGGCGGATATTCTCGGCGTCCCGGTGATCGTCCAGCAGACCCATGAAACCACGGCCCTGGGCGCGGCCTATCTGGCCGGGCTGGCCGTAGGTTTCTGGAAGGACCGGAACGAAATCGCGAAGCAGACGAAAATCCGCAAGCGGTATCTCCCCGGCATGCCCCTCCGGGAGCGGGAGAGCCTTTACCGAAAGTGGAAGAAGGCGGTGGAACGAGCAAAGGAATGGGAAGGATAGGGGAGAAGAAAATACGCTTTTTCCTTGTTCGCGGGTGGGGTCCGGTTCATGAGGATTTAGAGGATTAGGTATGAGCGTGAAAATTGAATCCGTCCTGGTTTTGGGCCTCGGTAAGGTTGGCTCCTTGGTGGGCACCCTGCTTGTGGAGAGCGGCTTTCGGGTGATTGGGCTGGATGCCTACGACCGGAGGGAGCTGCCCTTTCCGGTCGAAAAGATGGACTTACGCGAACCCGGCCCAGTCCGGGAAAGGCTCCAAGGATTCGAGGCGGCTGTGTCCTGCCTCCCGTATTACTGCAACCTCGGCGTCGCCTCCGCCGCCCACGAGTTTGGGGTTCATTATTTTGACCTGACCGAAGACGTGGGAACCACCAGGGCGATCCTGCAGATGAGCGGTACGGCCAAGGCGGTTCTGGCACCCCAGTGCGGCCTTGCCCCGGGCTTTATCGCCATCGTGGGCGCGGCGCTGGCCGGGAATTTCAGCCGAATCCGCAGCATCCGGCTAAGGGTGGGGGCGCTTCCCCAGCACCCCACCGGCTTGCTGGGGTATGCCTTTAACTGGTCCCCCGAAGGGGTCGTAAACGAGTACCTGAACGACTGCGAGGTGATCGAGGACGGCGAAAACAAATGGGTCTCGCCCCTGGAGTGGGTGGAAACGATCGTGATCCAGGGGGTGCAGCTTGAAGCCTTCACGACCTCCGGCGGGCTGGGCACCATGTGCGAAACCTACCAGGGGCGGGGCGAAAACCGGGACTACAAGACCATCCGCTACCCGGGACATGCGAAGTTGATGAATTTCTTTTTCCACGAACTCCTCATGCGCCAGGACCGCAAGCGGGCCGGCGAGATCCTGGTCAACGCCAAGCCTCCGGTCACGGAGGACGTGATCTACATTCACGCGTCGGTGGAAGGCTGGAAAGGGGAGGCGCTTTCCCGCGATGAGTTTGTCCGCGCCTATTATCCGAAGGAAATCGCCGGCCGCAAATGGCGGGCCATCTCCTGGACCACCGCCGCGGCGATCTGCGCCGTGGTCGAAATGGTCCGCGATGGAGCCCTGCCGGCCCAAGGTTTCCTGAAGCAGGAGGAGATTCATCTGGAGAGATTTTTGAAGACCGCCAACGGCCGCCTGTACGCCGACGAGGAAGAAGGGCGGCGGCCCCCCGAACGGCCCGGGGGAAAAGAGGGCTGATTTAAGGTTCCGGGGAGCCCCGAGGAAAGAATGGAAAGGGCTTCTTATAGAATGCGCAGGTAGCGGCCCGTCTTGTCGATGTAGCCGGTCGCCCGTCCGGTTTTTACGATGGCCAGGCCGTCTTGAAACGGGTAGGCGCCTTCATATTTCGGGCGGATGGCAAACTGGCCGGTTTTGAAAATATAGCCCCACTTGTATCCGACTTTCACGGGGGCTTCTTCCTCGCTGAAGGGAAAGGCGAACTCGAATTGCGGCTGGATGACGACGTTTCCGGTTTTGTCGATATAGCCCCACAGAAGGCCGATCTTTACGGGCGCCAAACCTTCCGCAAACGAGAGGACATTGTCATATTTCGCGGGGATAGCGATTTTTCCGGTCTTGTCGATAAAACCGCGTTTGCCGCCCTGGAGGAAACCGGCCAACCCTTCGGAAAATGACAGCACCCCGCCAAACTGAGGTTGAATGACGAACTGTCCGGTCTTGTCGATGAACCCCCAGGCGCCTCCCTTTTTGACGGCCGCCAGCCCGTCCTGGAAATGCCAGGCGTAATCAAATTGGGCCTGGATCGCGAACTTCCCACTTTTGTCAATATATCCCCATTTTTCTCCGGCCTCGGTAGGGGCCAGACCTTCCGAAAAATAAGAGGCATCGGCAAACTGAGGTTGGATAACGAACTTCCCGGATTTGTCGATAAATCCCCATTTCCCCCCGGTCATAACCGCAGCCAGGCCGTCGTGGAAACGCCAGACCGCATCAAACTGGGGTTCGATCGCCATTTTCCCGGATTTGTCGATAAAGCCCCACTTGTCCCCAACTTTTACTCCGGCCAATCCATCGCCAAACGGGATCGCTTCCTCAAACTGCTGCGAAAAAGCGACCTTTTCGTCCTTGTCAATAAATCCCCATTTTCCGGTGGCGCACCCGCTCAGGGCCGCGGCCAGAAAAATGGTCCCAAGGATTAGGATTTTCCCCTTGTCCAGGAATAAGGACCTCATTTCCCCCTCCTTTGAGCAGAGTTCAGGATTCAAAGGCCGGATTAAAACCTCATCGTCGCATTGAGAAAATAAACATTGGCCCGGTAATTGGGGTCGGCGTAGGCCCCGGTCAGATAGGCCCCACCGGTCCCCGTGGTGCCGGGAACATACAGGTACCCGTTAAGCTGGGCGTCATTGTATACATATTTTTCATAGGCCCAACCGGCAACAAACGACAGATTTTTGTCCATGGTGTATATGGCCTTGATCACGTAATTGGTGATCCGATAGTCGTCCCAATTGGATATATCGATATTGCTGTTGGTCCGTCCTGCAGGCAGGGGGTTGGTTCCCAGGAGATAAGATAAGTCCGCAAATCCGTCCGATTGGTAATAGTTGGTCTGCAGCCGGAGGGTCCATTTCTTGGGGAGGATAAAAAGATCCGCCCCCAATCCGTAAGAATAGTTCTTTTCAGTCTGGCAAACCGTCCAGTTAAAAGCCGTGGAGGTCGGAGGAAGATCGGGATTAAAAGCCGTGGTCCCCGAAGGGAGCTGGCGCTGGAGCTGCTTATACTTCACGTATTCATAATCGAAGTACCCGAAAAGTCGGGCCTGTTTCAGGAAGAAATAATCACCGTCCACACTAACCCCGTTCCGGGTGGCTTCATTCAATCCCAGGATCGTATCCGGGTAATTGGCGTACACGTATTTGTACCCCAGGCTGAAATTCAGGTCCTCTATGGGGAAGAAATCAAAAGAAACTTTGTAGGTGTCCTGGTCCTTGCTCGCCGCATCGTATCTCCTTATGTAGGTTTCGATATTTTTCACATCAGTGCGGCCGGTTACGGCAGGGGATTCGAATTCCGCCACCCGGTGTAATCTCTGGTAGGCCGCCTTGGCCACCATAAAATCCACCCCGCTCCACCTTAACTCGATATCATAAAGATTGTCCTTATCCTTCGGGATATCCTCCCGGCCTTCCCGCTCGATTTCGGCATAGGAATAGGCCCCCGAAAGATAGAAGCTTGCCGGAAGTTTAAAACCTATCTGGCCTCCTCCTTTGGAGGTCTTGTACCCGAAAGGGGCATTGATAAAAGTGTTGGCGCCGTCTACCGTGGTGATCTCGTCGGATTTGTTCTTCCGCTGATTATACTTGTAGAACAGTTTCCCATCCAGATAGTGGAGAGGATTTGAGGTAAGCACAAAGTTGTAATTTTGCGTCTCAAATTTACCATTGAAGACATAGTCGCTCAGGAGCACCCCACTTCTTCCCTGCTGACCGATATTCGAAGCGGCGGCAGTGACATTGCTGACATAGGAATTGGCCAGGTTGAAGCTGGAAGTCGTTTGTCCGATGGCCAGGTCTGCGCTGAACTTGCTGTTAAGGGGCAATTTCAGCGTCCCCTGGAAGTCAAGCTTGTAGGAATCGTTATTGGGGGGAAGGGTGTACGTGTCCGTGGTGGCCGCAGTATTGGCCGTAGCCGGGTTGCGGAAGTTCAAATTGCTCTTTTGGTCAATGAATTGGCTGTAAAGGTAACTCACAGAAAGGGAAAGCGGATTCTTTATATAGCCCGCAGCCAATTTCATGTTGTTGGTGGTGTATTCTATGGGAGAAGGAAGCTCGATGGCGATTCCGCCCGGGGTCGTCCCTGCCACGCCGAGCGGATAAACCCCTTTATTGGTCATCTGGGAAACCGAGACATCGAAAAAGAAAGGCTTCAGCAAGTCGAACTTAATCCCCCCGGAGAAATTTGACCTTTCCAGGGAATAGTCAAAGGTATTCCAGGTGCCGAAATTGGTGGTCGGGGGATGGGTTCCATAAGTCAAATTCGCCCCGCCGATTCCGTTATAAAAGGATTTGGCGTCATAGGTAAAATTATGAGGAATCTGGTCGTACTTGAAATCATACTTGAAACTTCCCCATTTCCCTCCGGAGAAGTCGTAGCTCTGGTCCTTCCGGCCTATGTTTGTGGCCGTGAAATCCATGTAGTAATTGCCTCTTTCATACTGGAATTCGGCATCTCCGGTGAACCCGTCCCGGTAATCCCGGTATTCATTAAACTTGGCTTTTTCCCCGTTGATATTCAAGTGCTGAGCGGTGACGGTTGCTTCACCGCTGATCTTCATTTCTTCCGCCGGGGCCTCAGCAATGGTCATCAAACTGAAAATCAGCGCGAATAGAAGTGCTCTTGATTTCATTGATTTCCCCCCTCTATCGCACGTGGGTCTTCCCTCTCGCGGAGGGAGCGTTGCTTCCATGAATCGCCGAGTGGCAGTTCAAACAAGCCCTGGCGAACATCCGGTTCGAGCGGGCATTTCCCTGGAAGGTGTTTTGGTTCGTGTAGATAGATCCGGGATGTTGAGTCCAATCGTGGCAGGATTGGCAGAGCTCCGGTATTTTGCTGACCAGGAGTTTGGCATGATTGCTGCCGTGCGCCGTATGGCAGGTTAAGCAGTTTTCGTCAACCGGGGGATGGTCCCACATGTAAGGCCCCCTTTTTTCGGCATGGCAGCTGTAGCAGAGATCATTGAACGTTTTGCTCTTGACCATCCTGGGGCCGAATCCGCCGTGGTGGTCATGGCAGTCCGTGCATTTCAGCTTCCCCTCGCGTATCGGATGGTGGGAAGTTTTGTTCTGCTGCATCCGGATCGATCGGTGGCAAATGTTGCAAAGGTCGGGCTGGGCAGCCTTGAGGTTCTTCCGAGTCCCCGAGTGCACCGTGTGGCAGTTGTCGCAGGAGACGTCGGAGCTCTTATGCTTGCTTAAGTCCCAGGAGGAGAGATCGCGGTTTTCCTCGTGGCAGGAGAGGCATTTGGCGGACTTGGATTTGGCGTCGGCGATCCTCTTGCTGAAGATAAAGATCCCCACCCCCCGTTCGCCGCTTTTCTCAACATGGGCGGCGCCGGGGCCATGGCAGGATTCGCAGGCATCCTTGCTCGCCGGGCTGCCCGGGATGCCTTTCTTGGCGTGGGTGGATTTCAAATAGCTCTGGTAGTGGTCTTCGTGGCACCCTTTGCAGATTTCCGACCCGACGATGCCCTCACTCCCTCCGACCTCCCCCGATGGCAGGACGCCCCAGAGCAGCATGGAAATGGGTAAGACAGGAAGAAAAAATAGAAACCTTCTCATTGCCATCCTCCCTTGAATCCCGATGTCTGGAAGCAACTTTGCTAAACAGGCTTAATCTTTAAACCCGCAGGGCCTATTTTCATATTTACATTTTTAAATTTTGACTGACGGAGCGGAGTGAAAAATTTCATACCACAACGTGGTTTGCCTTGTCAAGAAAAATCTTTGGCCCCTTTTTAGCCACCCCCGGATTTTAAAATTCCCTGGTTTGTCTCGCGAATCCCCTCCCCTCCAAGATTCAATTTATTTCCATTCTGAAATGGCCGGATTGAGAAAGAAATAGGGTGAACACCGTATTTGGGGGGAAAAAACTATGTATCCCGCACCAAGGAGGGCCGCTCCTGTTTCTTGAGAAAGGGGGAAGAGAAAGCGGTGCCCGGTCTCCAGGAAAGATCATCCTACCCTGGATAGATCGAGCTTACCTTTCCATCTTTCGGAGAGGGTTTCCTTCATGAAATAATGATCCGGCTTGGATAGCGTCGGGTCCTGCTCGATGAGCGCAAAGGCTTCCTTTCTGGCCTCGGCTAGGAGGGGAAAGTCTCTTGCGAAATCCGCCAACCGGAATTCGGGGAGGCCGGACTGCTGGGTGCCGAGCAGCTCTCCGGGGCCGCGGATCGCCAGGTCCTCTTCGGCGATCTTGAACCCATCCCGGGTTTTTTCCATGACCCGAAGCCGCTGCTCGGCTTCGTCGGAGCGCCGGTACTGGGCGATCAGCAGGCACTGGGCCGGGTCCCGGCTTCTCCCCACGCGACCGCGCAGCTGGTGGAGCTGGGAGAGGCCGAAGCGCTCCGCGTGTTCGATGACCATGACCGAGGCGTTGGGCACATCGATCCCCACCTCGATCACGATCGTGGAAACCAGGATCTGGATGCGCCCTTCCTTGAACTCGGCCATGACCGCTTCCTTTTCCTCGCTTTTCATCCGGCCGTGGAGCAGACCGATTTTAAATTCCGGGAAGATATCCCGCTGGAGATGGTCGGCCATCTGGGTGGCGTCTTTTAGATCCAGCCGTTCGGACTCCTCCACCAGGGGGTACACCACGTAGGCCTGTTTTCCCTTTTCGATCTCTTCCCTCAGGAGGCGATAGACCTGGTACCGTTCCTTCTCCTTGAAAACCCGGGTGGTGATAAGGCCTCTCCCGGGAGGCAGCTGGTCGATGATGGAGACGTCCAGGTCGCCGTACAGGGTCATGGCCAGGGTCCGCGGAATGGGGGTGGCGGTCATGACCAAAACATCGGGGTGGATTCCCTTTCTCTTCAGGGTCGCCCGCTGAAGGACCCCGAATTTGTGCTGTTCATCGATGATGGCCAGGCCCAGATTCTTGAACTCGACCTCCCCCTGGATCAGGGCATGGGTTCCGATGGCGACGTGGCTTTCCCCCTCCTTCAGGGCCCGGTGAAGCGATTCCTTTTGCGCCTTTTTCAAACTGCTGGTCAGCAGACAGGCCCGGAGCCCCAGACGGTCGAGCAGCGGCCGGATGTTTAAGAGATGCTGCTCGGCCAGGATTTCGGTCGGCGCCATGAGGGCCACCTGATAACCGCCTTCGATCGCCATGAGAGCCGCCATGAGGGCCACCAGGGTCTTTCCGCTGCCCACGTCGCCCTGGAGGAGGCGGTTCATTGGGTGGGGCTTGCGCATGTCCTCTTCGATTTCGGCGATGACCCGTTCCTGCGCCGGGGTCAGGGCAAAGGGGAGAAGGGAGAGCAGTTTGAGGGTGTAGCGATGAGCGATCGGGAAGGGGATCCCCGTTTCGAGGGCATTTCCGCTGCGGCGCAGGGCCAAGCCGATTTCCATGAAGAAGAACTCCTCGAAGATCAGACGGCGATGGGCCGGGGATTTGCGGTCCTGGAGATCCTGGAAATTGTCTTCAAGGTCGGGGAAATGAGCCTTCCGCAGGGCTGCGGGGAGAGGGATGAGTCTTTGCCTTTGGCAGATTTCCTCGGGAAGGCCGCTGACCGCCCTGGCGGCGAATTGGTCTACGACCCTTTTCTGGATTCGCCGGATCAGACGCTGGCGCTGATAGATCCCCTCGGTTTCCGAGTAGATCGGGACGATCCTTTGAAAATGAAGGGATTCTTCCCCGGCTGCCGTTTCCCCAGGGGGTTCCTTAGATTTCTTTCCCGGGTCCTCGAGAATCTCCATCTCCGGGTGGTGGATTTCCTTCTGGAATTGAAACATCCGGATTTCCCCGGAAAGGATCACCTTCATCCCATTTCGAAACCGTCCCTTCATGAACCGGGGGTTGAAGTTAAACCACTTGGCGACGAGAAGACCGGTCTCGTCGCCGATCGTGACGGCAAAGGTGCGGCGGCGGCCGAGGTGGACGATATCGGAGTTGAGGACCGTCCCCACGGCAGTTTCGTGTTTTCCCACGGCCAGGCGGGCGATTTTCTTCACCTGGCGCCGGTCTTCGTAGGCCCGGGGGAGAAAGTAAAGGGCATCTTCAACAGTCGCGATGTTTTTCTTTTTGAGGACCGCGGAGAGGCGCGGCCCGACTCCTTTTATAAACTGGATGGGGGTCAACAGTTCCCGCCGCATTTTTTGAAATTCGGAAACGGTGGAAGCAGGCTGAGGTTTTTCAGCGGGAGGTTTTCCGGCCTTCATTTTATTCAGAAGGCCCCGGGCCTCCCGGATCCGGGTTCTCTTTGCCTCCAGATCCAGAGCGTCAAACCCGCTCAGAGCGGCCCCGAGGTCCTTTAAGAGATCCCGGAGAAAAGGGGGGGACCCAAGCCCTCCGGCTTTTTCGAGCCAGGAATCGATATAGGGATCGAGGGCCTTCAGCTTTTTCAAATTGGCGAAGTCGTTGTGGGAAGCGTACAGAAGGGGCTTTTCCAGGGATTCGATTATCGTTTTCCATTCGGGCGCCGGCTTGGAGGGTTGGGTTTCCATAGGGTTTCAACCTATATTCTTTGGTAACAGAAAAACCCCGGGGGATCAAGAAAATTTTGTCTTTCCCGGTTGACAATCCCCCGAATCTACTTTAGATATAGAGAACGATTTCAAATATGACGGGAGGAAGCCTTGGCCAAAGGGATTACTTACAAGAGCGCGGGCGTGGATATCGAGGCGGGAAACAAGTTTGTGGAATTAATTCGGCCGGTGGTTCGCCGGACGTTCCGGCCGGAGGTGGCCACCGACATCGGCGGATTCGGCGCGCTGTTTTCGTTTCCGGCGAAAAAATACCGAGACCCGGTTCTGGTTTCTTCCACCGACGGAGTGGGGACGAAGCTGAGAATCGCCTTCCTGACAGGGAAGCACGATACGGTAGGGGTCGACCTGGTGGCCATGAGCGTCAACGACATCGTCGTGCAGGGGGCCGAGCCGCTTTTTTTTCTGGATTATTTCGGGACCGGCAAGCTCTCTCTTCAGGTTTCCACCCAGGTGATCAAGGGCATTGCCCGGGGCTGCCGGGAAGCGGGATGCGCTCTGATCGGAGGGGAGACGGCGGAGATGCCCTCTTTTTACCGGACAGGGGAATACGACCTGGCCGGTTTCGCGGTGGGGGTGGTGGAAAAGAAGAAGATCATCACCGGCGCAGCCGTCCGTCCGGGGGATCAGTTGATCGGCTTGGCCTCGAGCGGGCTTCACAGCAACGGATATTCCCTGGCCCGGAAGATCTTCTTCGAGCACCTGGGCCTCAAGGTGAAAAGCCGGGTGAAAGGCCTGAGCCGCCCGCTGGGCGAGGAGCTTCTGGTCCCCACGCGGATCTATGTGAAAACCGTTCTCCGCCTCATCCGCGAGTTCCCGGTCCATGGAATCGCGCACATCACGGGCGGAGGATTTACAGACAACATCCCCCGGGTCGTGCCGAAAGGGTGCAAGGCCGTTATCCAGAAGGGCACCTGGCCGGTCCTGCCGATTTTCAAAGTCCTGCAGGAAGGCGGAAGGGTGAGCGAAGAGGAGATGTTCCGGACCTTCAACAACGGGATCGGTTTGGTGCTCATCGTCCCGTCCTCCAAAGCCGAGGCTATCAGCGACCGGCTGAGGGAACTCAAAGAGAAACCTTACCGGATTGGGGAGATCGAAAAAGCAGGCAGGGGCGACCGGCCCATAGAGTACCGGTAAGGAGGGAACCATGGTCAAGCTGGGTGTCCTGGTTTCGGGAAGCGGCTCCAACCTCCACGCGATCATCGACAACTTCGAAGGCGGTCGGCTGGATGCGCGTATTCAGATTATCGTCAGCAATCTTTCCGGGGTTTATGCCCTGGAGCGGGCGCGAAAACACGGAATTCCTTCGCTGGTTCTTCTTCATAAAGGATTGAAGAGGGAAGAGTTCGATCAGAAACTGGTCGAAGTCCTGAAGGCCCACGACGTGGAATTAGTCGTTCTCGCCGGGTTCATGCGGATCGTCACGCCCGTCCTCCTGCGGGCTTTCCCCATGCGGGTCATGAACATCCACCCGGCCCTCCTTCCGGCTTTCCCGGGCACGCATGTCTGGCAGGCGGAGGTTGATTACGGGGTGAAATTCGCCGGATGCACCGTGCACTTTGTCGATGAAGGGACCGACACCGGACCCATCATTATCCAGGCCGTGGTGCCGGTTTACGACGAGGACACAGCCGACACCCTCAACGCCCGGATCCTCAAGCAAGAGCACAAAATTTTTTCCCAGGCCATCCAGCTCTACGCCGAGGGCCGGATCAAAATCCAGGGGCGGAGGGTCCTGACCCCGGGTCACCCGCAGGCGGCAGACGAGTTCATGATCAACCCCGCGGTAACAGAAAAACGGTCCGCCGGATGACAGCGAAAGCAGCCATGCCCCTCTTGGGGTGGAAACCCGGCAAATACCTGAAAATCCGCCATTGCCCCCCTTTTATAATGGCAAAGGGGGGGGGATTTAAAGGCTATTTTGGGAGAAAGCCGGGGTCCAGTTCGAGCTCAGAAAAGGAAGGCGTTGCGCACCATTCGCAGTACCCCTTCAGTCACGGGTGGCCAGTCGCTATGATTGGAGGACCGTCGTAAAGGCCAAGAGGTTCCCTGGCCTGGGGGCC
>Ga0102851_10001230_pt1 | contig 14381 bp, 16 predicted proteins | sample Mud3Dept3metaG_FD_79558 | JGI IMG/M metagenome (GOLD analysis project Ga0102851, IMG submission 79558) | Freshwater wetland microbial communities from Ohio, USA, analyzing the effect of biotic and abiotic controls - Mud 3 Core 4 Depth 3... | ecosystem: Environmental > Aquatic > Freshwater >... | reverse complement strand
GCCATCGTGATCTTTGGTTTCGATCTCGGCTCGCGTACGGGCTTCGCATGGTGCGAGGGCGAGAACATCATCGCGTCAGAGACGTGGGACTTCCGCAAGTGGAAGCCGAGCGCATTGATGTTCCCGATCTTCTGGCAGAACCTGCTCGGCGTGTTCCGTGGCCAGCCCGAACTGGTGGCATTCGAGGAGCCATCGATGTCCATGTCCACCGCATGGTCTTCCATCTACTACGGCCAGCGGGCGCTGCTCATTCTGATGTGCGAGCAGCGCGGCGCACCGTGGGTGCCGATCCACCCGAGCGAGTGGAAGAAAGCAGCCGGGTTACCTGGGAATGCCGGGAAGCCCGAGATCATGGCAGCAGCAGTCGAACGATGGCCCACGATGGATCTACAGAAGGACCGAGCACTGATGCAAGATCAAGTCGACGCCCGCTTCATCGCTCTGGCGGGGAGGCTTGCTCATCGATGAACCTATGGTACCGTGAGGTGGCGGCGCGGCTGGTGTAGAGGTCTCACGTCCTGTCTCCTTTCCGCTGGTCGCGCTCGCCACTTCCCCTTCTACACCGGGTCACCACCGACCCGGTCTTTTTGTCTGGATGAATCGACGACGCCAACGACGATGAAGGCATTCATCGATCACAGCCAGCTTGGCAGTCGCATCGTCAGCACAGGTGGGATCATCGGCGCGGCGCTGTAGGTTCCACAGCTGAACCGCTCGCAGTTCGCGATCGGTCAATGCCGCCACGAACTCACGGAAGAACCAATCATGGTCAGGGTGGCGCTGGCTGTACTGCGACATCGGAACACAGCGGCGTCCCTTCGTTGTGGGCTTGCACCTTCGCGAGCCATGCTGCATCGCGAGCAGCGAGCACCTTCGCTCGCGCTTCGAGCGCTTCACCGAGCGCCAGCGCCCATGTCTTCAGTCTCTCCTCATCGGCATCCTGCGGGAATGGCGGCAGCGGCGGCAGCGCGGCGGCTGGCACCGGCTCGATCAGCACGATGCACGGCACCGGCACGTTCTTCCCGACCACGTCGATAGGTGTCTCGGGGCAGGGCAGCGCTCCGGTCGAGCGGCAGCCGCCCGCGCAGAGTGCCAGCGAGAACAGCAGGATGACCGCAGCCAGCAGTGCCATCGCCTGGAGGACATCGTTGACGCGCTCCTTCATGGCAGCACCTCTCCTGTCAGAGATCGCAAGACGCGCTCGTATGTCTCACACGCCGTCCACGCTGCCGACTGCTCGCGCATCTGGCGGTACTTGTCAGAGATCAGCCGCAGATCATCTTCGGCCCGAGCCAGCTTCGCCATCAGCGCATCGATCGTGCGCTGCCGTTCTTTCGCGAGTTCGCCCCATCGCGCCATCTCCTCGATCATCTGGTTCTGCTCAGCGATGGCAGCCTTGAGCCGATCGATGTTGGCTCGCTGCGCCTCCACCTTCTGCTCCCATGACTGCGCCACCAACCCCATCGCTTTGATCTGTTCCTGCTTCGCCTCGACGCGGCTGGTCTGCACCCACAGCGCACCCGACAGCGCCAGGATCACGACCAGCGCACCGATGCCGATGTAGAGCGGCAGCCCTGTGAACATCTCAGCCCCCGTCCTGAGGCTTGCCAGCGATGGAAGCCGCAGCCCCTTCGATCGCTTTGGCTGTGAGAAACGCCAACCCGATCGCCTTGTTGTAGTCGATCCACTGCGCCCACGTCATGTCCGCGAAGATGACATAGATGGCTGTGCACGTCGCGGCGATCAGAGCGAAGACGAAGCCGCGACCTCCAGCCGAGGAGATGAGTGTTGCGATCATGTGTCCTCCCTCATGGTTCTGCCGTTGTCCACTTCGATGTGTCGCCGCTCTCGAAGCCATCAGCGAACGGCATCCCGTCTGTGACCGTGACGCTGATGTTCGCCCAGGTTCGATAGGTGACTCCCGGAGTCGCCTGATGTTCGTAGCCGACCCGCGCCCTGATCGTCCATTCGCCCACCGCATCGGGCACCCACTCAGCTTCGAAGCCGACAGCATCCGGCGTCGGGTTCGGGGTCGCCCCTGGAGGGATCCACCACCAGCGGCAGTCGACAGGGTGCCCCTCAGACTTCCAAGCGTCGATGCCCCACCGGCTGCCGAGCGGCACCACGGCATGGGTCGGGGTAGGAGTCGCTGTCGGGGTCGGTGTTCTCGATGGGGTTGGAGTGCGGCTCGACTTAGGAGTGTAGGTCGGGGTCGGAGTGCGAGTCGGGGGTCGCGGCGTGCGGGTTGGAGTCGGGGTGTCTGCGGCAGCGATCAGCGGCAGGAGTGCCAGCAGCGCAGCGATGACTCTCAGTACCATGCTTGCACCGCTCGCGCCACAGCCGCGACAGCTTCGTTGCGCCAGCCAGCCGACAGCAGCCGAGCGCGGTCCTCGACGTTCGACAGGAAGGCGAATTCCACCAGCACGGCGGGCATCGCCGTGTGGACGAGCACCCAAAACTTCGACTCCTTGTCAGGGTCGCCATCGCTGAAGTCTGCGCGTCCACGCATCGCCGGGAAGGCAGCGCGCAACTCGTACCAGATGCGTCCTGCCAGTTCGTCAGCCTCATCAGGCTCCGGGTCAGTCCAGACCTCGAAGCCGTTCGCGTCCTTGCTGTCTGCTGCGTTGCAGTGCAGGCTGAGAAATACTCCGGCATCGAAGGCGCGAGCCACGTCGCAGCGTTCTTGGAGAGAGAGGTAGGTGCTGTTGTTCCAGCGCGTCAGTGCCACCTCATGCCCCGCCGCGGTCAGCAGCGCCGCGAGTTGCTGTGCCAGCCCGAGTACGATGTCAGATTCACACGGCCCGTTGGTGACGACTGCACCGCTGTCATGCCCGCCGTGACCGGGGTCAACCATGATCCGCATCGCGTCCCTCCAGTTCCGTCAGCCGCCGCTCAGCCAACTCGCGGTAGATCACCTCGACCTGGAGGCGATCGGCTTGCCGCTCGATGGTCATCACGAGACGATCGTACTCATCCGCAGACATGATCACGGTCTCCCCGTTCGGGTCATCCCAAACGTGGTCGCCGCGCAGATGGACACGCCGCACCACCTACCGCACCCGCCGCAGGAGTTCCTTGATGTCTCGCTGCATTTCGGCCAGATCAGCCTGCATGTCGATGATCTGCGCTCGCCGCTCGGCTTGGCCCTCCTTCAGCGCAGCGATCTCTGCGTTCTGCCGCTGGTGGAGCGGCATCTCGTCCGATTCTCTGACATCCATCGCATGATCGACCATCGTCCCGATGTGCAGGTTGAGCGGCGACAGCGGCTCGCGGATCTGGTACTGGATCTCGTCTCGCGTCCCGATGCGGACGCCTGCTGCGGCAGCCCCGAACACGATTCCACCGACGGTGAGCAAAGCAGCGATCGCTGCCAACCACGTCTTCCACTTCACGATACTGAAGTTGTACAACTCCAACCTCCCCCCATTCCCATCCGAGATCTCCACTCGCGTCGCTGTTGCTCGCCGATCACTGACGTGCGTCATGTCCCTTCTCCGATCTCCAGCAGCCAATGTCCTGCTCTCATGCTCGTCCCTGGAGGTACAAGCACTCGGAGTGTGTAGTTCTTCCGCTGCCCTGGACTGAACGCTCCAAGATCATACCCTGTCGTGATGTCCGTGCTGAGTGCTGTGTAGGTGATGCCATCAGTGCTGATCGCCAATCGATCAGCCTCGGTGGTCGCCATCTTCGCGGAAGCGTGCGCCGTCGTGGCGACGATAGCGATGGGGATGAATCGCGCACGTCCGACGACGTACCAATCCACGCCGATGTAGCGCCACTCCATCGCGCCCTTAGGGTGCATCACCTTGAGCATCCGGCCTCCTCGGCGGCACCTCCAGCACGCGCCCGTCTGCCAGCCTGATCTTCTCCCCTGGCAACGGCATGTCATGCCGCATCGATCGCAGTTCCTGCATGACCCGCTCGCTGCGCTTGAGTTGCGCGGCGATCATCTTGGCTGCGTCTGCCTGCGTGCGCTCGATCAGCGACATCAGATTCAGCGCAGACTCCGAGATGGCATCCGCAGCCTTGGCGATCCGCAGCGAAGCCTCAACGATCGCAGTCACCTGCTCGTCAGTCATCAGTCTCCTCCTGGGTTGCGCCATGTGTACTTCTCATCCGGCACGATCGACCAACGCGCCAAGAACGCACCCCATTGGAAGTGAGGGTACTCGTGATCCAGATTCACATGCTGCCGCACGATCACTGGCTGCGTCTTGCCGGTGATCTTGTCCACGTGCTCGATCACGCAGACGATCTCCTCTTTTCTCGGCGGCCACGCTTCCATGAACAGATCCGGATCTTCGTTCGAGAGGAACATGTAGACGACGCAGTACCAGCTGTACTGCTGGTCGAGCACCTCGCGGGCGAGGTTCGCCGCAGCCGTCGTCTGCTCCCACCAGTAGTCGAGGCCGATGTCATACGACCTCATGTCGCCATTCCAGTTCTCGGTGCCCTGCTCCTGCTTCGAGTGGATGACATCGGTGCGATACGGATAGACGGGTGGCCGGTCGAAGAACACGTGCACGAAGAACTCATCGTTGAGCTGGAAGCCCCACAAGCTGATGTAAGCAAAGTGCGCCAGCAGGAAGACGGTGACCCGCCACCAGCGCGGGCGCAAGTGGATGACGTAGTCCATGTCCGGTCGCAGTTCGAGCCACTGCGCGGTGTTCGTCAGTTCGGTGCCGTCTTCACTGAAGCACCTGTACCACTCGGGATGTCTGAAGTCGAATGGCGCGAAAAGGATCGAGTCGTTCGGCACACACAGCACGACACTCGATCCATCGTGCCCGTGGATGTCTGCGAGGATCGGCTCCTTCAGATGGCTGTACGCACGGAAGCGATCGCCCACCTGCGCTTCGTCTTCGTTCTTGAATGGCAGCCGCGACAGAGTCGTCGGATCGAGTCCCATCGGGTTCTTGGTCGCTGCTTCATTCGGCGTGTGATGCTTGAGTGGTTTGGTCACGCACTCCTGCGGGTTCGACTCCGGTGGCTCGTAGGTTGGGTCGAGCCAGAGGTGCGGGCAGCGCGGCATCTCGTAGTAGTAGTCGCACTCCTGGTCATGCGCGTAGACCTGCACGTACCAACCTTCGATCGTCTCGAACCGCTCGGTGCGATCGAGCCACGTGTGACCGCAGAACGTCTCGGGCCAGGGGGCGATGTCGAGTCCGCGAATGGTGCTGACGCCGAGTTCATTCAGCAGCGGCATCGTCTGGTTGTGCTCGTAGAAGTAATGCTCAAACTCGCGGATCTGCGGGTACCAACCGAGGTCCATGAAAGCATGCGGCGGGTTGCGGCTGGGGTGCTCCCTCGCCATCTTCGTCCCGAGATCAGCCCAAGCCAGCCGGATCATGGTTCGATCCCCCATTGAGACGGGAGTGCAGAATACCCGCAGAAGGCCCCAGGATCGCTCGAAAGGCGTCGCCTATGTGCCGCTATTGCCACCCCTGCCAGGAACGATCCTGGCCGATCCTGGCGAGAAAGGCGCGGCGTTTGAGCGTCTCTGATCATCGCTGTGCCAGCGTCAGTTTCGTGCCGTCGCACTTGAAGGCTCCGTCAGCCTCTCGGCTGACCGTGATCGACCACCCTCTCAAGATCCACGGGACCTCCTCAACCTGCGATCTGATCCAGAGATCGTTCCCCCACGCATCCCACTCCACATCGCGGATCACGACCTCGGCTCCGGCTTGCAATCCGATCAGCGGAATCTTGACCTCAATATCGATCGAGAACGACTCGTCGCGGTTGCGCTGCCCCTGCCGCTTGCCGATCGCGAGGACGAGCGCTTCCATCGTCGCTTCCTCATCATCGCCGGTCTCGTCTCCGAGCCTCCCACCATCGCCTTCTCGGAATGCGCCAGAAGTGTCGATCAACTCAACGATCGATCCGATCGGATATAGGTGTCCGTCTGCTCCGATCTCCGTGGCGATGAGCGTCGTTCCCGAGAACGAGACGAGCGTCCCCTTCACGCGATGTGGTGCGACATTGCCGGTGGCATCCGGCGCTCCCGGCCCGATGACATCGGTGATGCGGATCTTGCTCTCTGGCGTCCAGAGTTCGGGCATGTTCGCCGGCGTCACAGAGAACGTCTCTTCCTCGACATCGATCGTCGCGTCAGCCGTGAGTATGACCGTGTCGAGTACCACTCCGTAGTCTCCGAGTTCCTCGACATACGCGGGGATCTCGAAGTCCACCGTCTCCCCGATGTCGGTATCGACCGCAGCAGCCGGATCGTCTGTGATGATCACATCGCCCTCGAGCGAGCCATCCTCATTCGTGCGGATCGAGATCCTGTAGCGGCGCGGCTCTGCTCCATCGAACTCGATCGACTCCTGGTTCGACAGCGCTGACTCGCTGTCTTGGAGAACAGCCGTCGCAGCGTAGACGTAGGTCGAGCCTGCTGTCACATCTCTGTCGAACAGCACTCCGCGGCCGGTCTCGTAATTGATGTCTTTCGCTTCGTTCTTCGCTGTCCCGATCGATCGCCAGTCATCATCCGGCAGCGGGTCTGGATCATCAGGCTCGGTGTAGTTCGTCTGCGATGGCAGCCCGTTGTCTGGATCTGGCGTGCCATCGTAACTGCCGCAGAAGGTGGCGACGACGACAGAGCGGCGCACTGGAGGTGGAGCCTCGCCAGGAAGCCACAGCCCATGAGGATCGCCCGTCGTCTCGCGGTCATCCTCATCGATCGTCTTGCGGAACACCTTGTACAGCTCGGGTCCGCGCCGATAGGTGACGGTGCCAGTCGTCAGTGGGATCTTGATGACTGCGCCGCCGCCCTTGATCTTGATCCGCACCCCATCATCACCGGCATTGCTGACGGAGATCTCTGGCGGCTCGACAGGAACGTCGAGTCGATAGTTGAAGCTCTCCTTCTGGAAGTAGTTCGGGCCGATGTCTTCGATGTCATCTGGCCGGAGCGCATACTTGCGCCAGCCCCACTGCGTGTACCGATCGTTTTCCTCGACGACCTGCACTTCTTCGACGATGACACCCTTGACCCACTGCGCCCCTTGGTTCGCGTCTGCCTTCTCGACGGTCGTGCCTTGATTCGTTGCTTCATTCCACAGTTTGCCGGATGCGATGTGATACCGCTTCTGGTCTTCGTTCGCGCCGTCGGCCTTCATGCCGCGCAACACGACCTTGCCTTCATCATCGAACTCGAAATGAGGTTCGGGCTTCAGGTTGTAGATCACGTAGGCATCGACCTGTCGCCTGTATGACAGGGCATCCGGCGCGTACGGCGCGAATGTCCAGTAGACGGTGCACTCCTCTTGCACCAATGTCAGTGAGCGAGCTGTGTTGATGCCGGGGATGAAGGCTTTCGTCCAGATGCGTTTGATGAACTGCTTCGGAGGTCCACCCGGCCGGTCGTAGCTCCACTCTTCTTTCGTCTGGTGTAGTGGGGTGCCGAACTGGTTGATCGTCGTGTGCTCGCGCTCGATGAGCATGTCGTCCTTGAGTGACGGATGCGTATACCAGCCCTCTGTCACGACCGTCCGCAGATTCCCCTCTGTGAACAGCGACTGATCCTCGTAGCCTTCGAGGACGTGCGTGGTCGTGCGTGTCGGGATCAGACCCATCGTGGCACCTTTACGATCACCCGGCGCGGGCGGTTGCGGTGGATCGGCACAGCGTCAATGCTCTGGATCAAACTCCCTGGAATGTTCATCGCCGGTCGGCCGTACGGACGTGACAACGGATCGATGAAGTACAGCGTGTTGAAGAACGCTTCCCAGTAGACCTCGAGCGCATACGGCTCGATGAGTTGGAGGATCGCCTCCCAATACGACAGGTTCGGCGGCACGATCACCGGCTGCATCGGGATGTTCGGCCCGTGGTAGATCACGGAAAAGCAGGCGCGTTGCCCGAGCGTGATCACATCGCGCTTGAGATCCCAGCAGTTCGACATCGGTCTGATGTAGCCACCGACCGGCCCGTCGTAGTTCTTCAACACGCGGCGGGCGAGATCCCACTTGATGTCGCCATCAGCGCACGGCAGCAGCACCAGCGTCTCGTTCGATGAGCGACGGAACGAACTGCTCGACCATGAGCCGCCATTGATGGTGATCAGCGGCTGTTCTGCTCGATCCACGACCACACGCATTCGCTGATCAGAGAGGACGTACCCCTGCCGGATGACGCATGTGTCGCGTGGGTTCGCCGGGTCATAGCTCGCGTAGATGTCGTATCGCGCTTGGGTGCTGAACAGGTGCCACGCATGGGTGGTCACGCTCCACCGCTGCTCCAAGAACTGATCGGGCTGTGACCACGTCACAGAGCGGCACCACGGAGTGATGTCGCGTTGATCCATGTAGACGGTGACGACGAGCGGCGTGAGAGAGCTCATGGGTTCACCCCGATGGCCTGCTCGTCATACTCCCATGCGTCGGTGTTGACATCGATCCTCGTGCCGAATGTGATGCCGAGAGACTTGAGCCGCTGATAGGTCGTGTCTGATACCACGCGCAGATGGACGACCGTTCCAGAGCGGCGCATGAACAGCAGCGCCGATGCGTCAAACTCCGCGATGAGTTCCTCGCCCACCACAGCGGAAGACGCCCCCTCCCACCACAGCCGATAGCCTGGGATCACGGCAGCCGGGATGTCGGTTCGCCGGTATCCCTGCACCACGAGATCAGCTGGGAACAGCGCATCCTTCGAGCCGCGCACCACCACGTCGGAGGGGAAGTCTCCGATCGCTGGAGTCGCTGCTACCAGCGATGCCGGGATGTCCTGCCAGATCGGATGCCCGATCAGGTAGAACCCATCGACCGGGGTGTAGTACGGCGTGTAGAGCAGCCACAGAAAGTCTTCCTGGCAGGACGTCGGCCAGACGAGCATCGCCACCGTATAGCGTCCGTCTTGGTAGCCGTACGACAGCGGGAAGATCGTGCGGAAGAAACAGAACGCTCCGAGCGGCTCGACAAGAGTCGCGCTTTCCAACTCGAACCATGACATCCGATCCGGGTCGCCACTTGGGCTGTCTATCGCTGGATCGTAGGTCGGCCATGCGCCGGGGATGCGCGTCACGTTGAAGTCGGTGCTCGACAATTCCACGCCGTCATAGTCCACGACGACCGTGATGGTTCCGGTGATTGCCTGCGCGACCTCAGACCAGTTGACCTCGACATGCCAGTTGTTGACGGCTGGGACCGGCAGTGTCCAGCTCTCTCTGGTCTCGACCTGCGTATTGAGTCGCACGTTCAGCCGACCGTTGGCGATGGTGCAGTCCGTGCCATCCACCGTGACGGTCAACTTCGACAGGGACGTGCTGTCAGGAGCGCAGAAATTCTCGTAGCCGTCGAAGTATGCGGTGCCTCCGTGGCATCGAGTGCCGAAGCCCGTGTACTGCCATGATGACGCGACCTGATAGAGCGCATCGGCTCGCATCCACGAGATGTTCCAGGTCGCCGGTTCATCGAGCCGCGCACCTGTCCAGTACTTCGCCCGCACGTATGGCGTGTAGCAACTGATGTGCTGGAGCCTGATCCAATACCACGTGCCGTTGGTCGGCGTGAATGAGGATGTCGCGATCACTCCGCGTGTGCCATTGTTGTTGTAGTACCTGACGAGCCTCAGCCCGCCGCTGTCGATCTCTGCTCCGACGCCGTAGATCCCGTAGGTCGTCTTGTACGCAGACGCCTTCCAAGCGACGTGCCCGCATAGTCCTGATGTCGCACCTGTGAACCACTTCACGCGCACGACCGAGTCGGATGTTGAGTCGCGTGAGACCAGCTCATCGTCTGGCAGAATGCTCGTCGCTTGCGCCTGCGCCCGATAGACGTAGTTCCCGCCATCGTCGTAGACATCCCACTCGTCGCCGGTGCCGTTGTTCCAACTGGCGTGCGTCCAGCCGTCGTCGTAGAGCAGGCGCGTCCATCCAGCGTCTGTCCCGCCATCGAAGCTGTAGACCTGCGAGTGTGCGCTGTTGAGCAGATCGAAATTGATCGGAGTCCCAGGAGCGAGGTTGCTGTCGCCGTCTGCCGGATCAAGCCCTGTCAGTTGGAGCACATCGATCCGGCTCGGATCGAACTCCCATTCCTCTGTGGTGACGGTGACGGTCGGCACGCACCCTCCCTACGCGATCACATTCAACCGGAATTCTTTCAACTCCTCATCCGTCGATCCGCTCGCCACGACGCGCAACCAGAATGCCGCTTCCCCTTGCCCAGTGCGTGCAACGAAGTCACCAGCTTCGTAGGCGTTCGTCAGATCACCAGTCGTCTGCACGTAGGTCGTAGTCACAGCGAAGATCTCAGCTGTCTCGCTCGTATCGGGATCAGTGATCGACTGAATGAAGATCGGCACCCCGGTCGTTGTAAACACGGTGTCGGCATTCGTCACATAGATCCGGTTCTCGTAGGTCTGCCCTGCACCGCTGTCCGCGCTGAGTTGCGCCCACTGCGTCGCTGCCGTATCACGGATCGGCAGCGTGGTAGCGACGATGGCCCCGGCTGCGTACACATTGCTGTTCGCCGTCAAGTTCTCGATCTCGACCGAGGTCGCCGTGACACTCTTGATCGTCCCGGTGTTGATGGTGTCTTGGTTTGCGATGAACACCTGCCCGCCGATCGGCCAGTCAGCGGTCACGATCCGCAGTACGTTGACCGTCTTGGTCGTAGCATCGATGGTCACGCTGCTCGTGCTCTCGGTGCGCCTGCCGTTGATCCGCCTCCACAGCCCATCGGGCGCGCCGCCACTATCGCCGCAGATCTGAACCTGATCGTTCGAGTCAGCGGGCCACGCAGAGTCTGTGGTCTGTCCCCTGGTATAGAACACGAACAGATCGTTGGTCGATGGGGTGCCCGACCATGCCGCGCTCGGGATCGTGATGTTGCCGCTGGGATCGCTCCAGTTCGTACTCGTGTTGCTCTGCCACGCTGGCGTCCCGTCGTAACTCGGATGGAGGCTGGTCACATTGTCGAGGTAGGCGGTCGCTTTCACCTCGTACGCCGTGCTGCTGGAGAACTTCACCTCCCACCGCTGCGAGCAGCACGCCTCATACACGCTGACGTAGGTGAGGTCGCCGCTGCCGCCGTTGCCAGCATCCGGCTGCGGATCGCTCCATTGCGGATGATCGTCCCACACCTCGCAGTGCGTGATCGCGGTCGAACCGAAGTTCTTGAGCATGAACTTGACTGGCGCTCCGGTCTGGAGCCGTTGGTACGCGCCCAGGTCGAGCGGCTCGTTGTCGATGTTGAGCAGCCGCGTCAGATCGATGGTGCCGTCACCGAGCGTCGGGAACATCTCGATGGGGAACAGGTAGTAGATGTCGAGGTCCCACGGGTAACTCGTGTGCGTCGGACCGCTGACGAAGAACGCGGTCGACGTATCCATCTGCCAGATGTCGATCCACAGATCATCGTTCCGCAGCAGTTGCTCCTGGAGATAGGTCTTGATCTCCAGCGGTGGGTAGTAGCTGAACTGTGCGATGGAGTTGTTGAACAGGGCGGTCGCGATCGGGTTGGATGAGTGATCATGCCCGAACTGCGGCGCATACCCGCTGTTGAACCACGGCGTCGAGGAGCCGGTGTCCTTGTACAGATAGCTGATCTGGTTGATGTCCGGGTAGGGCTTGAGGAACTTGTAGACGCGCATCGTGCAGGTCGATGACCCTGGATTGCCAACTTGCACCAGACGGAACGGCGCACTCAGGATGATGGCGCGGTAGCCGAGCACAGCGCGAACCTTCGCCATCAGGAACTTCGCGGCGAGTTCGGTTACCGTCCCGCTCACCGGCGAGTAGTCAAGTCGGTTGTCGTTGTCGTTGTAGGTGACGGCTCCGTTCTGGTTGGTCGGGCTGCCCCACTTGGTGATCGATCGACCAGCGAACCGAACCCAGTCCCACTGCGTGTTCCACGCGCTGTACTTGCAGTCGCAGTCAAGGTGTCTCGCCATCGTCTCCTCCTCAGATGCTCAGGCCGCGAGCGCGGATCGTCATCATCCGGCACGGGTTCTCAGGTTGCGCCGCGCTCGGCACCTCACAGCGCGTCCAGAACAGCACGTAAGACGCTGCGTTGATGTCGCCCAGCGATAGGTCCGCTCCGGCTGCTTGCCACGTTCCCGGCGAGCCTGCTACGTCAGGCGCGAATGCGACCCAGGTGTAGCCGTCGCGCACGTTGACCGTGATGCTCGATCCCGTTGGATCAGCGGTCGTGTCGGGCAGGACGATGCCCATGCCTTCGAGGTAGTCATTGACATCGTCATATCCAGCGACGCCGTACTCATACTGCGTGACGCCATCGAACTCAGCATCCTCGACTGCCTTGTTCCCGTTCACCAACACGTCGGCGGTCTTCTTCCCGCTCCCGCCTGTCTTCCAATCGGTGAAGGTGATCGTGAAGGTGCGCTTGCTCGCGGTCTTGTGATAGGTCGGGTTGGAGTGCGGCACCAGCTTCGTGATGAACGTCTCGGCGCCGGTGCCATCGAAGTACCAGCCCGGCAGCGCGTAGATGTAGGTGCTCGCGCTCGTCTCCGTCCCGACGTTCCGGCAAGCGATCTGCCGGTTGCTGCTGTCGCTGTTCGCCGTGACGATCTCGAACTCGAGCACCTCGGTCGCAACCGCGCCCGTCGTGAGGTAGTTCCCGATGGTGAACTTCGCTGCCCATCCGGTGTCGGTGCTGGCGCTGACGACGATGCCAAGACCGGGGATGATGTCGTAGTTCGGCGTCGAGCCATCAGCCACAACGGACAGCCCGCTTCGGTTGCCCCACGGGTTCCGGCTGGTCGCGCCATCGCCCTGTGCAACCACGGTGCAGGATACGGTCCCCGACTTCGTGAAGGTGACGACGTAGGTGCCAGCGACAGCTTGCCCGTTCCCGCGCCACGTGACCGAGGTGATGGGCGTGTTCGTGGTGTTCTCGTAGCGCACATCCAGATCGGCTTCATCCGTCGTCGGTGCGCCGCCCCAGCGGAGCATCAGGTCTGCGCTCATCAGTACCCCCTCTTGGTGCCGCGCCACTCGCCGCCGTGCAGGTGCTCCCATGAGTAGCGCCCGCATCGCCAACGGCTCGATGGATCGGTCGACTCGGTGAGGATCGCGCTGTCACGAGGTCGCGTCCACACATCCAGCGTCATGCCGCAGTCACAGCGCCATCTCTCCAGCGTCGGCATCGCCGTCCTCAGATCCCCATGAATCGAAGCCGTGGCGTCCACAGTTTGATCGCTCCCTTCGCTGTTCCTTCAGGGATCGTGAGCGCCACCCATGCGTAGACCGTGGCGCTCGGGGCGATGCTGCCGAGCAACACCGGGCCGGTCGAGAATGACAGCGCCGCGCCGCCGACATCAGCCGCGACGGATGCCCACTGCCAGCCCTGCGCTGAGATGAACGTCGTCGTCTTGCCGACGGGCGTGGTTGATGTCTTGGCGAACACAACTTGCCAGCCCTTCAAGCGATCAGACGCATCGACGTATCCGTTCCCGCTGCCGTATTCGTACGGCGTCTGCCCGTCGAACTTCGCTGTGGCGATACACAACTGCCCGCCGACTGAGACATCAGCGGTGTAGTAGCTCCCCGCGTTCTGCCAATTCGCGTACGAGATGGAGTAGCTCGCGACTTGCGCCATCTGCGCTCGCGATTCATCGCTGTGCGGGCCGAGACGACAGATGATCGAGCTGGCATCCGTGCCGTAGTAGTAGCCGCCCGGCAGCACGTACAGGCGCACGTCGGCAGCCGCATCGCTGCCGGTATTGACCACCGCCACGCGGATGCTCTCACGCATGCTGTCGTTCTTCGTGATGCCGAAGTTGAGTGCTTCCGTGTCGATCCCTCCGGCTGAGAGGTACGCGCCCACGGTCACGACAGCTTGGTTGCCGTTCGCGGTGCCAGCAGAGAACACGAGATCAACCCCACCGATCAGGTTGCTATGCACCGTCACGCCGTCTGCGGTGATGGCGACAGGCGTCGCGTTGTGCCACGGGTTCTTCGAGCCGAGATCAGCGATCACAGCGACGAGCGGGCCGGTGGTGAAGTTCAGCGTGTAGACATCAGAGACGAACTGCCCGTTGAACTGCCCGAGCGTGTAGGTGCCTTCGCCCAGGTCGCGGCGCACGCATGATGCGATCGGGGTGCCGCTGATGTTCGCTGATCGCAACCCGAGGCTGCCGACGGGGCTGCCAGCTTGGGTCGCCAATCGGAGATCGAGCGTCGTCGCCATGCTTCACTCCATCCTGATCAGGGCGATGTGCGCCTCATACACCTTGAGCAGCGCCGGGATATCGGAGCCGGTTGCATCCTTCTCGGGATGGTCTGCGATCATCGGCACCCAATCTTGCTCGTCTTCCTCAGCGAACGCGCAGAGGATCGTGGTCGATGTCCCTGGCGTGATCTTCGCCCGCACCAACCCACCGGCATCCCGCAGCGTGACGAGCGTCGCCATCTC
>Ga0102851_10001229_pt1 | contig 14392 bp, 23 predicted proteins | sample Mud3Dept3metaG_FD_79558 | JGI IMG/M metagenome (GOLD analysis project Ga0102851, IMG submission 79558) | Freshwater wetland microbial communities from Ohio, USA, analyzing the effect of biotic and abiotic controls - Mud 3 Core 4 Depth 3... | ecosystem: Environmental > Aquatic > Freshwater >... | reverse complement strand
GACATTCCTCCAAGACTCCAGCGGTTCAAGACGATCAGCATCAGGCCCCGGCGCGAGACACGAACTGCCTCGGCCAGCGCGCGTCGGGGTTCGTCCAGGAATTCGAGGGAGGTCACGAACACAGCCGCGTCCACCGTCCGGTCACGAAACGGCAGGTTGTGGGCGTCGGCTTGGACGCGCGCGATCTGCGAGCTAATCTCGTGCAGCGAGGCCAGCATGGCAGGAGAGCGATCCATCCCGACGACCCGAAGGGATCGCGAGGTCAGGTACCGGGAGAAGTGCCCCGTCCCGCAGCCGACTTCGAGGATCTTCTCGGTTCCGGGGAGGAGTTCGAGCATCCAAGCCAGGAGGGCCTTCTCCGCCCGGTCCACGCGCAGCCCCTTTTCGCTTCCGTACCAGGCTTCATACCGGGACGCGACGGGTTCGAAGATCTCCCAGGCCATCCGAGAGCACCCTAGACCGGGCAGGCGTTGGAGACGGTCGCAGTCATGACGACGTGACCAGTTGCGGCCGCGCGCAGGAACGACATCTTCAGCGCGTCGAAGACGGCCGCACCGTCACCAGTCACCAGCGTGCTCATCGGCCCGGGCGTGACGTCAAGTCCGGCCACGCGAAGAGCGTCCTGCATTTCCTGAATGGCGGAAGATAGGTGATCCTGCCGGAGGGGATACAGGCTGATCTGAGCACTGACGTGCATAGCGCATATCTCCGCAGTCAACATCCCTCAACATCGCGCCATCAAGACCCTGTGAAATTCTGGAAAGGAGGCCCGGGCACCCATCCGACAGACGGGTGCCCGGAGGCAAGCTGTTTTCAGCGGCTGTCAGAGTCCTTTGCGGTCCAGCCAGACGAGTAGGGCACCGCAGCCGATCACCATGGGTACGATCACGAGCCAGTGATTCACGCCAAGCATACTGGGAATCGTGAGCTTCCCGTAGTTTCCCATCTTGAGGAGACTATTCTGGATCAGGGGATAGACTTCGGAGTACAACCCCGCACCGATCAGGATGCCAAGGATCCCGCGCAGCAACCCATCCACTCGACCCTCACCGAGGGCCCCGGCGCACGTGCCGGGTCAGAACCCGAGGAGGAGCATCCCCACGCCGAAGATCGCGCCACCCAGGATGTTCGCCGCGAGAAGAGTAGACTTGATGTGAAGGTTGACCAGGCCGAGATCCTTGAGCAGGTAGACGCCGACCATTCCGGCCAGGATGCCGCCGAACATGACCTTGAGGACCGTCATGTCGGTGAGCCGGTAGAAGGCGACGATCTTGTCGTAGCGCGTGACCTGCGCCTTCTGCAGGATGAACCCGAAGGCAATGCCGGTCGCCAGGCCAAGGATCAGGCGGCCGGTGCCCGTAATCTCCAGCGGTCCCATACTCATACCCTCCGGAAGATGATGCGCGCGGCGACGATGCCCACCGCCATCATGGCGATCAGGAAGAGGAATCCACTCACGGCAAGCTGCAGGCCCCCACTGAGCCCGTGGCCACTCGTTCACCCATCGGCGAATCGCGCTCCGAACCCAACGAGGATGCCGCCGAGGATCCCGATGACCCAGCGCCGGGCTTTGCTGGTCCCGAAACGGTTCACCCAGGCCTCCGGGAGCTTCGTCGTGAATTGAATCGTCCCGCGGCTCAGGCGGGCTGCCAGGTACGCACCAAGCGGAATACCGAGCACCAGCATGAACTGCCAGTCCACGATGGGCTTGTGCAGCTTGTAGTACGCATTGCTCGCCACGTGCTCAGGTGCCACGGTGCTGAGGATCATTCCGGCGGCGCGGCTGAACGTCGTCGAGGTGCCGAGCGACGTGTTCGCCGTGTACCAGATCAGCACGCCGAGCACGCCGAGCATGAGCCCCGCCTGCCACCAGGGCCATTCCTGTCGACGTAACCATTGCATCGGCTCGTCCTCCTTTCCGGGGCCTGCGCGGCCCCCGCTCATCGCGGGAGGCATTACCCCCCCACGATTACGGTTTGGTTGCGCGCCGAGATTTTAGAAGCAGTCGAGAGCCCGAAACCTAGACGCTTACGGTTAACCCAAGGGAATCGCCGCCGCGGACAACCCACGCTGTTCCTCGACCGCCGCATCTACGATATCCGTTCCGTGAGACCGTTGCAAGAGGTGCGATGCACGATGTCCCTCGTCCGAAGGCGTGGGGATTCCCTAGGCTTCCATAGTGAAAGATCACCCAGCGCTCGCTCCGGTGCGATCCGGATCGCGACCGGTCGTGTTCAGAAATGTCGCCGTCGCTATGACGAGGAGTTGACGGTCTTGCAGAACCTCCGCGCGCAGGCGGTGCAGCCCATGAGACGATTCGCGGATCCACGCGCGCACCGTGGCCCGGCGGTCCGTCATCACGGGGTGGCGATAGCGCACGTTCAACTCCGCGGTGACGGCGACGTGACCGTGGGCGAACAGGCAATTCGTCATCGCGCCGTCCAGCAGGGCGGCGATCACACCGCCATGGATGCGATGGCTGTACCCCTCGAAGATGCGTGGGCAATCGAAGTGTGCCTCCACGCCGCCGTCGGCCGTGGGCCGGAAATCCACCCGGAGACCGCGCGGATTGTCGGCGCCGCACACGACGCAATGGGGATGGATTGCAGCGTGGAGCCGTCGCATCTGCTCCAGCGGCGCTTGCATGGGAATTGTTCTGCTCTCCGCGCTCGACATGTATTCTCCTCGCGTATCACCGTCTCAGCGGTCACTGTCGCTCTGGTTGAGCGTGGTACACTTCGGGAATTCGCGCCAGGACAGACACGCCGGACCGAACCTTGTCACCACGCCAGACCGTTGCCACGTATCCGTGCTGTACGGGAAGCCACAGCTCGGCCCGGGACCCAAAACGAATCATGCCGACAATCGCGCCGGCGTGGACGGTGTCCCCCGGTTGAGGGGCGAAGACAACACGCCGCGCCACTGCACCCGCAATCTGTCGAAGGATCACGGAGCGCCCGGCTGGATCGGACAGCCGGATCTCATTGCGCTGATTCGTGGTGCCAACCCTGGGGAACATCGCATTCCGATGCGCACCGGGCACCGTCAAGGTCTCCTGGACCGTCCCGGTGATCGGCGCGCGGGTCGCGTGGACATCCAGCACGGAAAGGAAAATGCCGATGCGGAGTGCCTCACCCTGCATCCAAGGAGCGCCTTCGGTGATCGCGAGGTCATCCACGACACCGTCCACGGGTGAGATTACCGACCCCGTCTCAGGCTCAACGGTCCGGGATGGATTGCGGAAGCACCATGTGAGTCCGGCGGCGCACCCGAGCAGGCTCAGGCCAATCACGGGGTGCTGCAACGTCACCCCCGCGCCCACGAGGATCAGAGCGAGGATGAGCCACCGCCACCAACCGCCATAGCGCCACAAGAGGCCCAGCGGCGGGAGATTGGGCCGGTTCCAATCGGTGCGTTCCATCAGTTGGCCCGCCTATCGAGAGGATCAATTTTCAGGGGACGATCCGAACGCCAGGAAGGGCCTGGGCCGTAGTTTGCCTTCACCCGGTGCCTCCTTCTTCTTTAGCCGCCGGAAGCCGGACCGGGCTTCTGCCCTGTCAGGATCTTGCTTTTCCCAGGCGGGAGTACATCCTTGTGAACTTGCGAGAACACACGACCGATTTCCTGGATCTCGCCGCCGAGGAACGCACGGGCGCCTTCCGCGCCGATAACCGTCAACCGCAGGGAGAACAGGACTCGGTGGAGGCGTCGCCTCGGGACCTCGTGCTCCATGGCCAGGAATCGTCCGCCGGGCGCAAGCGCGCGCGCGACCTCTTGGAGCATGATGCTTCGGATCGGGCCCTTCAATTCGTAGAGGGCATAGGCGCAGGTCACGACGTCGAAAGCTCCATCCTTGAACGGCAGGGCCGCGGCGTCGGCCTGGACCCAGCGGCCGGCGGATAGGTTCGCCTGCCGCGCCCTCGCTACGCCGCGGGAGAGCATTCCCCACGAGGAGTCGAGCCCCACAACGACCGCGTCCGCTGGCGCCGTCTCGGCCAGCGCCCGCGTCACGGCGCCCGTCCCGCAGCACAGATCGAGGGCGCGCCGGACGGGTACGCGCGTGGCCCGTTCGGCCAATGCCCGCCGCATGGGCCCGGTGGGCTCTCCCGAGTGCCACGCGACGAAGCGGTCGTAAAACCGAGAGAAGAGGTCGTAGTACCGCCGCCGGACTGCCCGCGTACCCATCTTGAGTCGTCAGCTCAGTGGGCGAGGTCGGGGCGCACGGCAAGCCGCCCTTCCGCGAATGCGCGCACGGCTTCCTCGATGTCCGCTACATCGGTCAACAGCGGACGGATGCCCACCTCCTCGAGATTGCGCTGCATGCCCAACCCCATGCCACCCGCCAGGACCGCCTGGCAATCGGCAATGACGGACAGCATCTGGGCGTGTCGACTCCGGCTGGCGGAATCGAACCCGTGCGGGCCCGAGGCGTGGTGCTCGTTCCCCTGGTGTGGAGCGAAAGAGTGGTGGCCCGCCTTATCCCGCAGCTCCTGGGAGGTAATCCGTCCGTCCTCCACGGTGCATACGAGGTAGTATCGAGCGCGACCGAAGTGCTGACTGATCGTTTTCCCGTCATCGGTGATCGCCGCGAGTTTCACAGGTCCACTCCTTTCACGCTTGCCGGTATTGCGCAGTAGGGCTGGGGGTCGTTCGCACCGCAGCCCGCTTCGAAAACACATCCTCGAGCCACTTGATATCCTCCGCCATCATGTCGGGGTCATCGTCCCGGATCCCCCTGAAGGGCACGTCCAGGTTCCTTTGGCGGAGCTCGTCCTGTAGCTCTCGCATAAGAACTCCGGATTTTGGAAGCAGCCCCTGCGGTCCGATATGGACCGCACACCCAGGACTGTCTGGATTCCCACCCAGGATGGCCAACACCTGGTAGCCCTGACGCACGTACTCCTGGATCCTGTCAACGATCGTCACGCTGATTCGTCGGCAACAGGCGCGGCCTTCCTCCGTATCCAGCGCGGCCCGGATGGACGTCCCCCGAGGCCTGCTTCGTGCGAACCCGAGGAACGCGATCTCCGGGCAGGGCATCTGCACGACGCCCACCTCGTATGCGTCGCAGAGACGAAGCACCTCCCAGTTCAATACCGGGAACGTGGCCGCACCGTTGTCCCGCGCATTCTGATTCAGGATGCACTCGATGACCAAGACGATGCGACGACTCCGTCTGTCCCGGTCGCTCCCTATACCCATCGCCTGAGCCAGCTTCCGACCCAACGCTTCCCACCGTGTCATGGCTGTCCCCATTGCCCGGTAGACATCTGATGTTCCCATCAGCCCGCCGGGCGGAGCGCATCACGCCAGATAGCCTCAGGCGGCGCGACTGACTGGGTCCACGAGGCTGCCCCCAACGCAGGCGGAGGCTGTCGCATCCTTCCTGAAGAGGCGTAGGTTGACCTTCCGGACATGGGGGGAGAAGCTCCGGGTGCCGCCGCCTTCGCTGACAACCCGCAGGACTTTGATCGGGCTTTCAATCCGGATACCCGAGAGCCACGTGACCGGCGTGTCCGCGAACACCTCGGGAAGCAGGGGAGTGGACGGTCCCAGCAGGGCCACTTCACGGCATCCCGCCGCTGCGCCCAGGAGCGCGTCCAGGCTCTCCGTGATCAGGGCGGTGGAGGTGATGAGCGCCACGGTGCAGGTCGGCAGCAGGTCGAGCGCACGCTCTGCTGGCTGCACACCGGCCGTCCAGTCGCCCGCCCGCTCGAAAATCGTCAGGGAGGCCACCTGCGTCCGCAGGGGCGCGATGAGGGGTTCGAAGCAGCCGATCATGCCCACGCGATCCGCCGTGCGCAACGCGAGTGCCCCCAGGATATCGCCGCTCGTCACCGCCGCCGGGGGGCGGGCGGCGATGAGCGCATTGGCCGCGGCCAAGCCGATCGCCCGCTCGATCGGCGTACGGGATTCCAGGTACGGCAAAAGATCCGACACACGACGGCCCCCCAGGGGGCGTGCCTCGCCGAGCGGCGAGCAGCCATGCTCCAGGTCCTCGCGCGGGGTGTACGCCACGCCGCTGCCCCCCGCATCGGTCAGGATCGCGATGTACCCCAGCCCGATCCGCACGTCAACCGCCCGTGCGCGCGTCGCCTCGACCTGCAGGGCCTCGCGAATGCGTTTAACGATCATTGGATGGCCTCCCGCAATGTTACCTTCGCCCTCGACTCTACCACTGGGCTACCTGGACTCACGGATTTGAGCCGACCCCTTCGGCTGCCGGGTTCGGGCAATTCTCAGATGGTGACGGAGCCATCGCTCTCGACGCGGAGCTCGCTGCCGACGTAGGCGTACCGCAAGCGCTCGCCGAACCCCCGCGCCAACTCGGCGACCGCACGATCCCCCGTGCAGTGGATGGGGACCAAGAGCTCTGGTTGGAGCGCCTGCAACGCCTCGATCGTCTGCCGAATGCGCTCGGGCGTCGCCCGGAGCAGGTGAAACCCGCCGATCACCGCTCGTAGACGCGTCGCCCCCGTCAGCGCGAGCCCATGCCGGATCGTATTCACAATCCCTGCGTGCGCACAGCCGGTTACCACGACCAAGCCGACGTCGGGGAGGTGGATGAACAGGGCTAGGTCGTCCCGCAGGTCGTCCCGCTCGAGGCGTCCGTCTCGCAACGTGTGGAACTCCTCCGGCCCTTCGAAGGCGGTCGTCCGCGGGATCTCCCCGCTCGTCTGGACGCCGGCGACGAGCTGTACCGGTTCGCGCGTGGCCAGCAGACACCCGGTCTCGCCCACCTGGTCCCAGCGATGCGGCGCGCCGATCGTCCGGAGGATCGGCACCGTCTTGAGTTTCGGGAGGAGGGCATCGGGATGGAGGATGACCGGCACCCGCCGGCCGCACGCCTTTAACGCTTCCAAGAGCCCGCCCGTGTGGTCGTTGTGGCCGTGGCTGATGACCACCGCCTCCGCGGCGCTCCAGTCCACGTGCATGGCGCGAGCGTTGTGGGCGAGCACCTGGGCCGTCCGGCCGGTATCGAAGAGGAAGCAGTATGGCTGCGTCCCTCCGACCACTTCCACCCAGAACGCCACGCCATGCTCGGCCAACCACGGTTCATCGCGCGTGGCATCATTGACGAGCACGCACACTCTCAGCGCGTGTGATCCCATGTCCGCCCGTCCTCCTTCCGTCTCTTGCCAGTCCCTGTTCGTCTTGCAAGGACAGGGTCGACAAACCCATAGCGGTCTCGACCCTCCCGGCCGCCGCCGGCGTCCGTCATCGCACTTGGCGCCAGCCCGCCCAGACAGGAATGCCCGTCGCGTCTCGCAGCACGAGCACACGCTCGCCTTTTCGCACCTCTGCGGCGAGCACGGCCGGGAGTCCCTCGGCGAAGGCCTTCGCGCCAACAACCTCGATGTGATCCCCGACCTCAATGCGAGCGTCCAGACGCTCGATGTACCAGGCCGGCCCGAGGTGGACCGGAATACTCACCGCCTGCATCGTCAAGAGCAGCGCGATGCCGTCGGTCATTCCCGGCATCGGGACGGTGGTGGTGATTCCCGAGACTTCCCCGGAAAACGTCTCAACTCTGCTTGGGTGGTAGCAGCGGTTGTAGAGCGAGTCCGCCCCCCACCCACCGCTGCCGCGCCACCCCTCCCACCCGTCCGTCGAGGCGAGGGCCGGCATCGCGAGGCATCCGATCGTGAGCGCGGCCGCCCCCAGAACACCCACGCGCTTCATGATGACCCTCCCTTACGTCCGCAGGCTCTTCCAGGTGGCCGCGATCGCGTCGCGCAGCGCCTGCCGCAGGCCTGCCGGATCCCGAGTGGGTTTGAACCCCAGTTCGGTTCGGATTCGTCGGTCGTCCAGTTCCCACCGGTCGGCCAGGAAGGCCGCCCCGGTCCACTCCGCGCGGGGGACGACGCGGATCGGCGCGGTCGAGCCGGTGACATCGAGGATTAGACGGGCGATCTCCTTCCATGTCACGTAGCCGCTGGCCAGATTGAACACGCGGCCCACGCGGAGGTCGGTTCCCAGGAGGAGATCGATGGTGTGAATGAAGTCGTCCAGGCTCAGGAAACTGCCGCCGCAATCGGCCGGGACGGCCAACGGCTCCCCGGCCGCCGCCGCGCGCAGCAGTTCACGGAGGTGCCGGCCACCAATCTCCTGCCCAAAGGCCCACCAGAACCGGAGGATCGCGGCCGGCGGCCCGTCCGTCTGGGCGGCGAGGAGCGTGATCTTCTCGGCAAACTCCTTGGCGATCCCGTAGGCGGGTTTCCGCGCGGCCAGCACCAACAGCGGGTGGTCCTCGTCCACCGGCTGCCGGATCGGCTTGCCGTACACCACGGCGGTGCTGGTGTAGACGAAGCACCGGACCTGCTCGCGGCGGGCGGCCTCGAGCAGATGCAGGTGCCCACGGAGATCGTGCTCCACGAGGTACGCGGGATCGTCGGCGAACGACCACGCGAGGTGCACGATCGCGTCGACGCCACGAGTGGCCTCCGCCACGGCTGCCGGATCCTCCACCCCGCCCGGGACGCGCCGCAGCCGAGGGTGATCGCCCAGTGCCTTCACCTCACGGTCCAGCACGACCACCTCGTGCCCTCGCGTGAGGAGGGCCGGGACGAGTTCCCGTCCGATGCTTCCGTTCCCCCCAGTCACCAGGAGTCGCATACGGTCCTCCCGTTTCCGAATCTCCGGCCCGCCGTGAGCATCGCGTGCGTTGCCTGCCACACGTCTCGGAGCGCCCTCGCGGCGGGCCCGTCTCCGACCTCCACGACGCTCTTCCGTTGCTCTTGGGCCTGATTGAACACGGGGTCGTAGGGAATCCGCCCGACGAGCCGGATGCCGCGCGCCTGGCACCACCGCTCGGTGGCCGAGGCGATCTCCGGGTTCAGGTCGGCCCGGTTGAGGCAGACCGCCATGGGAATCCGGAAGTGCGCCGTGAGTCCGGCCAACCGCTCCAGATCGTGCTGCCCCGACAGGGTCGGCTCCGCCACGCCGAGGACCAGATCCGTCCCGGCGACCGAGGCGATGACAGGGCACCCGATGCCGGGCGAGCCGTCCACCACCAGCAGATCCAGGTCCCGCTCCTCCGCGACCGCGCGCGCGCGTTGCCGGACCAGCGTCACCAGCTTCCCGGAGTTTTCCCCGCCAGGGTCCAAGCGCGCGTGGACCAGCGGCCCATGGCGCGTCTCGGAGATGTACCACTCCCCGTCGCGCCCGATGCTGAACTCCACCGCCTGGGAGGGGCAGACATGGCCGCATACCCCACACCCGTCGCAGGCGAGGGGATCCACGCGATACGTCCTCCCAATAGCCTCGTTCCCCGGGCCGTCAAACGCTATGGCGCCGAACCGACAGAATTCGGCGCAGGCGCCACAGCCCGCGCACCGATCCGGAACGATGCGGGCCCGCCGCCTGCCCTGGAACTCCTGGACCTGCAGGGTTCGCGGCGTGAGGATCAGGTGGAGGTCCGCGGCATCCACATCGCAATCGGCCAAGACCTTCCGCTCGGCCAACGCGGCGAACGCCGCGACCAGGCTCGTCTTGCCTGTCCCGCCCTTGCCGCTGAGGACGACCAACTCCTTCACGAACGCACCACCGCGCGGAGCCCACCGAAGAGGTCGGACATCCAGCGCTCGAATCCCGGGAAGGTGCGTGCGGCCAGGTCGCCGCGGGAATAGATTTCGGCGATGCGGCGGTCCTCGGGAATCCGCAGCAGGATCGGAATGTTGGCCTGGGCGCAGTACCGCTCGACCCCATCGCCGCCCGGCCCGACACGATTGAGCGCAACCCCGTACGGCACGCCCACCTTGCGAATGGCGTCGACGGCCAGCGTGAGATCGTGAAGCCCGAAGACGGTCGGCTCCGCCACGAGGACGACGAAATCGGCGCCCCGGACGGTTTCCATCATGGGGCATGCCGTGCCCGGCGGCGCGTCCAGGATGGCGATCCCCGCGCGGGGCATGTGCCGTTTCACGGCCCGGATGATCGGCGGCGACATCGGCTGGCCGATCTGGAGCCGGCCTTCCACGAACTGGATGGGTCCGGCGGCGCCTCGGGTGAGCTCCCCGATCGCTCGCGGGATCTCCCGGATGGCCTTTTCCGGGCACACCAAGGTGCAGCCGCCGCATCCGTGGCACAACTCGGGAAACGTCAAGACGGCGTTCCCCAGGCAGACGATCGCATGGGACGGGCAGAAGTCGCCGCAGCGGCCGCACCGCGTGCAGCGAACCTCATCTACCTCTGGAACCGGGATGGTGACCGCTTCGCGGCTCGTGATGAACGGCTTCAGGAAGATGTGGCCGTTGGGTGCCTCGACATCGCAGTCGAGGTAGGCCACCGCGTAATCCTGGTCCGCCAAGACGCTGGCCAGGTTCGTGGCCAGGATCGTTTTCCCGGTGCCGCCCTTGCCGCTAGCGAAGACGATCCGCATGGCCATTCCCTTTGATGATGCCGTGAGCGACGGGGGTGCGGCCGACACGATGCGGGAGGCACCCTCCGGTCACGCCTGCCGGGTCATGGCCGTTCCGCAGTCCGGACACATGACCTGGAGGCACGGGACCCGGCGCTCGTGCGGCACGGTCTTCCCGCACTTGGGGCACACGCAGTTCCCCCCGGGCCCCGCCGCGAATCCGCCCCCGCGGCCCTGGCCACGACCTTGTCCCATTCCGCGTCCCATTCCCCCGCCACCTCCGGATGAACCACCCCTCCCTCCGGATGAGCCGCCTCCGCCTCCGCGTGGCATGGTGCACTCCTTCTCCGATTCAGTTGTTGATCGGAATTCGTACGTTTCCCTCCGGGGACGGGGTCGCCCTCCCCGGAGGGGAAGCCCGCTACTCGGCCTTCGCCTCGCTCTCGAGCGTCTGAATCCTCTGCCGCAAAGCGTCCAGCGTTTGCTCCAGATACCCGGCCTGGGCCTTCAGCGCCGCCACTTCAGCCCCTGCGGGCATCGCCGGCGAACCAGGCGCCGCATAGGGGTAGAGCCCGGCGCCCCAAGCGGGAACGCCCATCCCGGCTCGCGCCCACCCCGGAAGCCCCGTGGCGTAGAACTGGTTCCGCCACCCCCGGCCGCCACCCCCGAAGCCGCGGCCCCCGTAGCCCCGTCCCGCCACCGGGTTCATGTACCCCGGCATGGTGTAGCCGGCACAAAAGCCGGCCCCTCGGCCCGTCATGGGGCCAAATCCCATGGGTCCCGTGCGATCTCCCCGTGGCATCGTATTTCCTCCTTCCGCCGACCGGTCTCCTCGATCACGGGAGACGGTCTCACCAGTGGGATTGAACATCGGCCCCCGCAGCCTCCTGCAGGCGACCAGCCTGGAACTGCAGCACGGCGTCCCGGACCGTGCCCTCCGTCACTCCGGTGTAGACCCGAACCCCGACGGCATTCAGCGCCCGGTAGGCGTTGGGGCCGCAGTGACCCGTGACCACTGCTTGAATTTTCTGGTCCGCCATCAGCCGAGCTGCCTGGATGCCCGCGCCGTGCCCGGCGAGGCTTGCCTCACGGTTGTCGAGCGCTCGCACGGCGCCCGTGTCCGTGTTCACGACGACGAACGCCGCCGCTCGTCCAAACCGCGGGTCGACGGCGGCCTCCAGATCCACACCCTTTGCCGTGATTGCGATGATCATACTCAGCTCTCCCTCTCGTTCGGTGTTGCGTCGGGGTATTAGGTCTGTCGGTGGTCCGGGGAACCAGCCGGGGCGAAGCGATGTCGCCACCGACCTCGACAGCCCGGCATCCTCCAGCGGGAGTCCGACAGGCGTTTGGTCAGGTACGCCCGCAAGACGCCCTCCACGGGACCCGACACCCACGGGATCACGACCACCCCCGCGGCAGACACAAACCCGGCCAGCACGCGCGAGATGGCACCGCAGATAAGCACGTTCACGTCCAGCTCCGTCAACCGCCGCGCCCGCTGTGTGGGGAATGAGTCGGCGCCCATCTCAACGATCCGCCGATCCCGTTCCGCCCCTTGCTCCACGTCCACGAGGAGCAGCCGACTCGCCGTGTCGAAGACGGGCGAGATCCGATCATTCCACACCGCGATGGCTATCCGCATCGTGCCCTCCACGTTCACGGCGGAGTGGAGCATCTCCCGTGCCAACGCATGCCGGTGGCGGCCGCCACCGTAATCGGCGATAAGGACTGGCGTTGTCGGCCCGTGCGTCCCAGAGGCGGCCACGCGCGCGTCGCCCGCGGTGCACGGCCGCAATCACCGGCGTGGATCGTGATTGCATCCGCGCTATGTGCGCTGGTATTGCGGAGCGCGTGGGGACCGACCTTGGGCATCAGGGAACCGGCCGCGCCGACCGATTGGTATCTGCATGGGTCGCAGATCCCGGGTCCTCAACTGCAGGCGAATCCCGGAACGGCGCAGCCGCAGGGCTCGCCCTTGGCGCACTCCATCCCGCAGGTGGGGACCAGCCTGCAGTCGGTGCCCGTCTTGGCGCACGCCGGGCACGTCAGGCCACCCCCCGCTTGCGCTTGTTCGCGCGTCATCTCAACGACCAACCCGCATTGCTGGCACTTGTACTTGTAGACCGTCATTACCCTTGCCGGGCGGCATGCGAATACTGTGCGATCCGAGCGTTGGGGCGTATCGAGCCGCCCATCAGCCATCATGGCTGGGTGGAACCGGGCACGCGACGGCGTCCCGACGTTCTAGCGCCGAGGCAACAGGAACGAAGATGTCAATGACTGAGCACCGCCCGGATCATCCACATCAGGGCCACGCTCGCGACGAATGCGCCTAGGTGGACAAGGTTCACCTTCATATCCCGATGCTTGTTGACCTCAGGTACGAAATCGGACGCGCCGATGTACAGAAAGTTGCCTGCGGCGAAAGGGACCAGGAAATCGACGTTGAGGGTGAACGAGGCGACGTACGCCACGATGCCGCCGAGCAGGAAGGTGAGCGCCGAGGCCGCGTTGCACACGAGGGCCCCACGTTTGCTCCAGCCGCCACTGATCAGCACCGCGAAGTCGCCTAACTCCTGGGGGATCTCGTGCGCCGCGGCCGCGAGCCAGGCGGTCACGCCCAGCCGGATATCGATGAGGAACGTCCCGGCGATGGCGAGCCCCCCGATGAAGTTGTGAAGGCCATCCCCGATGAGGATCAGGTAGGTCAAGGGCTGCTTGCACGGCGCGGCCGCACGGCGGCAATGGTGCCAGTGGAGCACCTGCTCCAGGCCAAGAAACACCGTGAAACCCATGAGCACCCAAAGGTAGAAGGTCTCGTCATTTCCATACTTGATCATCCCCGCGGGGATCATGTGGAAGAACGCGCCGCCAATGAGCGAGCCGGCGGCGAAGGCGACGAGCGGCAAGATGATCCGTTGGAGGGTCGACTCTTTGAGGAAGAGCGTGATGCTTCCGATCAGCGCAATGGCGCTCATCACGACACCGCTGGAGATAATCCATCCCAGCGTGCTCATCCGCCGAGGTTCCTATGCAGCGCGATGCGCGCGTTCAGGAGGGCTGAAGAATCCGCCCCCGGTCGGATGCCAGCGGCATCTGGCGGTTGGATGTCGCGTCTCGCCACGGGCATGACTGTTTCCTTCTCGGTCCGCCCCGGTACGTCCATCGTGAGTCGATCGGCGGGGCCGTCGGCTCTAGCGAGATCGTCGGCCCACGCGGCCTTAAGCCTGCGAGCCGCGAGGATGGCGGCGCGTTTGACGTCGTCGGGCAGGCCTCCCAGTGCATCGTGGATGCCCTGCTGGGAGTTTGCGGTCACTTGGCTTCCGTGCTTCCCCTTCCCCAGATACGTGGGCTTGCAGTCGCACGCATGCGATCAGCCGAATCCGCCGAAGCAGACCCGTCCTGCCTTCTTGCCCTGGGACCAGCAGCCACGACTCCATGTTATCGGCGCGGGTGCCGGTGATTCGGACGTGGCCATTGCACACGGGTCAAACCGACGTTCCTCGGGCACAGGGCGTGATCGGTCACCGCCGGTGACCAGGTGATGCGTTCGACCGCTTCCCTTCATGCCTCTCAAGCACGACCGCGAACCGTGGCGACCCCGGAAGACCGGTTGTGCGACGTCTCGTCCGCGGGCGCGTACAAGAGGACGCCGGCCTGTCGAAGAGATGCCACCGTCCCCGCCCGTGTTAATACATGCAGGCGCTTCGTGACTGCCGCAACATGCAGGCCGAGCTGGCTTGCTATGGCTCGTGCAGTCCGGCGGCGGCGGCGCAACAAAGCGAGGATGGCCGCATCGGTGACAATAGTGCCGGGTTGGGTCAGCACCTCGGTCATGGCTTAGCGCCGCGTAACTTGGTGGCCGCGCACTTGACACTCGTACTCGTGGGTCGGCACGGTTTCGTTCTCCCCTCCCTCATCATCGGCCAACTCTGATTCTCCTTATGATTGTCTCGCGTGGTCTGTCGCCGCAACTGCTCAGGGCGATCGCAGCAACGTCTCGATGGCCGTCCCCAGTTCGTCGTAGGG